>Ga0180216_1000091_pt1 | contig 111804 bp, 99 predicted proteins | sample eDN3rd37CBELigMG_FD_128879 | JGI IMG/M metagenome (GOLD analysis project Ga0180216, IMG submission 128879) | Enriched Miracle-Growth compost microbial communities from Emeryville, California, USA - eDNA 3rd pass 37_C BE-Lig MG (version 2)... ... | reverse complement strand
TTGTCGGGTGAGCGAACGAAAGCCATGCGACCGTCGCGGGGCGGGCGGTTGATGGTGACGCCGACCTGCATCAGACGCGCGCAGGTCTCATAGATATCCGGAACCGAATAGCACAGATGCCCAAAATTGCGGCCACCCGCATAGGTTTCCGGATCCCAGTTATAGGTGAGCTCAAGCTCGGGCGCATGGGTCGCCCTGGCGGTTTCCGCATCCTGGGGAGCGGCGAGGAAAATCAGGGTGAAACGGCCGGCCGGCACGTCCGTGCGGCGCGTTTCCACCAGCCCGAGCTTGTTGCAGTAAAAATCCAGCGATTCTTCCACGTTGGTCACGCGGACCATGGTGTGCCGAAAGCGCATCAACCCTTCTCCCAACAGCATGTGTAACGGCGCCAAAACCGCCCGCGGCGCGCGGATGCATGGCTGGAGAAAATGACCATCCGGAGCGGGAAAAGCAATGAGCCGGCGCCCGGCGCGGCGCGCGGGCGGCGAACCCGCCCCTGCTCCAGCGTTGACGATCCCCCACCCATGGGACGGAACGCCGGGCGGCATGCGAACACCGGATTCTGGCAGGTATTTTTCTGGAAAAAGCTGGCCGATAACCCGAAGCGAGCATCGATACGCCCGCACAAACAGCCTCCCGCGAGAGAGGCAAAGAAAAATATTGTCAAAATAGGAAATTACGTCTAATGTCGGAACTGCAGCAGCGATGCTGCGTGCCCTCCTTGGGCGTTTCCTCCCTAGACTTGGCTGCGCTTCGGCGCAGCCTTTTTTCTTGGGACAGACCCTATCCCCCCAATCGTCGCGCGCGCAACAGAAAATTTAAAAGCGACCGATTTTTTAATAACATATTTTCCGACTTCTGATTTTCCCTTTCCTGCCAATACATTGACAATTTCCCGCCATGCCGGCGGCTGTGAATAACTCCAGAGCGGGCATCTAGCGTCGCGCCGGCTGTGGTCGCCTTACACGAGAACCGGGCAGGCGCAGGACTGCCGGCGCGCGCCGGCATTGCGGTTCCGACCACCCCGGGTCCATAGTTGCCGGCGCGCCTTCCGCGCGCCCGCTGTTCGACCGTCTGGCGGCAGACAGCGAGGAAATCCGAAACGGCTGGACCATGATGCGCACCGATACTCCTCCGATTGTCCGTCTTTCCGACTACCGTCCCTCCGATTACCTGATCGACGCCGTTTCACTCGACATTTCACTATATGCCGACGACACCCTGGTGACGGCCGAACTCACCATGCGCCCCAATCCCGCCGGCGTGGCGGGCGCGCCCTTACGCCTTGACGGCGATGAGCTGGAACTGCGCGCGTTCACCGTTGACGGCGCGACGCCAGCCGCCGGCGCATGGGAAAGCTCGCCCCAGGGCCTGACCCTGCACGCGCCGCCGCAACAGCCCTTCCGGTTGCGGATCGTCACGCGCGTCAACCCGGCGGCCAACACCAAACTGATGGGCCTCTACCGCTCCAGCGGCGTTTATTGCACCCAGTGCGAGGCCGAGGGCTTCCGCCGCATCACCTATTTCCTCGACCGGCCGGACGTGCTGTCGGTTTACACCACGCGCATCGAGGCAGCGAAGGATGAAGCGCCGCTGCTCTTGGGCAACGGCAATCTGCAGGAAGCTGGCGACCTGTCTGGAACGGGCCGCCACTACGCCGTCTGGCATGATCCATTCCCCAAGCCCGCCTACCTGTTCGCGCTGGTAGCCGGGCGGCTGGATACGGTCTCGGAGACGTTCACGACCATGTCGGGCCGCAAGGTGGAAATCGCGGTGCATGTGGAGCCCGGCAAAGCCGACCGCGCCGGCTACGCCCTCGACGCCCTGGCCCGCTCCATGCGCTGGGACGAGGAAACCTTTGGCCGCGAATACGATCTTGACGTGTTCAATGTGGTCGCGGTGTCCGACTTCAACATGGGAGCCATGGAGAATAAGGGCCTGAACATTTTCAACGACAAATATGTTCTTGCCAGCCCCGACACCGCGACCGACGCGGATTACGCCAATATCGAAGCAATCATCGCCCACGAATACTTTCATAACTGGACCGGCAACCGCATCACCTGCCGCGACTGGTTCCAGCTTTGCCTGAAAGAGGGGCTTACGGTCTTCCGCGACCATGAATTCTCGGCCGACCAGCGCTCGCGGCCGGTGCGGCGCATCGCCGATGTGCGCACCTTGCGCGCCGCCCAGTTCGTGGAGGACGCGGGGCCACTCGCCCACCCGGTGCGGCCGACGCAGTACAGCGAAATCAACAACTTCTATACGGCCACGGTCTATGAGAAGGGCTCCGAGCTGGTGCGAATGCTCAGCATCCTGCTCGGGCCGGAGGCGTTCCGGGCAGGGCTGGATCTGTATTTCAGCCGCCACGACGGGCACGCCGCGACGATCGAGGATTTTCTCGCCTGCTTCGCCGAAGCAGGCGGCCGCAACCTTGACCACTTCGCCCAATGGTACGCCCAGGCCGGCACGCCAGTGGTGACGGCGCGCGGCGTCTGGGACGAGGCGGCGGGAACCTGGACGCTGCACCTGAAGCAGACGACGCCGCCAACCCCGGGCCAGACGGAAAAGCGGCCCCAGGTCATCCCCATCCAGATGGGGCTGATTGGCGCCAGCGGCCGCGAACTGCCGCTGCAGGCTGACAACGACGCTCCGCTACAGGGCGATGTGCTGGTGTTTGACCGGGAGGAAATGAGCGTCACGTTCAGGCATGTCACCGAACGTCCCACGCCGTCGCTGTTCCGGGGCTTCTCGGCGCCGGTGCGCTGCGACATCGACCTCGATGACGCCGACGAACTGCTGCTGTTCCGCGCCGATTCCGACGCCTTCAACCGCTGGCAGGCGGTGCAGAACCTGATGTTGAAACATCTGGTGAAGGACGTGGCGGCGATCCGCGCCGGGCGCGGGAGAGCAGGCGCGCCGGCTTTCATCGGCGCGTTCGGCGACTTTCTCGCCAGCGAAGGCAAACGTGATCCGGCTTTCGTCGCCCAGGCCCTGAGCCTGCCGACGGAGGGCGATATTGCCCGCGAAATCGGCTCGGACATCGATCCGGACGCCATCCATGCGGCGCGCCAGACGCTGCGTCAGGCCATGGCGACGACGCTGCTGCCGGCGTTGCGCGCCATCCGTGACGAAGCGGAGATGGAGGTAAAATTCGACCCTGGCGCCCAGGCGGCGGGCCGGCGGGCGCTGCGCAATCTCGCGCTCGATCTCATCGCGGCGGCGGCGCCCGACGAGGGGGCCGAGCGCGCCGCCTCGCAGATCCGCAGCGCCACCAACATGACGGACCGGATGGCGGCGCTCGCCACCCTGTCGCTGCTGCCCGGCGCGCGTCGCGAGGACGCGCTAACGGCCTGGGAGCGCGAGTTCGGCGGTGATCCGCTGGTGATGGACAAATGGTTTGGCGTGCAGGCGATGATCCCCGAGGCGGGAACGCTGGACCGCGTCCGCCGGCTGATGTCACATCCTGGCTTCACCATGACCAACCCCAACCGCGTGCGGGCGTTGCTCAGCGCCTTCTCCCTGTCCAATCCGACGCAGTTCGCGCGCGCCGACGGCCAGGGCTTCGAGCTGATCGCCGACGCCATCCTCGAACTGGACCGGATCAACCCCCAGGTGGCCTCGCGCATGCTCACCGCCTTCCGGGCATGGCGGACCCTGGAGCCCGGCCGGCGCGCCCGCGCCCTCGCCGCCCTGCAACGCATCGCGGCCAGGACCGGACTTTCGGTGGATGCGCAGGACATTCTCAACAGAATGCTGGCGGCGAACTGAAACGCACCACACCTACAACATCCAGGGGGAGAAATTAACGCTCCCCCTACCCCCAGGACCACCATCCAGCCACGGCGCCAACCCCCGCCAAGCGGACGGAAACCACTCTGGACAAAGCAACAAAATACGATTCAGATGGTGATGATTCGGGAAGATGCGGCACATCAACCTGATGGTTTTTGGCGGGATTCCGAAGGGGGACTGAGATGGCGCGCGTCCAAGCGACGCCCGCACGCGCACCTGCGCGCGCGGCCACCGTTCTGGGAGTGGCGAAATCCATCACGCACCCTGCCCTGGGCAGGCTGGTCGCCGCTGAACCCTGGCTGAAACTCGCCGTCCCCTGCCTTCTTGGCGTTTTCGTTCTCACCCTCGCCTTCAGCGCCGTGCTCCAGGCCGTCAGTTCCCGTTCGGAAGCCGTGGATGACGCCGCAATCACCATCGACCTGCTGGCCGCATCGCTAACCCATGCGGCCGCGACGCCTGGCGCCCTCAATTCCAGCAGCCCCGCAACCGCGGGCCGCGCCCTGCTCGAAGCCCATGCGCCCTCACAGGCGCTTGGCGCCGGCCGTTCCGTCATCGTCACCGACGCCGCAGGAACCATTGTCGCCGCAGCGCCAGCGGGCGCGCCGACCCGGGGACGGCTGGCCACGTGGCTGGGGCCTTCCCAGCCCCTCACCACCTTCGCCGACCGCGCCGGCGTCATGGAAATCTCGCTCGCCAACAACCAGAGGGTGCTCGCCACGGTCCGCAACCTGCCGGCTCCACTGGGGCAACTGGCGGTGGTCCAGCCGCTTGACGACGCCCTCTCTCCATGGCGCGCCCTGACGCGAAACTACGGAACCCTGCTGCTGACCGCCTCGCTGGTCCTCATCGCCGTCGCGGCAGCCTATTTCATGCAGTCAGCGCGGGCCCGCGACGCCGACGACATCACCGAACGGGTGACCGAGCGCATCGACACGGCGCTGAACCGCGGCCGCTGTGGCCTCTGGGACTGGGACATCGCCCGCGGCCGCATCTACTGGTCCGACAGCATGTACGCCCTGCTCGGTCTGACCCGGCAAAACGAATTCCTGTCGTTTGGCGAAGTCAACGCCATGGTTCACCCGGACGACGGCGATCTCTATGGCCTCGCCGACATGCTGGCTGGCGCCCGCGCCGATACGGTGGATTACGAATTCCGCATCCGCAACGCCGCCGGGGAATGGATCTGGCTGCGTCACCGCAGCGAACTGGTGGAGCGCGGCGATGACCAGGATGGTCCGCACCTGATCGGCATCTCGGTCGACATCACCGAACAGCGTCGCATGGCCGCGCTGAAGAAAACCTCCGACAACCGCCTCAGCGACGCGATCGAGAGCATCTCTGAGGCCTTCGTCCTGTGGGGGCAAGACCAGCGCCTGGTCACCTGCAACTCCAAATTCCGCAGTCTGCACCGCCTGCCGCCGGAGCTTCAGGTCGCCGGGATGACGCAGGAAGAGCTGATGCAGCAGGGCAATCTGCCGATCGTGCAGACCCGGCCCATCAACGGCGCTGTCGCCAGCCGCGACGCCCAGACTTACGAGGCCGAGCTGGCCGATGGCCGATGGCTGCAGGTCAACGAGCGCCGCACCAAGGACGGCGGCCTGGTCTCCATCGGCACCGACATCACCGGGCTGAAGCGCCACGAGGAACAGCTGGTGGATTCGGAGCGCCGGCTGCTGGTGCTGGTTTCCGACCTGCGCCGCTCCCGCCAGGCGCTGGAAATGCGCGGGCAGCAGCTTGCTGATCTGGCGGAAGGCTATCGCGAGGAAAAGGGCAAGGCTGAAGCAGCCAACCGCGCCAAGTCCGAATTCCTGGCCAATATGAGCCACGAGCTGCGCACGCCGCTCAACGCCATTATTGGCTTCTCGGAAATGATGGAAGGGGAGATGTTCGGCCCGCTCGGCAACGCCCGATACACGGATTACTCCCGTGACATCCGGGGCAGCGGCCAGAAATTGCTGGCGATGGTCGAGGACATTCTGGAAATGTCACGCATCGACACGGGCAGCCGGAGAATCGAGCCCCAGCCCATTGACTGCCGGGCTGTCATCGACGCTGCCGTCTCGACCATCAGCGAAGCAGCCAGCGGCAAGGGGCTGCATCTTGAGGTTGACGCGCCGACGAAGCTGGGCATGGAGGCCGATCCGCGCGCGCTGCAGCAGATCCTCGTCCGCCTGCTGCGCAATTCGGTAAAGTTTACGCCAGAGGGCGGCGCGATCACCGTGCGCGCCCGGACAACCGGCGACCTGGTCGACATCCACGTCATCGACACCGGCGTCGGCATCGCCGCCGAGGCGATCGACACGCTTGGACGTCCGTTCGAGCAGGTGGAGGGAGAATTCAACAAGGCCAACAAGGGCGCGGGGCTTGGCCTCGCCATCGCCCGGTCGCTGGCGGAGATGCATGGCGGCGGGCTGAACATCCAGTCACAGCTGGGGCATGGCGCCATGGTGACCGTGCGCCTGCCGCTGCACGCCCCCGTGCACGACGCCGACCACGTCGCCGCCTGAGCCGCGCCGGTGGGACATCTCCCTTAACCGCCCAACACACGCCTGAAGGTTGCGCGCACGTCGCCACGCAGCGTCGCCAGGTGCGCCTCCAGCATCTTCACGTCCGGCAGCCCCACGGCATTGGCGATGCGCTTCAACACCGCCGGCGCGACGTTCCTGGCATTGAAGTCGCCGTCCACGGTCAGGCGCTCCCACTGCAACACGTCTTCCATCACCGCATAACCGGCGCAAAGCGGCTCGCCGTCCCCAGGCGGCAGCACACCCTGGTCAATGGCCGCATGGATGATCTGCCCGGCGTCAGACCGCTCCAGTCCAGCGGCAAGGCCCGGCCAGCCGAGCGCCAGATACTGGGCGACGAACTCCACGTCCATCAACCCGCCCGAGGCCAGCTTAAGGTCCCAGGGATTGCGATCGCCCTTCTCCCGCGCCACCAGGGCGCGCATGTCGCGCACGCTTTTAGCCAGCGCCGCGCGGTCGCGCGGCTGGTCGATCACGGCGCGCAATGCGTCCGCGACGCGTTGGGCCAGGCCTGTATCGCCAGCGACAACGCGGGCGCGCGTCAAGGCCATATGCTCCCAGGTTTCCGCTTCGGTGGTCTGGTAACGGGTGAAACCGGAGAATTGGGTGGCGACGGCGCCCTTGCGACCATCGGGACGCAACCGCATGTCCACGTCGTAAAGACGACCGCGTCGGGTCGGCACGGTCAGGGCGCTGACCAGACGCTGCGTCAGGCGGTTGTAATAGACGGAAGCATGCAGGGGGCGGGCGCCGTCGCTCTCCGGCTGCTCCGGATCAAAGTCATAAATAACCACCAGATCGAGATCGGATGAGGCGGTGAGCTGGCGCGAACCGAGGCGGCCATAAGCCATCACCACGATTTCGCCGCCCGGGATGTCGCCATGGTCCGCCCGGAACGCCGACAGCACGGCGTCAAGCGAGGCGGCGATGACCGCATCGGCGATAACGGCGAAGCCCTGTCCCGCCCGCTCCGGCGCGTAGATGCCGGTAAGCATGCGGGCGCCGACGACGAACTGCGCGAGTCGGGCGGCGTCCCGGGCCCGGTCGAGAAACTCCTCGAAACTGGCCGGTTTGCCGATATGGCCGCGAATGCGCGCGGCGAGGCTGTCAAGGTTCTGGGCGTCCTCGGCGAAGGCCGGGTCAATAATGGCGTCCAGCACATGCGGACGCTCCGAAACGATGTCGGCCAAACGTGGCGCCGTGCCCAGCAGATCGGCGAACAGGTTCAGCAAGCGCTCGTTCGAGCGCAACATTGATAACAGTTCGACTGCGGCGGGCATGCGGCCGAAAGCACGATCCAGAGCGGCCAGCGCTCCATCAGGATCGGCGGTGCGGCCAAGGGCGCCGAGCAACCCGGGCGTCAGCTCGGTCACGACCTCCCGGGCCCGGGCGCTGGTGATGGCCGGGCGGCGGCCAAAATGCCAGCCACGGATGGTTTCCGTCACCACCGACGGGTCACGGAACCCGATGCGGCGCAAGGTTTCGAGGGTGTCGGGGTCGTCGCTGGAGCCGGTGAACACAAGGCTGCCAGCCTCAGTGGCCAACGCCGGGCCTTCTTCAAACAGCAGGCCGTAATGATGCTGGACAGTGCGTGCAATTTTCTCCAGCGCCGCGCCCAGGGCTTTCGTCGAAGCGAAGCCGGCGAAACGGGCGAAATCCTGCAGCCGCTCCGCATCGTCGGGGAGGCGCTGGGTCTGCTCATCACCGACCATCTGCAGGCGATGCTCCAGCGTGCGCAGGAATCGGTAGGCGTCGCTGAGCTCGTCCCGGGCTTCGGTCGAAATCCAGCCGTCCTCAGCCAGGGCGGCCAGCATGTCGAGGGTGCGCGCTCCGCGCAGATTCTCGCGCCTGCCGCCGAACACCAGTTGCTGGGTCTGGACGAAAAATTCGATCTCGCGAATGCCGCCGCGGCCGAGTTTGATGTCGTGGCCCGCCAGGGCGATCTGGTCGTGCCCCTTCACCACATGGATCTGCCGCTTCATGGCGTGAATGTCGGCGATGGTGGCGAAGTCAAAGTATTTGCGCCAGATGAACGGGCGCAAATCTTTCAGGAACGCCGCCCCGAGTTGCACGTCGCCGGCGATCGGCCGCGCCTTGATATAGGCGGCGCGCTCCCAGTTCTGGCCCACCGTTTCATAGTAAGAAAAAGCGGCGGGAAGAGAGATGGCCGGCGCGGTGGAGCCAGGATCGGGGCGCAGGCGCAAATCGACCCGGAAAACATAACCGTCCCCGGTGCGCTCCTGCAGGATTTTGGCCAGCGACTGGGTGAAACGGACAAAAACCTGGGAAGCGGCGAGTCCGTCCCTGAGCGGGGCGTCCAGATCATAAAACACAACGATGTCGATATCGCTGGAATAATTGAGCTCGCCGGCGCCGTGTTTGCCAAGGGCGAGAATCGTCAGTCCACAGCCCTGTTCGAGGTTCTGCGCGTCAGGAACCAGCAGGCGACCCTGCCGCGCCAGTTCGGCCAGCAGGAACCGCGCCGCTGCGCCGACACAGGCGTCGGCAAACGCGGTCAGGGCGCGCGTCACCTGCCCGACGTCCCACACGCCGCCAAGATCGGCCAGAGCCACCAGCAACGCATTATCGGCCCGCAGACGGCGCAGCGCCTTCATCAGCGCGGCCTGATCACCAGCCTGGCGCCAGGCGTCGGCGGCCTCGGCCACGAGGGCGGCGTGCGTCGCCTCGGGCGGCGCCAGCAAAAACCCGTCGATGCGACCAGCCCGCGCCCGCAGCAGGCGCGACAGGAAGGGAGAATGGGCGAAAACGCCCAGCAACACGTCGCGCACCAGCGGCGTTTCATCCAGCGTCGCGGCAAGGGCGCCGCCCTTTTCGCTGTTCTCCGCGACCAGTTCGGCCACGCTCGCCCGGGCTGCCCGCATTGCCGCAGCGTCGCCCCCCCTGGGGGCGCCAACGAAACGCGCGGCCATGGCAGATTGTCCTGGCGTTGCGGCGTCCGCCTGCTCTCCCAATGTCCTGCTCATGCGGATGCACCCTTCCCTGGCAGTTCGAGTATGACGCGCAGCCCCGGGTGATTGTCTTCGATCCGCAACCGTCCGCCATGCAGTCGGGCCACCGCCGATACAAGGCTTAACCCAAGTCCGAAGCCGGGGCGACTGCGCGATCCCTCCAGACGCACGAAACGCTCCACGACGTGGTGGCGGCTGTCTTCCGGAATGCCCGGCCCATTGTCGGAAACGGTGATTTCCACACCCGCCCCTGCCCTGGCGGCGGAGATGCGCAACGCCGGCGTCGGGCCGCTTGCCGTCCCTTCGGGCGGGACAGCGTATTTGAAGGCGTTGTCGAGAAGGTTGGCGAGCGCCTGCCCCAGCAGTTCACGGCTGCCATACATGGGCAGATGCGCAGGCATGTCGACGGAAACAGTCATGCCGGCGTCTTCGGCAAGGGGCTCGTAAAGCTCGACAACACTGCGGGCCACGTCGGCGGCGTCAAACTCCGCCATGCTGTCCTGGGGCTCGCCGCCAGCCTCAAGGCGGGCAATCATCAGCAGGGCGTTGAACACCTTGATGAGATTGTCAGACTCCTCGATGACAGCTCCCAGCGCCGCCGCGTACTCGTCCGGCGTGCGACTGCTGCGCAACGCCTCCTCGGCGTGATTGCGCAGGCGGGTCAGCGGCGTTTTGAGGTCGTGAGCGATATTGTCCGAGACTTCTTTCAGCCCGTTCATCAGCTCGCCGATGCGTTCGAGCATGGCGTTGAGGTGCATGGCGAGACGGTCAAGCTCGTCGCCGGCTCCCGTCACTGGCAGACGCCCGGCCAGATCGCCGCCCATGATCGTCTTCGCCGTGTCCGAAATGTCCTCAACGCGCTTGAGGACGCGCCGGGTGATGAACCAGCCGCCAATGCAGCCGAGAATGGTGATGAAGGTGAGCGAGATGCCGGCGGCGCGCCACATGACGGCGCGCAGGCGCTCCTGCTCCTCCAGGTCGCGGCCAACCAGCAGACGAAAACCGCCGGGCAGGACATAAACCTGCACCAGCGCCCGGCCATTGATCTGCCTGTCCTCGTGGCGATCATCGCGGCGGTATTCGATGACGCGCGTCGCCTGCTCGTCAAGGACGCCCGCCGGCAGTTCGCCGACATTGCCGGCAAGACGCTCGCCGGTGAAGGTTGTGAGGAGGTATAGCGAGGCGCCCGGCAAGCGCGTGCGGCGCTCGACCACGTGCACGAGGCGGCGGACGCCGCCAAGCCGATATTGCTCGGCCAGGCCGCTGGTCTCGGCGGCGATGGTCGAGCGGGTCTGTTCCAGCAGGAGTTCCCGCGCGCTCTGCGTGACATAAGCGAGCACGCAGCCCGCCATCACCACGAAGACGACGAGATAGGCAAGCGTCAGCTTGAAGGCGGTGGCGCGGACGAGCTTACCGAGCGCTGTCACGGATCATGTATCCAGCGCCGCGGATGGTGTGAATAAGCTGGACGGCATGGCCCTTGTCGACCTTGGCGCGCAACCGTGAGACGTGCACGTCGATCACATTGGTCTGGGGATCGAAGTGATAATCCCAAACATTTTCAAGCAACATGGTGCGCGTCACCACCTGCCCCGCATGTTTCATGAGGTATTCGAGCAGCCGGAACTCGCGCGGCTGCAATGCAATTTCCTTGCCGCCGCGCGTGGCGCCATGAGCCAGCCGGTCCAGCTCCAGATCGCCGACCCGATAGGTGGTTTGCTCGGCAGCCGGCGCATGGCGGCGGCGTGACAGCACTTCCACCCGGGCCAACAGTTCCGAGAAAGCATAAGGCTTGGGAAGGTAATCGTCGCCACCGGCGCGCAGGCCCTTCACGCGATCATCAACCTGGCCAAGCGCTGAAAGGATGACGACCGGCGTCTCAACCTTCTGCTCGCGCAGGGAACGGATCAGGGAGAGGCCATCGAGCTTCGGCAGCATGCGGTCGACAACGAGCACGTCATAGGTTTCCTCACGCGCCAGGGCGTAGCCCTCAAGCCCGTCGGGAGCGTGATCGGCCACATGACCGCTTTCCTGAAACGCCTTGACCATATAGGCGGCGGCCTCAGGATCATCTTCGACAACCAGAATCTTCATATCGGTCATGATAGCGCGCCCATACTGAAAACAAGAAGTCGCGCGCAGCGCGTGATCATCAAAAAACAGGCGGCCCGGTTTGGCGTAACCGGACCGCCTCGTAACGTCTGGCCTTGCACCGGATGTTCCGGCCCCGGGGAGTGAGTGAGCCAGGGCCGGAACGCCGTAAGGTCAGCCGGTCGGCAGGGTCAGGGCCAGGAAGCGGCTTCCCTGGGGCGAAGCCAGTTGCAGCAGCACGGCCTTACGCCCCTCCTTGCGGCTCTTTTCGATGGCGCTGGCCACGTCCTGCGGAGTGGAGACCTTCTGACCGCCGGCCTCGGCAATGACGTCGCCGGCGCGCAGCCCCTTTTCCTCAGCCTGGGAGCCAGGCTCCACGCCGACGATGGCGACGCCCTTGCCTTCCATGCCGCGCACCTCATCGGCCGGCGCAAGCGCAAGGCCGAGCCTGCCAAGATCGGCGGCCGAAGCAGGACCCGCAGCCGCGGTTCTCTCGCCCGGCATGGCCCCCAGTTTCACCTTGACGGTTTCCGTCTTGCCATTGCGGTAGACGGAGAGCTCCGCCGTGGCGCCGGGGTCAAGCATGGCCACCGCGCGGCTCAGGTCGCGGGCGTCCTTCACCGGCTTGCCGTTCAGGGCGGTGATGGCGTCGCCGCTCTTCAGACCAGCCTTGCTGCCGGGGCTTCCCTCTTCAACCCGCGCCACCAGGGCGCCCTGGGCCTTGTTGAGGCCAATGCCCTCGGCGATATCCAGGGTCACGGGCTGGATTTGCACGCCAAGGAAGCCGCGCTTCACCGAACCATGGTCCTGAATTTCCGCGATCACCTTGCCTGCCGTTTCGGACGGCACGGCGAAAGCGATGCCGACGCTGCCGCCAGAGGGCGAAGCGATGGCGGTGTTCACGCCCACAACCTCACCAGCGAGATTGAAAGTCGGGCCGCCAGAGTTGCCGCGGTTCACCGGCGCATCAATCTGCAGGAAGTCGTCATAAGGTCCGGCGCCGATATCGCGGCCGCGCGCCGAAACAATGCCGGCCGTGACTGTGCCGCCGAGGCCAAAGGGGTTGCCAACTGCGATCACCCAGTCGCCGATGCGCGGCGATTCCTTCGCAAATGGCACGGCCGGAAACGGGCCTTTGTCTTCCGTCTTGAGCAGGGCCAGGTCGGTCTTCGGATCAACGCCAACGACCTTCGCAGCAAGGGTTCGCCCGTCGTCGGTGGTCACCTCGACCTTGGTCCCCTTCTCCACCACGTGATTGTTGGTGACAATGTAGCCGTCGCTTGTCACGAAAAAGCCCGAGCCCTGAGCCTCACCGAAGCGCTTCGGAGCGGGACCGCGGCGCATGTCGCGTCCAGGACCATTGCCGGGGGCATTGTCACCGAAGCGGCGGAAAAAACGCTCCATCGGGCTGCCAGGGGGAAAGCCGAAATCTTCGCCGGACGAAAAACCGCTTTCCTCAGGAGCCGCCGTTTCAGCGACCTTGACGCGGACCGACACGACAGCCGGCTTCACCTTGGCGACGACGTCGGCAAAGGAGGGCTGCACGGCCGCGGGATTGGCGGCGGTTGTCGCGGCGACCGCCTGATTGTACGGCGGCAACAGGGTTCCCTGGGCCAGGCCGGCGACAGTCACCGCGCCGAGGGCAACAGCGCCGAGCAGCAGGGAGGCGCGCCGGTTGCGACCACGCTTGCGCAGGCGGCTGCTGGCGTCAGAAGTATTCGTCTGGTCGTTGTGATTATCGATCATGGCTTCATTCACTCCATGGCGTATTCGCCTTGTTCTGGAGTGGACCATGACGCCCGAAGGCTTACGGCAACCTCACGGCAACATGACAATTTGGTAAGGGGCCCAGGCCGCCGAAAAAATTAGGTGGGAGGCTCCCGCTCCCGCTCATCCAGCAGCTTCCGCAATTGCGCCTGTTCGGCGGCGCTCAGGGCCGGCGCGCCGGCGCGGGAACGCCCGCGGCCCCACAGCACGAGCACGGCTCCGCCCAGCAAGACGATGGCAGGACCCAGCCACAGCAAGAACGTGCGCGCATTGAACGGCGGCTTTAACAAGACGAAGTCGCCATAACGTTCGACAATATAGGCCCGAATTTCGGAATCACTGTCACCCGCCACGAGCCGTTGCCGGACAACGCGCCGCAGGTCCTGGGCGACCTGGGCGTCCGAATCGTCGATGGACTGGTTCTGACAGACCAGGCAGCGCAGTCCCAAAGAGATATCGCGGGCGCGCTGCTCGAGCTTGCGATCCGGCAATACCTCATCGGGCTGGAGCGCCTGACCTGGACTGGCGGCGAAGACCAGAGCGCCAAGGGCGATAGCGGCGGCTACGGGCAATTTTATTCCACGCTGGCTCATTGCGCCGCCACCGTCGCCATAGCCGGGGCCTCCTTCGCGGCTGGTTGCTTGCGCCGCCCACGTGTTGGCGCGCCAACGCGCAGACGCCGGTCGCTGAACGAGAGCGCGCCGCCGATGGCGGCGATCACGGCGCCAATCCAGATCAGCAGCACCCATGGCTTCCAGTACAGGCGCACGCCAAGGCCGTGCTCACCGGCGTCGCCCAGCGCCACATAGACCTGGCCCAGGCCGATGGTGGAAATACCGGCCTCGGTCGTCGACGTGTTCCGCGCCGGGAAAAAGCGTTTGGAGGCGTCGACCGTGCGGATGATTGCGCCGCCCTGCAACACGTGGAAGCGGGCGACGTCCTCGCGATAGTTGGCGACCTGCCTGGAGAAGCTGTCGGTGAGCACCACTTCGTAAGGGCCAACGGCCAGTGGCTCGCCTGGGCGCACCGAGGCGAGCGTCTCGATACTCCATGCCTGCGCCGCAAGGCCAATGACGCAAACGCCAACGCCGGCATGGGCCACGGCCGCGCCCCAGGCCGAACGCGGCAAACCCGCCGCCCGGCGCAGAACAACCGACAGCGACGCCCCCCGTTTCCAACTGCGGCTGAGGATTTCGTTGACGCCGCCGACAAAAACAAAAATTCCGAGCCAGAGGCCGATGACCGCCAGCACCGGGCCGCCGCGCTGCATGAAGACAATGGCCAGACAGGCGACGATTGACAGGCCCATCACGAACAGCAGCCTGGACACGGCGCATGCAAGATCACCACGCTTCCAGGCCAGCGCCTGACCAAAGGGAATCAGCAACAGCAACGCCATCGCCAGCGGAACGAAGGTGGCGTCATAAAATGGCGGACCAACGGAAATCTTGTCGCCGGTGAGCCCCTCCAGCGCCAGAGGATACAAAGTGCCAATAAACACAGTGGCGCAGGCGGTGGCGAGCAGCAGATTGTTGACGACCAGCGCGCCTTCCCTTGAGACTGGCGCGAACAGGCCGCCCGTTTTCAGCAGTGGCGCGCGCCAGGCGAACAGGGCGAAGCCGCCGCCGATGAAAAAGACCAGAATGGCGAGAATGAACAAACCGCGGCCCGGGTCGGTGGCGAAGGCATGCACCGAAGTCAGCACGCCGGAACGCACGAGGAAGGCGCCCAGCAATGACAGGGAAAACGTCAGGATCGCCAGCAGAATGGTCCAGACCTTCAGGGCGTCGCGCTTCTCCATCACGAGGATGGAGTGTAGCAACGCCGTGCCGGACAGCCACGGCATGAAGGAGGCGTTCTCCACCGGATCCCAGAACCAGAAACCGCCCCACCCCAGTTCGTAATAGGCCCAGTAGGACCCCATGGCGATGCCGAGAGTCAGGAACACCCAGGCGATGAGACACCAGGGACGCACGGCGCGGGCCCAAATGGGGTCGATGCGTCCGCCAATCAGCGCGGCGGCGGCAAAGGCGAACACCAGCGAAAAGCCCACATAACCAATGTAGAGCAGCGGTGGATGGATGGCGAGGCCGATGTCCTGAAGGATCGGGTTAAGATCCTGCCCCTCGGCCGGCGGCGCGACCAGTCGGGCGAAGGGATTGGAGACGCTGATGATGAACGTCAGGAAGGCCACGCTGATCAGCCCCTGAACCGCCAGGGCGTCCGCCCGCAGCACGCCCGGCGCCATATTGCGCGCAACCGCCAGCAGCGCGCCGAACAACGCCACCACCAGCACCCACAGCAACATGGAGCCTTCGTGGTTGCCCCACAGGCCGGTGATCCGGAACAGCAAAGGCTTCAGGGAGTGGGAGTTCTCGACCACGTTACGAACGGTGAAATCGGACGTCACATAGGCCCAGGTCAAAGCGCCGAAGGCAATGGCGACACAGATGAACACCCCGACGGCGGCGACAGGGCCGATGCCCATCAGCGACGCGTCGCGCGCCCGCGCCCCCCAAAACGGAAGCACCGTCTGGATCACGGAAAGCGCCAGCGCCAGAACCAGCGCGTAATGTCCAATCTCAACGATCATGGGCGCGCGGCTCCCGCAGTTTCCTCGCCCTGCCAGACGCCCTGCTTCTTCAGGGCGTCCGCCACCTCGCGCGGCATGTAGCGTTCATCGTGCTTGGCCAGCACCTTGTCAGCCAAGAACGTACGGTCGGGTTGCAGAACGCCCTCGGCGACCACGCCCTGGCCCTCGCGGAACAGGTCAGGCAGCAGCCCCGCGTAGGATACGCGCACGTCCGAAGTTGAGTCGGTGATGGCGAAGCGCACCTGCTGGCTGGCAAGACGCTCCACCGAGCCTTCCTTCACCAGCCCGCCAATGCGCAAACGGGCGCCAGGCTGGATGTTCTTCTGGGCCAGCTCCGTTGGGCCATAGAAAAACACGATCGTATCGCGCATGGCGAACAGCACGAGCCCAAGGGCCACGCCCAGCACGGCGACGGCGGAGCCAATCAGCAGCAGCCTGCGTTTCTTTCGCGTCATCGATCGTCCTCAAGGCGTCTTTGGATGAACGCCCAGTTCACGGGCAAAGGCTTCAAGCCGGGCTGCTTCGTCGGGGCGTCCGCCAAGAGCGCGGACGCCGTCGGCCAGCGCGGCGCCTGCTTCTGTCTTTCGGCCGAGCACCACGTAAGAACGCACCAGCGTGCGCCAGCCTTCGGGATTATCCGGGTTGGCCTTTAGCCGCTCCGCCAGGCCCTGCACCATGCCGGCGATCGCCGCTTGCTGGGCCTCGGCGGGCGCGGAGGCGATGTCTTTCGCCATCGCCTGCCGCTGCAAACCTTCGATGCGGGCTTCGACCGCAGCGCGCCACGGCGCATCGGACGGCGCGCTCTTCAGCAACGCTTCAAACGCCTTGCGCGCGCCGTCCATATCGCCGTCCTGGGCGAGCGCGACAGCCAGATAGAATTTTGGCATGGGCGCAGCTGGATCACCCTTTGCCGCGCGCTCGAACAATTCGCGTGCAAAAGATTCCACCACGCCGTTGGAGGAGGCCACCAGCGCCTCGCCATAGCTGGCCAGACGCGCCGGCGTTTCTCCGCGCAACTTCAGTACGCTGGCCCAGGCCTTCACGGCGTCATCCGGGCGCCCGAGGCGCAGATAGACCGGAGCCAGCAATTCCCACCCGGCTCCATCGTCCGGTTTCGCGGCCAGATGACGTTCCATCCGCGCCACCAGATCACCAGCGTCAGCCTGGGCGACGGGCCGCGCGCGACGCTCGGCGATGGTCAGGGATCCCAGGTCAGGCGAGCCTACAGCGCCATAAATCGCCAGGGTAATGAGGGGGATCGTCGACAGCGCGATAGCTGAAGCGGCGCGGCGTCGGCGCAGTGCATATTCGCTTTCGCCATCGGCCAGCCCCATCGGGGCTGAACGGCTTTCCCGCAACAGGCGCCGCGCTGCCTCAACCCGCGCGGCGTCGGCCTCAATGGCGCTGATATAGCCGCTGCCAGCGTCGCGGTTGATCTCGGCAAGACGCTGTTCATAAAACGCGCGCTCATCCACCTGCCCCGCCGGCGCAGGCGCGCGGCGCGACAGGGGCCACAGAACCGCTCCGATCGCCAGGCCGGTCATGAGCGCGAAGATGAACCAGATCGCCATCCAGGCCGTATAACCTGGCGGGCAGCTTCGTCAGATGGCGCGGCGCGGCGACATAAAGTCACGCGAATTCAGAAACATCTGCAATGATCTGTAAACATTAGTGAATCAGTTGACTGCCTGCGGAAGCGCCACAACGCCAGGAAGGGACAACTCTGCCCGCAAGCCGCCCAGCGCCGATTTCTGCAACTGCAGGGCTCCGCCATACATTTCAGCCAGATCCGCGACGATCGACAGCCCCAACCCCGAGCCTGGCTTTGCCTCGTCAAGCCGCTTGCCGCGCGCCATGGCGTCTGCCCACGCCTCCGCCGCCAGCCCCGGCCCATCATCATCAACCGCAATCCTGATGGTTGGGGCGCCGTCGGCATTCATGACCCCAGCCGTGATGACGACCCGCGAACGCCCCCATTTGAAGGCGTTGTCGGTGAGATTGCCAATCATGTCCTGCAGGTCCTGCGCTTCCCCCCGGAAACGCAACCCCTCCTCTACCGAGACATCCAGGGCAATGTCGCGTCCCGCATGAATGCGGAGCAGGGTCCGGGTCAGGCCGTTCACCACCGGCCCCACGTCGGCGAACGCGCCCAGCGCACCGGCCAGCGCCGCGGCGCGGGCGCGGTCCAGATAGTAGTTGATCTGGTTACGCATGATCGCCGCCTGATCCCGGACACGTGTCGGGAAGCCCGATCCGCCAGCCGCGCCCGCGATCTGCTCCGCATCGTTGACGATCACGCTCAACGGCGTCTTCAGCGCATGGGCCAGATTGCCGACCTGGGTGCGCGCCCGGTCCAAAATCTTGCGATTTGCGTCGATCAGCAGATTGAGTTCCGTCGCCAGCGGCGCAACGTCTCGCGGATAGGAGCCGCCTATGTGATCGGAATCGCCGTGGCGCACTTTCTCGATGGCGCTGCGCAGACGGGTCAGCGGCGCGAGGCCGAACCTGACCTGCAGCAGCGTCGACAGGGCCAGCGCCAGCCCCAGCAGCACGAAGGTGAGCGTGACGTAAATGATGAACTCCCGCTTCTCCGCCTCAATTTCATCGGCCGGGCCCGCAACGGCGATATCGAAGCGCCCCTCGTCCCCGAAATCGATGGTGCGGGAAATCACGCGCAAGCGCCGGTCATCTGGTCCGATCACATAGCCTGAACGGACGCCGTCATTGCGCGTCGCCTCATGACGCGCGGCGCGCGGCGGCAATGGTTGCAGTTGCGAGCCGAACAGGGAGCGGGAGGCGCGAATATCACCGGGGCGCCCGCCAGTGCGCGCGATCTGCCAGTACCAGCCGGACAGGGGCAGGTCGAAACGCGGCTCGCCAATGCCCACGCGCTCCTTGCCGTCAGCGCCGACAGGGGCGGCCATCTCCGACACGAGCCCGGTCAGATAAACCTGCAGGCGTTCATCAAAGGCGCGTTCCGTGGCCCGATTGTAGATGGCGGTGAGAATCAGACCGGCGACAACGAAAATCAGCACGCACCAGCAGATAGCCGAAATCACCAGGCGCTCGGCCAGCGATGAATCCCGGCGGATCAGTTGCCCCAATCGCGCGACGCCTTGCCTCAGGCCCATGTCATGTCGCCGTTTTTCCTGCCAGCTGGCCGGGCGCATGGACCAGGATTCGATAGCCCAGTCCCCTGACCGTTTCGATAATTTCAACCCCAAGCTTGCGTCGCAACCGGCCGATAAAGACTTCGATGGTATTCGAGTCGCGATCGAAATCCTGATCATAGATATGCTCGACCAGTTCGGTGCGAGAGATCGTCTTGCCAGGATGGTGCATCAGATAGGACAGCAGCCGGAACTCGTGGGATGTCAGCCGGACCTCGGCGCCGTCCACCGTAACGCGCGCCGCCCCCACATCCAGCCTGACGGGTCCACATGCGAGCACGTTGCTCGCATGCCCGGCGGACCGCCGCAACAGGGCCCGCAGGCGCGCCAGCAACTCCTCCATGTGAAAGGGCTTGGAGACATAATCATCGGCGCCAGCGTCGAAGGCCAGCACCTTGTCATTCCAGCGGTCGCGCGCCGTCAATACCAGAACCGGCGTCGCAACGCCGCCGTCGCGCCATTGCTGGAGAACGGAAAGACCATCAAGCCCGGGCAACCCCATATCCAGAATCGCCGCGTCATAAGGTTCCGTCTCGCCGAGAAAAACCGCCTCACGTCCCTCCAGCGCACGGTCCACCGCATAGCCAGCGGCCTCAAGCGCCTGAGATATCTGCCGGTTCAGCTCGACGTCGTCCTCAATCACAAGCAATCGCAACCGCGCTCTCCGCCCTGTCCGGCCCGCCGGCGGCCACCGCCTGAGCCTGAATTGTCGAAACGCCCGCCATGCTGACTGATGCCAATTACCGGCGAAAACATGGAGACGCCTGCTCCGCCAGGTTTCAAACGCTTCTACCGGGGCGCGTCCGGTCGGGGCGCGCGGGCGTTGACCACCTGATGGATAACGCGGCCATCACGCCTCAGGAGCGTGAGGCGGTAGACATATTGGCCATCACGCCGGCACAGCAGGGCCCGCAGCACCTTTGCTCCTGGCCCAACCGTGGCGCGGGCCTTGCGCAGCACCACGTCCGGCGGCAGCACAGCCTTCTGGCTCACCAGCTCGCGAACCTCCCCCTGCCCCAGACACTGGTCGTCGTTCCTGGGCCGGGCCTGAGCCTGGGAGGTTTCAGTCGCAAGGCATGCGAAAGCCAGGCAAAGCCCCAGCATCCTTATCGCCGATGTCATTTCCGGAAGGCCCAGACAGTTCAGCACGCTTGATCACCCCCGCGCCAGGCCATGCGCGACCCATACCCAGGGCAATATTGGCATGAGCCGCGACCAGCGTCATGTGGGTAACGCCTGGGATGGGCGCGCGCTACAGCTTACGTTATCGCTCCCCGAACTTTGATCCGCCCGACTGGCCGGGCGCCGGCTCCCGCCCCCAAATACGCGACGCCGGGCTCCCGCGCTCCATCGTCCCGTCCATCACACCGCCCATGGCGCCGTCGATCAGGCGCCAGCGCCAGGCGACATAGAGCCGCCAGCCCACGCCCGCGACGAGAAGCACAAGGCCAAGGGCGGTCATCATTGACGCCATGGCGGCGAAGGCGGGAAGCTGCTGGGCCGCCTGGCCAAGCTCCGTCGCCGCCTGGCGCAGGCTGTCGCCGAGCGTTTCCGCGGCCGCAGCCGTGGCCAGGCCCGCGCCAGCGATCGTCTGGGCAAGACCGGCGCCAGCAGGCAGGCGAATCTGGGCCGGGTCAGCGCGGGCGCCGCCATTCCCCGGAACCGGCCTTCGTTTGAGGGGAACCTGTTTCGAGCCGGCCGCCAACATGAGGGCGGTTCGCTCAACGTCAGCAACGCGATTTGTCCAGCCGGCGCCGAAACGCCGCCAGGTACGCAATTGTTTCAAGAAGGCCATCCGGCGCGCGCACACGGCGGTGATGAGTGCGGCAATCGCCGGGTGCGACCGCGTCGCAGCCAGCGTCACCTGACCGACAACGCCGTCCGCACGCACGCCAAGCTCCCGCTGCAGCCATTTCACAGCCTGTACCGGGCCGGAATTCACCGCAGCGTCGAAAATTGCGTAATCCAGGCCGGCCGGCAATTCATCGGCGCGCACGCGGCGCCAGTATTGTTCCAGATAAATCGCCCTCACCTCAGTCATTGTGGCAAGGAATACATCGCGCGGCGGTTGCCCCTTGCCCCGTCGCCAGGCGTCATAAACGCGCTGGGTGACGCCGCGGCTCGTCCGCCCTCCCGGATCGCGCGGGTCATCCACATTCCCCCCCTCGTGGGCGAGCACGCGAGCAAGCGCGGTCTGCTGACTGGTCGCTACCATGGCTTCCCCCTTTTCTCAGTTTTCACTCTGTTTCTGCCCCGAGATCAGGCGCCGAGATGCGCCAGCTTCGCCGCGAACGCCGTGGCGCGGCGGGCATTGCCGGAGGTCGAGGGATGGACGCCGTCGCCCGACATGTATCCGGCGGCTTCAGCGGCGGCGAAGTCGCCCAGCGCATCCCGCTCATCGAAAAAGGCGCAACCATGAGCCCATGCGGCGCTCTTCAAAACGGCGTCATGGTAGCGAATGCCTGTGGCGGCCGCGTCGGCGGGGTCCGGCGGCCGCGTCAGCAACAGGCGCGTGCGGGGGCAGCTTTGCAGGCGATCGATGATCCGGCGCAGGCTCTGGCTGAAATCCGCCGCATTGCGCCGCGCTTCCACATCGGTCTGGGGCGGGGAGCCCCGGTCGTTCATGCCGGCGTTCAGGATGAACACGTCGGCCTGCAGCAGGCCGACCCACATGCGCATGCGCGCATCATCGAGGCTGGCCCAATCCCGCGCCGCCGCTGAAGGCGTGCCGATATCGAGGACCTGAACGCCGTGGTGACCGACGCCCGCGCCATGCATCTCCACGGCCCAGAAATACAGCGCCTCACCGCAACAGACGATGCGCTCGATATTGATCCCCTTGCCGGCGTAAACCCCACCAATGTCGAGCAACAGCGTCAGCTTGTGGACCACGCCGAGTTCAGGATAATCCGCCTGGCGCACCAGCACGGCGTTATCCAGCACCTCTGTCGGCCATTGCCGCAGCCGGAACGACTGGCCCGGCGCCGTCCACTCAAAATACAGGTCGACCGCGTGAACATCGCTTGCTGGGCCTGAGAGCAGAAGATAGTCGCTGGTCGCCAGTTCATCGATCGCGGCGTTGAGGCAGAACAACCCCTTGCCGAACAGGCTGCGGCGACGCTTCGCATCGCTCCACGGCAGCGCCGCGATATTGGTAAAGCCGGAACTTACGGCATAGTCGCCGCCGGCCATGCGCAGGGCGATGGTTTCATGATCGAGCGGCAGCAGGCCCGGCCCGGCGTCTCCCAACGATGCTGTCAGCAAACTGCGCAGATTGTCGGTGAACCCTGGCTGCCCGCCGCTGCTGCCGAGGCTGTCCAACCCGACGACGACGCGCTTGCGGGCGCGGCCGCTGAACGGCCCCGCGAAGGGATCGGCGAAGCCGGATGCAGCGGCGGCCTCCCGCCAGCGCGTTCCGTCCCAGGCCGTGAAGCGATTGCTCGCCTGCACATAGGCGACCCAGCCGGCGCCTGGCGCATAAAAACGCCAGGCGCCGTCCTGCCACACGGCCACCTCCCCATCCGCGCCGGCCCAGGCGCCAGTTCCCGCTCCAACGATATGGCGATCGCCTTCCGCCGGCGCGGCAGGCGGGGCGGCGCGGCCGGCGTCGCGCACGGCAAGCTGAACCAGGTCGTCCAGAATGGTGAGGCCTTCATTGACGGTGACGTGTTTCTGCGATTGCCCGGCCGCCACCAGGGGAAGGCCAAGGCGCAAGGTCCCGGTCATGGAGAACTCCGCAACGGTTTCAGGAAATCGTGACAATCGCGCGCGCGGGGAAACCACGCCCGGCGACAGCGCTGATCTGCATGACGGCGAGATCAAGCGTCGCCTGGGCCGCGCCGAAATCAGCCAGTTCCGCCGCGGCCGGATAAAGGATCGCCGGCGCATCGCCACTGAGGGTGCGTTTCACGCCGTCGCCGACATGGATATCGATGTCGTAGCGTTCAAAAGCTTCGCCCAGCGGCGGCTCAGTTTCGCCCCAGGCGTCGGCAAGCAGGCGGCTGCGGCGCAAGAAACGGATGAGAACGCCTTCCGGTCCACGCCGCGCCCGGATGTGCACGGGCGCAAGCGGCCGTAGCGCCAGCGCCGAGGGCGCCGCCACAAGCTCCTGAAAGGCTCCGTCGCCATGGTCATGGCCGGCAGGTCCCACCCGGTAGCGCATGGTGCGACCAAGATCGTTCAGGTCGCTGGTCAGCGGCGTCAACGCGCGGTCGAGCGCGACGATCCTGGCGCCTGGCGGCAGCAGGCGCGCCGACGTCGACTCACTGCCGCCAAGGCCACGCAGCAGCCGGCTGAAGCGCCACATTCTCCCGCCCTGGTCCGCCTCGCCAACCAGTTCAACGCGGCCGGCCGCAAGAATTTCCGCCAGGCCGCTGTCATCCAGCAGCGCGAACAGGTTGGCGCCATCAAACAGGGCGGCGTCATCAACGGAAGCGATCGCGCCGCCACGAATGACCGCCGTAAAGGCGTTGACGTGGTCAAAACGCCATAGCGGCCCCGGCGGTAGCGGCGTGGTGGTCCGTCCCGCCATGGCGGGAGCCGCGATCTGGCCAACATGATCGAAATGCCCGCCGTCGGCCGAGCGCCACACCGCCAGCGTTCCCGGCCATGGGTCGGCAAAGGCCGCCAGATATTGCAACGGCTCAGGCTGGGCCAGCGCCGCCGGCAGGTCGAGGGCGAGCGCCAGCGGCGGCCCCGGCAGCGGCGGCGACGGGCGGGCGGCGGGCCGCCAGGGAGCGCCGGCGCCGTCCGGCAGCGTCAGGGCGATGGCCTCCGCCTCCAGCGCGCGGCAGGCGCCATCGACGATGCGGGTAATGCGCCAGGTCCGCCACAGGCCGTCGATGGCCACGGCGATCACGTCCCCAGGCTCAAGGGCCAAAGACCGTGGCGAGATGCGAAGGCTGATGTGGTCACGCGCCTGCCAGAGCCGTTGCAGCCAGATGTCAGCCAGCCGTTGCGCCGCGCCGCGGTGGGTCACCGCCGGCACGTCCGCCGCCGCGGCGCGCTGGCTGAAACCGGCGAGTCGATGTGATGTGGCGGCGGCGCGACGATAATCGCCGTCACCATCGGTGAAGCCGATGCGGGCCTCACGCGGCAGCTCGCTCTCCTGGGCCCGGGTCAGCAGCCATGGCGCGCCATCGTCATCGGGGACCAGATCGTCCGCCGTGAACCAGGCCGAGATCGCGCCCGAAGGACCACAAAACCGCACGGTCCCGCCGCTGACGGCGGCCTGGCAACCGTACAGATCGCACAGGGGCTGCAACGCTTCACGCGCCGACATCGGCCGATCGACCACATAGCCGTCGAGATAGCCGTCCACCTCAACGGCGCCGACAGGCGCGTCGGGATCACCGACGCTAAAATCCAACAGCATCTGGCGCAGCAGCGCCGCCACCTCGACGCCCTCCAGCCGGCCGGTGAGCCAGTGGCCGCAGCCCCAGTTGGCGGCGTCGCCCCAAACACCGGACATGGCCGGGAACGCCGGAAACGGTCGCGCGTCCCACGCCCAGACGTAAATGCGCGATGGATCGACCATGCGCCCGCCATAGAGAGGCGAAACCGGGTTCCAGCCGTCGTTCGCGCCAAAGGCGGGGTCAAAGCGGCGGATAATCGCCTGCACGCCGCGCATTTGCATGAGATCATCGCGAAAGCCGAGCGAGAATGGCGGCGCGGCATTCTCCGACGACTTGGGATCGGGAAAGACGTTGGGGCCGTTGGTTCCCTTGTCGACGGCGGGCACGCCGATCTCGGTCAGCCAGATGGGTTTGCCGGCCGGAACCCAGACCGTGGGGCCGATCTCGACACCGCCGGCGCGGCGCAGGTGCGGATTGCTCCACCAGCCAACCAGATCCTTGGCGCGATAGATCCATGGCTTGCCCCATGCGCCATCGACGATGGGTGAGCGAACCTGCGCCGCCCTGTCGGACCCGGAAGCGTAATACCAGTCGAACGCCTCGCCCGCGCCCAGTTGCCCGGTGAGATAATCCAGATCGTAGACGCTGCCAGCCAGTCCGGCGTCCGCATGGCCGGCGCCGTCACGCCAGTCAGAAAACGGCGGATAATAGTCGACGCCGACCGCATCAATGTGCGGGGAAGCCCAGACCACATCGAGGGGAAAATCCACGTCGGCGCCGCCATTGCGCACATGGGCTCCATATTCGGTCCAGTCCGCCGCGTAAACCAGCTTGCAGCCGGCGCCGAGCACGGCGCGAGCGTCCCCGGCCAGCGCCGCGAACTGCTCCGCCGCCGGATAACCCGCGGCGCCGCGAACCCGCGTCAACCCAACGAATTCCGAGCCAATGACGAAAGCCTCGACGCCGCCGGCCAGCGCCGCGAGCGCCGCGTAGTGCAGGATAAAGCGGCGATAGCTCCATTGCGGCGCGCCGGAAAACACCACCGTGGCGAAATACGGCGTGAATTCCCCCGGCGCCGCGTCGCCGAAGAAGCGCGCCACCTGCGCCGCCGCCGCCGCCGATCCATCCGGCGTCCCGGCCACATCTGGCCCCGGATGGCAGGTCATACGGCCACGCCAGGGAAACGGCGCCTGCTCGCTCCCGGGATTGCGTGGGTCGGCCCGGCCATTGCCAGGCGCGATATCCATCATGACGAAGGGATAAAGCGTCACGGCGAGCCCGCGCGCGGCCAGTTCCTGAATGATGCGGATCACCGCGGCGTCAGACGGGGTTCCGCCATAGGCTGGCCGGCCGTCGATCAGGCTCACCGGGCGGGTCAACGCGCGGGCCTCGCCGCTGACCATCCATGGATCGCCGGTGGCCGGTTTGTCGTGGCGCTCGACGCGCGGAGCGATGGAGCAGTCGCCGGCGCGCAAATCGTCGCCGAACCAGCTGACCACGAGGGCCACCCGTTGCAGATTGGGGCACAGGGCCTGCAAGGCGTCGAGCGAGGCGGCGATGTCGGTGGGCCCATGCAACTGATGGCGATTTTCTGGCGCGCTGACGCCCTCGGCAGGCGTTTGCACGCGCCAGAGCGGATCGTAGCCATATTCGGTGGAGCCAGGGATCAGATCGACGGCGCGGATCATGGCGCACAGGCCGTTGACCGGTCGCACCACCTCGAACGAAAACTGTGGAATGCGGTTGCCGAAATCGGCCAGCGGCAGACGCTCGAACACCACATAGGCCAGGCCGCGATAGGCCGGCGCGTCGCTGGGGCCCTCCTTCGCGACGATCAGCGGATCAGCCTGCTGATCGGCCGCGCCTGCATGAACGCGCATGGTCAGCGTCGCCAGATCCAGCTCATCGCCATCGGCCCAGACGCGGCGGACAAAGGCGATGGGCCCCTCGCACAGACCCACGGCGAGATTGGCGAAATAGCTCCAGGTCTGATCCGCGCCGCTCCCCGCGTCGGACAGGGCGCCCTTGCCGCCGGCGCCGCTGCGGGCCGACGAAAAGCTGGCGACGCGTTCGATCCGCGTCGCCCAGATCAGTTGCCCGCCAATCCGCGCCCGCCCGTAAACCTTCGGAATCGGAGCGCCTTCTGTGGATGTGAGGCCGGGCACATCGGTCAGGGCCGGCGCGGCGGTCGCCTTGCGGCCGTCCAGGGCGGACAGCAGGCTGGAATCGACGGCGCTGCCCGCCAGCGCGCCAAGCGCCCGCCCGGCAATGGCGCCAGCCGGCCCGGCCACGGCCGCGCCCATGGCTCCGCCCGCCACCTGTAACACCAGCGTCGCCATGACAGTCTCCCATCGGGTTTGATTGCATCAGCGGGTCGCGGGCAAATCAGGAAAGGCGAAGGCATACGCCGCATGACGTCGCCACCAGCGGGTGAGCGCGACCTCCGTCACCACCGCGCCGTCGTGGGCGTGGATCATCAGCCCTCCGCCGGTGAGGATGGCGCAGTGCCTGGCGGGCGCGTAAGGCCGGAAGCGGAACAGCAGCACGTCGCCGGCGGCGGCCTCATCCAGCGCGATCTCGCGCAAGTGCCGCCGGGCGGCGTCGCGGAAGCTCTCCTGGCCGCCGGCCTCGGCCCAATCGGGCGCGTAAGGCGGCGGGGCCTCGGGCTCGGCGCCGTAAATCTCGCGCCAGACGCCGCGCACCAGCCCCAGACAATCGCAACCAACGCCGCGCAGCGACGCCTGATGCAGATACGGCGCGCCAAGCCAGCGCCGGGCCTCGCGCACGACCGCGACGCGGACAGCGTCGGCCGTGGGATTATCGCCGGCGCTCACCGGAACATGCTCCCGCCATCCATGGCGCCCCGGCCCGAGGCGCCGCGACCGATGGCGAAATCGTTGCCGGGCATGTGCGGAAACCCCCGGAAGTTCGCCACATTGGCGAAACGGTCGCGGCAGCTTTCCAGGCTCCTGTCGCAACCGGCGGTGACAGTAAAGGCGTCGCCGGCCGCTACCGGCTGCACGGTTTCGCCCCACAACATGAGCGCAACGACGCCAGCCAGGGCGTGGTGCTGCTTCACCGCGAAAACGGCGCCGGCGTTGGCGCCCGAGGTCCAGACGAACCGGCCGTGCGTGAACCAGCCGCTGGCGTAGCCGGCGAGGCCGTCGCAGCGGAAGCTGCTGCGGCTGTCACCCGGCTCCGCTACCGTGCCGGCGGCGCGCATGCCGGGGCGGTCAAGATCGACCCCGCAGCGCGCGTCGCCAAGGTCGGCGGCGCAGGCGGCGCGGTAGACGCCGCCGCGGGTTTCATCGAGCCGGTGCATGACGCTGCGCAGTTCGGCTGTGAAGGCATGATCGCTGCGGCTGACCTCGCCAATGCCGCCGACGTCGAGCAGCAGGCGATGTTGTGGCTCGCGCCAGTCCACCAGCCAGATTTCGACGCGGGCGCCGTCGTAACGGCCGGCCATGATGTCGTCGCCGGCGATGGCGGAGGAGGTCAGGACGCCCGCCGCTTCCCCGCCGCCGATGGCGAACCCCAGCTCCGCCGTGCGTTCGGCGGCCTCAAGCCCGGTCGCCGCCGCGTAAACCACGTCGCCAAAAGCGATATCGCGGTCGTGGTCGGTGAAGCCAAGGACAACGCCGTCAGCACGGGCCAGCCGCCAGCAATGGGCAAGCGTCGTCGTCTCGCTGGCAAGGCGCGCAGCGAAGCTTTCGGGAACAGCGCGCATGACGCCTCCTCGTGAGTCATGTCAGGGAAGAATCTCCACCACCGGGATCGACGGAATGTCCCCGGCGGCGAAGGAGGCCAGATCGATGTCCAGCACGTCGGTATCGAAACGCACCGGCACGTCGAACAAAAAGCCGGCGGTGACGCTGGCGCCCGCCGGTGGCGCGCTCCCGGTGGCAAAGACGATCTGACCGCTGGCGTGGTCAACGGCGAACACGGCAGGCGACGCCTCCACGCCATTGACGGCGACGCGCACCGAGCCGGCGACCGGCTTGCGAATGCTCCGCGTCCAGGGCGCAAAGCCGCCGCCATAGGTTTTCGCCAGCTGGAACGTCGTCTGCGCCCCGTCGCCAACGCCCACCGCCTGATCAACAGCGGACGGCGCCATGGAGGGCGCGCAACTGCGATCATCAAGCCGGTCACGCCAGCGGAAACCGTGCAGGCGGCCGCGACGCTCCTCAAAGAAGCTCACCACCCCGGCCAGCGCGTCGAGGGTTTTGATCCCGTAACCGGCGTCATAACGCCGGCGGGAGTCGGCCCAGCGGGCGTTGCGATGCTCGCGGCCGGAGCCGAGCGTGACGATATCGGTGCGGCGCTCCGGTCCGCCGCGCGCGCCCAGCGCCACATCGACGGGGAAGCGCACCTCATGAAAATCAGCCATGCCGGCCCCCTTTGGCTCACATGGCCCGCTGGCCGCGCGCCACCGCGCGAGCCACGGCGGCCGAGACCTGCGCCCGCGAGGCGCGGAAACTTTCCACGTCGCGGGCGGCGATGTTCACGGTCACATTGACCGGCCGGCCGCCGGCCGCCTGCACGCCAAGCCGGCCATCGGCGCCGCGCTTCAAGGGCATGATCGCCTCGGCGCCCTGCTCGCCCATCAACCCGACGCCGCCGGTCATGGGGAAGAAGGTCGGGGCGGCGACGACGCCGCCTTTCGCAAATGGCTGCACACGGCCGCCCGAGAACACATTGCCTTTGGCGCTGGCGGTGACGCCGCCAAGGCTCGCCCCCAGGGTTTTCACCAGGGATTCGAGCCCGGAGCCCAGGGCGCCCTCCAGCGGCTTCAGCGCGGCGTTGAGGGCGATGTTGCTGAGGCGCGCGCCAAGGTTGACCAGAACCTGATCGAGGCTTTTGCCACCCGCCATGCCGCTGGCAAACGCCGCCGTCATGGCGCCCCCAGCCCGGCGGGCCATGTCATCGAGATTGCGGAACGCCTCGGCGGCGTCCTGCACCGCCGAGATATCCCAGGAGGAACCCTGCCCTCCTGGATCCACGCCTGGATCATCCGCCATGCAGTTCCTCCATTTTTGCGGGGAATCAGTCCGGGAACGCCGCGGTCAAACCGGCGAAATCGGCGCGCGCCGGCGCATCGGGGGTGGGGCCTGTCTCTCCCGTCCCCCGCATGGCGGCGGCCAGTTCGCGCGGCGTCATCGCCCAGAAGGCCTCGGGCGCAAGGCCAAGCCGGCCAAGGCCGAAAGCCATCACCGCATCCCAGGGAAAAGGCCGCGCGTCCGGATCAGCAGCCGCCGGACAAAAGGGCGCTCTGGCCCCTCCTCAGGCGCCGCGGCGCGCGCCGCGTCAGGATCACCGAAGGTCAGCGCCAGCAGTTCGGCGACCGCGCGCGCCAGGCCAGGCAATTCGCCAGCCACCGGCAGATCAGCCGCTTCGGCGTCGGTGACGCAACGCCCGGCGCCCCGCATGGCCACGGTGACGATGGCCTGCAGATCGCGCGCCGACAGCGCGCCCCGGCCAAAGCGGGCGGCGAGTTGCGCCAGATCGTCAACCTGAAAGGCGGTTTCCAGTTCGGCCAGGGCGCCAAGCGTCAGACGCAGCCGCACCGGCTGGCCGCCGATGGTCGCCACCACCTCGCCGCGCCGGCGGTTGCCCGAATGGCGGAACGCCAGGGAAGCCGCCGCCAAAGGCTGTATCGGAACAGACATGAAGCCCCCTGTCAGACCGGTGTGAACGCCAGCGCGCCGGCGGATTCCAGGGCGAGGTCGAAGGTCACCTCGCCCGCGTGTTCGCCGCGATATTCCATGGCGGTGATCTGGAACGGCCCGTCGATGCTCCCGAAGCCGGGAATGACGATGCGCCAGGCGCGGATGTCACCGGCGAAGAACGCCTCGCGCACCAGCGCGTCGCTGGCCTCGTCGAGAAAGACGCCAGCGCCGCTGACGGCGGCGCGCCGCACCCCGGCGCCGGCCAGCAATTCACGCCAGCGGCCGCTGGATTCCGCGTTGGTCACATCCACCGCGTCAGCGTTGAATGCGATCTGCCGCGCCCGCAAGCCAGCCACCGTCATGAAAACGCCGGGCGTTGACCCGGCGATCTTCAGCAGCAGATCCTTCCCCTTTTGCGCTCCCATCCCGTGCTCCTGTTTCAGGTGACCCCATTCCCGGTGATGGCCGTCAGCGTCAGCCGCACCTGCGGCAGGCCGCTTTGCGGATCGCGACGCACGTCCTCGCGGGCAACACGCAGCAACACCAGACGATGGCCGGCCAGCGGCAGGTCCGCATCATCCAGCAGCGCCCGGATGCGCGCCGCGGCTTCCAGCGCCGGCCGGGGTCCACCCGGCCGCGACCAGACGGTCAGGCTGAATTCATGGCTCTCGCGGCGCTGCGATCCGGCCGAGCGGTCACGGGCGGTCGCCCCATCGAACACCACGTAAAGGCCGGAGAGGCCGCGCGGCGCGGCGTCGTAGACGCGGGCGCCGCCGAGCATGGCGACCAGCGGCGCATCCGCCGTCAGGGCGGCGTGAACCGCGACGCGCAACGCCAGAACCGGGGAAAAAATCGTCCCGTCATCACCAGGCTCCGCCCCGTTCATGCCGTTTCCTCCTCGACGCGCACATCAAGCCACGCCTTTCGCCCGTCCGGATCGCCGCCGCCGAGGATGGTGAAAATCCGCGCGCCATCGCGCAGCCGCCGGGTTCCATCGAGGTCATCGCGCCAGCGCAGGCGCACGCTCCACACCGCCGCCAGCGCTGGCCGGTCAGCCATGTCGTGCGGCCCGGCGCGGATCAGGCGAAACGACGCCCAGACGGCCGCCTGAGGGCTCCAGACACGGCTGAATCCGCCGGCGCCGTCTGGCGTATCGACAGCCTGCTCGATGATGATGCGACGGCGCCGCGAACCGCCGCCGTTGACGCCAGTCGCGTTCATGCGCGCCTCATTCATACGAGCCTCATTCATACGAGCCTTATGGGCCGGAACGGCGCCAGCAGGGCGCGCACCGCATCGGGCAGCAACGACGCGCCGCGCGGCGCCGGGGCCTCGCCCCGGTTATCAAACCAGCAGGCGACCATGGTCCGCACGGCGAGGCGCAACGGCTCCGGCACATCGGACGCCGCCACGCCATGACCCACGCTCACATCGATCTCGACGTGACCGCCAGACAGCTGCGGCGGCGTTGCCGGCATGGCGATCATCCCGGCGCCCGCATCGGCGCGAAACCCCGCGACGTCGAGCGCGGCGGCCTCACCCGCCCGCGACACCAGGCGCACCGCCTCGATGCGGCGCAGCGGGCCAATGGGCGGCGCGACAATGCCGGCGGCGGGCCAGGCGTCGAGGCGAATGCGCCACACCTGTTCGAGCAGCGCCAGATGGGTCGCCGCCTCCACGGTCATGCGGCCGGCCCGGATCATCGCCGTCACCAGCGCGTCCTCGGCGTCGCCGTCGAGCCGCAGGTAAAGCTTCATGTCGTCGAGCGTCACCGGTTCGACGGCGGGGCCGTTGACAAGCATCAGGTTCATGCTTCACCTCCCGTCGCAAAGGCTGTCTTCGCCAGGCGTCGAGCCTGGATTGCAGCCACGAATTTCTGTTGGAACGCCTCATCCCTGGTCGGGAAGAACGTGCGAGACGAACCATGCGAACCCACCGTTCCCACGCTTCCCGCTCCCGGCGCGCCGGCGTCCTGGTTCTGGCGCTGCTACTGGCGCCGGCGCCGGCCCACGCCATCATTGGCGGCGCGGTCGATAGCGGGCCGGCCAGCGCCGCCGCGGTGATGGTGCTGGGCGCTGGCGGCGCCGTCTGCTCCGGCGTGGTCGTTTCGCCCCGCGCGGTGCTGACGGCGGCGCATTGCGCCGATCCGACGCGCGAGCACCGGGTGCACTACATGGAAAACGGCCAGCCGGTGCTGCTGGCGCCCACCGCCTCCGTCACCCATCCGGATTATGTGCAGGACGCCATCCGCCAGCGCCGCCAGTCGGTCGATATGGCGCTGGTGCGGCTGGCGCAGCCGCTGCCATCGCGCTTTGTCCCGGCGGCCCTCTCGGTCGGGCCGCAGCCGCGCGCCGGTGCCACGGTCAACGTCGGCGGCTATGGGTCCGTCGGCCGGCAGCCAGCGGACGGCCGCTTCCGCTCCGTCGCCGCGCCGGTGGTGGAACCGTGGGGGCCGGGCAAGATCCTGCTGTGGATCGGCGCGCCGAAGGGCAAAAGCGCCGGGGCCTGCGCCGGCGACTCGGGCGGCCCCATCTCCGCCATGGATGGCGAGGTCGTCGCTGTCACCAGCTGGTCGAAGGGCGCTGGATCAGCCCCTTGCGGCCAGACCACGCAGGGCGTGCTGCTGGCTCCGCAACGCAACTGGATCGACGAAACCCTGGCCGGCTGGGGCCTCAGCGCCGGCTGGCGCTGAGGCGTGGCGCTCCGCTCAGGCCGCGAACTTCAGCAGCTTGATGGCGTCGTAGTCCTGGACGCCGCCGCCGACGCGCTTGGTGGTGTAGAACAGCACATAGGGCTTGGCGCTGTAGGGATCGCGCAGCACCCGCACGCCGGCCCGGTCGACCACCAGATAGCCGCGCCGGAAGTCGCCGAAGGCGACTGAAAAGCTGTCCGCCGCCACATCCGGCATGTCCTCGGCCTCCACCAGCGGAAAGCCGAGCAGGGAGGCCGCGCCGCCCGCCGTCGCCGGCGGCGCCCACAGATAGCTGCCGTCGCTGGTCTTGAACTTGCGGATCAGGCTCTGGGTCTTGCGGTTCATGACGAAGGCGGCGTTCTGGCGGTAACCGGCCTTCAGGGCGTACACCAGATCGACCAGCGCGTCAGAGGGGTCGCTGGCGGCGAAGGCGCCGGCCGCGCCTGTGGCGACGAAGCCGAGGCTGCCCCAGGCCCAGCTGGCGTTGGCGACCTTGGGCGAATTCAGGAAGCCGCGTGGCCGGGCGACGCCGTCGCCATTGACGAAGGCGGCGCTTTCCTGCTCCGCGAAAGCCTGCTCCACCTCTTCGGCGATCCAGCGGTCGATATCGACGATAGCGTCATCGAGCAGGGTCTGGGTGGCCGCCGGCTGAGCGTACAATTCCATGGCCGGGAAGTTCAGCTCGGCCAGCACCGGCGCATCGGTCTGGGGACGGGCCGCCGTCTCGGCCACCCAGCCGACGGCCGGACCGGTTGTGGAGAAGGCCTTCCGGTATGTCCCGGACGAAATCATCCGCACCGAGGCGACGCCGCGGATCGGCGACAGCGCCGCCAGGCGACCGAGCACGTCGCGCTCGACCTCCACGGGCGCCAGATAGCCGCCGTCGGGGCCAGAACCGGCCGACAGGGCGCGGGTTTCCAGTTGCTTGAGGCCGGCCGCCTCGCCGCTGCGCACATAAGCGGCGAAAGCCGATTTGTGCTGGCGTTCAAGCGGGTCCGCCCCCTCTGCCGCCGCCCCCAGCATGGGGCGGGCGCTGTCGAGGGCGGCGCGATCATGGCGACGGCGACTTTCGTCCAGCGCCGCGTCAATGCGCGCCAGCTTTTCCTCCAGCAGCACATCCCCGGCGCGCTTTTCCAGCGAGCGCAGCCGGGCGTCATTCGCTTCCTGATACGCCGCGAAATTGCGGGAAAACTCCTCGAAAGCCTGCGCGACGTCCGGCGACGGCGGCGCGCCGTCAAGAGCCTTGCGCTCCATCCTGGGCGTCTGCTCCGGCATGGCGATTGCGGTCATGACCACTCCATCATCAGGGTTCAAGGGTTGGAAATGGATGCGTGCGGGCAACAAAAAACCGCCGGCGAACAGCCGGCGGTTGAGGAAACCTGTTACAGCGAACCGGCCGCGAACCGGGCCCCATGCCCGACGCGACAACGCCGCCGTTTTCGCGTCCTCTCCAGGGGCGACGCATTCGCGCGCTGGAAAGCCCAGGCCGTTCAGTCCCGGCCGGCAAACGACGGGGCCGCCGCATCGCCCATGGGCGTCAGCCTGAGGCGGCGCCTTGCAAGGCGCCGGACATGCGCCTGATGCTTGCGAGCAGCCCCTGTTCCAGCGCCCGGTCGCTACGGGTGTCCATCACCCGCGCGGCCGGCTGCATGGGAAAGGTCACCAACGAGATTTCCCAAAGGTCCACATGCAGCAGCCGGCGCAGGCCGTTGCGCCCGTCCCGGCTGGCGCGCACGGCGTGAAAGCCGATGGACAGGCCGTCGACGGCTTTCTGCGCCATCAGGGCCTGCAATTCGCGGGCGCGCTGCACCGCCAGATTGAGCTTGCCGCGCACGCGCAGGCCCCGCGCGTCCTCACGGATATCGAGCCACTGCCCCAGCGGCTGGGCGGCGTCGTGCTGCCACAGCATCCGCACGCGTCCCGCCCCGCGACGGCCCAGGCTGGCCGCGAAAGCGCCGCGCTGGATGATGTCGCCGCCCAGATCGGGGACCTCGAACAGGCTGGCGTAGCCGGAAAAAGTCCCGTCAGGGGTAACGTCCTGCGCTATATGAACACCCATGTTCAAGCCTCCGCGACAGTCCTGACGGCGGCCGCAGCTTCCCCGGGGGAGGCCGGATGGTTGGCCGCGCGGGCCGCGTCGAGGCGACCCAGCACGCCAACGAAGGTGGCGATCACCTCCACGGCGGCGCCCGGCTCATGTTGTTTGCGGCTGCGCCCCCAGCCGGCGGTGATAGCCGTGAACCGTGGCTGTTCCGCGGGCCAGCCGGTCGCATCGGCGCGACGGCATACGGCCCGGGCGGCCAACTTCAATCTTCTCACCATCAGTCCCCCCATCTTCATCACATTCCCGGCGGAGCGGACCTTCTCCATCGCGCCGGACAAATGCGTCGAAATAACGATTGGCGACGGCCAATGGGCGATGCGCGGGATACATCGTCCATGGTCAGGCGGTGTTTGGACTTTTCACGGCGCTGATGCGCGCGCCTTCGTCAGGCGATTTCCTATTCGCCGCCAAAACGACGGTTGAAACGCGCCAGCTCCTGAACAAACAGATCAAAGCGACGGTTGGCGGCCCCCAGTTGCTGCATTGCGGCCAGCAACAGGCCTGTGACGCCAACAGCCCATAGCAACAACGCAAGGTCTGCCAGATCGGCGCGGGAAATGAACGCGTCGAGAACTGATCCCATCGCCGGTTCCTTTCCCAATACTGAAGCAGATAACGATGTTACGCCGACCAGCGTCCCAGCAATGGCCCAAAGGTCAGAGGGGGCGCCGCCACATGCGAGGGGGCGCGCTGGCTGGAGGGCGGCTGGCGCGTTGCATTCCCGTCGCCGGCGGCCCGACGCGGCGCCTGGCGAAGCCCCAGAACGAAAGCAGAAAAACTCTCAGCCAGCGGTATGAAATCCTGCTCCCGCCATTCGCCGGCGCGCCAGAAATGGTCGATGCGCCACAATGCAACGGGAGCCTGACGGGCGGTGTCGCCGCCGCGCAGATCCAGACAGACATAATCGCCAGCGCCATTGCCGGCGATCGGGATCACGCCGTCCGGCGCGCCGCCGGCATACAGCTGGCGCACATAGTCCAGGTTGCAGGTCGGCCACGGGAGGCCAAAACCGAAGAAACATTGCAGCGCGTCAAACCCGCCATCCGCCTCCGGCGCGTCAAAAAACCGGGCAATCTGGGCGGTGAACTGGCCTGCCCGCAGAAACTCCACATAATCGCGCGGCAAGGGCGCGCCGCAGGCGTTCTCAAAGGCGCCGATTTCCTGAAACGTCGCTGGTCGCCCGAAAACGCCGCCAGCGGCGATCTGCTCCAGCTGCCGGCGCATCGCGTCATCCGATGGGCAGAAAAGCGCGTCGTCCTCCTGCCGGGGTGGCGGCGGCGGCGCGGCGCCTAGCCGGCCCTGACGACGCCAGGCGTCTTCCGGCGCAAGGTTTAGCGCGCCGCCTGGCCCCTGCTCGCGCCACACCCAGCCCGGCGGCGTATTGCGAAACCCGTTGCAGCAATTGGCCAGTTCACGTCGGCCACAATCACCGGACGCCCCAGCAAGAAACAAGACAACGCTCATTCAACACCCCAAATTTATACATCAACAATGATCCATTAACAGATCATTTCATGAAATCAACTTATGTAAAAAAGATTAATACCTTAGAAAAATACTGTTGTATATTCATCATGACCGGTCAGATCCATAGCCCACGGCCTCGCGTTTTTCGCCATCACTCAGGAACGACGCCGCATTGACCCGCCGCCAGAGCGCCTCCCGCTCCGTCGACAGGGCTTCGATGGCGTCCAGGTCCGGCTCCAGGCGCAGGTCGCCGCCCCATGCCGGCGCAAGCCAGTGCGCCAGGCTGGCGCCGGTCCGGCGCGCCAGCGGCAGCACGGTCTGGCGCCAGAAAGCGCGGCTGGCCTCGGCGTAATTGCTGTAAGTGCTGTCGCCGGGCAGTCCCAGCAGCAGCGGCGGCACCCCAAGGGCCAAAGCGATTTCCCGCGCCGCCGCAGCCCGCGCCTCGATGAAATCCATGTCTTTTGGCGTCAGCGACAGCGGCTTCCAGTCAAGGCCGCCATCGAGAAGCAGAGGCCGGCCGGCGTTTGCGGCGCCCTGGAACTGCGCCTCCATCTCGGCCCGCAGCCGGGTGAACTGGGCGTCGCTCAGGCCCGCGCCCTGGGCGCCGGAATACACCAGCGCGCCAGACGGGCGGGCCGCGTTGTCGAGCAGCGCCTTGTTCCAGGCGGACGCGGCGTTGTGCAGGTCCAGCGCCGTCGCCGCGGCCTCCATGGCGGAGAAGCCGTAATGGTCGTCGGCGGGGTGGAACTGCTTCAGATGCAGGATGGGGCTGAGGCGCCCGGCGGCCCGCCGGAACCGCACGCTGCGCCCACCCACCGTGTATTCCCAGGCTTCGGGCCAGCCATCCGCGCCCGGGACAACGCGCATGCGATCAGGCCGCAGGACGTAGAGTTCGCGCGGAACATCGTCGAGTTGCACCGCCTCCACATAGGCGTTGCCCGCCACCAGCAGATGTCCGTAGATCGCCTCCATCAGCACGCCGCCGCCCTCGTGCGGGTTGGGCCGGGCCAGCAGATCGAGCAGCGGATGGCTGGTCAGTTCACGCCGCCCGTCATAGAGCAGCAGGGGCGTCGAGGCGGCCGCTTCGCTGACCAGGCGCACGCAGCGGTGGGCGATGGCGTTGGCCTGAAAGCCCTCTTTCGCGAAGGCGCCGCAGTCACGCGCCGACCACACCGGCCTGCCCGGCGTGGACCAGGCGACGAACGCGCCGGCGGTCGCCGACCGCCGCTCCGCCGCTCCGGCCAGGGGCGCCCCTGGCGCCGGCGAAAAACGATCCAGCAACCGGCGCAACAGACGCGGCATGGCATGCTCCCTGTATGTAACGGATTCTGCTGCGGATTCAGACGACGCGAACCGGGCCCGACGTCACAGGGACCGGATGCGCGGCGGCGCGCCATCGCCCATCAGGGCAGTGACGGCCCAGACCATGGCGTCCATCCGGTCGGGCGAGCGCCCGCCAGACAGGCCGTCCGGCCCGAAATCGCAAAGCTCGTCTTCCAGTTCGGGGAAAACCCCGCAGAATTTCAACCGCCCCTGTTCCGCCAGTGCGGCGACCGGCTCGGCGCGCACATATTTGCCGCGCGTCGCCCGCACCGGCGTCACCGGCGCGGCGGCGTCGCACTGGCGCAGCACCGCCGTCGCCATCTCGCCGCCCTGGTTCACCTCCACCACCAGCGCGTCGGCGGCATGCCGGTGATAGAGCGCGATGGCGCGGGCGGCCCAGGCGGCGGGCGTGGCGCGGGCCAGGGTTGCGTCCTCCAGCACATGGATCACGCCATCAGCATCCCGCCCCGCCGCGACAATCCCGCAGCGGTCGGCGCGCCGGCCGGAGCTGGCGGGCGGATCAATGGCCACGACGAGGCGAACGAACGGCGGCGCCAGCGTGACCCGCGCCGCCTCGATGGCGCCGCGCGACCACAGGGCGTCGGAGCGTTCCTCCACCAGTTCCCCATCCAGCTCCTGACGCCCCAGCCGCGTGCCGGCGTAGCGGCCAACCACCGCCTCCAGAAACGCCGGAGCCAGATTGGCGGCGTTGTCCCGGGTGCGGGCCCGCGACAGCACGGCGCGGGGGTCTGCCATCAGGGCGCGCAGCAGCGGCATGGGCCGCGGCGTGGTGGTGACCAGCTGGCGCGGACGGACGCCAAGGCGCAAGCCAAATTGCAGCATGTCCCAGGTTTCCCGGGCGTTGCGCCATTTGCAGAGCTCATCACACCAGGCGACTTCGAACTGCGGACCGCGCAGTCCTTGCGGGTCCTCGGCGGAAAAGGCCTGGGCGACAGCGCCATTGGGCCATTCCAGCCGGCGCCGGGCTGGCGACCAGGCCGGCCGGGCGGCCCCTCCGAGGGACAGCAGACCCGAGACGCCCTCGATCATCACATCGCGCACATCGGCGTAGGTTTCGCCCACCAAAGCGATGCGTCCCGCGGGCGTCGTGGCGAAGGGCGGCAGACCGAGGGCCATGCCGCGCACCCATTCGGCCCCGGCGCGGGTCTTGCCGGCGCCGCGCCCGCCAATCATCAGCCAGATGTTCCAGTTACCTGGCGGCGGCATCTGGTCGGCCCTGGCGAACAGCGGCCAGTCGGCGGCGAGGCGCGCCAGAACCTCGGGCGGCAGTTCATCCAGAAACGTCGTCAGCAGCCCCGCGTCGGCGCAATGCAGCAATGCGCGCCGCAAGCTCGCGACGGAATCCATCGGCATCGTCAGGCAGTCCCGCGCCGGCGTCATCGCCCTGGCCTCCCTTGCCTGAAGGTTCGCTGGCGATGGCGCGCTCCAGCGCGGCGAGGCCAGTGGCCACCCGCACCAGCATGGCCATCAGCTTCGCCTCGCGCTCGCGGGCGGCGCCATCGCCAGGCTCCGCCGCCAGGGCGGCTTCGATTTCGTTCATATGGCGCCCGGCGGCGGCCCAGAGCCGCGCCACAAGCTCCGGCCGAGTCGCCCCTGCCGCGTATGATGCTTCTCCGCCAGGCGCCTGCCCGGTCCCGGCAGGCGCTCCCCTCCCCGCCCGGCGCCTGGAACGCGGCGGCGGAGCCCGCCACTGCTGCTCCTTGCGAATGGCGCTGAACCGGCGGGCCGGAACCCCAAACTCGGCGGCGAGCCCCACCAGCGTCGCCTCGCCAGCCTCGAAGCGCCGGCGGCAGACGAGCAGCTGTGCGACGGTCAGGCCCGGCGCGGAACGCCTGCCGGCAGCCGCCGCCACGCCTGATGGCGCCGCCCGTCTGGTCCGCCCCCGACTCCGGCGCTTTCGCGCCGCCGGTCCGACCGCCATCCCTGGCGACGCCGGCGCGGCGCGGCCAGAAGGTTCCGTTCCCCCGCCTCCCATATCCATCAGGCCTCCAGGTTTCCGGTGAAAAAGTCGGCCAAATCGGCGCGTCACGACAATAAAAAAACCGCGCCAATGGCGCGGTTCAACACGAATACCTGAAAAACTGGCGCACGCGCTCCCGATCCAATGGCCAGCCGGAGACGACCGGAACCGGAACGAAGCGCCCGCCTCAGCCCTGACGCAGAAACATCAGCGCTTCAGCTACAATTTCTTAGCATGGATGAACCTTATCCCGACAGCGTGCGATTGTCAAGGACAATTTTCCCATAATTTATTATCGCGTCCCTTTGGGGGACCTTTTGGCGGCTACTGCCAAGGCCAGGATGGGCGCGCATCCGGGCCCTGAAAAGCACATGCGCCGTCCCGCTTGACCGATACGCGGCGGGTCGGGCGCCTGGCTCAGTTTTTCAGCTTGTCCGCGAAATAACCGAGAGCCCTTGCATAGACTTCCGCCTTGTTCCACTCGCGCATCACCGCGAAATTCGGCTGGCCGGGGTGGTAACCGGCGCCGCGCGACCAGCCGTGACCGCGCAGGTAATTGGCGATGGAGCCCAGGGTGTCGGCAGAGCTGTTGATGAGATCGGCGTGGCCGTTGCCATCGTAATCCACCGCGTAGTTGTAGTAGGCCGAGGGCATGAACTGCGCCTGGCCGATCTCGCCGGCCCAGGCGCCGCGCATCTGCTGCGGGCTCAGATCGCCGCGCTGCACGACGCGCAGGGCGTCCATGAGCTGTCGCGTGAAGAAGCTGGAGCGGCGGCAATCATAGGCCAGCGTCGACAGGGCGCGGAAGGCCGGGGTATTGCCCCGCACCACGCCGTAGTCCGTCTCCATGCCCCAGATCGCCACCACGATCTCGCCGGGCACGCCGTATTGCTGCTCGATGCGGCGCAAGGTGCTGGCGTGCCGTTGCATCATCTGCCGGCCCTTGGCGATGCGGCCGGGGCTGACGCGGTTGGCGATGAATTTCTCGAAGCTGACCCTGAAGTGTTTCTGGTTGCGATCCAGGCCAATGACGCGCCGGTCATAGGCCACGTCGCCGAGCGCGGCGTTGATGACGGCCGGGCGGATGCCGGCCGCGGCGGCCTCCTGCTTGAACTGGGCCAGCCAGGCGCCGAAACCTTCAGGACCGTTGCCGCACTGGGCGGCGCTGGCGGCGGTGGCCGCCATGGTCATGCCGGCTCCGGCCAGCGCCGCGATTGCCAAACCTCTCATGCTTCCGAAGTTCATCTGTCGCTCCACTGCATGCGGGCCGTCATGGCGCGCGTTGCCCGTTGGGAAAGCCGGCGCCGCCAGGACCCGGCCCGGTAAAAGCCATGCGCCCTCCGCTGGCGACGCGCCTCCGGCAGGGTCCGCGTCCCACCAGAAGCCAGCGCGTCGAATGTGACGGACAACTGGTTAACGATCCGGCGCCCGCTCCCGGAGGCGGCTCCTGGAGGCGGCTCCCGCCTCCAGCAAAATCGCCATCGGCGGAACCGCTGCGGTTTTCAGCCCCAACCACGCCAGTCTTGACCGCGTTAGTCTTGACCGCAGTAGTCTTGACCGCAGTAGTCTTGGCCACGTTAGTCTTGGCCACGTTAGTCTTGGCCACGCTACCCTTGGCCACGCTATCCTTGGCCACGCGACTCCTGACCGCATTCTGGGGCGGCGCTCAGCCGGCGGCCAGGGCCGCGGCTTCAGTCTCCATGTCGGGTTTGACGCCATCCCGGGTCAGCGGCTTTGGATAGCGCAGGGCCATTTCCGCCATGATGTGCTTCGCCGGCACGTCGTGGAAGGCGCCGTGCTGGGCCAGATAGGCCATGAAGGCGTTGCCCGCCCCATCGAACGCCTGCATGAGCGCGTCGTGCTCGCCGTCGAACTCCAGCGGCTCCACCCCCAGCTTGTCGCACAGGGATGCGTTGAAGGTCGGGCTCACCTTGATCCAGCGCCCCTCCGGGTTCACTTCGGTGAAACCATGCCAGTAAAAGATGTTGGAGCCCATGCGCTCCAGCAGTTGCGGCGTCGCCAGGTGATTGGTGACGTCGGCGAAGGCGACGCGGGCCGGCACGCCGGCGGCGCGACACGCGGCGGCCATCAGCGACGCCTTGCCGACACAATAGCCGCGCCCCGCGGCAAGCACGCTGGACGCGCGGAACACCTCCGGCCCCCAGGTCACATAGGGATCGTAGAACAGTTCGCGCACGGCCCTGTAGATCAGCCGGGCGCGCTCGCGCGGCGTCGCGGCGGCGCCGGCGACATCGCGGGCGAAGGCGATGACGGCGGGATGATCCGAATCGACATAGTCGCCAGGCCCGGTCCAGATCCGGAATTCATCTTCGGTCATGGCGCTTTCTCCCATTTCTTTCATGGCCGGACTGTCGCGGAGGCCAGGCCCAAGGTCAAGGCGGCGCGGGCGTTTGCACCGTCCTGGCCATGCAGGCCGGCCATGATTGTGGCGCAGATGTGTTGCAGCATCCCCCGCTTTACGCCATCGTCGCCAGACCCTGATTTCAAGGAACGTTTTCCGGACGTCCCCCACCCGTTTCATCCTCCGAACACGCCCCGTCGTCACACGCGCAGCCGGACCGGGACCGGCCATGTGCGACGGAGCCCGCCATAGCCGGAGCTGTCATGCAGGTTCTGTCTCGCCGTTGCTTCCTCGTGGCCGCCTCCACGCTCACCCTCGCCGCGTGCCAGACGCGCGGGCCCGGCAGCCTGGAGAATGAACTGCAGAAAACGGCGGTCGCTCCCGGCAGCGCCCTTCCGCCACAAAATCCGCCGCCGCCAGCGCCGCTGGGCGATCCGACGCCGGATGATTACGCGGCCATGTATGCGCCGGTTCCGGATGACAAATTCCCGGTTCCAGGCGTGCCCCAGGGCAGCATCAATCCGGCGTTCCTGCGCCGCAAGGTGGCGTATAACGGCCCGGAGGCGCCAGGCACGATCGTCGTCGATCCGGCCCGCCGTTATCTGTATCTGGTCCAGCCTGGCGGCTCCGCCATCCGTTACGGCGTTGGCGTCGGCCGCGAGGGTTTTGGCTGGTCGGGCGAAGCGACCATCAACAGCAAGCAGGAATGGCCGGACTGGTATCCGCCGAAGGAGATGATCGACCGGCAACCGGAGCTGAAGAAGGTCGTCGTCAAGCTGCAGAGCGGCGTCGGGGTGGCCGGCGGCCTGCGCAACCCGCTCGGCGCCCGGGCGCTGTATCTTTACCAGAATGGCAAGGACACCCTGTTCCGCATCCACGGCACCAACGAGCCGCGCACCATCGGTTCGCGCGTGTCGTCGGGTTGCATCCGCATGGTCAACCAGGACGTGATGGATCTTTACGCCCGCACGCCGCTTGGCGCGAAGGTGGTGGTGCTCTCCGGCCCCGGCCACAACGGCATGACCCAGCCAGTCGCCGGCCGGCCGAAGAAGAAGCGCAAGCCCGCGGAAGGCGCGCCGGCCTGACCCCCTTCAGGGGAGCTTTCTGGCGCGGCTCCGCGCTGCGCCGGCCAGCCGTCCGGCAACCGGGGCTGGCGGCCCCTTCGCCTGGCGCGGCGTGCGATCCGGCCAGCGCACAATGCGCTCGATCAGCTCCTCCGGCTCCATGTTCTGTTCAGAGCCGCTGAGGCGGCCGCGCACCGAAACGCCAGCCGCCACGACCGTTTCCGGATCGCCGGACACCAATGGATGCCACCAGGGCAGGTCAGCGCCCTCGCGCAGCAGGCGGTAGGCGCAGGTGGGCGGCAACCAGGTCAGGGTGCGAACGACTTCCGGCGTCAGCCGCACGCAGTCGGGCACCTGGCGCTGGCGGCCCGGATAGTCCCGGCAGCGGCAGGTTTCGCCATCAAGCAGCCGGCAGCCCACATCGGTGTAATGGATGCGGCCGGTGTCCTCGTCCTCCAGCTTGATCAGGCAGCAGCGTCCGCAGCCGTCGCACAGGCTCTCCCATTGCTGGTCATCCATGTCTTCCAGCGCCGTGACGCGCCAGAAGGGCTCCGGCGCATCCGCCGGGGCCATGTCAGGATTGCAACGCTGCTTAACCAAACAATTGCTCCCACATCCGGCAAGGCTGACGGGCCGCCCCCTCGCCTGCTATACTACAGAAAGCGTGGACGCGCCCGTGCGGCGGCGTCCACTGGAGGCAGGGATCACGGACTGTGGCGCCAGGCAAGGGTTCGCTGACGACGAAGATCCGGCATCTCGCGCTCGCCATGGATGCGCGCATCGACTCCGGGCTGTATACGCTCGGGACGCGCGCGGGTGAAGCGTGGCGGACGTGGCGGGACTTCACCGACAGGTTCGCCGTATCCGGCTTCCGGAAGGCTGTCGTCGATCTGTCCTGCGAGGCGCTGACCCTCAGCGTCGGCGCCGGCGTGGTGCTGGTCGCCCTGGCCCAGCCCGCCTTCCGCCTGACCGAGGGCGAGAACTGGCTCAAGCAGACCGATCTGGCCGTCACCTTTCTCGACCGTTACGGCGTGGAGATCGGCCGGCGCGGCATCCGCCAGAACGATGCCCTCGAGCTCAGCGACTATCCCGATTATTTCATCAGCGCCGTGCTGGCCACGGAGGACCGGCGCTTCTTCGATCATTATGGCATCGATCCGATGGGGACAGCGCGCGCCCTCACCGTCAACGCCAATTCTTCCGGCGTGGTGCAGGGCGGCTCCACCATCACGCAGCAGCTCGCCAAGAACATGTTCCTCAGCAACGAGCGGTCGCTCGAGCGCAAGATCAAGGAAGCGTTCCTGGCGCTGTTTCTGGAAACGCGGCTGAGCAAACAGCAGATCCTGAAACTGTACCTGGACAGGGTCTACATGGGCGCCGGCAATTTCGGCGCGGCGGCGGCGGCGGATTTCTATTTCGGCAAATCGGCGCGCGATCTCACCCTGGCCGAGTCCGCCATGCTGGCCGGGCTGTTCAAGGCGCCGACCCGCTACGCGCCGCACATCAACCTGCCGGCCGCCCGGGCCCGCGCCAGCGACGTGCTCGACAACATGGTCGACGCGGGCATGCTTACCGCTGGCCAGGTGACGTCGGCGAAGCGCAATCCGGCGACGGCCCTGGACCGCAAGCGCGACTTCAGCCCGGATTACTTCCTTGACTGGGCCTATGACGATATCCGGTCCATGGCTGAAGCCGGCAAACTCGGCGACGAGCGGGTGCTGACGGTGCGCACCACCCTCGACCCCCTTGCGCAACGCAGCGCCGAGAGCGCCATCGAAAACGCCCTTCGCCAGTATGGCTCGCAATGGGGCGCCTCGCAGGCGGGCACGGTGGTGATGGAGCCGGACGGCGCCGTGCGGGCCCTGGTCGGCGGCCGCGATTACGGCGCCAGCCAGTTCAATCGCGCCACGGATTCGTTGCGTCAGCCCGGCTCGTCATTCAAGCCCTACGTCTACGCCACCGCGTTGCTCGCCGGCATTGTCACCCCCACCAGCACGGTGGTGGACAGCCCGGTGTGCATCGGCAACTGGTGCCCGGCCAACTATGGCCGCTCGTTCGCCGGCTCCATGTCATTGACCACGGCGCTGGTGAAATCGATCAACTCCATTCCTGTGAAACTGTCGATCATGCTTGGCAAGGGCAACGCCCGCATCGGCCGCGCCCGCATCATCGAAATCGCCAGATCCATGGGGCTGGAGCACGAATTGCGCGATTCAACCTCGCTGCCCATCGGTTCGGCGGAGGTGAAGATCATCGAGCACACGTCTGGCTTCGCGGTGTTCGCCAACGGCGGCTTCCGCGCGAAGGCATGGAGCGCGGCGGAGATCCGCACCAGCCACGACAGGATTTTGTGGCAGCATGACCGGGACGCCCCGCCGCCGGCGCGGGTGTTGCCGGCGGGCGTGGTGGCCAACATCAACCAGATGCTGACAAAAGCGGTGGAGGAAGGCACCGGCCGGCGGGCGCGGATCGACGGGGTGCGCGTGGCCGGCAAGACCGGCACCACCAACGCCTACCGCGACGGCTGGTTCGGCGGTTACACCGGGAACTACGTGGCGGCGATCTGGATGGGCAATGACGATTTCTCGTCGACCAACCGGATGACCGGCGGCACGCTGCCAGCGCAGACCTGGCGGGAGATGATGGAGCCGCTACATCGGGCAGTGCGCCTGCGGCCGCTGCCGGGCGTCGATCCGGCGCCGCCAGCCAGCGCCGCGCCGAGCCAGGCGCCAGCGATCGCCAGCGCCGACGCCGCCGCGCGGGCGGATGTGGTGTCCGCCCACAGCGCCCCGGCGCTGAACGATATCGGAGCCCTGTTCTCGGGCGTGCTCAGGAATGTTTCGGGCAGGGCGGCGGAAACGGCCGGTTCACCGCCGCCATTCGACCGTCGCAACCCAGCCCCGGCTTCGCCCCGCGCCAACGCGAGCACGCCGGCGGGCTGCGACGGCGGCGCCGGAAGCAACGCCCAGAGGAGCAGTCTGCGTTGCGGCTGATTGTCATGACCTTCATCACCCTGCTGGTCGCGGCCATCACCGGATTTGGCTCGACCTGGCTGGCGCTGCGCGAGCAACCGCCGACCGGCGCGGTGCAACTGGGCCAGTGGCGGGCATGGCCCTCGACGGGCGGCCCGGCCATCGACCCTTACGCCCGCGCCATCATCCAGCGCAGCGGCGCGCTGCAACTGGGAACGGGCGAAGGCGTCGAGCTTGTCGCCGACCTCGACAGCGAGGGCCGTCCGCTGTCCGGCGACTGCGTCTACGACATGACCGGCCCGACCCCGGAAGCGCGCATCTGGACGCTGACCGCGACGGCGACCGGCGGCAAGGCGTCCGGTGAGCCGCCCTCCAGCCTGACATCGGAAGGCCTGCTGCGCGGGCCTGGCGGCGCCCTCGCCATCGCGATCGCGGCGGCGCCGGAGCCGGGGGCGTGGCTCCGCGTCCCGGCCGGCGAGCCCTTCCGCCTCACCCTGCGCCTTTATGACAGTCCAACCGGCTTCACCACCCGCCCGCATGTGGCCGACCAGCTCACCCCGGTCATTCGCCGCAGGAGCTGTTCATGAAGCTGCGCGGCTCCGACATCGTCATCTCGATCATCGCCGGCGTGCTGCTCGGCGCGATCATCCATCTGGTCATCGTCCTGCGCATTCCGGCGGTGGCCCGGGCGGATGCGTTCACGCGCCATGTCGGCCTCGGCGCCAATGGCGAGGCCCAGTTGATCCCCCATGACGCAAAGCGGACGGCGGGCATCGGCGATGATCCGGCCGTGGCGCGCGGCGTCTGCGCCTGGGATCTGCACGACGGGCCGGTGCGCGTCGTCATGCCGTCCTCGGGGCTGGTGCAGACGCTGTCGATCCACGATCGCAATGGCCGGGTGATCTACTCCCTGAGCGACCGGGCCGCCGTGCGCGGCGCCGTGACCCTGACGATCATGACGGCGGCGCAGCAGGAAGAACGCCGGCTGACCCAACCTGACGATGCGGAGGACGACGCTATCGAGGTGGTTTCGCCCACCGGCCGGGGCCTGGCGGTGATCCGCGCCGTCACTGCCTCTCCCGCCTGGCGGGAACGGGCGGCAAGGGCGATTCTCGGCGTGACCTGCACGCCGGAGGACTGACGCCAGCGCGCAAGGGCTGCCAACTGACCCGGCCGGGGAACGGCTGAACCTTCGCGCGCCTTTCCCGGGAGCCCCGGAGGCCTTCTCTCACGCCAGATCGAGGAAATGCCGTCCGGCCCGATCTTCGACCTCGACGATCCAGAGATCCCCGTCGAAGTTCAGTTCGCGGCGCAGTTTTTCCTCGGCCGCCAGCGGCGTATTGTCAGACAGCGGGATTTCAATAAAGCGGCGCACGCCATCATCATCAGCCGCCAGACTCTGCGGCGCCGGTCCAAACAGCCGCGCGGTTCCATCGAGACAGTCAAGCTTGACGAATATGGCGCCGGCCTCCGCCGCGCCGCGCCGGCGCAGCACGGCGACAACGTCCTGCACGGCGCAGCGGCGGATATAGGCGGACACCCAGAAATCGGAGCGCAAGCGCGCGGCGCTCATGGCTGCTCTCCCTGCAGTTTTTCCCGCCGTCAAAATCCTGGCGGCGCGAAGCGGCGGCGTTCCGGGGCGGATACGCCAATCCCTTGTACGCCAATCCCGTGTCGGGGGCATTTTCCTGAAGGAAGGCGGGACCCAATGCTTGCGGCAATGCCCTAGCGGATCGGCGCGCCGGCCGCCGCCCCCAGGGCCTTCAACGTTCTGGGGTTGAGTTCGCCAGTCACCGGCAAGCCCCTGGCTTTTTCAAAGCGCTCGATGGCGGCGCGGGTGCCGGGGCCCATCAGGCCATCGGCGTTGAGCGCGCCAAACCCCAGCTTGCCCAGCGCCTTCTGGGCGGACATGACCTGGGGGACCGGCTGCGGTTTCGGCGGCGCCACTGGCTGCGCGGCCTGCGGCGGCGGCGCCAGGACAGGCCGCGGCGGCGGCACTGGCGCGGAGCCTCCCCTCAGCAGGTCGCCGATCGCATCCTGCCGGCGCGGCGCGTGCTCCGGCGCTGGCGCGACGGCTGGCCCGGCCGGGACCTCCCGCGCCGCCGGCTGTTGCGGCTGGACCACCGGTGGCTTTACCGGCTGCGGCCGGACGGCGGCCGGCGGATGGGCCATGACCGTCACCGGCCGGTTGCCGCCGAACATGGGATTGGGATGCGCGCCGCTCTGCAGTGTCAGGGCGTTGATGAACACGCCCATCGTCAGGCCGGCGGATGCGATGATAAAGGCCGCCCGGCCCGGCCGCGCCAGCAGCCGGCGCCGCAGCGCCACGAGCACGCCGCCCGCGTCGCTGGACCGGGCCATGGCGCTGACGCCGCCCGACCGGGCGCGCGCATTCGCCTGCGAACGCCGTGGACTTGCGGCCGGGCGCTCGTACTGGACAAAGTCGTTCCGGGATCTGGCGAGAGCTTCACGCAAGGCAGGGCACCATCATGTGGGACGCGCACGTTGATCCGGCGCTGGTTTCATTGGCGGGAGCGGACAGTCCGGACGGCAGGACGACGCGCGCCACCGTCCCGGCGTTTTCGCCAGCGTGAATCGAGGCTTCGCCACCGTGCAGGCTGGCGAGGGAGCGCACGAGCAGCAGGCCAATGCCAAGGCCCGCGGCGTCCGGACCCGGCGCGCCCACCCCCGGGCCACACGCACTGGCGGCGATGTTGCGAAAAGAGGTTTGGCGAGCAGCGGTCTGACGGGCAGCGGTCTGGCGTCGCCGCGCCTCATCAAAGCCAATGCCGGTGTCGGAGACGGTGAGGACCACCATGGCGCCCTCGAGCGTAGCGTCCAGGCGCACCTCGCCGCCGGGCGGAGTGAACTTGATGGCGTTGGCCAGCAGATTGAGCAGAATCTGGCGAACGGCCCGGGGGTCGCAATGAAGCTCCGGGCCCGAACCCGCCCGGGGGCCATGGAGCGTGACGCCGCGCGCCGAAGCATCGGGCCGGACGAAATCGCAGCAGTCCGCCGCCAGGGCGCCTGCGTCCACCGTTTCGCGGCTGCTGGACGGCGCCCCCAGCCCCTCGACGCCGCTTTCCAGCACGGAAGCGACAAGCGCATTCAGATGGCTCGCCGCCGCGTGAGCGCTGGCGGACCAGGCGCGGCGTTGCGCGTCCGTCAACTGGTCGGCGCCGGCGAGCATTTCCGTATAGCCCATGAGGGCGGCAAGGGGGGTGCGTAACTCGTGGCCAAGCATGGCCAGCGACCCGGCCGCTGGCTGCGCGGCCCCAGGAAGGCCGGATGCGGCGTCCGCCTTGACAGACGACGCCCTGTCGCCGCCGAACAGGGCGTTCCACGCGCGCAGAGTCCTGGCCGCCGTTAGCATGCGAAACACTGCCGAACCCTCTTTCCCTGCCCCCGCGTGCGCACGGGTCTTGCCGAGATCCTTGCCTGGGCCCTGTCGGGACAGGCCCTGTCAGGGACCGGCTTCCCGCCCGACGCGACGGCGATCATCACGCCGTCACGCGCCTTCATGGCCTCTGCGAAGACAATGTCAGACGGCCGTTTACGCAATGCTAAAACGGTTCGCGAAACAGTGAGGCCATCCACAGGGAGCTGGGAGTGGTTTCCCCGGACAGGACAGGCCGTCGCCATGCGTCTACTGAAGTGCATCATCTGCATCGCCATCGTTTACGCCCTGTCGCCGGTGAATGGCCTGACGGAGCGCGAAACCCTGGATGGTCTCGCCAAAGCGGCGATCGCCGCCCAGTCAACCTTGCCGGAAGCGCGCAAGGCGGCGGCGATCGCCGCTGCCGGCGGCGCGGAGCAGGCCGGGCTGTTGCACTGGCTCATACAGGCGCTCTCCCCCGCGCCCCTCTCCTCCGCGAAGTCCGTCCCGCCACATGGTAAAGACGAGGCGGGCCGCAGGGAAAACGCCAGGCTCTGACGCCGCCATGCGATGGGCCATGGGTTTTGCGCCGGGCCATGGGTCTGTGGCGGCGCCGGGCGCAGGACGTGACCGCTTTCGCACGCCGGACGTACGCGACGTCAAACCGAAACCGGATTGCCCGTCTTCGGGTTGGGGGCCGGCTGGCGCAGCGCGCCCCCTGCTCGCCCCGCGTCTGCCATCGGGCCGGTAGCCACCCTCCCCCGAAATGCTTTATGGATGGGCGCATGTCCGCAGCCATCGACACCATCATCGACGACTTCGCCTTTCTCGACGAATGGGAAGACCGTTACCGCTATCTGATCGAGCTTGGGCGCAGCCTGCCGCCGATGTCCGAAGCGGCGCGCACCGACGCCAACAAGGTGCGCGGCTGCGCCAGCCAGGTCTGGCTGGAAAGCAGGGTTGAGCAGACCGGCGCCGGGCCGGCGCTGCATTTTACCGGCGACAGCGACGCCCATATCGTTCGCGGCCTTGTCGCCGTCGCCCTGGCGTTCTTTTCGGGGCGCCCGGCGCAGGAAATCATCGCCGCCGACGCCCAGGGGCTGTTTCGCCAGCTTGGCCTCGCGGAGCACCTGACGCCACAGCGCTCCAACGGCCTCAACTCCATGGTGAACCGCATCAAGGCCGACGCCGCCAGCGCCCTGGCCGGGTGACGGCCCCCACGGCTCCATGGGCCGCGCCTATTCCCGCCAGGCGCGCGTGCGGCCGCGCTCCGGCCCCTGGGCGGCGGACAGGCCATAATGGGCGGCGAGACGCGCCAGCGCCATGCGCAGGATGAGCTTGCCGGACCGGGCCGGCCAGCCCCGCTCCCTTTCCACCTGCTCCAGCCCCTTGAGGAAGCCGCAGACATCCACCAGCACGCCGGCGAAGTCATCGCCCGCCGCCGCCAGGGCGCGGCTGACGCGCTGGCGCGCCGCCAGGGCCATATCCCCTGGCTCCTGGCGCAAGCGCCCGCCCGTGCCGGCGGAAACCGGCGTTTCCCAACTGGCGGTGACGCGCGGTGTCATCTGCGCCCGGGTCATGTCGGCGCGCAGCCGCTCGCCAGCGGCGAAGGCGGCTTCATCAATCATCGCCTCCCCGGAGCGGTCGCGGCGGCGGCGCAACCATGCCAGCGGGCTCTCGGCGTGATTGACCCGCACCCGTTGCATTTCGCCGTCAACGCGCCGCTGTTCGTGACCCAGATCCGCATGTTGGGCCAGCCAGGGGTCGGCGTCGCCGGCGCCGGCCGTCGCCCTGGCCCGCCGCAACCGCGCCTTTCCTGCCTGCGACAGCACCAGACGCTGACGCGCCGCGCCGGCCTCCTCTTCCAGCGCGCCGGCCGTGAGCAACGTCCGCACCGTCGCGCCATCGACAGCGCCGGCGCCGAGGCTGACGCCGCCGCCGTTGGCCAGGCGGCGGGCGCCGGTGAGGCCAATACTCCAGGCGTCCCGGCCATCGACGGACGGCGTGAGAAAGGCGCCATGAACCGCGAGGCGCGCCAGCAACCGCTCCGCCCTGTCCGCATCGCCAGCCGCCCCACCGGCGCGGCGGGGTTTGCCGGCCTGCCGGGCGCCGCCCCGCGCTCCGGTTTTCACCCCCGTTTTCACCTCCGCGACGACGGGACGGGGGCCGGAGGCATGCACAGGATAATTGTTCACTTTTTGTTCCATATGTCATATCCTCCACAACCAAACCTGCCTGTCAGCCGCCGCCTGACGACGCCCGCGCCTGACAGTTTCAGGGCAAATGATTTATAGGTAATAATTCCTAAATTAGCGCGAGAGTCAAGCCGGATTTCATCACGCGCGCGTTCGGCGGCCTGCGCCAGCGGTTTCCGGCGGCGGCTTGCGGGGCAGCTTGCGCGCCCCTGACGCCTGCTGATGCGCCTGGGGACTGGCTGTGCAGGACCCGATCCTGATAACGTCGCTGTCGAGGCGCATCTGGTAAGGTTCCAGAGGTTTTCGCCTTTTTTGCCCCTTCATTCCGGCCCTTCCGTCCGCCGAACCAGTCCAGGAACACATCATGACAGACAGCGCCAGCACGCCTTTTCCGGCCGCTCCGGTTACGCCGGCGCGACCCACGACGCGCGTGATCCACGGCGAAGCGCTCCATGACGACTACGCCTGGCTCAAGGCGGACAACTGGCAGGACGTGTTGAAGAAGCCCAAAGCCCTCCCGGCCGATATCCGGGCGGTGCTGGAGGCCGAGAACGACTATTGCGACGCGGTCATGGCTCCGGCGGCCAAACTGCGCAAGACCCTGATCAAGGAAATGCGCGGCCGCATCCGCGAGGACGATTCCGAGGTCCCCGCCCCCGACGGCCCGTGGCTGTGGTACGAGCGCTTCGAAACCGGCGCGGAGCACGGGCTGATCTGCCGCCGTCCCCGCACCGGCGGGCCGGAACAGATCCTGATCGACGCCAACGCCATGGCCGAAGGCAAGCCGTTTTTCGATCTGGCGGCGGCCGACCACGCGCCGGATTTCAGCCGCATCGGCTGGAGCGTCGATGAAAAGGGTTCGGAATACTACGACATCCGCGTGCGTGAGGTCAGCGCCGACGGCTCCTTGCGCGATCTGGACGACCTGATCACGGACACCACGGGCGAACTGGTCTGGCAGGCGGACAGCGGCGGTTTCTTCTACGTGATGAACGACGCCAATCACCGGCCGAGCAAGGTGTTCCTGCACCGCCTCGGCCAGCCGCAATCGGCCGACCGGCTGGTCTATGAGGAAGCGGACGCCGGCTGGTTCGTCCACATCGACCAGACCCAGTCCAGCCGCTACCTCATCATCGGCGCGGGCGACCACGAAACCAGCGAAACCTGGCTGGTCGATCTGGAGGCGACAGAGGCCGTGCCGTGGCTGGTGGCGCGTCGCGAGCCGCAGGTGATGTACGATGTGGAGCACCACGGCGACCAGCTGATTATCTGCACCAACGCCGGTGGCGCCGAGGACTTCAAGCTGGTGACAGCGCCGGTCGGCGCGCCGCAGCGCGACAACTGGCGCGATCTGGTTCCGCATCGCCCAGGGGTGATGATTCTGTCGCACCTCGCCTTCGCCCGGCATCTGGCCCGCATGGAGCGGGAGGACGCCCGGCCGCGCATTGTCATCCGCGAGATGGCCAGCGGCGAGGAGCATGTCATCGCCTTCGACGAGGAGGCCTATGCGCTGGGCATGGACGGCGGGCTGGAGTTCGACACCGACGACATCCGCTTCGCCTACGCCTCGCTGACGACGCCAGCGACCACCTACGCCTACAACATGGCGACGCGGACGCGGGAGGTGCTGAAACAGCAGGAAGTCCCTTCCGGCCACAACCCGGCCGACTACGTCACCCGCCGGCTGATGGCCCGGGCCGACGACGGCGCGCTGGTTCCCGTCTCGCTGCTGCATCACAAGGATACGCCGCTCGACGGCAGCGCCCCGGCGCTGGTTTATGGCTATGGCGCCTATGGCAGCTCCATGTCAGCGTCGTTCCGCACCAACCCGCTGTCACTGGTCAACCGGGGTTTCGTTTACGCCATCGCCCATGTGCGCGGCGGCACGGAGAAGGGCTGGGCCTGGTATCTCAACGGCAAGCGGGAGCACAAGCCCAATACCTTCAGCGATTTCATCGCCGTCTGCCGCTGTCTGGCCGCTGAAGGCTACACCGCTCCCGGCCGCATCGTCGCCCATGGCGGCAGCGCCGGCGGCATGCTGATGGGGGCCATCGCCAACATGGCGCCGCAGCTGTTCGCTGGCATTATCGCCGACGTGCCGTTCGTCGACGTGCTCAACACCATGCTGGACGACAGCCTGCCGCTGACGCCGCCGGAGTGGCCGGAATGGGGCAATCCGGGCGCCAGCAAGGAGGCGTTCGACCTCATCCGCTCCTACGCCCCCTATGAGCAGGTCAAGCCGCAGGCCTATCCGGCGATCCTGGCGCTCGGCGGCCTCACCGACCCGCGCGTGACCTATTGGGAGCCGGCCAAATGGGCAGCGCGCCTGCGCGCCACAATGACGGGCGGCGGCCCCATCCTTTGCAAAATCAACATGGACGCCGGCCACGGCGGCGCCTCCGGCCGCTTCGACGCCCTGAAGGAAACCGCGCTGATGTATGCCTTCGCCCTGATGGCGACGCAGGGCTTCGACAGGACGCCAGGAGCCTGAATGGACCCGCGACCATAAAAAAGGGCCCGAACCGGGCCCTTTTCGTTGGATGAGACAGATCCGCCGCTGACAGGCAATTCCCCTGATCGGGAGCTGGGCGCCGGCCGCGTCAGGCCGGATCACGCCCCGACGCCCGCCCTCACCCCGAAGCTGTTCAACTCCCGAACGTCAGCCCTTGTCGCCTCTGGCCACGTGCGCTTTCAACGCGTCCAGCGACGGGAAGTGCAAAACGCCAGAGTCAGTCTGGGCTTCAATCGAGCCATCCGAATACATGACATACAGCGACCCGGCGGCGGTGTAGCTGCCGACGACTGTCGGCGGGCCCGCAGGCGCCGCGGCCGGCCCGGGCGAAGGCTTCGCGGCCGGGCCGGAGACGGCCGGGACCTCCGGCGCGACAGCGGGACGGGCTGCGGGCGCATCGTCGCCTGCCACCAGCGGGCGCGGAGCCGGACGCGTCGGGAACACCACATCACCGGCCCCGGCCCTGGCCGGCGCTGCGGCGGGCGCCGGGACGCCGGGCTGGGCGGAAGCTGGGGCAGACGGCGCTGGCGCGGCTGGAGCCGGCCGCGCGGGAACCGGTCGCGCGGGAACCGGTCGCGCAGGAGGCTCCGGCGCGGCGGCCGGACGCGGCGCCGGGCGCTCGGGGAACACCGGCATGGCCTTGCCGCCGCTGGCGGATGCACCGGCGGCGGAATGCCTGGCGCCAGCTGCATCATCTGCCCTGGAGCCGCGACGGCTAAACAGCGAGCCGATACGGGCGGCCAGATCGGATTTCGTGTCTGGCGCCGAAGGCCGCGCGGCGGCTGGCGCGCCAGGAGTTGCGGCATCCGGTCCACCGGCGGCGCCGCGACCGGGGACGAGATTTGACAGGTTTTTTGACAACCCGGACAAACCCGCCAGGGAAGCGCCGCGCGACAGTCCCCCAGCCGGAGCCGCCGGTTGGGCCTGAGGCGCCTCCCCCTTGCCGGGGGCCCCTACCCCAACTGGCGCACCTTCCAGGGGCGCCGCGGGTTGCGGCGCGGCGGCGCGCGCCGGCGGCGCTGCCGGGGCCTTCAGGTCCGGGAGCACGCCGGACAGTGGGTCGGGACGCGGCGCTGGCGCCGGTTGCCGCGCGGCCATGGCCGGCGCGGACCCGGTGGGCGCGGGCCCGGTGGGCGCAGCCGGAGCCGGGGCGTTGGCGCCTTCTGCCGCGTCAACCTCAGCCACGCCAGGGCCGCGCGCCAGCGCGCCTGGCCGCAGCAAGTCGTTCAGACGTCCTTCCACCGCAGCCGGAATCGCCGACGCGGCCCTTGGCACGGCGGGAGCGGGGACGGGGGCGGCAGGCGCAGCCGGAGCCGGGGCGGCGGGAGTTGGCCTGGTGGGGATTGGCGCAACAGGGGCTGGGGCGGCGACACGGTCGCCTGGCTCCTTTCCGCCAGAGGTCTGGTCCGGCTTTCCACCAGCGATCCCGGCCGGCGCGACGGGCGGCGACAGGTTGGGCGCGGCGGGAAAAGGCGGCGCAGCGGCTTTTTCAGCCGTCAATGGGGCGGCGGCGGGTTTGGGCGGCGCGACCGGGGCCGCGGCGCTTGCGGCGCTCCTTGTCCCGACAGCTGGCGACGGCGCTGTGGTTTCCGGTCTGGCGCCTGGCTGCAGATCGGGCGAGGCCTGACGGGCTGGCGCAGCCTTCGCCGACGCGGCGCTCCGCGCCTTCCGCTCGGCCGCCTCACCGGCCGGAGCGTGGGCCGGATCGTCGGCGTAACCGGCTTCCAGCATGTCGGGCAATTGCCGCAGGGCGCGCACCACCATGGCCAGCGCGAAAACGATGGCGCCGCCGGTCAGGTACATGCTGCCGGATATGACCCACGTCCAGCCGCGCTCCAGCACGATCATCGGAATGCCCCACGCCAGGGCCCACACGCCGCCCACGGTCAGCGCCAGCGCAATGGCATAAAGTATCAGCAGCATTATTGCCTCTCTTGACAGGCGTTGCCCCGGGCGCCGGGGTCATAAACCGGATAACGACGGCGCCCCGGCCCTGATTTGAAACACGTCCCGGGCAAATTCGCGATCATCCACCAAAAAACATCCTGACCATTCCAGCCCCCCGGGGCTGCAATGCTCCGGACCAGGCCCTGGCCGGAGGGCGACAGCTCACGCCAGTCGCCCCCGGGAGCATAACGATACATTCCATACGCTCACCCGCTGGGCAGCGCACACGAATCCCATGCCGGCCGCCGGCCAATCCGGCTTTTCGCGGATCACTTTTGTGATGCGGCGACCAACCACCGGCGTGAAATACGCGGCAGCCTGACATTTCCTCGCGGCAAATGGTGAACAAAAGATCACGCAATTGCATTGTTCAATCAAAGTCTGCAAGGCGCGGACAGTTTTTTCGCGCGGCGCGCGCCGGCGCGCCGCCTGATCCCGCAACCCGGCCGCCCCCACCTATTGGCGGCAATTGTCTTGCCCGCGCCGCCTGCCCGGCTTAACAAGTTGCATCCGGCCGCCGACGCCCGCGCCGGCAAGCCGTTTTCCTGAGGAGGAAGGAAGTCATGACTTTCAAGCTGCCCGAGCTCCCCTACGCCTACGACGCGCTTCAGCCCTACATGTCGAAGGAGACGCTTGAGTATCACCACGACAAGCACCACCAGGCGTACGTGGACACCGGCAACAAGCTGCTCGCCGGCACGGAGCTGGAAGGCAAGAGCGTCGAGGAGATCGTCAAGGCCTCCTATGGCAAGAACCAGCCGCTGTTCAACAACGCCGGCCAGCACTACAACCACCTGCACTTCTGGAACTGGATGAAGCCGAACGGCGGCGGCGCCATTCCGGGCGCGATCGAGAAGAAGATCGTCTCGGATATCGGTTCGGTCGAGAAGTTCAAGGAAGACTTCGTCCAGGCTGGCGTCGGCCAGTTCGGTTCGGGCTGGGCCTGGCTTGCGCTCAGGGACGGCAAGCTCGAGATCATGAAGTCCCCCAACGGCGAGAACCCGCTGGTGCACGGCGCAACGCCGATCCTCGGCGTCGACGTGTGGGAGCACTCCTATTACATCGACTATCGCAACCGTCGCGCCGACTATCTGAAAGCTTTCGTCGAAAACCTGGTGAACTGGGAATACGTCGAGAAGCTGTTCAACGAAGCGACGTAAGCGCCGCGCCAGGTCTGGCTCCGGGGTGCCGCTCTCGCCGCCCAGGATCGGAGCCCGCCCCTGCCGCCTTTCCGGCGCCGCGCCAGCCCGTCGCCGGGCCGCGCCGCCGCCCTGACGAACGGCCGCCGCTGGCGGCCGTTTTCCGTTGCGCCGGGTGTGACAAACGCCCGACCCGCACCGGCGCTTGCCGGGAACCGCCGGCGAGTTCTTCATGATCGATGTCCAGGCAACTTGCCGAGAGGAGTCGATGATGAACCGGGCCGGCGTAATTATCCTCTCAACGCTTGGAGCGGCCACCGGTCTCGCCGGCATCGGCCTGCTTGGCTATGCCGGGCGCCGCTACTGGCAAGCTTCCCGCCGCCCCCGCGAGCACGTTGGCGCCCCAATCGGGATCGGGGCCCCGTTCGACTTCCATCATTTAGACGGCTTTCCCCTCCGCTCGTCCCAAGCGCAAGCTTCCGGGGAAACAGGCATGCTGCCTCTCGCCTCCCCTGGGGTTCCGTCCGCACCGCTCTTGCAGCACGTCAGGCGTCCGGCGGACCCGGAGGGGGCGCCCCCAGGCGACCTCCTGCCCGAATTGTCGCCGGCAACCCAGGCCAGCGTCGACGCGGCCGCCGAAGACGCCATGTCTCCGGCGGCCGGACCGTCGGCTGCCGCAGCTGAAGATTTCCTTTCAATCCGCCCGCCGCCAATTGATTTCGCAGCAAGAGGCCGCGCACCCATTCCGAAACCAAGAACCATATTCAATCAAGGCTCCCCCCAGCCCTCCATGCCACGCGCAGCCGAAAGCGGGCGATACGGACGCGTCGTTCATCATAGCGAACTCACCGACGAAATCTTCAGTAGGGACGAAGTTTGGATCGCCTTTTGACGCGTTGGGCTGGCGAGACGGGCAAAAAGGACGCATCGCCGCGCGTTCAAACGCCTGGGTATGTCTCCCAGGTAATCTGGCCACGCCGGATGGGCCTCCTCCGCGAGGCGCGCACACAGGGGGCGTTCGGCTGAGCAGGACGCTTGCCCGCTTTTAAGATAGCGCGCTGTGAGGCGACACGGTTTTTCCATCCAGCGGCCAAGGATGGCGGACGTCTGACCCATGCCAGCGCTTGCCGGGAAACGCTGGAAGCCCTTCATGATGGGCGCCGTCCGAAGGAGATGCTTATGCACCGGAGCGAAATTATCCTGGGAACGCTTGCAACGTTCGGCGTTATCGGCGCCGGCGGCCTGCTCGGCCATGCCCTGTATCGTAGCTGGCAAAGCCGTAACACCCTGCAGGGCCCATTCAACGTCAGGTTCATGGAGCGCGTCGAGGCGCCCTCATCGCCCGGGGCAGCACCATTACTTTTCCCTGTCCATGAACCGGACTTCCCCATACCACTTCCACGCCACCTCGACCGTTCGGCAACCCCGCCGCATGAAGCCCCTCCAGACGACCCCATGCCAGAGTTGTCGCCGGTGGCCCGGAGCAAAGCGCCAGCCGCCGGTGAGGACGGCGCGCCAGCGATCCCCGAAATATCGGTTCCGCCGCCCAAGCCACCGAGAACCTTCAGGCACGACTTCAAGAATGATTCCGGCGCGTCCTCGATGCCCCGCTCGGTCGCAGATACGCGAGCCGAACGCGCCGTTTCTCATAGCGCCGCCCATGACGATCTTCTTGAGGCGGGCCTGTTTCCCTTTTGACGCCACGCCGGCGCGTGCCTGCCAAGGCTGAAACAGCCAGGCGCTGCGAAGTTCAGACGCCAGGCAGCTCCTCGGGCAATCTGGCGGCGGCTACGCCGAAAAGCTGTTCAACGCGGCGACAGGCCGACAGGCGCCACACGGCGGGGACATCCCTCACGGCGAGACAGAAACGGTCGCTCCGGCGGCCGTTTTTTATGCCCGAAGCCAGGAAGCGCGATGCGGGCATGATGCGGACGGGATGCCCCAGCGTCGCACACAGGCATATCCGGGCGGGCCCGGAGCCACGCCTGCCTGACGCCGGTTTCCAGGCCAGACGACCCTGGCAACTCGCAATGCGCGATAAGCAATCGGATTACAATCCATGCCACATCGCCCCCCTGCCAGCAAAGGACGCCGGACGCATGGGCAGAAATACTCCAATCATCCTCGAAATTGGCGGGCTGGTCCTCCTGGCCGGAGGAGCAGGCCTCGGCCTCTATTTCCTGGACCGCTGTAGCGGCAGAGGAGCGCCTTCGCCAGCTCCGGGCCCCAACGGCTCCCAGCGCGTTCGCCGGTCCAGTGGGGCCGCGCAGTATGAAACGCAAGCGCCAGACAGAATAGTGACGCTCCAGCTTGGCGGCGATGGCGTATCCGCCATGCCCGGATCAGCCGCTTATTCCGTTCTGGGAGAGATCCGCAGGCCTCCGCCGGGCTATCAGGAAAGAGAAGAATCCCCGCCGCCCTATTCGGAACCGACAACACGTCACGCGACGTTTGCCGATTCGCCAGGGGAAATCCTGACAACAGGCGATGTGGCCGGCGACACCACCGCTCTCGCAGGAGAACAGGGCGCCATTGCACAGTTCCCGTTGAGCGCTCCCCAACCTTTCAGCGCAACCATGCGTCGGCAGAGAGAAATCGGCCCGCCGTCCTTGAGTCCACCAAGCGACGTCCGGCGCCCAGGTTCAAGGTCCGCGTCAATGACCAGCAGCGATTCCGCCGCCCCATCCCTCCCGGCGGCGGCGCCCGGGGCCCGACAGGCGTCGCGGGTCGGCAGCGGAGACGCCGCTGCTTCCGACGCAGGCTGGGATGCCCTGAGGTTCGCCGAGGGATTTTTTGTGTAAGGCGTGTGAGCGGGATGCCGGGCGCTATCGGGCGCGCGCCCGAGCAGACGGGTAGGAGCCCCCCATCGCTATGAGAAAAAGGCGATCGCACAGCACGCCGCCGTCTTATATCGCGAGCTCAGCTGCTGAATACACTGGCCTTTCAGGCGTCGCGCCGTCTGTTCAATACTTATACAAAATAGAAGGAGATAACGATGGGATACTCAAATGATAAAATGCAGGGTCATGACTACTTTACGTTGGGGATAACTATAGGATTCGGGGCTGGCATTCCAATTGGAATGCTACTTTATTATTGTTGCTTTGCTGATCGCAACCGGGCGTCCGCGGATCAAAGATTACAAGCAGATACGGCCGATTGGGGGAGACGCGCGCCCGTTACAAACTATTTGGAGGCGCTCGAACTCCCAAGTATAACGCCTCCCCCCGGATATGACAGGGGCAGCCGCATCTCGTCCGATTCACCATCACCCCGTGCGAGTGCATTGTTAGACCATGGCCAGAGTTCTTATTCCGGGGACGGCAGCTTCGACCCTACGCGTCCGGACGCCTCCGGCGAAGCTCCTCCAGCCGATTTCCCCTTCATCGATGAGAGTCTGGAAACAAGCATCGGCCCCATCCCCTCCACCAGCGCCGCCATCACCGGTGAGCGTTCAGACCTGACGCAGCATTTATTTCATCCCCTGGAAGCGCCCCGGGCGGCAGGCCCGGCCTCCATGCCCAGTGGAGCCCAAGGCGTGCACGCAGGCCGCGTGTCCTACCGTCGCGGAGAGCGGGGATTGGACGGAATGATTGACCTGGGCCTGGATATCGTCTGAATCCCGCCGGCAGCGAGCCGTTAAGCAATTCGCCTTATTCGGCTGACAGGATCAGGCCCCGATCCTGGCCTTCATGGGCGACCTTTACATGCTGCGCAAAATTCTTTCCTTCAGCGGTTTCACCCTGCTGTCCCGTCTCACCGGCTTTCTGCGCGACGTGATGATGGCGGCGGTGATGGGGGCCGGGCCGCTGATGGATGCGTTCGCCATCGCCTTCAAGCTGCCCAACCATTTTCGCGCCATCTTCGGCGAGGGCGCGTTCAACAGCGCCTTCGTGCCGGCCTATTCGCACGTGCGCGCCCAGGGCGGCGAGGCGGCGGCGCGCAGCTTCGCAGACCGGCTGTTCACCGGCATGCTGGTCGTCCAGCTGATCGTGCTGGCGCTGGCGCTGGTTTTCATGGGGCAACTGGTCAGCCTGCTGGCGCCGGGCTTCACCGACGATCCCCCCCAGTTCGCCTTCACGGTGACGCTGACGCGCATCACCTTCCCCTACCTGCTGTTCATGACCCTGGTGACGCTGGTCACCGGCGAGCTGAACGCGTCCGACCGCTACGCAGCAGGGGCTTTTGCCCCGGTGCTGCTCAATCTGGCGATGATCGGCGGCCTCGCTCTCGCCTTCCTGTTTCCCACCAGCGCCCACGCCGTCGCCTGGGCGGTGACGGTTTCCGGCGCCCTGCAGCTGGCGCTGGTGATGGCGGACGCAAAGCGCGCCGGCCTGTTTCCCCGGCTGCGCCGCTTTGTCTGGGACAGCCAGATGAGCCGGTTCTTCCGCACCCTGGGACCCGCGATCATCGGCTCGGCCGGCGTGCAGATCGCCATGTTCGCCGACACCATCATCGCCACGTTGCTGCCCGCCGGCGCGGTGTCATCGATCTATTTCGCAGATCGCATTTACCAGTTGCCCATTGGCATCATCGGCATCGCCGTGGGCACGGTGATCATGACCGAGATGAGCCGTCGCCTCGCCGCCGGCGATGAAGCCGGGGCGCACCGGGCGCAGAACCGGGCCATGGCGCTCACCCTGGTGGCCGCCGCGCCCTTCGCCTGCGCCTTTCTGGTCATTCCCACGCTGATCATGGAGGCGCTGTTCGCGCGCGGCGCGTTCACGGCGGCGAACGCGGCGGCCGCCGGCCAGGTGCTGGCTGCCTACGCCGTGGGCCTGCCGGCGATCGTGCTGATCCGCTCCGCCGTCTCCAGCTTCTACGGCCGGCGGGACACCATGACGCCGCTGATCGCCTCGCTGTCGGCGGTGGCGGTGAACGTCGTGCTGAAGATCCTGCTCACCAGCCATTTCGGCGCGCCCGGGCTGGCCATGGCCACCAGCGTCGGCGCATGGGTCAACCTGGGCCTGCTCGTGCTGCTGGCCAGCCGGCGCGGCTGGATGGGCGCGGATTCTTATTTCATCAAAACCGTGTTCTGCGTCGGCCTCGCCACCCTGGCGCTCGCCGTCGCCGCATGGGCGCTGGAACCGCACGCCGCCCGGGTGGCCGAACTGGCCCCGCGCTGGCGCAAGGAAACCCATCTGGGACTGCTGGGGGCCGCCGGGGCCGTGATTTACGCCGGCGCGCTGCTGACGGCGCTGCGCCTCTCGGGCGTGCGGTTCCGCGGCCTGCGGTAAAAGGGCCAGCGGTAACGGGAGTTGCGCTGAAGGGACGGCGCGCGCGGCCCGCGCCGCCGCCCCCCTGTGCGCCGGATGGCTATTCCGGTTTGGGCAGGCGGTTGGCCTGGCTGAGGGCGACCTTCCAGCCGCCCTTGTCGCGCACATACAGGGTGAGCCACTGGAATGCGTCGCCCTTGCCCTTGCGCCGGCTGTCCCTGATGACGCTGACGCCGCTCAGCACGGCCGTGTCCGGGCTGAAAGTCTCCACAAGCGCCTGATCGGTGGACGCCAGTTCGACGCCATTCTGGCCGGACAGCAGCAGATCAATCCGCTCCTTCTTTGTCTCGGCCCGGCCGGTTTCGCGCAGATGGGTGAAGCGGTCGTGATACATCGCCTCCAGGGCGGCCCGATCCTTGCGGGCGATGGCGTCCTTCATCCTGCGGCGCAGATCGAGAATCTGGTCGGCGACGCGCGCCTCCTTCGGCGCGTCCGGCGCGCCGTCCTTGCTGGCGGCGGGGCCGATGGGCGCGCCGGAGGTCCCGGCCGGCGGCGGGGCGGCGGGCGCCGGCGGCTTCGACTCCGCCGCCGCGCCCATCGTCGTCATGCCCGTCATCGCCGCCGTCGCGGCCAGCACCGCCGCCAGCGTCAGGCCCAGGACAGGCCTCTGCCCATTCCGTACAGTCATGCGTCCCTCATCCCTGTCTGTTGTTTTTATCGCCCGTTCAGGCTGAAAGCGCCGCGAGGATGCGCGCCCAGCTGCGCGAACCCTTGTGGAAGCTGGTCAGGTCATATTTCTCGTTCGGCGAGTGGATGCGGTCGTCATCAAGACCGAACCCCACCAGCAGGGTGTCCACGCCAAGCAGGCGGCGAAAATCGCCGACAATCGGGATGGAGCCGCCGGAACCGATGGTCACCGCCGGACGGCCCCATTCGTCAGCCAGGGCGGCGGCGGCTTTTTTCAGGTCCGGCAGATCGAAGGGCAGCGCAATGGCCCGGCTGGCGCCATGATCGCCGAACGTCGCCGTGCAGTCGGCCGGCAACATGGATTTCACATAAGCGCGAAAACTGTCGCGCACCTTCTGCGGGTCCTGATCGCCCACCAGGCGGAACGACAGCTTGGCCGTTGCCTCCGCCGCGATCACCGTCTTGGCGCCGGGGCCGGTGTAACCGCCGAAAATGCCGTTGACGTCGCAGGTCGGGCGCGACTGGATCTGCTCGATGACCATGCGGTCGCGCTCGCCCGCCGGCTCCGACAGGCCCACCGGCCCGAGGAAACGGGCGGCGTTGAGGCCAAGGCCGCGCCACTGCGCCAGCACCTCCGGCGGCGTTTCGGGCACGCCGTCATAGAAGCCGGGCAGCGTCACCCGGCCGGCGTCATCGTGCAGGCCGGCGATGATGCGCGACAGCACGCGGATGGGGTTCTGCGCCGCGCCGCCGAACAGGCCGGAGTGCAGGTCGCGATCCGCCGCGCGGATGGTGACTTCCTCATAGACGAGGCCACGCAGGCCAACGGTAATGGCCGGCGTATGAACGTCCCACATGCCGGTGTCGCAGACCAGGGCCACGTCAGCCCCCAGTTCGGCGCGATGGGCGTCGACGAAGGCAGGGGTGTTCTTCGAGCCGACCTCCTCCTCGCCCTCGACCATGATGGTGACGTCCACCGGCAGTTCACCATGCACCGCGCGCCAGGCGCGGCAAGCCTCGACAAAGGTCATCACCTGGCCCTTGTCGTCGGCGGCGCCACGGGCGACGATCGCCCGGCGACCATCGGCCAGGGTGACGATCCGCGGCTCGAACGGCGGGCTGTCCCACAGTTCCAGCGGCTCCGGCGGCTGCACGTCATAATGACCGTAGAACAGCACGCGCGGCTTGCCGGTGTCCGGGGTTTTCGCCAGTACGATGGGGTGGCCGGGGGTGTCGCGCACCTGGGCGGCGAAGCCCAGGGGCTCCAGGGCGCCGCGCAGCCAGTCCGCCGCCGCGCGGCAGTCCGGGGCGTGGGCCGGATCGGTGGAGATCGACGGAATGCGCAGCCAGGAGGACAGCCGTTGCAGGGACGCCTCCAGATCGGCGTCGAGGTGCGCGAGAACGGCGTCGAGCCGGTCGTTGTCGTCAGCCATGAAAATCTCCTGCGCCGGGCGATGTCCGGTCGCCTGAACCGGGATTTGCCCCGCCATGATTTACACACGTTATAGGACGGGTTTCCCTGCCCCGCCATGCCAGCGCCGGCTGCGGGCATCCACAAACGGCTGCCGACGCTGACGGGCAGGCGCGGCGTGACGTGGACCGCCGGGGCAAGCCCGGCGTGACGCGCTGGCGTAACCCCGGGCCCGGAGGCTGGACATCCGCGAAAGGGCATTCGATGCCCGGACGCGAGCCGCCGGGCAGGGCGTGACAGGCAGGCCATGACGGGGCTAAGAGGCGCGGCCTTCCCGCCCTGCGCCAGAACCTGGTAACGCCCCCAGGAAGAACATCGTCGACGGGCCGCCGCGTCCCCCAGTTGGGGACGGCTCAGCGCTTGCCGATGCCAAAAACCCCCTTGAGGATGGCGTTGCCGATTTTCGTGCCGATGGTGCGGGCGGCGGATGAGGCCGCGTTGGTGATCACCTTTTCCGTCAGGCTCTGGCCGCGCCGGCCCTTGCCGGAGCCACCGCCCAGCACGCCGCCGAGCATGCTGTCCAGCAGGCCGCCAGATGCGCCGCCCTCCTCTGCGTCTGGCGCGGCGGCGCCGTCCAGCTCGGCGATGCGGTCCCTGGCGCTCTTGCGCGGTTGCGCCGCGAAATGCTCCGGCCGGAACGGGCTGGCGGCGATGACCGCCTGACGCTCCTGCGGCGAGATGGCGCCGACGCGGGCCGATGGCGGCGCGATGAGCGTGCGCTCGACCATGGACGGCGTGCCCTTGCCTTCCAGCACCGAGACCAGCGCCTCGCCCACCGCCAGCTCGGTGATGACCTTCGCTGCATCGAAAGCCGGGTTCTGGCGGAAGGTGTCGGCGGCGGAGCGGACCGCCTTCTGGTCGCGCGGGGTGAAGGCGCGCAGGGCGTGCTGGACGCGATTGCCAAGCTGGGCCAGCACCGTTTCCGGCACGTCCAGCGGGTTCTGGGTGACGAAATACACGCCGACGCCCCTGGAGCGGATCAGCCGCACCACCCGCTCGATCTGGTCGAGCAGCGCCTTCGGCGCGTCGGAGAACAGCAGGTGCGCTTCATCGAAGAAGAAGGCCAGCTTCGGCTTGTCCGGATCGCCGATCTCCGGCAGCGCGTCGAACAGCGAGGTCAGCAGCCAGAGCAGGAAAGTGGCGTAGAGCCGCGGGCTGTTCATCAATTTGTCGGCGGCGAGAATATTTATGACGCCGCGGCCGCTGGCCGGATCGACCCGCAACAGGTCGCTGATGTCCATGCCCGGCGCGCCAAAGAACTGGTCCGCGCCCTGGTTTTCCAGCACCAGCAACTGGCGCTGGATGGCCCCCACCGACTGGCTGGCCACGTTGCCGTAGGTCGCGGCCAGGGTTTTGGCGTTCTGCCCCACATAGACCAGCAGGGCGCGCAGGTCGGCGAGATCGATCAGGGGGATCTGCTGCTCCTGCGCCACGCGGAAGGCGATGTTGAGCACGCCCTCCTGGGTGTCGTTCAGTTCGAGCAGCCGGGCGACCAGCAGCGGCCCCATGTCGGACACGGAGGCGCGCACCGGATGCCCCTGAACGCCAAACAGATCCCAGAACACCACCGGGAACTGCTCGGCGACATAAGGGAAGCCGAATTCCTCAGCCCGTTTGACAAAGGCCGGCTGGGCGTCGCCCTTCTGGGAAACCCCCGACAGATCGCCCTTGATGTCGGCGGCAAACACGGCGACCCCGACGCGGGACAGACCCTCGGCCAGCACCTGCAGGGTGACGGTCTTGCCCGTGCCCGTGGCGCCGGCCACCAGACCATGCCGGTTGGCGAGGCGCAGCGACAGGGATTGCGGTTCCGGATCGGGGCCATTGCTGAGGCCGATCAGAACATAGCCATCGTCCGCCATTGCGTCTCCCCGATTCAGTTTTCACCCGGCTTTATATAACAGCAGCGGCGAACCGGCGCCAAAGGCGCGCGCCGCCGCCCTTCAGGGAGCAACGGGCGGCCTGCGGGAGGGTCGCGTCGCCCGGTTATTTCGCCGCCCCAACTGCTTTCATTTGAACAAACGCTTGAACACCTGGCGCATCATGGCCTAAACCGGCGCGGCTCCCATGGGGTGGCGACGACGTCATCGCTTTGTGTTTGACGACCTCCCCTATGGAGACTAGAGCGTTTCTGGATTGGGCGGGGCCGGGGCGTATTCCGGCCTGAAGGCCCGATCATCAGGAAATCGTTCCGGTTTGTGGCTCCGGCCCCAGGCTCCGGCGTTGACGGCAAGACCGTCGGACGGGAGCGGCGGGATGGGGCCAGGCCGGTCCAGAAGACAACTGAACGGGACGACGCGCGCCGCTCCGGCGACGCCGTTCCCCAGATCACGAAAGCCGGCCTGCTCCCATGGACGATACGTGTCTTGCCCCCGCTTTTCCGGAATTCTCCAGGGATGACTGGCGAAAGCTTGTCGACAAGGTGCTGAAGGGCGCCGACTTCGAGAAGAAGCTGGTGACGCGGGCCAGCGAAGGCATCGCCATCCAGCCGCTCTACGACAAGGCCGCCGGCGACGTTCCCCGCGCCGTGCGCGCCGAGCCTGGCGCATGGGCCGTCACCCAGCTCGTCGACCATCCGGCTCCGGCCGAGGCCAACCATCTGGCCCTCGTCGATCTGGACGGCGGCGCCAGCGGCCTCGCCCTGCGTTTCGCCGGCGCGCCGGCGGCGCGCGGCGCCGGCGTGGCCATCAACACGCTGGCTGATCTGGAACAGACCCTCGACAAGGTCATGCTCGACCTTATCCCCCTGCGGATCGAGGCGGCGCCCTGGCTCAGCCGTCACACCGCCGCCCTCGTGGCGGCGCTCGTCGACGCCCGCAAGCTGAAGCCGGCCGACGTGAACATTGATTTCGGCCTTGATCCTGTCGGCGACATCGTCCGCACCGGCGCCTCGCCGCTGCCGGTCGACGCCCAGCTTGACCGTCTCGCCGACACGGTGCGCGATCTGGCCGCGCGCGGCTATCGCCGCACGCTGGTGCGCGTCGACGCCCGCCCGGTGCATGAGGCCAGCGGCTCGCAGGTCGAGGAACTGGCCTACGCGCTGGCGACCGGCGTGTGCTACCTGCGCGCCCTCACCGACCGCGGCCAGTCGATCGAGGCGGCGCGCGACGCCATCGCCATGCTGCTGCCGGCCGACGCCGACCAGTTCATGACCCTCGCCAAGTTCCGCGCCGTCCGCCTGCTGTGGGCCCGGGTGCAGGAGCTGTGCGGGCTGGAGCCGAAGCCGCTGCATGTCTCGGCCGAAACCTCCTGGCGCATGACCACCCGCCGCGATCCGTGGGTGAACATGTTGCGCGTGACGGAGGCGGTGTTCGCCGCCGGCGTCGGCGGCGCCGACAATGTCACGGTGCTGCCGCTGACCGCCGCGCTTGGCCTCGCCGACGACTTCGCCCGCCGTCAGGCGCGCAACACCCAGCTGATCCTGCTGGAAGAATCGAACCTGTGGCGCGTCGCCGATCCGGCGGCCGGGGCCGGCGGCGTCGAGCAGCTGACCCGTGAGCTGTGCGCCCTGGCCTGGGCCCAGTTCCAGAAGATCGAAGCCGCCGGCGGCGTGATCGCGGCGCTGAAGAGCGGTCTGATCCAGGGCGAGATCGCCCGGGTGCGCGCCGCCCGCGAAAAGCAGATCGCCCGTCGCCAGCTGCCGCTCACCGGCGCCAGCGAGTTTCCGAACATCCATGAGGCGCCGGTTGAGGTGCTGAACCCAGCGGCGCCCGCGCCGCTGGCCGGCGACGCCCGCCGCATGGACGTGTCGGCGACGTTCGAGGAGCTGGTCGATCAGGCCCGCGCCGGCGCCGGCCTGCCGGAGAACCTGGCCCGCGTCGCCTCCCCGGTCGCGGAAGCCCTGCCGGTTCATCGCGACGCCGAGGCCTTCGAAGCCCTGCGCGACCGCGCCGACGCCGTGCTTGCCGAAAGGGGGGCGCGTCCGAAGGTGTTCCTGGCCAATCTCGGCCCCATCGCCGCCTTCACCGCCCGCGCCACCTTCGCCAAGAACTTCTTCGAGGCGGCTGGCGTCGAGGCGCTTGGTAATGACGGCTTCCCGTCGCTGGACGCCATGACCGCGGCATTCCGCGCCTCTGGCGCCCGCATTGCCTGCCTTTGCTCCTCGGACGCTGTTTACGACGAGCAGGCCGCCGTCGCCGCCAGGGCGCTCACCGCCGCCGGCGCCGGAACCGTCTATCTCGCCGGACGCCCGTCCGCGGAGCTGGAGGCGGCGCTGAAGGACGCGGGCGTCACCCGCTTCGCCTACATGGGCGCCGACCTGATCGCCGTGCTTTCCGAGGCCATCGACCTCGCCTGAAGCCATATCCCCTGACGGCGGCCAGCGCCGCCGTCAACGAGCATGCGTCAGGGCGAAAATCGCCTGATACGGCGGCGGGTTGAGCCGCCCGGGGCTCCGGCGCTACAATGTTATCATGAGAACGTCTATTGCGCGCGATCGCGACGCGGGCGTTTCTGGCAGATCGAGAAGTGGCCAGTCACATGACCAGGATTCCAGACTTTACGTCCATCAGCTGGGAAGCGCCGCGCGTCGCGGCTCCCGTCGCCTCAGGCGAACCGTGGACCACGCCGGAAGGCATCGACGTCAAGTCGGTCTACACCGCCGCTGACCGCGACGATCTGGCCTTCGTCGACACGCTGCCGGGTCTCGCGCCATTTGTGCGCGGCCCCTACCCGACCATGTACGTCAACCAGCCGTGGACCGTGCGCCAGTACGCCGGCTTCTCCACGGCCGAAGACTCCAATGCCTTCTACCGCCGCAACCTGGCCGCCGGCCAGAAGGGCCTGTCGGTCGCCTTCGACCTGGCTACCCACCGCGGCTATGACAGCGACCATCCGCGCGTCTCCGGCGACGTCGGCATGGCGGGCGTCGCCATCGACTCCATCTACGACATGCGCACCCTGTTCAGCGGCATCCCGCTCGACCAGATGTCCGTGTCGATGACCATGAACGGCGCGGTGCTGCCGATCCTTGCGCTCTATGTCGTCGCCGCCGAGGAGCAGGGCGTGACCCCGGACAAACTGGCGGGCACGATCCAGAACGACATCCTCAAGGAGTTCATGGTCCGCAACACCTACATCTATCCGCCGGCCCCCTCGATGCGGATCATCGGCGACATCTTCGCCTATACCTCGGCCAACATGCCGAAGTTCAACTCGATCTCGATCTCCGGCTACCACATGCAGGAAGCCGGCGCGACGCAGGACCTGGAGCTGGCCTACACGCTGGCTGACGGCGTCGAATACATCCGCGCCGGCCTCGCCGCCGGCCTGACCGTCGACCAGTTCGCGCCGCGCCTGTCGTTCTTCTGGGCCATCGGCATGAACTTCTTCATGGAAGTGGCCAAGCTGCGCGCCGCGCGCCTGCTGTGGGCCCGCCTGGTGAAGGAATTCGGGCCGAAGAACGACAAGTCGCTGCCGCTGCGCACCCACTCGCAGACCTCGGGCTGGTCGCTGACCGCGCAGGACGTGTTCAACAACGTCTCGCGCACCGCCATCGAGGCCATGGCCGCCACCCAGGGCCACACCCAGTCGCTGCACACCAACGCCCTCGACGAGGCGCTGGCGCTGCCCACCGACTTCTCGGCCCGCATCGCCCGCAACACCCAGCTGTTCCTGCAGCAGGAGAGCGGCACCACGAAGATCATCGATCCGTGGGGCGGCTCCTACTACGTCGAGCGTCTCACCGCCGAACTGGCGAAGAAGGCGTGGGAGCATATCGAGGAAGTCGAGAAGCTGGGCGGCATGGCCAAGGCCATCGAAGCCGGCATTCCGAAGCTGCGCATCGAGGAAGCCGCCGCCCGCACCCAGGCGCGCATCGACAGCGGCGCCCAGTCGGTGATCGGCGTCAACAAGTTCAAGCCCGAGAACGAGAAGCCGATCGACGTGCTGAAGGTGGACAATTCCGCCGTGCGCGCCGCGCAGCTCGACAAGCTGAAGCGCCTGAAGGCCGAGCGCAACCAGGCCGAGGTCGACGCCACGCTCAAGGCGCTTGAGGACGGCGCGCGCGGCAACGGCAACCTTCTGGCGCTGGCCATCGACGCCGCCCGCGCCAAGGCCACCGTTGGCGAAATCTCGCTGGCTCTGGAGAATGTCTTCGGCCGCCACCAGGCGGAGATCCGCTCGATCTCGGGCGTCTACAAGCGGGAGGCCGCCGCCATGAGCGAAGTGCAGCGCGTGCAGGACTTGGTCGAAACCTTCCAGGAAGAGGACGGCCGCCGGCCGCGCATCCTGGTGGCCAAGATGGGCCAGGACGGCCACGATCGCGGCCAGAAGGTCATCGCCTCGGCCTTCGCCGACCTTGGCTTCGACGTGGACATCGGACCGCTGTTCGCCACGCCGGACGAGGCCGCCCGCCAGGCGATCGAGAACGACGTGCACATCGTCGGCGTGTCGTCGCTGGCGGCCGGCCACCTGACGCTGGTGCCGGAGCTGAAGGCGGCGCTTACCGCCCAGGGTCGCCCGGACATCATGATCGTGGTGGGCGGCGTGATCCCGCCGCAGGACTTCGACGCCCTGTACAAGGCGGGCGCCTCGGCCATCTTCCCGCCCGGCACGGTGATCGCCGAGGCCGCCGAGAAGCTGCTCAACGAACTGCGCCAGCGCCTCGGTTACCTGCCCGGCAAGGCAGCCGAATAAACAGGGGGCTCCACCCCTTGCCGTAACGCCGCGCTTTCGGCAGAAGGCGCGGCGTTTGCCATGGTTGCAATGGTCAGTGGCTGGCGCAGAAACTGATTCCGGATTTCTGGCAAAGCCTCTGGTGATTCAGCGGTTTTTCAACGGCCCACGCGGCGGGCCGCCAGGCCGCCTCCCGCCAGATTGATTCAGGAAACAGACGTAACTATCTGGTTTTATTATAATTTTCACCTCACCCCATATGCGCGGCAGCGCGTCATCATATGGTCATGGTGAGGTCGGAAACCTCGCGGCGGCTTGCGGAATATTATCCGCTCAAAGTGGCCGCTGATCTGGAGCAAACCGGGGCTGAAGGCGCACATGCTGGACCGGCGCTTTGCTCCACTTCTTTGAATTCACGCATATTTCCTGCGCAAGGCGGCCGCCTCCGCGCCGGGGAATGCTGGCGGGCGCCGGGATGACGTGGATCCTGGCCCAGGGGCCAACGACAGGGACATGATGCAGATGAGCACCGGCATCGGAAACGCAGGCAGCGGACCAGAGAGCGCCGCCGTCAGGGAGCCCGCGCGCACAACCGCCCGCCATTCCGCCGCCGGCGTGCGGGCGGTGCGGCCGGCGCGGCTGCCCGGGACGCTGACCATCCTGCGCACCATGATCCGCAACCCGATCGAGGGCTGGCCGCCGGAGGTGTATGAGGCGCCGCTGCTGCGCTCCTCGCAGGTGGGGCGGCCGTGCCTGTTCGTCATGGCGCCGGAACTGGTGCACGAGGCGCTGGTCGAGAAGGCCGACATTTTCGTCAAGGACAATGTCATGCGCCGCACCCTCGGGCCGGCGCTTGGCGAGGGCATCCTCACCGCCAACGGCGCGCACTGGCGCTGGCAACGGCGCCTCGCCGCGCCGGTGTTCCGCCACGACCGGGTGACGGGCATGGTTCCCGCGATGATCCGCGCCGCCGAAGCGACGGCGGAGCGCTGGGCCAGCCAGCAGGGCCAGCGCGTCGACGTCGCCCACGAAATGATGCGGACGACCTTCGACGTCATCGCCGACACCATGCTCTCCGGCGCGCCGGACATGGACGTGGAGCGGGTGGCCGAGGCCATCACCGATTCACTGGACAGCATCGGCTGGCCGCTGGCGCTGTCACTGCTGGGGGCGCCCAAATGGATGCCTTATCCCGGCAGCCGCAAGGCCGCCGCCGGGCGAGCCTATCTGCGCGGCTGCATGCAGGCGGCGATTGACGCCCGCCGCGCAGCCGGGGCGACGGACGGCGCCGATCTCACCAGCCTGATGCTGGACGCCTCCGACCCGGAAACCGGCCAGACGATGAGCGACGAGCAGATTATCGACAACCTGCTCACCTTCATCGCCGCCGGCCATGAAACCACCGCCCTGGCGCTCACCTGGTCATTCTGGCTGCTCAGCCAGTATCCCAAGGCGGCGGCCCGGCTGCGCGCCGAGGTCGAGGCCGTGGCGCCGCACGGCGTGACGCCAGAGAACATCGACCAGCTGGTTTTCACCCGCCAGGTGCTGCAGGAGGCCATGCGGCTGTTCCCGCCCGCGGCCGTCATCGTGCGCTCGGCCACGGAAGACACCACGCTGGGCGCCGAGCCGGTGCGCAAGGGCGAGGCGCTGATCTTCCCGATTCACGCCATTCACCGGCAACGGACGCTGTGGGAGCAGCCGGACGCCTTCAACCCGGACCATTTCACGCCAGAAGCGGTGAAGGCGCGGCCCCGCCATGCGTTCATGCCGTTTGGCGGCGGGCCGCGCATCTGCATCGGCATGATGTTCGCCATCCTGGAGGGCGTCGCCATTCTGGCCACCCTCGCCCGCCGGTTCGCGCCCGAGCCGGAAATTCCGATGACGCCGGAGCCGCAATTGCGCATCACCCTGCGCCCGCGCGGCGGCATGCCGATGCGGCTGAAGCCGGCCGGCGACGCGGGAATCTGAAGGGTCGCCCAACGCCAGAAAGGGCGCGGATGCTTCCGCGCCCTGCCCTTTTTCGCCAGAGGCTCAACGCCTGATGGTTTCACCCGAGGCGACATCCAGCGCCGAGCCGTCCTTCAGGCTGATGCGGTAGACTTCGCGGGTGACATTGCCGGCGAAGCCCAGTTCGACGATCGACACGGTCCCGAAGGTTGCCGGCACGCCCCCGGGGAGGATGGCGTTGAAGTGGGCGGCGAGGTCGTCCATGGCCGCGCTGATCGCCGGGGTGAACGGCTTCGTGCTGTAGACCAGCGTGTTGTGCGGGTTGTGGGCGCGGACCTCCTTGCCGTCTTTCACGACATTGACGCCGCTGACGCCCATGGTGCGCACCAGCTCCCTGCCCGCCTCACCCATCCTGGCGTGGACCGGGCCGGTGACCCGCGGCAGCGGGCCATCGCGCAGTGGCGCCAGGGCCGCGGCGGCCGCCGTGTTGTACGACATCAGAGTTTCGTAGCCATCGCCCTGCTTCACCACACCCAGGTCCAGCCACCAGGGACTGCCGGCGCCTTTGGCCGCCTCGGTCGTATAGAATTTTTTCAGTTGCACCTGCACGGGGCCCGGCGGTTTCGGCAGGGCGGCCAGCATGCGGGCGGGCGTTTGTTCATCCGGGTTGTGGATGTGGACCACGGTGACGTGGGGAATATTGGCGCGGATGGCTTCCGTCTCCAGCCCCAGCGCCAGCAACTGCTCCTTCAGGGGGCCGGCGACGGTGGCGTTGAGCTTGCCGACCACGTCTTCCGGCAGCGTAAACACCAGCCCCCATGTGCGGATATGCGGGCGGAAGGCTTCCTGCCCAATGGCGCTGTTGTCGATCTGCGGCGCCTCCCTGTCCGCGGCGGCGGCGGGCGTGACCGCAAGGCCGGCCGCCATGGCCACGGCCAGCGCGGGCGCGCTCCAGAATCGCGCCTCTGGTTTTGCCGCGCTCCAGCCTGCAAACCTGTTCAGCATGTTCCCCATCCCTTGTTGGCGGCGAAGCGTTTTCGCCAGCCGGCAGAGGAAGCACGCTCTTGCGAAGGCCAGATGACGCTGGCCTCCGTCGCCCTGCAACAAATCTGTGACCTGGCTGCGCGACAATGGCGTTGATTCAACGGCATGAGGACCAGGGCGCACGATGGGCAGGGCATTCGGAACAAACGCGACGCATATGGTTGCGGCGGCGCTCGCCAGCTTCGGCTGGCTGACCCTGCCGGCCGCCGGCGAAACGCCGGTGGCCCAGGCCGGCGACAGCTATTTCCAGGCGGCGCAGCAGGATTTGCAGGCCATCCTCGCGCGCAAGTCGGTACTGGGCCGCGCCCGCAACGTCATCCTGTTCATTGGCGACGGCATGTCCGTTCCCACGGTGACGGCCTCGCGCATTCTGGAGGGACAGCGGCGCGGCGTTGACGGTGAGAGCAACTGGCTCACCTTCGAGCGCCGGCTGCCGAATGTGGCGCTGTCCAAAACCTGGACCCATGACGCCCAGGTGGCGGATTCCGCCCCCACCGCCACGGCGCTGGTGGCCGGCGTCAAATCGGTGAACGGCGCGCTCGGCGTCACCCAACAGGTTCGCCGCGGCGATTGCGACAGCCAGAAGGCGGCGGCCGTCACCACCCTCTTCGAGCTGGCGGAACAGTACGGGCGCGCCACCGGCATTGTCTCCACCGCCCGCCTGACCCATGCGACGCCGGCCGCCGCATACGCCAAATCGGCCGAGCGCGACTGGGAGAACGACGCAGCCATTCCAGCGGCGCAGAAGGCCAAAGGTTGCAAGGACATCGCCGCGCAGATGATCGAATGGCCGGCTGGCGACGGCTTCGAGGTGATGCTGGGCGGCGGCCGCGCCAATTTCCTGCCGAAGGCAACGCCGGACCCGGAGGACCCGAAACGCGCAGGCGCGCGCGCCGACGGCCGCGATCTGGTTGAGGAATGGCGGCGCAGGCGCAATGACGCGGTTTATGTCTGGAACCAGGCCCAGTTCGACGCGGTCGATCCCGCTCACACCGGACGGCTGCTCGGCCTGTTCCAGCCCAGCCACATGCAATATGAGGTCGACCGGGCGAAGGACCGGGCCGGCGAGCCGTCGCTGGCCGAGATGACCGGCAAGGCCATCGACATCCTGTCAAAGAACGACAAGGGCTTCGTGCTGATGGTCGAGGCCGGCCGCATCGATCACGCCCACCACGCCGGCAACGCCTGGCGGGCGCTGACCGACACCATTGCCCTGGACGCGGCGGTGAAGACGGCGCTGGACAGGGTGAACCTGGACGACACCCTGGTGGTGGTCACCGCCGACCACAGCCATGTGTTCACCATGGCCGGCTACCCACCGCGCGGCAATCCGGTGATGGGCCTGGCCGGCAAGGGCGCCGACGGCAAGCCATACAGCACGCTGGGCTACATGAATGGCCCGGGCTCCAGCCAGCCGGCGGCGCGCGAGGAACTGGACGCTGGCAAGACCAGCGATCCCGACCACAGGCAGCAGGCGCTGGTTCCGCTGCCATCAGAAACCCATGGCGGGGACGACGTGGCGATCTACGCCGGCGGCCCGTGGGCGCACCTGTTCCAGGGCGTGATGGAGCAGAACGTGATCTTCCACATCATGGCCCATGCGTCGGGCCTTGACGGGGAGAAGGCCGGGAACCCGGCGCAGGCGCAGGGCCCGGCGCAGGCGCAAGACCCGGCGCAGGCGCAAGACCCGGCGCAGGCGCAAGACCCGGCGCAGGCGCAAGGCCCGGCGCAGGCGCAAGACCCGGCGCAGGCGCAAACCCCGGCGCAGGCGCCGGGCCGGACAAAGGCCGGGGAGCCGTCAGGAAAGTAAGCGCGCCGGCCGTCCCGCGATCAACGCCGCATATCGATCCCGGGGCGTGACCTGCGCGTCAATCCTGGGCTCTTGCGCCGCGATCGATGGCGCGACGCACCACGGCGCGCACGTCCTTGTTGGACAGGAACACGTCGTGACCGATGACGCCCCAGCCATAATCCGAGGCGTCCACCACCTTGACGCCCAGCGGCTCCAGCTGGGCGCGGACCGAGGCGCCCACCCGCGACACACCGCCCGCGAGCTGGCCGGAAACCGCCAGCGCCCGGTCCTTCGTCGAGCCGATCACCGTGATGTGCGAGGCCAGCGGCCCGATGCGCTTCAGCGAGGTGGCGAACAGGTCCACGTCAATATCCGGCGCCGCCAGCACGATGGCGCCGATGCGCGCCGCCAGATCGGTGGAGCCACTGAGCGCCCAGAGCTGGCGCAGGGTTTCCAGGGTCAGCAGCGCGCCCATGGAATGGGCGATGATATTAAGCTTGCCGCCAGCTGGATTGCGGCCCAGAGCCTCGAAAACGTCCTGCAGGGCGTCGCGCGACCACATGGCGCTCTCGCGGTCGTAGCCATAGTCAATCAGCGCGTCTTTCGACGGCCAGGAGAAGGCGACGGTCTGCCCCTCGAAATCAATGCCGCTGGCCAGCTCATGGGCGTCCAGAACGCTGGTTTCGAATGAGGTCTTGTAGCCATGGACGTAGAATAGCAGATCCTGGCCAGCGACCGCGCCGACGAGGGTCGCCACCGGATCGTTCGGCCCCAGCCCCTCGACGCGCAGCAGGCTCCAGCGGCCGGTGACGGTGGAGACAGCCTTGCCCAGCAGGGATTTGCCGCCGTCCTTCAGCACCGCCCGGACGACGCGGGTGCCGCCGGAGCGCTGCCAGCTGAACCAGGGGCGCTCCTCCGCGCCCTCAACCGGCTTGCGGTTGGTCACCACATACACGTCGGCGTCGCCCTCCGCCGCTAGGGCGGGGCGGGCGGCAAGGCCGGCCAGAACGGCGCCGCCGGCAAGGGCAAGCAGGTTGCGGCGGCTCACACGGGGCGCGCCGGAGCCGAAGCCGCACGCCGCCCCGTTCGGACGTGATGCAGGTTCCAGGCGCGACGCGGCGTCCGCTTCGCCCGAAAATGCTTTCATGAATGGCGTATCGGTCATGACTGTTCAGCGCAAATGAATCGGAAGCGGCGCACAAGGCGCCAGCATGTGGGCGCCATCATGGCGCCGCCGTCCGCCCGAAGGTGATCTGACGGACTGGCCGGAATCGGTTCACCGGGTTATGGCTTGCCCAGACGGAGCCGCCGCCCGCCAGGAACGGCGGTCCGCCTGCAGCCATTGCGACCGGACACGACGGGATGAGCGCGACCTGGCCGGTCCGGCGCGCTCCGGACATCGTCCCGGTCAACGGATATCGCCGTCTCTCTGATTTGACGCGCCTGATCTCATGCAAGGCAGCGCCTTGCCGGAAAATGCCGCTGGAGCGAACATGACCGTCCCGATTTCCTCCCGTCCGCCGGCTCCCGACGTGGCGGCCCTGGCCGAACGCCTGGTCACTGGCGATCGCGCCGCGCTGGCCCGCGCCATCACACTGGTGGAATCACGCCGGGAGGACCATCGCGCGGCGGCGCGCAAGCTGCTGCAGATGTTGACGCCGCGCACTGGCGGCTCCATCCGCCTTGGCGTCACCGGCGTGCCGGGCGTTGGCAAATCCACCACCATTGATGCGCTCGGCTCCAACCTCACGGCGGCTGGCCACAAGGTGGCGGTGCTGGCGGTGGACCCGTCCTCGACGCGCACCGGCGGCTCGATCCTTGGCGACAAGACCCGGATGGCGCGGCTGGCGGTCGATCCCAACGCCTTCGTGCGTCCCTCCCCCAGCGCCGGCACTTTGGGCGGCGTCGCCGCCAAGACCCGTGAAACCACGCTGCTGTGCGAGGCCGCCGGCTTCGACGTGGTGATCGTGGAAACCGTGGGCGTCGGCCAGTCGGAAACCACCGTCGCCGACCTCACCGATTTCTTCCTGGTGCTGATGCTGCCAGGCGCCGGCGACGAATTGCAGGGCATCAAGAAGGGCATCATCGAGATGGCCGACATGATCGCCGTCAACAAGGCGGATGGCGACGGCCTGAAGCGGGCGCGCGCCGCCGCCGCTGAATATCTGGCGGCGCTGCACATTCTGGCGCCGGCCTCGAAGGTCTGGTCGCCGCCGGTGGTCACCATCTCCGGGCTCGCCAACACTGGCCTCGACAAGATGTGGGAGAACGTGCTCGACCACCGCCGCAAACTGGACGCGGCAGGCGAATTGCAGGCCAAGCGCCGCGCCCAGGAAGTGCGCTGGATGTGGACGCTGGTGGAAGAGCGGATGCACGCCCGCCTGCGGCGGGACCCGGCGGTGCGCGAGCGCGTGCCGCAGATCGAAGCCGCCGTGCGCGCCGGCGAAATCACAGCCACGGTCGCCGCCGAGGAAATCTGCGAGTTGGCCGGGCTGGGCTAAGGCCTTCGGAAGCAACAAAAAGGGGCCTCGCGGGCCCCTTTTTCATATGCGTTTTTTCGTATGGGACGCTGGCGGAGCCTCAGAGCGGCGACGTCAGATGGCCGCCGTCAACGGTGATCACCTCGCCGGTCATCCAGCTGGAGGCGTCGGTGGAGAGCAGCAGGATGGCGCCGTCGAGGTCGGCCTCCTTGCCCAGCCGGCGCATCGGCACGCGGCGGATCATCGCCTTGCCAGGCTCGGTTTCGAAGAAATCGCGATTGAGATCGGTGAGGATGTAACCGGGCGCCAGCGCGTTGACGCGAATGCCATAGCGGGCCCACTCAAGCGCCAGCGCCTTCGTCATGTGGACGACAGCCGCCTTGGAGGCGGCGTAGGGCAGGATGGCCTGGGCGACGCGATAGCCGGTGATCGAGGCGATGTTGACGATGACGCCGCCGCGCTCCGCATCGCGCCAGCGCCGCCCCGCCTCGGCGCACACCAGCCAGGCGCCGCGCAGGTTGGTGTTGACCACCTCATCGAAATCGGCCGCCGACAGGTCCATGGCCAGCGCGGGCCGCGAGATGCCGGCGTTGTTGACCACCACATCGACCGGCCCCTGGGCGGCCTCGGCGGCGGCGAAGGCCTTTGCGACCGATTCCTCGCTGGTCACGTCGAGGGCGACGGCGTTCGCCCGCCCGCCATTGGCCTGCAGTTCAGCCACCAGTTCGGCCAGCTTGCCGGCGTTGCGGGCCGCCACGGTCACCACCGCGCCGCAGGAGGCGTAAAGCCGGGCGAAATGCGCGCCAAGGCCACCCGAGGCGCCGGTGATGAAGACATGCTTGTTGCTGACGAGCGCGCCAAGGTCCATTGGTATTCCCCTTGAGATATTCCCACGTGATGGTCCGAACCGGCCGGCCAGCCGTCACGCCTTGCAGATCCGCCGGCGCCGGAGAGCCAATGCAGGACCAGTGCGTTCCCATCGCAACGCCGGTCCGTCAGGTCAAGCTGGCGGGCTACACGATCCAGGTCACCGACAGCAAGCCAACGTTCTGGGCCCGGGCATGCGCAGGCGACTGGGAGCCCGGCGCCCTGGCCGCCATCAGCGCCCATGTGAAGCCGGAAACCTGGTTTCTCGATCTGGGCGCCTGGGTTGGCCCCACCACCTTGCTGGCGGCGCGGCTTGGCGCGCGCTGCATCGCCGTCGAGGCCGACCCGCAGGCGCTGCGGGAGTTGCGCGGCAACCTCGCGTGCAATCCGGCGCTCGCCGCCCGAACAACGGTGATCGACAGGGCCGTCAGCCCGACGCCGGCGCCGGTCACCCTGGCGGCGCGGCGCAAGCCCGGCGACTCCATGTCCAGCTCCCTGCTGGCGGAGCAGACGGACGCCGGGCGCATTCGCTGGCGCGTCGACGCCATCACGCCGGCGCAACTGGCGGCGTCCGTTCCGGCCGAGGCCCCGCTTTTCATCAAGCTCGACATCGAAGGCGGCGAGTTCGCGCTGCTGCCGCATATGGCGCCATTGCTGCAACGGGGTGGGCCAACGCGCGTCCTCGCCTCCTTTCACCCCGGCGTTTTGCGGGAAACCGGGGCGCCGGAGGACGCGATCCACGCGCGAACGGCGCTCGCGCTGGCGCCATTCGCCGGCTGGCATGGGGAGGAGATCGATCCTTCCGCCGGAAAATCAGGCGATGGAGCGCCGCCGGACGCGCGGCTGATCGCCAGCGGCCAGCAGAGCGACAGCTGGATGTTCACGCGCCGGGACACTGGGCCAGACTAAGGATTGACGGAGGCCCTCCAGGGGCCACTGGCTCTCCTCCTGGGCTCCCGGATTCTCCCGGATTCCCGGCCTCCTGAGCTCCTGGGCGCCGCCAGTTTGACCACGCGGCGCCTGCCATTGGGGAATAGCGCCTGCACCCGCCGCCTTCGCGCCGGAGTGACGCCTGGACGTTACCCAGGCGGGTAATCGGCAGGCGCCCAAGCACATACCCGCCTCCCCTTTCCGCCGCATCTGACGCGACGGAGACTGGCGCGACGAAGACTGGCGCATTCGCCAGGGCGCGGCGGAACGCCAGTCCCGTTGCCCAGATTTAATGGGCGTTCTTTTCCCCACGCCCGATTTCATGCAAGGCGGCGGCCGCCTTGCGGGCGACAGGGGCCGGGTTGGGGCCGTTCTGCCCCGCATCGCCCGCCATGGCGGACCTGTCGCGCGGGGCGCCCAGTCCAATATCGCGGGCGAGGCGCGAACGCATCTCGGCGTAGTTTGGCGCCACCATCGGATAGTCCGGCGGCAGCCCCCATTTGGCCCGGTACGCCTCGGGCGAGAGCCCATATGCGGCGCGCAGATGCCGGGTCAGGGACCGGTAACGTTTGCCATTCTCGAAGCAGATAATGAAATCCGGCGAGATGCTCTTGCGGATCTGCGCCGCGGTCAGCGCCTGACGCGCCGGCTCCACGGCCTGGGGCTCACCACCCGCGCCGGCCAGCGCCGCGTGCACGGATGCAATCAGCCCGTCGAGCTCCGCCGGGGGAACATTATGGTTGGAAAGATAAGCGCAAATAATCTTCGTGGCCAACCCACGAAGCTCGGCCTGCAATTCACTCATGGAACACCAAAAATATATATAAAATAAAAGCGATGTATATGTCTAATGATTGACAATTATTCACGCGATGTCAATCCGCAATCTCCATTTGTATAGTTCGCCTGAACTGACGCCATCCAAGTTGAACCATGTCGAGGCGCCGCCCTGCCAGCCCATGTGTTGATGAACCCATGCGACCCATCGCCCCGCCGGAAGCCAGGCGGCCAGACCGGCGATAGCCTCCCGGCGATGCGCGCGCCAGCTTTTGTTTGGGTTGCGACGGCGGGGGCGCCACACCCGCTTCGTGGCGTTAACAATGCTGCCGGAAGGGGGCGCATACAGCTTCGCGCTTCTGCTTTCAGCGCCGCGTCGCCCGGACGAAGTAGCACGCGGGGGGGCTCCGGCGCCACAGAAGGCGCGACGCCGGCTCCGTCCCGGCGACGGGCCGGAATGAACCTGCCCCGACCATGCCCACCGCACGGCAAGCCGGGACCGCGACGTCATGACATGCGCCAAGCCAGCAACCAACATGGCGCGCCCGCGCCCCCGGAAGACGCGATCGCCGGGAACCCATCGCCCCGGAAGGGACTTGGTCAGTCAGGAGGCCGATCGCCAAGGCCGATCGTCGGCCAGTCGATCATCGGGGGGCACGTCTGGAACCAGGTCAGCGGCGCGTGGCTTCGCCTCTCCCTGTTCCAGGGCATGCGGAAGGAAGCATGACCATGTACGGTTTGTTCAAGCGCGACCTCAGGGTGTCCGGTCTGGCGACGCCTGACCCTGGCGTCCCGCCGCCGGCGCCGCCCGCCACGCCCGCCAGGCCGCCGGAGGCGCCGGAGGGTCCCCATCCCCACGAGCCGCCGGGCATCCCGGCGCCGGAGCCGATTTCCCCTGCGGAAGAACCGCTGCAGGTTCCGCCCGACGCCCCGCTGGAGATACCGCCGCAACAGGGGCTGGCGCAACAGGGGCTGGCGCACAGGCCGGACAACGCCGCCTGACGGCGCGACGCCGCCCGGCGGCGATTTTGCGCGACAATCTCAGGCCGCGCCGTCGTCCTGATCCGCGCCATCGGCAATGTCCGCGCCATCGGGGATGTGGAGGATGGCGTCGGCGTAGCGGCGCATCCATGCCACGAACTGATCAAGCTCCGCATCGCTCCAGTCGCCGAGCGCCGCGCGCATCAGCCGTTCGCGCGCCGCGTCGATCCGCGCCGTCATGGCCCGGCCCTTTTCCGTGATGACCGCCTCGCGGATGCGCCTGTCATGCGCGTTGAACTGCCGGGTGACCAGGCCAAGCTCCACCAGGCGGCTGACCTGCCTCGAAACCGTGGTGTGGTCGCGGCCATTGCGGTCGGCCAGCTCGACAACGCCGATCGGGCCGAACTTGCCCACCAGCACCAGCAGGGGAAACAGCGCGCGGTCGAGCGAGATGCCCGCCGCGCGCACCATCAGCGCGTCACGCTGCGGCCGGTTCATCACGGCGACAATATCAAGCACGGCTTCATGCAGGCGCCGCAGACGCTCCGACGCGTGGATTTGCTGATCGCGTGCATTTTGCACGCTTTCATTTGACGCCATGACACATCCTCATTATGTGCAAAACGCACATATATTTCCGCTTCGCAAGGAGTTTGCCATGAAAGCCGCCGTTGTTCGCGCTGCTGGCCAGGCGCCGGTTTACGCTGAATTTGACACGCCGCGCCCAGGCCCTGGCCAGGTGGTCGTCCAGGTGTCAGCGTCGGCGCTCAGCCGGCTGACGCGGGCGCGCGCCTCTGGCCAGCACTACAGTTTCGACGGTGGCTGGCCGTTTGTCGCCGGAGTTGATGGCGTGGGGCGGCTCGAAGATGGCAGCCGGGTTTTCTTCGCCTTTCCCGCGCCGCCGTTCGGCGCGATGGCCACAACGGTGGTGATCGACCCGGCGAACTGCGCGCCCGTGCCCGACGCGCTTGACGACGTGACCGCCGCAGCCCTCGGAAATCCGGGCATGTCCGGCTGGATGGCGCTGCGGGAGCGGGCGGAGCTGCAGCGTGGCGAAACCGTGCTGATCAACGGGGCGACCGGCAGTTCGGGCCAGATGGCGGTGCAGGTTGCGCGGAGCCTCGGCGCCGGGCGCATTGTCGTCACCGGCCGCAATCCGGCGATGCTGCAACGCTTGCGGTCACTTGGCGCCGACGAAACAATTCCGCTGACGGAGGATGCGGCGACGCTGCGCGCGCGCTTCGAAGCCGCCTTTGCGACGGGCGTCGACGTGGTTCTGGATTACCTCTGGGGCGAAAGCGCGAACCTGATCCTCGCCAGCAGCGCCCGGATGCCTGATGCGGCCCGCCCCCTGCGCTTCGTCAATATTGGCGCGATGACCGGCGAAACCATTCCCCTGCCCGCCGGCATGTTGCGGTCGCGCGCCATTACGTTGATGGGCAGCGGACTTGGAAGCGTTTCCCAGGACCGCCTGATGGCGTCGCTGCGCGATGTGCTGGCCTCGGCGCCGGCGGCCGGCTACCAGATCGAGACCGAGACGGCGCCGCTTGCCGACGTGGCCGAAGCCTGGACGCGCGACACGGGCAACCGGCGGCTGGTTTTCCGCATCTGACCGGCCGGAAGCCGGATCTGGCCGCGCCAGCGCCAGTCCAGTAGCGGTGGCGGCAGCGTCCGAAGCGCCCGTATTTCATCCAGGGATGCAAATCCGGGCCCTCAACCGGGCTTTCACCGCCCCGGGCGCAACGCGGCGACGGCGGCGGGCCCGGCCGGGCGGAAGGCAATGTCGGATTGCACCGCCGGCGGCTCGCTGGACCAGGCATGGCCAGAACGTCCGTATTCCAGGCCAAAAGCATAGAGCTTGCGCAATTCGTCCGTGTCGAAGGCCATCGTCCCTGAATTGTCGACCTCGGGCGGGATGGCCGTCAGATGGAAGGTAAGGCCATTCTTCCGCGCGAAATTGTAGGTTGCGCTGAGGGTTGTGCGCGAGCCGGAGGCAACCATGGTCGAGAGAGAACGGCCAACGATGTCGGGGATGCTTTTCTGAACCACCTCGAATGACGGATCGAGCTTGCCGTTATTGAGAATGTAGATGCTGCCGCCCTGTTTCACCGACACCCGGGGCTGCGCGTACAGCATCTGCGCCGGCAGGATGAAGACGTTGGACACAACGCCGCCGTCCACATGCATTTCCCGGAATGATCTGCCGCCGCCAGTGACCGGTATCATCGTGGGCGTGAAAATTCCCGGAATGCTGGCGGAGGCGACCATGACGCGCCGGAACAGCTCGTCGGACCCAGGGACGCCGCTGGCGGCGATGGCGCCCATGTTCCAGACAACGGGGCGCTGGGCGTCGAGGTTCGTCGTCTGGATCAGCAGCCGCCGCCCCTTGCGGTGCTCGGCCGCCACGGCGGCGATGACGTCGCGCGTCACGAACTGCCTGGCGAGCCGCAGCAAACGGTCACTGTCAAACACGCCATCCCCGAACAGGGTGCTGACAGGGTCGGGGTTGTCGACCAGGGTGATGCCATAGCCGCCGGTGTACATGTCCTTCAGGACGCCGTCATAGGCGGAGCCGAGGAAGGCGAACGGCGCGATCAGCGCGCCGGTGCTGACGCCTGAAACAAGGGTGAACTGGGGGCGGGTTCCGGTTTCGCTCCATCCCCTGAGAACGCCGGCTCCAAACGCGCCGTCACCACCGCCGCCGGACAGGGCGAGATAGCGGATCGGCCCCTGAACCTCGTGGGCATAGCGGGCGGCGATCGTCGACGCCGCATCTGCGTCCGGCCAGAAGCGCGCGTCCGGGATACCGGGGATTTCGGCCAGCGCCTGCTCCTGGGCGGTGAACGGGATGCGCGGCGTCATGGTGCAGGCCGGCAGCGTCGCCATCAACGCCACGCCGATGAGGACCCGGCGAAAAGTCGCCGGTCTTTGCATGCCAGACCCCATGTACGGTCGCCCCTTCTTCATGTGATTTTCGGGAATGCATCGCCGGTGAACAATGGCTGCGCAACCCCGGCCCAGGCCGCGGCGAGCTGGAAAACCTTCAGGTCGTCGAACGTGTTGGTTATGAGCTGAAGACCGACTGGCATGTTCGCGGGGCCAATGCCCGCCGGCGCGGCGACGACCGGATAGCGGCCAAGCAGGTTCCAGGGCCAGGTGAAAGCAAAATCAAGGCCGGGCGCATTCCTGCCGCCGATGGACACCGTGTCCTGCGCCGGCGCAAGCCCATGGGCGGCCGGGACCAGCGGCGTCGCCATGGTGGGCATGACGATGGCGTCGAAGCCCCTGCCGAAAACCTGTTTCTGAACCGTATTGTGATAACGCTCCAGCAAGGCGTCGGCGGCGACGAGCGCCTCCGGTCCGGTTTTTCCCTTCAGGCGCGCCAGGATGAAGCGTGTGTATTCCGCCAGCTTCTCCGGGCCCTTCATCGCTTCCGTGGCGAGGCCGCCCATGCTTGTCGAGAACAGCCCCGTGATGAAGGTGTTCATATCCCCGGCGCGAAAGCCAAGATCGACAGCCTCGACCGTCGCGCCGAGGCCGCGGAATTTCGCCAGCGCCCCGTCCATGGCGGCGCGCACCGCCGGCTCCATCGCCGACATCCCCGCGCCATCGTAGTAAGCCAGCTTCCAGCCGCTCACAGGCGCGTAGGACACCGGGAAATTGAGTTTGGGCCGCAAAGACGAATGCACGGCGGGATGTGGCCCGACCATCGCCTGGGTCAGCAGGTTGAGGTCATCAAACACCCGCGCCATCGGCCCCTGGCTTTCGTACGGGACCTCGCTCGTCGGCACGCGACCGAACGGCGGCTTGAAGCCATACAGGCCGCACTGGGAAGCGGGAATACGGATGGAGCCGCCCATGTCGGAGCCGAGCGCCAGCGTCGTGAAGCCCGCCGCGAGCGCGGCGCCCGAACCACCGGATGACCCGCCCGGAGAGAATGCAAGGTTCCACGGGTTTCGCGTGACGCCCCACAACGGGGTCGCGGTTGTCATCCAGGAGTAGAACTCCGGGACAGTGGTCTGGATGTGAAAAATCGCGCCCGCCGCCCGCAACCGCTCAATGACCGGACCGTCGGCCGGTTCCGGCGGCGCATGCTCCAGCAGGCGCGAGCCCATGGTCGTCACCCACCCCTTGACCGCATACTCGTCCTTGACAGCAATCGTGACGCCCTCAAGCGGCCGCGGATTCCCCGCCTTGTAACGCTTCTGGCTTTCCTCAGCCTGCCTCCGGGCCTCGTCAAAATGTGTGCGCGTAATGCAATTGACCTTCGGGTTGAAGGCCTCGATCTGGCGGATCTGGGCCTCCAGCACCTCCAGGGGCGTAAGCTTGCCCTCCCAGAAGCTCCGCAACAATTCAGTGGCGGGCGCATAGCAGAGGCGATTGACGCCGGGCTGCTGCGCCCCGGCCGCGCCGAACGCCATGGAGCCGGCAAGAAACCCGGACGCCTGGAGGACTTCACGTCGGCTCAACATTGCGAATCCCCTCGCCCGGCCATGCTTCCAGCATCATCATACAGTGCCTTGAACCTGGACCAACAACACTGGCGCAAGAAACGGCATAACGCCTGACGCAGGGTATTGGCGCTCAATTGCGCGTGATTGCCTGGCGTGACTGGCTGGCGCGCCAGCCCACGACAGACGCAAGACGCCGGCAACAGGGCCTGATGACTTTCGGAGAGGCGCGGACTGGACGAAACGCGATGGCGGCCTGAAAATCCGGCGCGCCGCGCCCCGCCGTTACACGGACGCCCCGGCCCCGTGAACCGGCGCCGGGCCATGGATGTCCAGGCTCCATGGGCGGTCAGGCAGGAGGCGCTCAGGCGCAGGAGGCGCTGACATGATTGGACTGAACGAGGCGATTACCCTGGCGGTCAGCGCGCACGCCGGCCAGACCGACAAGAGCGGAGAACCCTACATTCTGCATGTATTGCGCGTCATGCTGGCCCAGAAAGACGTGGAAGCCATGACGGTGGCGGCCCTGCACGACATCGTTGAGGACACCAGCATCACCCTTGCCGACCTCGAAGAAGCCGGCTGGAGCGCGCGCGTCGTCGCGGCAGTGGACGCCCTCACCCATCGCGACGGCGAGGACTATTTCGACTTCACCCGCCGCGCGGCGTCCGACGAACTGGCGAAACCGGTCAAGATCGCGGACCTGCGGGACAATTTGCGCCAGGCAACCGATGTGGGCGCGCAGAACCGCCGCGCGCGGTATCTGAAGGCCCTTGCGCTGCTCGGCGAAGCCTGAGCCGCGGCTCCCGCCCGCGCAGATACCCGCCCGCGCAGACACCTGGCGGCGACGAAACCGTGGGATTTCATCCCGAACAACGTTTCAGTCACGTAATATACAATTGCGTTAACCACCCTGTTCTTCCGCGCAATTTGGCGTAAGCTTCAGCGTCCCAACATTCTGGATGGGACGTCTGGAGGTTGCCATGCGTTTGTGGTGGAACAGCTTTGTCCGCCGTGATCGCGCGGGGAAGCCTGTGCGCATCATCTGGTCAGAACGTCATCCTGATCTTTTTGAGATTCACGTCGGGATTTCCGGGTCTGCGGTGCTGTATCTGAACGGGCGCGAAATCGGCTCGGGGATCGACATCCTGCAATTGACGGATCAGGCCGCCAGCATGGTAGCCGGTCCCGAAGACCGGGCGGCTTGAGCCCCGGAATGCAGCCCCGCCGGAGAGCGAGGGGCTGCCGCGCGCCACGCTGCCCGCCGCACGGTGGGCAGGGCCGGCCCCCGTCTTCGCCGCTCACCCCCCATCCTGGTCGCTCAGCGAGGCGCGTTGTCGCGCACCTGATCCAGCCGCTCGCGCTCCTTGGCCAGCCTGTCGCCCCTCCAGGCGTCGGCGTGCGGATCGAAATGCATCCAGCCCTCCTCCCGCCAGGTGGTTTCGCGCTCGGCAAGATCGACCGCGCCAGCTTCCCGCAGCACCGTTTCGGCCTGCGCGACCCTGGCCTCGTTCATGCGGGCGGACACGAGGGTCCCGCCGCGCCGCACGCCCTCCGCGTAGAGATGGGCCTCGTTCTCCGTCAGGCCCGCGCCGACCAGCGCCCCGACCATGCCGCCCGCCGCGCCGCCGGCGGCCGCGCCGGCAAGGGCGCCGACGCTGGCGGCTGCCAGCCAGCCGGCGGCCACCACCGGGCCGATGCCCGGAATGGTCAGCAATCCGAGGCCAGCCAGCAAGCCGCCGGCGCCGCCAAGCGCCGCGCCAGCGCCAACGCCCGTCAGAATGCCGCCGGTCACCTCCTCGTCGATCACGGCGCCGGGATGCCATTCGTCCGCATTGTTGGCAATGATGCTGATGTCGGCGGGCGTTATGCCAAGGCCCTGAAGCTGCTCCGCCGCGGCCATGGCGTGATCCCGTGTGTCAAAAAGGGCTGTGACGGTGGTCATTGCCTTTCCTTTCCAAGTTTCGGGCCAGCCGGCGCCGCTGCCTCACGCGCTTCTGGCCTGCCCCGGATGACGCCCCTCGCCGAACTCCTCAACGATCTTGCGACAGAAAGCCGGCAGATCGTCCGGGTTGCGGCTGGTCACCAGCCCCTGGTCGACCACCACCTCCTGGTTGACCCACTTGCCGCCGGCGTTCCTGATGTCTGTGGCGACGGTCGGGTACGACGTCAGCGTCCTGCCCCGGACCACGTCGGCTTCCACCAGAAGCCAGGGACCGTGGCAGATAACGCCGACGGGCTTGCCCTGCTCGAAGAAGGAGCGAACGAAAGCCACGGCGTCATCGCTGCCGCGCAGCCGGTCGGCGCCGACCGATCCCCCGGGGATAACCAGCCCGTCAAAATCCTGGGCGCTGACCTCGCTGACCAGCCGGTCCACATGATAGCTGTCGCCAGGTTCAAGATCGTGGTTCACCGTCGCGCCTTCACCCTGGGCAAGGCCAACAACTGTCAGCTCCGCGCCCGCCGCGGCGACGGCTTTCACCGGGGCGGTGAACTCACGCTCCTCGGTTCCCCTGGGCGCGAGCAGGATGGCGATATTTCGTCCTTTCAGCGACATGGGTTCCTCCTGAATTGCATGCTGCCATTTCAGGAAGAACAGTCGCCTTGCCCGCGTTGTTCCAGGCGCGAACAATCGCCGCGCCCCTCCGCGCGCGCCCAGCCGGCGCTGCGCCGCGCCATCCAGACGCCTCATCAAGGCGCCCATCCAGACACGCGGGGCCAGGCGCGCGAGCCAAAAACACAATGGCCGGAAGGGCGTGCTTCCAGCCAGTTCACGTCGTGCTGATATAGGCAGGACTGGTCAGGCCGGCGGGGTTCGAACTGACGATCCACGGCCCGTCGCGGCATGACCGGCCAACACAAGCGGTGAGGCTGGCAACCACGCGGATTGCGCCGACGGTTCCCGTCACCGGTTTTCCTTCAGCCGCACGCCGGCGCCGCCCTGCGCCTGCGTCATCCGCTGGCGTTCATGGCCATCATGGTAGCGGTCACAAAGGCCACAAGCCGGTCGCCGGAGAACACTTCTGCTTTGACAAGGATTAGCGTGCGTCCTGACCTGATTACGCGACCCTGGGCGACGATCTCACTGCCGTTCGCGGGCGCCGCGAAATTGATCTTGTACTCCGTTGTCAGCACCTCGAGGCCAGGTTCCGTCAGGGTCAGGGCGGCATATCCCGCAGCGCTGTCGGCAATGGCCCCTATGGCGCCGCCATGGATGAAGCCATGCTGCTGGCTGATCTCAGGTCGTGACCGCAGGCGGATATCGACAGCGCCGGGCGCCACCAGCTCCAGCCTGGCGCCGAGGGTCGCCATCAAACCCTGCCTGACGAAGCTGCCGCGGACCCTGGCTTCGAAATCTGGATCTCTCGCGCTGTATTGCATCATTCTCGCCCTTCAATCCTTCATCGCCAGCCTTGCCCCGGACCTGCCATCCGCTGTCGCCCCAGCGTCGGGGCAGATGACGCCGGCGGATTCGAAAGCGGCGCGGATGTCGCGCAGCCTGCGCTCGCAAGGCGAGCGCTTGCCGGCCAATGCCCGGGCCGCGCCGTGGTTGCTAGCGGCTTCAACAGGGCTTCCATACGGAAATCACGGCGCGCCATGAAGGGGGGTCGGAAGCGGGATTTGGAAACGGTGTTCGGAAGCCGGGTTAGAAAGCCGGGGTTGGCCATGCGGCGTCAGGGCCGCCCATACCCCTCATTGTCCAACGTTGGACCTGTCAAGCATCGACCCGGCAAGCAGAAAAAACAGAAGCGCCAGAGCGGCGCTTTGTTTTTTTCAGTCTTTTCAACTGCTTGAATGGTCGGGCAGGCGGGATTCGAACCCACGACCCCTAGTCCCCCAGACTAGTGCGCTAACCGGGCTGCGCTACTGCCCGCCAGATAACCGGTCACGGGATGTATCCCGCGCACGGCAGGCATAACCTGACGTTGCTGGCCTTATAGTGAAGCCCCCCGTCGAAAGCAACGGCCTGGCTGACGGAAACTGTGGGAAGACGGAACAGGCTCCTGCAACAGCTGTTTCAGTCGGCGTTGTCCAGTTCGCCGCGCGCGTGGGCCAGCAGCCGCCGGCATTCCAGCAGTTCGGCCAGGGCCTCCTGAAGCCGGGCCCGCTGCGACGCCGCCAGCGCCGGGCGGGCGTAGGCAAAGCCGGGACCGCCGGAGACGGCGTTGGGCGGCGTGTCCCAGACACCCGCTGCGCCCGCGCCTTCAGGCGCACTCGCGTGCGACGTCTCTGGCGCATCGTTCCACAGATCCGGCTCATGGGCGGCGGCTGGCGTCGACCGCGCCAGCGGCGCGGGGCCTGGCGGCGTTTCATAAGGGAATGCGGCGGCGCCGGGCGGCGCCCCCTGCCCGCTGGCCGGATCATGCGGCCAGGGCGCCTCGCCCGCATCCGCCTGACCGGGCGGCGGATAGCTCTCGCCCCTGTAACCTGGCGGCGCGTAAGGGTCGTTGACAGGGGAACCGGAAGGGTCCGATGCGGCTTCACGCCAATCGGACAGCGGCGGCGAGGCCAGCACGTCGGCGTCCTGGTGAGCCGAACTGTAAGGTCGCGGGCGGACGACGGCCGGCAGATCATCGGCGCCGTCGCCCGGCCAGCCGCCATCGTCCCAATCCGCGCCCTGCTCCTGCGTATGCGGTTCCTGAACGCGTGATTCCTGGACGCGCGCCCCGGGAGCATCGCCTGAGCGGGCCTCGCCGGAGCCCACCTGCTGGACGAAGCGGACGCCTTCTTCCTTCAGAATGCGCTGCACGCCCTTGATCGTATAACCTTCGCCATACAGCAAATGCCGCACGCCGCGAATCAGCAGCACATCGTCCGGGCGATAGAACCGGCGGCCGCCGCCGCGCTTCAGCGGCCTGATCTGGCTGAAGCGGGTTTCCCAGAACCTCAGGACGTGCTGGGGCACGTCAAGTTCTTCAGCGACCTCGCTGATGGTCCGGAATGCGCCGGGTTCCTTGTCCACTGTCTGCCGGTCAGTCAAATCGATGGTCCGCGTTCCTGCCGCCACAATCCTTCAGAACGAAACGGTTTCCGTTTCGCGCGAAATGCTTGAAAGCGGCGTTCCGGAGCGCGCCCCGTCCAGGATACCCCCGCCCCGCTTCCTCGCATGCTGGTGAAGACTGTCAGCCCGAAACCGTCGCAAACGCAAGACCTGGTTGCGGCGCCCTCCTGACCCGGACCGGGCGCAGGGGCGAAAAATATCTCCCGAAAACCGCCCGGGACCGCGTTGGCTTGCAGCCCTGCCCTGGACCCTCACTGCGGTCAGGTTTCCGGGGGATCGCGGCGGATCGTTCGCCACGCCATCTCATCCAGTTTCACCAGCGGCGTCCACTAACGCCGGCGCCGCCGACGCGTGTCTTCAATCTTCAGCCGTCACGGCCTCGCCGTTGATTCGGGCCTTCAGCACATTCGACGGTTTGAACACCATGACACGGCGCGGCTCGATTGGCACCTCCACCCCGGTCTTCGGATTGCGTCCGATGCGTTCGCCCTTTTCACGGACGACAAACGAGCCGAACGAGGACAGCTTCACCGTCTCGCCACGGGCAAGACAGTCGCACATTTCCCTGAGCACCTGCTCAACCAGCTCTGCCGATTCCGTCCGCGACAGCCCGACCTTCTGGTAGACCGCCTCGCAAAGATCCGCGCGCGTAACAGTGCGCCCCGTCATATTCGCCCCACCTGATGCAACTAGCTATCTATTTGGAATTACGCGTAATACCTGATGACCCGCCGGTCAATAAGACAGTGGCCGGCGCCGTGCGTTCACCAGCGGATCAGGGCGCTGCCCCAGGTAAATCCGCCGCCCATGGCCTCGATCATCACCAGGTCGCCCTGCTGGATGCGGCCATCGGCGCGCGCCGCCGCCAGCGCCAGGGGAATTGAGGCCGCCGAGGTGTTGCCATGCTGGTCGACGGTCACCACCACCTTGTCGCGGGCGATGCCCAGCTTGTCGGCGCTGGCGTTGATGATGCGGCGATTGGCCTGGTGCGGCACGAACCAGGTCAGGTCGTCCGCCGATGTTCCGGTGGCGGCGAAGGCATCCTCGATCACGTCGGTGATCATGCCGACGGCGTGGCGGAAGACTTCCTTGCCCTCCATGCGCAGGTGACCAACGGTTTTCGTCGAGCCGGGGCCGCCGTCCACATACAGCTTCTGGCGGTGACGGCCGTCCGAACGGATGTGCGTGGTCAGCACGCCGCGATCGCTGGCTTCACCGGGCTGCTCCTGCGCCTCAAGCACGATGGCCCCGGCGCCGTCGCCGAACAGCACGCAGGTGGTGCGATCTTCCCAGTCAAGAAGTCGTGAGAATGTCTCCGCGCCCACCACCAGCGCCCGCTTGTGCGAACCGGAGGTGAGGAACTTGTCGGCGGTGGTGACGCCGAAAACAAAACCGGAGCACACCGCCTGGACATCGAAGGCGACGCCGTGGGTGATGCCGAGGCCGGCCTGGATCTGGGTGGCGGTGGCCGGGAAGGTGAAGTCCGGCGTCGAGGTGGCGCAGATCACCAGATCGATGTCGGACGCTTCAAGCCCGGCGTCGGCCAGCGCCGCCTCAGCGGCGCGCAGGCCAAGCACCGACGTGGTTTCATCGTCCGCCGCGATGTGCCGCTGGCTGATTCCCGTCCGCTGCACGATCCATTCATCGGATGTGTCGACGAGGCCAGCCAGCTCCGCATTGGTCACCACGCGGGGTGGAAGATATGAGCCGCAGCCCCGGACCACCGAACGCAAACGTGTCACGCGCCTTTACTCCTCAGGCTTGCCCGTCATGCCAGATCCCGAAGCGTCATCCCGAAGACGCCGCCGCATCCGCGACCTGCAAAATGTATTCTCACAACCGGCGACACATCGCCCGCAGACATGCGGAGTTGCGTCGCCACGCTCCAGCCAGGACAATCCCGCCAGAAGCCGGCCAAAACCCGGCGAGACAGGCTCACGGGATTTTGGGATCAGCCGGCGGCCCGTCTTTCCCCAGCACCATGCCGCGAATGTTCGACAACAGGTCAAACCGCGCCATGTCATAACCAAGTTCGATCGCGCTGGCGAAGCCGAGCGCGTCCGTTCCCCCATGGCTCTTGATGACGATTCCTTCAAGTCCCAGGAAAACGCCGCCATTGGCGCGTCGCGGATCCATTTTCTCTTTCAGCGAATCGAACGCGCTCTTCGCCAGCAGGTAGCCGAGGCGCGCCATCCAGCTGCTGGACATGGCGCTGCGCAGATAGCTCGCGAACTGCCGGGCTGTGCCTTCAGCGGTCTTCAGGGCGATATTGCCGGTGAACCCCTCGGTGACCACCACATCGGCGGCGCCCTTGCCGATGTCGTCGCCTTCGACAAAGCCGATATAGTTGAGATGGGGCAAATGGCCTTCACGCAGGATACGCCCTGCTTCCTTCACCACCTCAAGCCCCTTCACCTCCTCGACGCCCACGTTGAGCAGGCCAACGGACGGCGTCTCGATATCGAGGACGATGCGGGCCATGGCCGCGCCCATGATGGCGAGGTCGACCAGGTGCGCGGCGTCGGCGCCGATGGTGGCGCCAATGTCGAGCACAATGCTTTCGCCGCGCATGGTCGGCCACAGGCCGGCGATAGCCGGCCGGTCGACGCCGCCCATGGTGCGCAGGCAAAACTTGGCCATGGCCATCAGCGCGCCGGTGTTGCCGGCGGAAACCGCGATATCGGCCTCGCCCTGCTTCACCGCCTCCAGCGCCATCCACATGGAGGAATGGTACCGCCCCTGGCGCAGCGCCTGGCTCGGCTTGGCGTCCATGGCCACGGCCACCGTGGTGTGCTTCACGGTCGTCGCCGCCTGCAGGGCCGGGCGCGCGGCCAGCAGCGGGCCGATCACCGCCTCGTCGCCAGTCATGACAAAGCGCAGGTCCGGGCGCCGCTCCAGCGCCATGGCTGCGCCAGGCACGGAGACCGCCGGACCGTGATCGCCGCCCATGGCGTCAATCGCTATGCGGATGGAACGTGACATGAGCTGCGTGTGTCTTCCTGGGTTCCCGGCGCCGGCCGGCCGCCGACAATAGCGGCTGGCGGCCTTCCGGCAATGTGTGCTGTGAGGCTGTAAACAACATGACGGGCACAACGCAAGCTCCGGCAGCCATCAGACCGCCGGAACGGCCGCGCCGCCCCGCAGGGAGAAAGCTCAGGAATCCCCGCCGCTTTCGCCATTACGCAGGCGCTTCAGCGCCGCGAAGGGGGAAGGTTCGCCCGCGTCCTCCGTCCACGCGAAGGACACGCCGGGCTTGCGCGGCCACGGGTCCAGCGCCAACGCCAGGTACTCCGCCGCCAGGACGCCCAGATCGATGCGGTCGTTGACAATCGGCTCGGGATCTTCACGGCGGCTGAAGCCATCGTCCTCGTTTTGCATGGCCGCGCCCTCCTCGGGCACGTCTTCGGAGAACGTCAGCTCGAAACGCTCGTCGATCTGCGAGTCGAACGCCTCCAGACTCACCACGCAGGTCTGCCGCACCTCGGCCCGCACCTGGCCTTTCAGCTTGAGGCGCCGCGCATTGCCGGCGAGCGTGAACGTCGCGGTGAGCTTCGGCAGCGCCACCAGGTCATAGGCGCTGGCTATACGGGCGCGCGACGCCTCGTCCGCCTCGATGGTCACGCGCAAACCGGCGCGCGGCACATCAGACACCCGCACCACATGCGACAGGAAAGGCGCAGGATCCTGGTCGGTCATCATCATTCTCCCTCACCCGCTCCCTTGCCGGCGCCCGCCACGATCCGGGTCCCCCGAATCACAGGCCCAGGGCCCGCTACCAGCCACGCTTTCTGGAAGGGCGCGGCAACAACGCGATTCTGCGCGCCCGGACAGCATCCTGTCACACACAAACGCAACTTCGGCATCTGTTTGCGATGTCAAATATCTTACCCGGGAATAACGCCCCTGGGGGATGAACCTCTGCCCAAACCCAAGCTTCCCCTACCCCTGACGCACCACAGCGGCGTCGGGAAACAGCGGCTCGCCGGCCCGCCGCCCGGCCATGGGGGCGATGGCGTCGAGTTGCAGGGCGCCAAGCCGCTCTTCCGCCGCGCGAACATAACGCGCCAGCAGCGGCGCGGGTTCATCGGAGTCGAGGACATTACGGCCGAGCGCCGCCGCCAGGTCCGCATCGCCGGCGGCGTCCAGGGCGGCGTCATAGCTTTTCGCCCGCCCGTAGAATCCCTTGGCGATGGATTTCATCCGCTTCGGCACCGTGGTGTCGCCCATGCCGATCTCGCGCAGGGCGTGCTCGATCTGCTCGAACACCGTATCGACGAATCGCTGGCCGACCTCATCCGCCGGCGGCGGCAGGTCGCGCAGGCGGCGCATGACCAGCATGGCGTGCAGCTCCAGCAGCTCAAGGCGCCCCTGGGTGGTGTCGGCCACGCCGTAGTTCTCATAAAAATCCGGCTGACGCGCCGCGGCGATCACCTGGCCGTACAGGCTTTCAATCACCGGCCGCAGCGGATCCTTGCGGAAAAATCTGAACGCCACGCCGCGGGGCTCCCTGTTACGCGCGGAAAGCAGGCGGCGCGTCCGGCGCGCGGCGTAAACCGCGCGGTGTTGCCGCCCTTCTCCTTGCCAAATACACTGTCGCGGGGTACGCCTCCTGCAAGAATGATGCAAGATCATTGCGCCCGGCGGACGACCCGGCGGGCAGCGACAGCGCCCTGCGGGCGGTCATGCATGCGTGGCAGCGTGAACCCGGTCGTCCGGACGTTACTTGCCCTTTCCGCGCGGCGGCTACCGCGCGAGCAGACAAAAGGTGATTGAATGGCGAGGGCCATACTCCGCAGTGTCGTGACCGCCGCCGCTATCGCGACCGCCGCCATCACCCTTGGCGGCTGCGCCAAAGAGGTGATTGTCCACGGTTACATGATCGACGAAGCCTCCATGGCGAAGATCAAGCCGGGTTCGAGCGTCGAGGTGGTGCTGACCGAGATGGGCACCCCCACCACCACCTCCACGGTCGGCAACAAAACCTTCTATTATATCTCGCAGACCCGTGAGCGCCGGGTGCAGTTCCTCAACCCCTCCATCACCGACCAGCGGGTGGCCGCCGTTTATTTCAACAGCGCCTTCAAGGTCGAGCGGGTCGCCCTGTATGGCCTGAAGGACGGCGAGGTGTTCGACTTCATCTCCCGCACCACGCCGACGAGCGGCCAGGAGCGCTCCTTCGTCCGCCAGCTGTTCAAAGGCCTCGGCGCCGGCAACATGAACCCGTTCGGCGCCTGACGCAGGCCGCAGATGGGCGAAAGCCTCCAGAGGCAAAAAGCTCAAAAGACAAATGGAAAAGCCCGCGATTGCCGCGGGCTTTTCGTTTTTTTGTGACGCCAACAATCCAGCTCGTCGCCTGACCACCGATCCGTCCACTCTCCCGCCCTGGCTCCTGACAGGCCTGGGCGGGCGAGCCTTTCTGGCGAAACGCCGGCGGCCCGGACGCCAGGCGCTCCCCGGACCTGATCAACGCGCGATGGGCGTGACCCATCGCGCGTTGACGTCAGGCCATGTGCGACAGCACCGCCAGCAGCAGCAGAGCGACAATGTTGGTGATCTTGATGGCCGGATTGACGGCGGGGCCCGCCGTATCCTTGTAAGGATCGCCGACGGTGTCGCCCGTCACGGAAGCCTTGTGCGCTTCCGACCCCTTGTGGTGGGTCACACCGCTCTCATCGGTGAAGCCATCCTCGAACGACTTCTTGGCGTTGTCCCAGGCGCCGCCGCCAGACGTCATGGAAATGGCGACGAACAGGCCGGTGACGATGACGCCAAGCAGCATGGCGCCCACGGCCGCGAAGGCCTGGCTGCGCCCGGCGGCGGCGTTGATGACGAAATACAGCACGATCGGCGCCAGCACCGGCAGCAGCGACGGCACGATCATCTCGCGGATCGCCGCCTTGGTCAGCATGTCGACGGCGCGGGCATAGTCCGGCCGGTCGCGCCCTTCCATGATGCCCGGCTTCTCCCGGAACTGGCGGCGCACTTCCTCCACCACCGAGCCGGCGGCGCGACCCACCGCCGTCATGGCGATGCCGCCGAACAGGAACGGGATCAGGCCGCCCAGCAGCAGGCCGACGACCACGTAAGGATTGGCGAGCGAGAAGTCGACGCTCACGCCCCTGAAGTAAGGGAACCGGTCGGCGTTGGCCGTGAAGAACTTCAGATCCTCATTATAGGCGGCGAACAGCACCAGGGCGCCAAGACCGGCCGAGCCGATGGCGTAGCCCTTGGTCACCGCCTTGGTGGTGTTGCCCACCGCGTCCAGCGCGTCGGTGGAGCGGCGCACATCCGCCGGCAGGCCCGACATTTCGGCGATGCCGCCCGCATTGTCGGTGACCGGGCCAAAGGCGTCGAGCGCCACGATCATGCCGGCGACGCCGAGCATGGTGGTGACGGCGATGGCGATGCCGAACAGGCCAGCCAGCTTGAAGGTGACGATGATGCCGGCGACGATGACGATGGTCGGCAGCGCCGTCGCCTCCAGCGAGACAGCGAGGCCCTGGATGACGTTGGTGCCGTGGCCGGTAACCGACGCCTGGGCGATAGAGCGCACCGGCCGGAAGCCGACGCCGGTGTAGAACTCAGTGATCCAGACGATCAGGCCGGTGACGGCCAGACCAACCAGGCCACAGATGAACAGCTTGCCGCCATTCAGCACCAGGCCGCCGGCGCCAGCAATGTCGCCCCAACCGACCAGCAGATGGGTGGCGAGCGCCAGGCCGATCACCGATAGCAGCGAGGTGGCGACCAGCCCCTTGTAGAGCGCGCCCATGATCGACTGGTTGGCGCCGAGCTTGACGAAATACGAGCCGACGATCGAGGTGACGATGCAGGCGGCGCAGATGGCCAGCGGATACAGCATCATGGAGGCGAGCACGGGCGTGCCGGCGAAGAAGATCGCCGCCAGCACCATGGTGGCCACCACCGTCACCGCATAGGTTTCGAACAGGTCGGCGGCCATGCCGGCGCAGTCGCCGACGTTGTCGCCCACATTGTCGGCGATGGTGGCGGGGTTGCGCGGATCATCTTCCGGAATGCCGGCCTCCACCTTGCCGACAAGGTCGCCGCCCACGTCGGCCCCCTTGGTGAAGATGCCGCCGCCCAGCCGGGCGAAGATGGAAATCAGTGAAGCGCCGAAGCCCAGGGCGACCAGCGCGTCAACGATGACCCGGCTTCCCGGCGCGACGCCCATGGGGCCCGTCAGCACCGTGTAGTAGCCAGCAACGCCGAGCAGGGCGAGGCCCGCCACCAGCATGCCGGTGACCGCGCCGGACTTGAAGGCGATGTCGAGCCCGGCCGCCAGCGATTGCGACGCCGCCTGGGCGGTGCGCACGTTGGCGCGAACCGAGACATTCATGCCGATGAAGCCAGCGGCGCCGGAAAGAATGGCCCCTATGGCGAAACCGATGGCCACAGGCAGTCCCAGCAGCCACCACAGCAGCAGGAACAACACAATGCCGACGATGCCGATCGTCATGTACTGGCGGCGCAGGTAGGCCTGCGCCCCTTCCCTGATCGCCCCTGCGATCTCCTGCATGCGGGCGTTCCCCGCATCAGCCGCCATGACAGACCGGATGGTGACAGCGCCATAAACTACAGATAGCGCCCCAAGAAGAAGAATAATCAGCAATGCAGCCATGTGTATTTCTTCCCTGACGTTCTTGTCGGCGGCCAAGGGTCACACGCGCCCTTCACATGCGACAGTCGGCCACGCCCTGTTTTGCCACATTCTGGCAGTGGCATGACATGATTGCTTTTTTCCAGGGCATGGGCAAACGCCTCGCCCGGCCGACCCGGGCGGAAGATGAGGCGGCGCACCCGAAAACCTGGGCCCAAAAACGGAAATTATTCATATATTACAGAGAGATCGCGGGGATCGCGGAAAAATACGCCGCCACAACCAGGTCAATGGCTCTGACTTTTTGAAAGAAGCATGGGCGGAGGCAACGAATTCACGACATTTGCTGCGCGCCAGCCAAACCTGTCGCCCGCAGATGGGAAAGTTTTCGTTTTTCATGAGGTTAGCCGCGCAGCCGCCTGACCAGGATATTTACCATCCCGGGAAATGGCGCGTCACAGCTTCGTCATCTTGCCAATATTTCAGGCCTGACGCCCTGAGTCGCGGCCGCGGGAACGCAGATCGTGAGCCTCCTGGCGGATGACCTTGCCCCATCAGGCGATGTTGCGCGCCGGGCCACTACCCCGCTGGCGCGGCATCCGGTCGAGCTGGATTGGACACCGCTCCAGCTCTCTCTATTGCTGGCGTATTCTGATCGGTCAGCCGATCCTGCCGATCGGAAAGCGTGCTAGAAGTGAGAAAATGATCCCTTGCCGAACGCGGCGGGGGCGCCGCGCCACATGACGCGGAAGGGCTCGTTGACCGGCGTGATCTCACCGATCGGCGTCAGGCCGCATCCAGCCGCGCGCGCCGCCGCCGCAAGGGCGTCGTAATGCTCGGGCGCGACCGTCAGCAGGATCTCGTAATCGTCGCCGCCAGCGAAAATCTGCCGGGCGAGGCTTGCGTCGGCGGCGAGCGCCGCCGCAGCAGCGGCCGACAGCGGGGCCAGGTCCAGATCGACGCTGGCGGAAACGCCGGAAGCCGCCGTCAGCTTGCGCAGATCGCCGACCAGGCCGTCAGAGACGTCCATGGCGCAGCTGGCCCAGCCGCGCACCGCTTCGGCCATGCAGGCGCGCGGCAGCGGCTCCAGATAGCGTTGCAGCAGCGCCCCGGCCTTCTCCTCGCCGATGGCGGCGACCCAGGCAGGAGGCGCGGCCTCGTGGCGGGCGTGACGCACGGCGAGCCCCAGGGCGCCGTCGCCGACCGAGCCGGTGACGGCGACGACATCGCCAACCCGGGCCGTGGTGCGGGCGGTCATGGTTCCACGCGGCGTCTCGCCCAGAGCAGTGATGGCGATGGTGAGCGGCCCCGGCGTGCGCACGGTGTCGCCGCCGAGCAGCGGGCAATGATAGGTCCGGGCATCCTCACCCAAAGCAGCCGCGAAGGCCGCCAGCCAGTCGCGGGTCCAGGTTTCCGGCAGGGCGAGGGTCAGCAGAAAGCCAAGCGGCCGCGCGCCCTTGGCGGCGAGGTCAGACAGGTTCACCCGCAGCGCCTTCCGGGCGATGCTTGCCGGCGGATCGTCGGCGAAGAAATGCACGCCGGCGACGACGCCATCGGTGGTGACAATCAGTTCGTGGTTCTCGGAGAGCGCCAGGCGGGCGACGTCGTCCGCGAGGCCCAGGCCGCCCTCCCCCGCCAGCGGCGCGAAAAAGCTGGCGATCAGATCGTCTTCGGACATGGCGGCCATGACGTTCCCCTCAACGCGCGTCGCGCTCCGTACCGATGGATGCTCCTGACGCCGGACACGGCCCGGCCGGACAATCCCGGGCGGAAGGCGCGAGAGCGCGGCGTTTTCCGACAAACGCCAAACCGCCCAAGGTATGAGTTTGGGGACAATGCGCCCTCCCCGCAAGGCCAGGGCGGCCATGCGACGCCCTGGGCGCCGGACAGTACCTGCCCGTCTCCCGCCCCCGCCCCGGCGGCCGGTCCGGCGCGCTTCCTGAGACAGGGCGGCGCCCCGCCAGCGCTATACGCGTCAGACCATGCGGCCCTGGCGGCGCCAGGGGCTTCCGGGATCAGCGGCTGGTCAGTTCGTCGGCGCGGTTCTTGCGGGCGATGGCGTCGAGCACGCCGTTGACCATCCCAGGCTCGTCCTGCTCATAGAAAGCGCGGGCCACGTCGACGTATTCGGAGATGGTCGCTTTGGCCGGCACGTCGCGGCGGTTGAACAGTTCGTAGGCGCCGGCGCGCAGGATGGCGCGCAGCACCGGCTCGATGCGGCGCAGCGGCCATTTGTCGGCGAGAGCGCCGTCAACGTTGCGGTCGATGCGCGCCTGGTCGCGGACGACGCCGGCGACGATGTCGCGAAAGAACGCCGCCTCGGCCGGCTTGAACTGCATGCCTTCGATCTCGCGCCCCATCCAGTGGGACTCGAATTCGGCGATGGCGTCGAGCACGCCCTTGCCGGAGACGTCCATCTCGTAGAGAGCCTGAACCGCCGCAAGACGCGCGGCGCTGCGCATTTCACCCCTGGCCATCGGAATCAGCCCGCCTGTCCGGCGCGTTTGACGCGCAGCACGGCGAGGGCCGCCTCGGCGGCCCCGCCTCCCTTGTTCATGTCGCTGACCCGGGCGCGGGCCCAGGCCTGTTCGTCGTTCTCGACCGTGAGAATGCCATTGCCGAGCGGCAGGCGCCGCTGCACGGCAAGCTCCATCAACGCCCGGGAGCTTTCCCCGGCGACGATGTCATAGTGACCGGTTTCGCCGCGAATGACGCAGCCGAGCGCCACGGCGGCGTCCCATGGGCGGCCGGTCGCCGCGCCGGCGTCGAGCAGGATGGCGATGGTCGCGGGAATTTCCAGCGCGCCAGGCACGGTCACCACCTCCGCCGTCGCCCCCGCCGCTTCAACCGCCGCCACGGCGCCGGCGAGCAACTCGTCGGCCAGGTCTTCGTAGTAGCGCGCCTCGACGATCAGAACGCGTGCGCCGGCAAGCGGCGTCTTTGAGGCGGCGGAGCGGCGCGGCGCTACCATGGAGTTGGCCTTTCAGGTGGCGATGGAGCCCGGCTGCCGCAAAACGGATCAGCCGGTCCGGCGCAAACATATTCGTTGGTCGTAAATGACTGTGGGAGGCGTCAGTACCCCTTCGCCTGCGCCTCCGCAAGGCGGGCGGCGTAACGGGCCATCATGTCGACTTCCAGATTGATGCTGTCGCCAGGCTGGCGCAGCCCCCAGGTCGTCACCTGGAGGGTGTGCGGGATCAGCAGCACGGAAAACACGTCGTCCTCCACCGTGTTGACGGTGAGCGAGGTTCCATCGATGCAGATCGAGCCCTTCTCGGCGATGTAGCGGGCCGTGTGCTTCGGGGCGCGCAGGGTGAAGCGGGAGGTTTCGCCCCATGTGGCGTCGGCGTCGGTGACCACCTCGCGCGCCAGCAGTTGCGCCATGCCGTCCACGTGGCCTGTGACGATGTGCCCGCCCAGTTCGTCGCCAATTTTCAGCGCCCGCTCCAGGTTGAGCCGGCCGCCAACGCCCCAGGCGCCCGCATTGGTGCGGGCGAGGGTTTCCGCCGCGATGTCCACGTCGAACCATGCGCCGGCGGCGCCGTCCGCCCAGACATGGGGGCCAACGGCGACAACCGTCAGGCATGGGCCGCCGCAGGCGATGGAGGCGCCAATCTCGATGCCGGCCGGATCATAGTGCGAGGCGATGCGCAGGCGGCGCAGCGATCCCTGGTGATCCCCGACGGAGAGAATCTCGCCCACGTCGGTGATGATGCCGGTGAACATCAGCTGACCCTTTCAAATATCTGCAATGCGTCGTCGCCGACGGTTTCTGTTTCGACCAGGCCCATGGCGTCGAGAGCCGTCCGCAACTGCGGACCGACAGCCGCCACGCCCTGATCCGGCGGTCCATCGTAATCCGATGGACCGGTGAACAGCGCAACCTCCTCCACCAGGCGGGCGGCGGCAAGGGCCCCGGCAAGGGCCGGGCCGCCCTCGCAGAACACCCGGGTCACGCCCCGGGTCCCGAGCAGTTGCAAAGCCAGGGCCAGATCGGGCCGCCCCCCGGCGTCGGCGCCAACGCGCATCACCTCAACGCCAGCGCGGGCCAGGGCGATCTCCGGCGCGACCGGCGCATGTTCGGCGGTAATGATCCAGGTGGGGACGCGGCCGGCGTCCTGGACAATGCGGGCGGCGGGCGGCGTGCGCAACATGCTGTCCAGCACCACCCGCACGGGCGACATGGCCTCCATGCCAGGCAGGCGCACGGTGAGGTCCGGGTCGTCGGCGAGAATGGTGTTGACGCCGGCCAGGATGACATCGGCGCGGGCGCGCATCAGGTGCACGCGGGCGCGGGTTTCCTGGCCGGTGATCATCAGGCGCGGGCCATGGCGGCGGCCGGCGACGCCATCACGGGTTTGCGCCAGCTTCAGCAGCACCGCCGGGCGACCTTCACGCACCCTGGTGAAATGGCCGATGTGATCGCGGCGCGCCTGTTCCGCGCCAACGCCAATCAGCACCTCGACGCCGGCCTCGCGCAGGCGGCCATGACCAAGCCCCGCGACCAGCGGATTGGGATCCTCGATGGCGGATACGACGCGGGCGACGCCAGCGGCGATGATGGCGTCGGCGCAGGGGCCGGTGCGGCCCACGTGCGAACAGGGCTCCAGGGTGACGTAGAGGGTGGCGCCGCGCGCCGCGTCGCCCGCGCGCGCCAGAGCGACCACCTCGGCATGGGGGCGCCCGCCGGGCTGGGTGGCGCCGCGGCCAAGAATCACATGATTGCCCGGATCGACCAGCACGGCGCCGACCGCCGGATTCGGCCAGGCCAGACCAAGATTGCGCCGGCCCATGGCCAGCGCATCGCGCATGAAGCGCCCGTCCAGCGCCAGGCTGTCCTGCATTCCCTGCCCCCTCCCCGTCGTGGCCTGGTCCGCGCCCATGGCCGGCCTGTTTTTACCCGCGAACGCGGCGAGGGCGCCGGCGCGAAGCCAGGCCGTTCACGCGCGTCATTCGCCTCATTCGTCAGCCCCGTCGGCGCGGGCGCGCAGCTTGCGCACCACCGCGCCTGTCCCGGCTTCGCCCTGCTGCTCCAGTTCGCCAATCAGTTCGCCAAACTCCCGCGCCTCGCGAAAATTGCGATAAACCGAGGCGAAGCGCACATAGGCGACGCTGTCGAGCCCCTTGAGGCCGGCCATCACCAGTTCGCCAACGGTTTCGCTGGGAATTTCCGTTTCGCCCATGCTCTCAAGCTGGCGCACGATGCCGTTGATCAGCCGCTCCACCTGGTCAGGCTCAACCGGCCGCTTGCGCAGGGCCACCTGCACGGAGCGTTGCAGCTTGTCGCGATCAAACGGCGCGCGCTTGCCAGAGCGCTTGACCAGCACCAGCTCGCGCAACTGCACGCGCTCGAACGTCGTGAACCGCCCGCCGCAATCCGGGCAGACGCGCCGGCGGCGGATGGCGGCCGAATCGTCGGTGGGACGCGAATCCTTCACCTGGGTGTCGAGACTGTCGCAATACGGGCAGCGCATGCGCGGTCCTCCCGGAACTGGTCACATCAAACTGGCGGGGCCATTGCCGCAAAAACTGATGTCGCTTTTGCGTCGGGACGGCCCGGGACCTGTCCCAAGCCTGTAATCCCGGCGGACAACCGCTGGCAAGGGCAAGATTCCGGTCCATGGCGCCCGCCGGAGCTCCCGGGGATCAGATCGACCGCTCTCCCGCAGGCGGCGCTTTCCAGGCAGCAGGTCAACGCCGCGAGCCGCAAGCTGGCCGCGCCCACACACGACAACGCCGTCGCGCGGGCGACGGCGTTGCAAACCTTCACCGGCCCTCCCCGCGCGGTCCACGGGAAGGAAAAGCCTCAGGCGTAGATCGGGAAGCGGGCGGTCAGCTGCTTCACCTCGGCGGCGACCTCGGCCTCGACGGCGGCGTTGCCCGCTTCGCCGTTTTTCGCCAGGCCGTCCAGCACCTTGACGATCAGTTCGCCGATACGGGTGAATTCGGCGACGCCAAAGCCGCGCGAGGTGCCGGCCGGCGAGCCGAGGCGGATGCCCGACGTCACCATCGGCTTTTCAGGATCGAAGGGGATGCCGTTCTTGTTGCAGGTGATGTGGGCGCGGCCCAGCGCCGCCTCGGCGGCCTTGCCGTTGAGGCCCTTGGGACGCAGGTCCACCAGCATCAGATGGTTGTCGGTGCCGCCGGAAACGAGATCCAGTCCGCCAGCGCGGATGGCCGCGGCCAAGGCCTGGGCGTTGTCCACCACCGCCTTCGCATAGGCGCGGAACTCCGGGCGCAGCGCCTCGCCGAAGGCCACGGCCTTGCCGGCGATGACGTGCATCAGCGGGCCGCCCTGCAGGCCCGGGAAGATGGCGGAGTTGATCTTTTTGGCGATTTCCGCGTCGTCCGACAGGATCATGCCGCCGCGCGGGCCGCGCAGGGTCTTGTGGGTGGTGGTGGTGACCACATGGGCGTGCGGGAATGGCGAGGGATGGGCGCCGCCGGCGACGAGGCCGGCGAAATGGGCCATGTCGACCATGAAGTAAGCGCCAACCTCGTCGGCGATTTCACGGAAGCGGGCGAAATCCCAGTGGCGGGCGTAGGCGGAGCCGCCGGCGATGATCAGCTTCGGCTTCTCGGCGTGGGCGATGCGGGCCACCTCGTCCATGTCGACGCGGTGGTCATCCTTGCGCACCGTGTAGTGCACCGGGCGGAACCACTTGCCGGACATATTGGGCGGCGCGCCGTGGGTCAGGTGACCGCCAGCGGCGAGATCGAGGCCCATGAAGGCGTCGCCCGGCTGCAGCAGCGCCAGGAACACCGCCTGGTTGGCCTGGGAGCCGGAGTTGGCCTGGACGTTGGCGAAGCCGCAGTTGAACAGCTTCTTCGCCCGGTCAATGGCGAGGTCCTCGGCGATGTCGACGAACTGGCAGCCGCCGTAATAACGGCGCCCCGGATAACCTTCGGCGTATTTGTTGGTGAGGACAGAGCCCTGCGCCTCAAGAACAGCGCGCGACACGATATTCTCGGACGCGATCAGCTCGATCTCATCGCGCTGGCGACCCAGCTCCAGATCGACCGCGCGGGCGATTTCGGGATCGCTTTCAGCCAGCGTGGCCCCAAAGAAGCTGTTGGACAGGTGCGGACTGGTCTCGCTCATGAGCGCCTCGCCATACGCCGGCGCATGCGGCGCAACGGCGCGCCCACGCCAAACCGGCTCCAGAAAAATCGCGCGGCGCGCCAGTGAAGGCCGCCGCCATACCGTCACAGGCATTTCTGGCGTTCTGCCGGCGCGCCCGTGAGGGCGCGTGGGAAGCGCCGTCCGCCAATACGCCCAGGGCCCGCGTCCTGCGCCGCGCGCCCTGAACCTGCTTCATTTTGGCCGACGTCGCGCTCTTATCACGACGTCCGCCCCCCGCCAACCGCTGAAACGTCGCGGCCAGGGCCGTAAAATACAGACGGCCCGGGAAAACCCGGGCCGTCGCAATCATTGTCACATTATCACGAAGCGGCGCAGGCGCCCCGCCCGGCGCTTCAGTGCGCCGGCCCGGTCTCTTCCGCGGCGGCGGCGGCCATCGCCGCGGCCGGGCCAAGGCCATCGCGGTTGTAAATGTCGTCGCGGAACTGGGCCACGCCCTCGGGCGTCGCCCAGGAGGTGATGTAGGTCCAGTAGATCGGCAGCGGCGTCGACAGGGTGGCGTCGATGCGCTTGCCCGAATCAATCGCGGCCTGGATCGTCTGAGGGTTCCAGCCGGGCGTTTCCTGCAGCAGGAAAGCGACGTAGTCGCGGACGTTCTGCAGGCGCACGCAGCCCGAGGAGACGAAGCGGAAATCGTCGCCGAACACGCCGCGCGCCGGGGTGTCGTGCATGTAAACCCCGTGTGGATTGGGGATATTGATGCGCACGAAGCCCATGGAGTTGATGTCAGCGCCGGGGTCCTGGCGGAACATGTAGCGCGTGGCCTCGGTGGAGTTCCAGTTCACCTGCGAGGGCGGAATCTCGACGCCGTTGGAGTAGATGCGGATTTTCTGGTCCGTCAGATAGTTCGGATCCTTCCGCATCTTGGGGATGAGGTCCTTGCGGATGATCGAGGCCGGCACGGTCCAGAACGGGTTGAAGTTCACCTGGGTGACCTTCGCGTTCATGATCGGCGACTGGCGGTCGATCTTGCCGACGCCGGCGGCGTGCCGGCTCACCACATGGTTGTCGGCGACGGTTTCCACCAGCGCCGCCGGAATGTTGACCACCGCATAGCGGCGGCCGGGATTGCCGGAGAGCGAACGCAGGCGGACCAGGTTCGTTTCCATCTGGCGCAGGCGCGTCGCGGCGGACACGTTCATCGCCGCGATGGTCTGGTTGTTCAGCGTGCCGGTGGCGTTGAGCCCGTGGCGTTGCTGGAAGCGCTTCACGCCCGCTTCAACATAGCTGTCGTAAACGTCCTGGGCGCCGCCCGACGCCTGCAGGTCGCCGGAGGCGGCGAGGCGCTGGCGCAGCGCGACGACGGCCGGGCCCTTCGAGCCAAGCCGGAGCCGCTGGCCGGCCTGAACCGTGCCCCAGCCGCCACGGGCCACCGCGTCGCGCAGGCTGGCGATGGCCTGCTCGGTCGCCGCCACGGTTTCCTGGGATAGCAACGGCGTGGACGAGCGGGCCAGACGGCTGTTGGTGCCGGAGTCGTAGCTCTGCGTCCATTCGCTCTGATCATCGAAGGCGAATTTCTGGGCGAATGCGGGCCCAATGGCGAGGCCAGTCGCAGCCGAGGCGGCGCCAAACAGGAAGGCGCGGCGCTTCATCGAAAAGGTCTTCTCGTTCATTGTCCTGGAATTCATCGTCCTGAAGCCGTGCAGATTGGAGCCGCGCAGGCCCGCCCGCGCCAGAGCATGTTCAAGCGAAAGCGGACGACAGCCCCTGAAGCGCCCCTGAGGGAGGCGTCCCGGCCGGCGCCAAGCGCATGGATTACCCTCGTAAACCCATGGTCTTACCAAACCATGATCAGCGGGGCGTTTTTGTGGCGCCAGGCCAGCCGAAAACGCGCGCCCGGCGCGGGCTCCCGTGAACGCGGAGCGCGCCGGAACGCCATCATCACATTGATAAGATTCATGTATTACCTGAGCAAGCGCCGCAAACACGCCGGCGCGGCGATTGCCAGCGCTCGCCACATGTCCGGCGCTGTCGCGTCCATGCCACAGCTTTTGAACCCGGCTTCTGGACCCGGCCCTTGCCGGCGGGAGCGATTGTCAGCGTGACAGGAGATCCAGCGCCCGCTCGGGCGGGCGGCAGGCTGCGGCGCCGCCCGGCCCGGCGACAACCGGCCGGTTGAGCAATTCGGGATGGGCGGCGATGGCGTCGAGAATGGCGGCGTCGGTCACGTCCGGCCGGTCAAGGCCGAGCACGGGCGCCAGCTCCTTCCAGCGATCGCCCTTGCGCCGGAGCAGCGCCCCTGCCCCGCCCTCCACACGCGCCGCCAGCCGCGCCAGCGCGGCGCGGTCCGGCGGGTCCTTCAGATACAGCACGACGTGGGGCTCGACGCCGGCGGCGCGGATCAGTTCGAGCGCCTGGCGCGAGGTGGAGCACGCCGGATTGTGCCAGATGGTGACGTCTCCAGCCGTGTTTGCGCTCATGTCGTCACTCCTGATCGTGGGCGGCCAGCCACGAGATCACCAGGTAGAGCACGGCCAGCACGCCGAACATGGCGACCGTGAACACGCCGCTCGCCACCACCTGCGGCAGGAAGATCGCCATGATCATGTGGCTCATCAGCGCCAGCAGCCACATGATGCCGCCCCAGGTGCTGGTGAGCCACAGCCCGACGGCGGCGACCAGATTGAACACCGCGAAATACACCATCACCGCCTGGGCGCCGAGGCCACGATCCTCGAACGGAACGGGCGACGGCGTCAGGCCAAGAATGTCGGCCCAGGCCAGCAGGCCCATCATCATCCACAACACCGCCATCAGGCGCAGGAACCAGACGAGGATCAGCCCCCAGCGCACGCGCGGCAACGGCGAAGCGCGCAGGGCCTCAAGCACGCCGCCGGCGCGTCCGCCTTCCGTCCGGGTTTCTTCGCCTTGCGCCGCCACGGGCATTCCTTCCATCCGGCGGATTGCTGACGACCTGATTCAGCACGCCGCCCTATCCGCCTGGTTCGTCATGCTTTTCGACCCCGGAACGAAGACCTGCCGGGATGAACCTCCATGGGGCAAAACCGGTGAAACTGATTCCGGATCGGCCCCCAAGCCATTGAACCAATATCATTCCCCGGGGAAAACGAAGACCGTCTCCCCAGGGAGCCACCCTGTCCGCCCCAGTCGCGCGTCCGCCTCAGTCGAAGGTCAGTTCCGCAGGGCCGAGAGGCGCGAAGTAAGCGTCGATATCGGCCGCCGATACGTCAGCCAGCGCGGCCGGCTGCCATTTCGGGCTCTGGTCCTTGTCGACGATCACGGCGCGCACGCCTTCGTAGAAATCATGCCCCAGGGCGATGCGCGACACGATGCGATATTCGATCCGCATGGCCTCACGGAAATCGACGCCGCGACCGCGCCGCATCTGCTCCAGCGACAGGGCCATGCTGGTGGGAGATTTTGTGCGCATCGTGGCGGCGGTCTTGCCGGCCAGCTCCGAACCGCCGGCGGCGGCGGCGTCGAGGCGGGCGAGAATGCCGGCGACATCCGGGGCGCTGAACGCTTCGTCGATCATCGCCTGGCTGGAAAGCAGCAGCGAGGTCGCCGGCTTCGCGGCATACGGCGCAAGCACGGCGTCCACCGGCTCGCCGGCGATCAGGCGGTCGCGGATGGCGCTGAACGCCGACGACGGGGCCGCGTGGGTCGCCAGCCCGAGGGCGTGGGCTTCGCCCTGGTTGATGCGGTCGCCGGTGACGGCGACAAACGCGCCAAGTTCGCCCGGCAGGCGCGGCAGCGCATAGGTGGCGCCGACATCCGGGAAGAAGCCGATGCCGACCTCCGGCATGGCGAAGGTGAATTTGTCAAAGGCCACCATGTGGCTGCCATGGAGCGAGACGCCCACGCCGCCGCCCATGACGATGCCCTCGACCAGGGCGACATACGGCTTTGTATATTCCTTGATGCGGACGTTGAGCTGATACTCCTCACGCCAGAACGTCAGCGCATCCTCCAGGCGGCCGCCCTTGCCCTGCTCATACAGCGAGCGAATGTCGCCGCCGGCGCAGAAGGCGCGATCGCCCGCGCCGGTGACGATGACGCGGGTGACGGCCGGGTCATGCTCCCAGGCGTCGAGGGCCGCGCGCAGACCGCGCACCATGGTCAGGGTCAGCGCATTCAGGGCCTTCGGGCGGTTCAGAATGACGACGCCCGCCGATCCCTGGCGTTCGCAAATGATTTCGCTTTCCTGAACGTCCTGCACGACCCATATCCTTCTGAAGCATTTTCCGGCGCGGACTTTGGTCACTGACCGCCGCCGCGTCAATCGCCGCGCGCCGCGCCAGGCGGGGACGCGGCGCCACGGCGTGGCGCCGGCGCGATGCGACCCCGACGCATTTTGCCCCAGCCCTGATGTCCTGTAGAAGGCGAAAGGGGCGGACGCCGGGCGCAAAATCGCCGCCACGGCCGGGCCAGCAACCAGAGCGAGCGGAAAGCCAGCCATGTCGAACAGCAGACCGGGACCGGAAATCGCAGACAACGTCGATCTTTGCCTCGTCCACAGGCTGCGCCGCAACCGCAAAGCGGAATGGGCCCGCCGCCTGGTGCGCGAAAACGTGCTGACCACCAACGATCTGATCTGGCCGATGTTCGTTGCAGCCGGCGACAATCTGCGCGCCCCGGTCGCCTCGATGCCAGGGGTCGATCGCCAGTCGGTGGACCTGATCGTGCGCTCGGCCGTCGAGGCGGCGGAGCTTGGCATTCCGGCCATCGCCCTGTTCCCCTACACCGACAACGCGCTGAAGGACGCCGAGGGCAGCGAGGCGCTGAACCCGGACAATCTGGTGTGCCAGGCGGCGCGGGCCATCAAGAAGGAAGTTCCGGAGGTCGGCGTCATCATCGACGCGGCGCTGGACCCCTACACCAGCCATGGCCATGATGGCGTGATCGCCGATGGCCGGATCCTCAACGACGAGACGGTGGCGCGGCTGGTGCGCCAGTCGGTGATCCAGGCTGAAGCCGGCGCCGACGTCATCGCCCCCTCCGACATGATGGACGGCCGCGTCGGCGCCATCCGCGACGGCCTCGACGCAGCCGGCTTCCAGGACGTGCAGATCATGTCCTACGCCGCCAAATACGCCTCGGCGTTCTACGGCCCGTTCCGCGATGCGGTCGGTTCCGGCGCCCTGCTGGTCGGCGACAAGCGCACCTACCAGATGGACCCGGCCAACGGCGACGAAGCGCTGCGGGAAGTGGCGCTTGACGTCGAGGAAGGCGCCGACATGATCATGGTCAAGCCGGGCATGCCCTATCTGGACGTGCTGCACCGGGTGAAGAAGGAATTCGGCATGCCAACCTTCGCCTACCAGGTGTCGGGCGAGTACGCCATGATCGAGGGCGCGGCGCGTAACGGCTGGCTCGACGGCGACAAGGCGATGATGGAAAGCCTGCTGGCGTTCAAGCGGGCGGGCGCCGACGGTGTGTTGACCTATTTCGCGCCGCGCGCGGCCCGCAAGCTGCGCGGCATCGCCTGAGGCGCCTTTGGGGGAAAAGGAAACGCCGCCATGAACGGCCCCGGCCCCGCCGCGAACGGAAAGATGGACGGCGCTCCCGGCGATCGCCGGGAGCTTCGGCGCGCATGCGGCGGAAGTTCAGTGGGTGATGAACGCCTTCACCCTGCCGCTCTCCGCCCTGCTCCTGATCGGCGGGGCGGCGGGCGATCTCTATGGCCGCAAGCGGGTGATGCTGTGGGGGATCGCCCTCTTCACCGCCGCGTCGGCTCTTTGCGCCGTGGCGCCGGGCCTT
>Ga0180216_1000089_pt1 | contig 115923 bp, 106 predicted proteins | sample eDN3rd37CBELigMG_FD_128879 | JGI IMG/M metagenome (GOLD analysis project Ga0180216, IMG submission 128879) | Enriched Miracle-Growth compost microbial communities from Emeryville, California, USA - eDNA 3rd pass 37_C BE-Lig MG (version 2)... ... | reverse complement strand
CGGGGAGTCGGGATCGACCGTTTCGTGATATGACTTGAGCTTCAAGTCATCGATACGCCCGCCGGTGAGATTGATGGACCCGGAGAGGTCATCCGTATTGATGGCGACCCGCTGCGAGGCGGCAATGGCAGCCTCGCGCGTTTCGAACTGACCCGGCGCGCCAGGCACCGCTGTCTGCTCGGCAGCCGGCTGGTCCGGGGTAGCGAGCGTCGACTGTTCCGCGGTCTGCTGAGCCTCGGCCTCCTGCATCGCCCTGTCGAGCTGCGGGCCGGCAATGAAGTACTGCCAGCCGAACAGCACGATCATGCTGAGCACAATGGCGAGGATGATATTGCGGTTGTTGTCGTTCATGCTCGAGAGTTCCGGGGGCCTGCGGACCTGTCTGGCCGCGTCGTTTTGCTGGGGGTTCCGGCGTTCACGCGTGCCAGCGCCCGACTGAGATTGCCGACCAGTTCGTCGAAGGGCTCGTTGAGCGCCTCGCGTCGGCCAACAAGCACATAGTCATGACCGGGCGCAAAGTCACGCGCACACGCTGTCACAGCCGCGCGAAGTCGGCGTTTGATGCGATTGCGCTCGACCGCGTTGCCGACCTTTTTGGTGACGGTAAAGCCGACCGCAGCATCTTCAGCGCCATTGGGCACGGCCTGCAAACCAAACGAAGGCCGCCCGGTGCGGTTGCCCCGAGCAGCCTTTAAAAACTGCGAGCGCGTCTTCAATCGACGCAGAGCGCGAGCCGGTGTTTCGGCCGTCATCCGGCCTCATACGCCTTAAGCCGAGAGCTTCTTGCGGCCGAGGCGGCGGCGGCGATTGAGAATCGCGCGGCCGTCCTTGGTGGCCATGCGGGCACGGAAACCATGGCGACGGGCACGCACGAGCTTGGAAGGCTGGTATGTACGCTTCATGACATCAGACCGCGCGCGGCACGGTTCCTCTTATTATCTGTTGCTTTCGCAAGAAATGAGCAAGCCACCGGGCGCGCCCGGCCGCTTTCAAGTTGGCGGGTGTATAGGCAAGGAAGGGTGCGAAGTCAACGTTCGCGCGGCCTCGAACAGCGCACTGCACCCACCAATACCGTTTCGAAACCTGGTGCCGGTTGTCTTGAAACCGCTGCGGCCCCATAAGAGGCCGATCACCTGCCTGCAGCGTTCCTGAATATGGCCGACAGACTCAAACCCGACCTCTGTATCATCGGTGCCGGCTCCGGAGGCCTTGCGGCTGCCGCGGCCGCGCGGGCCCATGGGGCAAGTGTCGTGCTGGTCGAGCGCGCAAGGATGGGCGGCGACAGCCTCAATGCGGGCAGCGTGCCCTCCAAGGCGCTGATCGCTTCAGCGCATGTGGCAGGGATCATGCGCAATGCGGCACGCCTGGGCATAGCCAATGACGAGCCCAGGGTGAGCTTTCGCGGCGTAGCCGAGCATGTGCAATCGGTGATCGAGAGCATCGAGCCACGCGACTCGCTCGATCGGCTGACGGCGCTGGGGGTCGAGGTGATCGCGGCCGAGGGCCGGTTCGTCGATGCAAACACACTCCAGGCCGGCGACACTCTGATCCGCGCCCGCCGCTTCGTCATCGCCACCGGCTCACAGCCCGCCGTTCCGCAGATCGCCGGGCTCGAGGACGTGCCCTATTTCACCAGCGAGAGCATTTTCGAACATGCCAGCAAGCTGACGCATCTGGTCGTCATCGGCGGCGGGCCGGTGGGAATCGAGCTGGCGCAGGCCTATAGACGTCTCGGTTCGCAGGTGACGGTGGTCGAGGCCGCGAGGGTTCTGAGCCGATCCGATCCCGAGCTCGCCGCGGTGGCGCTGCGCCAGTTGCACGAAGAAGGCATCGATATCCGCCAGGAGTGGCGCGTCGTCGACGTCGTGGCGCGCAGCCAGGGTATTGGCGTCGACATTATCGGCCCGGACGGACAAGAGCAGAGCCTCGATGCCTCGCACATTCTGGTAGCGTGCGGCCGGCGGGCCAATCTCGAGAGCCTCGACCTCGACAAGGCCCGCATCCGGCGCGATCCGGTGCATCCGGGCAAGCTGCTGGTCAAGCAGAACCTCAAGACCACCAACCGGCGCGTCTATGCGGTGGGCGATGCAGCGGGCGGGCTGCACCATAGCCATGCGGCGGCCTACCAGGGCGAACTCGTGGTGCGCAATGCCCTATTCGGTCTGCCCGTTGGTAATGACAACGCGCTCGTGCCGAGGGTGGTTTTCACTGATCCAGAGATCGCCGAGACGGGGCTGACCGAGCCGCAGGCCAGGGCGCGCCTCAAGGGCAATTACAAGGTGGTGCGCTGGAGTTTCGCCGAAAACGAGCGCGCCCGCACGCTGCGCCAAACGCAAGGCTTTGCCAAGATGATCACCGACCGTAGCGGGCGGATCGTTGGCGCGGGGATCGTGGGACCGCAGGCTGGCGAACTCATAGCGCTGTTTTCCTTTGCCATCGCCAACCGGCTTTCGGCCAGACACCTGAAGGCCTTCATTGCCCCCTACCCCACGCTTGCCGAGATCGCAAAAAGGCTGGGCATCGAATATTTCCGCGATACCCCGCCCAACCCCTGGCTGCAACGATTGCTGGCGGTCAACCGTTTGCTTCCATAAAAACTGCGCCCCGCGAACGAGTTAGCCAAGACGCGGGCGAAGCCCTATAGTGGTGAGAATGCGCGCCGAACCACAGTTCATGCCCGGCCCGTTCCGCGGCCTTTCGGTCAAGCTGATCGCCACGATCATCGTGGTGATCCTTGCGGTGGAGGTCGCCATCTATCTGCCATCGGTGGCAAATTTCCGCGCCAACTGGCTTGATGACCGGCTGCGCATCGGGGTCGTGGCGGCGCGCGTGCTCGACGCCGTGCCGGATGTGATGGCGCTGCCGCGCAGCCTTACCGATCGGCTGCTGACAGCCGCCGGGGCCGACGCCATCGTCTATCGGCGCGAAGGACAAAGCCAGTTGATCGAACTCGCCGATGCACCCACACCGCGCGAGGCGGTAACGGCGGACATGCGCCAGCGCGACCCGGCAACGCTGATCTTCGGGGCGCTCGACACGCTGGTTTACGGGGGCAACCGGACGCTGCGGATCGTGGGCGAAGGCGACCTGCAGGACAGCTTCGTCGAGATCCTGATGCCCGAGCGCCCGTTGCGGCTCGAAATGCTCGCCTATTCGCGCAGTATCGCCCTGCTCTCGCTGATCGTTGCGACGATCACGGCGGTAGTGCTCTATATATTCGTTTCGGTGCTGTTCATTCGGCCGGTGGTGCGGCTGTCGCAGAACATGCTCGACTACCGCCAGGAGCCGGAGAATGCGAGCCTTATCATCACCCCGTCGCGGCGCCGCGACGAAATCGGCATTCTCGAGCGCGAGCTTGCCGCCATGGAAACCGATATCTTCACCATGTTACGCCAGCGCCGGCACCTGGCCGATCTCGGCCTCGCCGTCGCCAAGATCAACCATGACCTGCGCAACACCCTGACCTCGGCGCAATTGCTGTCCGATCAGGTGGCGACCCTCGACGATCCCAAGGTGCAGCGGCTGGCGCCGCGCCTCGTCAACACGCTCGACAAGGCCATCGGCTTCGTCCAGTCGGTGCTCGACTATGGCCGCCAGAGCGTCACCGCGCCCAAGCCCGAGCGCATCGGTTTGCGCGCGCTGGCCGAGGATGCGGCCTTCGATGCCGGACTTGCCGGGCACCCGACGATCGCCTTTGCAAACACCGTTGCCGAAACCATGTACGCCAATGTCGATGCCGGGCAGATGACGCGGGTGCTTGCCAATCTGATCCGCAATGCACGCGAGGCGCTGGAAGCGGCAAACGGCGCCGTCGCCGCCCCGGAGATACGCGTCGATGCAACAACGCCCGAGGAAGGCCTGATCATCACCGTTGCCGACAACGGCCCCGGCCTGCCGCCGCGTGCCCGCGAGAACCTCTTCGTTGCCTTCCAGGGCTCGGCCCGCGCCGGCGGGACAGGCCTCGGGCTTGCCATCGCGCGCGAGTTGACCGAAGCGCATGGCGGGCGGCTGGTCTACCTCGATCAGCCGGTCGGCACCCGCTTCGACATCATCCTGCCCCCAAGTGCAGTCGCGGACCAGCCGGTCACGTAATCCTTAGATCGGATCCTTGAAACGCGATTCTTTGGATTGCGAGTCTTTGGCTCGGGATTCTTGGATCGGGGTGTTGCATATCGCCAAAGGCCCATGTATGGGTTTGCCCGCTTCGCAAGACGGCACCCCAACGTGCTCCTTTTCTTGCGAACCGTGCCGGCAAGCCCGGCCCTGCGCGCCCGTAGCTCAGCTGGATAGAGCACCAGACTACGAATCTGGGGGTCAGGAGTTCGAATCTCTTCGGGCGCGCCATTTATTTCAATGACTTAGCAGTCGTTCGGCGCCTTGCTGTAACCCTATGTCAGAAACGCGGCTGCGTTCTGAATAAGCTCTGCGATTGAGTCTTTTTCGTTTTCTGAGTGATTCTGCGGCGCGTTTCGATTTTTAGCGATAGCTTTCGATGCGATACCTCAATTGGACATACTGATCGAGCTTCTCGAGGCCGACAAGGACGGGCAGGCGCAAAAGCGGGCTCCCCATCCGGTGAACGAACGAGTGATGTGACCCGAGTCACATCACCACACCCTGCCCTTAGCGCGGGCCTCAGCGCGCGCCGAGCCCGCCGATGCAGACATATTTGCTGTCGAGATAGTCCTCGATGCCTTGCCTGCCGCCTTCCTTGCCAAGCCCGCTTTCCTTTAGTCCGCCAAAGGGGGCCTCGACGGTGGTGATCAGGCCTTCATTGACGCCGATGAGGCCGTATTTCAGACCTCCCATGACGCGATAGGCACGAGCGAGATTGCTTGTGTAGAAATAGCAGGCCAGACCGAACTCGGTGGCATTGGCGGCTGAGACTGCTTCCTCTTCGGTTTCGAAACGGAATACCGGCGCAACGGGGCCGAAGATCTCCTCGCGCGCCAAGCGCATCCGGGACGTCGCCTCCGCAATCACCGTGGGTTCGAAAAACGATCCGCCCAGTGCATGGCGGCTGCCGCCAATGGCCAGGCGTGCGCCATTCTGGAGGGCGTCCGCCACGAGTTCTTCCACCTTGCTGACGGCGTTGGCGTCAATCAGCGGTCCCTGTTCGGTCCCCGGTTCGAGTCCCTTGCCCACCTTGAGCCTGCCCGTGGCGGCGGCCAGGCGTTCGACGAAGGCATCGTAGATACCGGCCTGGACATAAATGCGATTGGCGCAGACGCAGGTCTGGCCGGAATTGCGATATTTGGCGATGATGGCGCCTTCGACCGCGCGATCGAGATCGGCGTCATCGAAGACGACGAACGGGGCATTGCCACCCAGTTCCATGGAAACTTTCTTCACCGTGCCCGCGCATTTGCGGATCAACGTCTTGCCGACTTCGGTCGAGCCCGTGAAGGTCAGCTTCCTGACCGCCGGGTGCTCGCACAGTTCATCACCGATTTCACTGGCCGAGCCGGTCACGACGTTGACGACGCCGGGGGCAAAGCCAACGTCCTCGCAAAGGGCAGCCCACGCCAAGCCCGAAAACGGCGTCTGGGAGGCCGGCTTGACGACCACCGTACACCCTGCTGCCAGCGCTGGCCCGATCTTGCGCGCCAGCATCGAGGATGGAAAATTCCAGGGCGTGATCGCTGCAACTACCCCGACCGGCTCCTTGACCACCATCACCTGCCGATCGGCCCAGGGCGAAGGGATGACTTCGCCGTAGACGCGACGGCCCTCTTCGGCGAACCACTGGATGTAGGCCGCCGAGATGGCGATTTCGCCCATTGCCTCGGCGAGGGGCTTGCCCTGTTCGGCCACCAGCAGCGTGGCGAGTTCCTTCTGGTTGTCCTCCAGCGCCCGGGCGAGCGCGCGTAACATGCCGGCCCGCTCGGTGGCGGTGGTCTGCGAGAAGGTTGCGAAGGCCCGCTCGGCAGCCTCGATAGCACGGCGCGTTTCGCTGCGTCCGCCCTTTGGCACCTGGCCTATGGACTGGCCCGTCGAGGGGTCGACGACATCGATGTGCTGGCTTGTTTCCGCCTGCACCCACTGCCCATCGATATAGTTGGCCATATGCAAGAATTTGTTTTCGAACGCCATGGTTGTCTCCAGTTGCGTTGCAGGCTCAGCGCCCGATTGCCTCGATCTGCGCCACCAAAGCCATATCGGTCACGATCCCCTCGGTCTCACCCTTGTGTCGCAGCTTTTGCCGGCGCCGGCCAGGTAACCGGGCACCAGGCATAACTTCGATCATGGCAGACAGTTCGCCAATGCGCTGCATCGCCGAGACCGGCCCGAACACTTCCGGATCGATGGCGATGATGGTCTGACCGACCCCCGGCGGTTCTCCGGACGCATCGAAGAACGAGGACGCCTCGCGCGCATAATTGGCGCCAGTGAGACCGGCCGCCAGCACTTCGACCATAAGCGCAAGGCCCAACCCCTTGGCCTCGCCAAGCGGCGCCATGGTGCCGCCGAGCGCCGCGTCAGGATCGGTGGTCGGGCGCCCCTCGGCATCGAACGCCCAATTCTCCGGGATCGGCTGCTGCTTCTGGCTGGCCGCCATGATCTTGCCGCGCGCGACCTTTGAGAGGGAGACGTCCACCACCACGGGATCGCCGTCTGCCATTGGCGCTGCAAAGGCGATCGGATTGGTGCCGAAAATAGCCTCCTTGCCGCCCCAGGGCGCCATGGCAGCGGGCGTATTGGCAAAAAGGAGCGCCACCAGCCCTGCATGCGCGTACCGCTCGACGATTACGCCGGCTACTCCGCAGTGGTGCGATCGGCGGATGCCCGCAATGGCGATGCCATGCGTATGTGCGGCCGAAGCCAACGGTTCGAAGACGCTGTTCAATGCCGGATAGGCGAAGCCGTTGGCTGCATCGACCGCCAACCCGGCCGGCCGTGTGGCGGTGACTATCGGAACGGCGAAACCGTCGACCTTGCCGCTTTGCGCTTGCCCGGCATAAGCGGCGACGCGTCGCAGACCGTGGCCAGCCTGCCCGACCAGTTCGGCGGCAACCAAAGCATCGGCAACGGCGATCGCGTTCTGCGCCGAGGTACGGCTACGTTCGAGCGCGCCGGCTATCAGGCGGCGCGCCTGGCTGGCCGAGATCGTCACATCGCTCATTGCTGGCGCTCCAGATGGGTCAGGACACGCTCGGCGATGAGAGCGCTGACACGTTCATTGGACTCCTCGGTCACCCCGGCAATGTGGGGGGTCAGCAGCAGGTTGGGCACATCCCGGAACCTGGCGCCTGCCACGGCCGTCAGCGGCTCGACCTCGAAGACGTCGAGCGCAGCCCCGCCCAGCCGTCCCTCCCCAAGAGCCGCCACCAGCGCTGCCTCGTCGACGATCCCGCCGCGGGCAGCGTTGATCAGAACTGCGCCCGGCTTCACGCCGGCCAGTGCGGCCGCATCGATCATATGGCGCGTATCGGGGGTAAGCGGGGTGTGGAGGCTGATGACATCGGCCCCGGCGAGAAGCTCATCAAGGGTGCACGATTTCGTCTCTCCCCAGGCGGCATCGGCCTGCGGCAGATAGGGATCGAACCCCATGCAGCGCATACCGAGAGCTTCGGCGCGTTTGGCCACCTGGCGCGCGATGGCGCCATATCCCACGAGCCCCATGATGCGACCGGAAAGCTCGCGCCCGATCAGGTCTTGTCGGGGCCAGGCGCCAGAAGCGACCGCACGGCTCGAAAGCCAGGCGCCGCGCAGCAGAGCCAGGGCTGCGGTGATCACGTATTCGGCGACTGCAAGGTCGTTGGCGCCAGTTGCGGGGTAAACGGCGATGCCGCGGTCTTCACAGGCCTCGACATCGATATTGTCGAGCCCAACGCCGAGCCGGCCGACGCATTGGAGCCTGGCAGCGGCAGTCAGCAGATCGCCGCGCACCTGGGTGCGGTTGCGCACGATCAGGGCCCGGGCATCTTCAAGGAGTAGATTCAGCCTTTCGGGCTTGTCGGCCAGATCGGGCTCATAAACGAGGTCGTGGCGCGCTTGCAGTCTGGCCACGGCCTTCTCGTCCATGAATTCGGTAATAACGATATCGACCATCACAGATTTCCCATCAGCAATTGCGCAACCACGACAAGGACAAGCAGGACCAAAGTCGCGCCAACGAGGACGATCAGCGGTGCGCGGCCCATATGCAGTATGCTGCGCAAGGAGGTGTTGAGGCCGATCGCGGCAACCGCCACCACCAGGCACCCGCGCGAGAGCTCGGCGACGAAGTTCAGAAACGCCTGAGGCATGGGCAACAGCGAATTGAGGACGACGAACACCGCAAAGGCGATGGCGAACACCGGCACCGGCAGCACCAGACGCCCCTGGGGACCAGACGACAAGCGGGTGACCAACGAGATGGCGACCACGGTGGGCAGAAGGAGTGCAACCCGGAACAGCTTGACGACCGCGGCCGTATCGCCTGCTTCCTCGGAGACGGCGTAACCCGCGCCCACCACTTGGGCGACGTCGTGAATGGTGGCTCCAAACACGATGCCCGAGACGTGGTCGTCAAAGCCGAGCCAGTGAGTGAGCAGCGGGTAGACCAGCATGGCAAGCGTCGACAGCAGGGTGACGACGACGACAACCATGGCGACTTCGCGGCCGCGGCCTTCGTCGCGCGGCAAGGCCGAAGAGATGGCGAGGGCAGCCGAGGCACCGCAAATACCGGTGGCCCCGCCTGCAAGAATGCCGAACGACGAGGAAAGGCCCAGAAGCCGCGCAATGAGCCAGCCGGACGCAATTGCGGTCAGAACGCCACCGATCACCAAGAGCAATGTGTTGCTGCCCAGATCAACGACATGGCTTATCGAAACGCCGAACCCGAGCAGAGCCACGCCGGTTTGCAAAACCGGGCGGGAGGCAAACGCCAGGCCGGCTTCGATCCTGGCATCGGCGGTCGTGAAGCTCATGGCGATGCCGATCAACAGCGTCATCAGCATTACCGGTATACCCGACACGCTTGCCGCAAAGCTGGCGGCGGCGCCCACCGTCAGCGCCAGCACCAGTCCCGGCGCGCGTGCGGCAAGCCCTTGGCGCCCGGCATGCCAGCGCGATTGCACGACTTGTAAATCCACGGATCTTCCCCGGCCACCACCGGGCCGCAGCTGCAGTCCGGCCGCTGGCCCATTGCCCATACCGGACCGTCTCCTGATCAATCAGGCCGAGCGGTAAAGTTTGGTCATCACGAATTCACGGTGCCCGAGCGCCTCGGCCGCGGTGCTGCGACCGTTGGCGGTGCGGATGATGTTGTCGATCAGTGCGTCGCCGGCGTCATCGATGGTCATCTCCCGGCGCAGAATGCCCGACACATCGACGTCCACATGCTCGCCCATGGTCCGCACGGTGCGCGGGTTGGCGGTGATCTTGATTACCGGGACGATCGGATTGCCGATGACATTGCCCTGACCAGTGGGAAATGTGTGAACGACATAGCCTCCGGCAGCCATCAGGGTGACGCATTCGGCGGCGGCGGATGAACTGTCCATGAAATAGAGGCCCCGGCCGGACCTGGGCGCCTCTGCGGGCTCGAGAATGTCGATATAGCGCGATGTGCGGCCGATTTTTTCGAGGTTCCCGAGCGCCTTTTCCTCTATGGTAGTGAGCCCGCCTTCAATATTGCCCTTGGTAGGCTGGCTTTCGGAGAGATCGCTATCCTTGTGGGCTTCGATCACCTCGGTCTGGTAGGCCTGCCACATCCTGTACCAGCGCTCGCCCACTTCAGGGGTGGCGGCGCGCTGCTTGCAGATGTGCTCGGCGCCGGTAATCTCGGATGTCTCCCCAAAGCAGCCATAGATGCCCTCGGGCAGCAGCTTGTCGTACATGTTGCCCACGGTTGGACATGAGCCGAGGCCAGTCGTCGTGTCACTCTCCCCGCACTTGGTGGAAATCCAAAGCTCGGAAACCGAGCAGTCCTCGCGCTGCAGTTCGGTGGCGTAGTGGACGAATTCCTTGGCCTTGCGCGATGCCGCGGCGATGGTTGCGAGATCACCGTTCTGCTCGATCGAAAAACCGGCGACCGGCTTACCCGTCTCGGCGATGCCATCGACGATCTTCTTGGTCCAGCCCGGCTCGATGCCGATGACCACGACGGCGGCGACGTTGGGGTTGCTCCCGGTTCCGATCATGGTGCGGAAATGCAGGTCGAGATCGGCGCCGAACTGCAGTCGGCCATAAGCGTGCGGCAGCGCCATCGTGCCCTTGATATTGTTGGCGACCGCCTCGCACGCTGCGTTGGAGATGTCGTCGACCGGCAGGATGACGACGTGATTGCGCACGCCCACCCGACCATTGTCACGCCGGTAGCCCTTGAAGGTGAGGTCTGAATATGTGCTGCTCATCTAAGGCTCCTACCAGCGCTTGGTCTTGAGATTGTGGACATGGACGTGCTCGCCCCTGGCGACGTCCGCGATGAACCGCCCAATGTCCTCGCCATATTTGATTGCCGTATCCCCGGCCTGGATCTCCTTGAGCGCCACTTTGTGACCGATGGGCACGTCGTCGCGCACGGTTAGGGAGAAACTCGAATTGTCGGCGGTGACCACGCAGGTCATTTCGGTGTCTGCCTTCAGCCCCTCCACGACCACGACGCCAACATTGTCCTCATGCTCGTGCACGAGCAGTTGCGGAACACTCATTTCGATCTCCCGGACACATTCTTATATAAGACATAAGATACGAAACAGTGGCGTTGTCAACGGGCTTGCGGTATAAGAAGCTGAATTTGCAGGAACGGAGAGACATGGATTTGGAATCGGAAGCCAAGGTCGGGTTTCGACCGCTCTACGTGCAGGTGCGCGAGGAATTGAAGCGGCACCTCTCGAGCGGACGGTGGCAACCCGGTGCGATGCTTCCCAGCGAACACGAGCTGGCGCGCGAGTTGAATGTCAGCCAGGGCACGGTGCGCAAAGCCCTCGACGAGTTGGCAGCCGACCGCATTCTGGTCCGCCGCCAAGGGCGTGGCACATTCGTGGCCGAATTCGAGGAAAGCCGTATCCTCTTTCAGTTTTTCCGGCTGCGGCCGGATTCGGGGGAGAGACTTTTTCCGGTTTCGCGCATACTCGATCGCTCTTTTGGCCCGGCAACATCGAAGGAAGCTGCGGCGCTTGGCCTGGCCGCAGGCGAGCCGGTCTGGCGCATCGCCCGCCAGCGTCTTCACGGCCCCGAGGTCGTGCTCTGGGAAACGCTCACCGTGCCGGCGGCCCGGTTCGATCGGTTCGACGAGGTCGAGGAAATCCCCAATGTTTATCAGCTCTATTCCCAGCGCTGGGGAATCACCGTTACCTCGGCTGCCGAGCAGTTGCGGGCGGTAGCTGCCGATAGAACCGACGCCGAAGCGCTTGGCTGCCCGTTCGGCATGCCCCTGCTCCGGATCGAGCGCATCGCTTACGACATCCGCAAGACACCGGTCGAATACCGCGACTCCCGCTGCCTCACCGATAAGATGTATTACGCGTCCGACCTGACGTAGCGGCCGGCAGGCCTCAGCCATCGCGATGAAATTCGCAGGTTGGCAGTCCCTCTATACCGAGATCGATAGCCAGCAGGTGTCCTGCCAGTGGCTGGCGCGAAGGGGCGTCGGGAGCCAATTCGGCGGAAATCGTGCTGATGAATATCGTGTTCAAATCCGAGCCGCCAAAGGCGAGCTTTGTCGGCCGCTCGACCGGCAGGCGCACGACGAGATCAAGCTCTCCGCCTGGCGTGAAGCGCAGAAGCTGCCAACCCCGGACTGCCGCGATCCAATAGCAGCCTGCCGCATCGACGGTTGCACCGTCGGGGCGGCCTTGAGCCTCATCGAGCTGGAAAAACACCGATTTGCGTCCGACGCGCCCGGTCGCTGCATCGTAATCGGCCTGCCAGACAACACGGCGGGTTTTGTATGTGTCGGCCCAGTACGCCACTGTACCATCGGGGCTGAAGGCAACGCCATTGGGGATATAAAGACCGGTATCCAAAGTCGAGACGGCGCCTGCGCCATCAATTCTGTAGAATGATCCGGTTGGCCGGAAGTCGTCGGCTCCCGGCAGGTTCATCGTTCCCACCCATAGATTGCCTGCGCGATCGCATGTCGCGTCATTGGTGCGGTTGCCCAGATCCTCCGGCTCGAGCGTCACAAACGGCTCAGCCCTCTCGGCTGAGGGATTATAGGAGATCACCTTGTCATGCTGCCCCACGAGCCAGGTACCATCACTGGTCGGGTGGACGAAGCCGGTCTGCTGCGGGAAAGCACGGAACGTGGTGGCGCCGCTGCTCAAGTCCGTCTGCAGGACCCGCCCGGCTTCGATATCCACCCATAGCAGAGCGTCGTCGCGTGCCGACCAGACAACGCTCTCGCCTAGTCGGGCCCTGTATGAACCGATTTTCTCGACATGCGGCGTAACGATTTGCATCTGTCACCCGCGCGCTTTCAGGGCTGCAAGATCGGCGCGCGCGCTGCCCATCATCAGCCCGAGATCGGATGCGCACGCCACCCAGCTGTAGCCATAATCGAGGTAGTCAGCCGCCTGCGTGGCATTGGCGGCCAGAATTCCGCTGGGCACGCCCAAACGCGCGCACTCGGCCGCGGCCGCGGCCAGCACGGACTGGACATCGGCATGATCCGAACGGGCGATGTGCCCCATATCGGCCGACAAGTCTCCCGGGCCGACAAAAATGCAATCGACGCCCGGGACGCGGGCGATATCGGCCATGTTGGCGATCGCCTCCCGGGTTTCCAGTTGCACGATCACGCATGTCTCCTCGACCGAACGAAGAGCATAGTCGGGCACGCTGCCGTAACGGGTTGCCCGGCTCATGCCGGCATAGCCGCGCACCCCGTGCGGCGGATAGCGCGTCGCCGCAACGGCGCTACGAGCCTCTTCTGCATTCTGGACATAGGGGAACATGAGCGTCAGCGCGCCCAGATCAAGCAACTGCTTGACGACGACCGCGTCGTTCCACGGCAATCGCACCACGGGTTCGGCAGGGGTGCCGGCCATGGATCGCAGCAGTTCGAGCGCGCGCGGCATATCGGTGGGACCGTGCTCCATGTCCAGCACCACGAAATCATAGCCGGCAAATCCCAATGCCTCGGCAGCCACAGGGCTACCGCTCATGGCCCAGACACCGAGCATCGGCGGCTGACGCTCGAGCGCCTTCTTGAAGCGGTTCTGCGGCAAGTCCATCAGGTCATCCCCTCAACACGTGGTAGACTGGCATCCAGATGCCGTGACGTATTCCGGTTTTCTGCAAGGTCATATCTCACTTCGAACACGGTTGCCAGTTTATATATCTTATGTCTTATATAAGAAGTGCGACCCGTAGCTCCGAAAACGGATATTGCGGCGACGCATTGAACGGGAGGAAATTCAATGGACGTTCTAGACAGAAGCAGGCTACGGGCAATCGGAGCGGCATCGGTGCTGGCTGTCCTGGCCGGGAGCGCGGTGGCCCAGGACAAGATTACCGTGACTTTCGCAAACTGGGCGAGCGCGGAAGGCACCACGCGTCCGGGCATCGAACAGGCGATCGCCGATTTCGAGGCGGCCAACCCCAATATCGATATTGTCAGTGAATCGATTTCGTTTTCTGAAATCGCCCGCCAGCTGGTGCTGCGCGCGCGCTCGGGAAATCCTCCCGATGTGGCCCAGATTTCGGGCAATGACACGATCCTGCTGGCCCAGACCGGTGCACTCGAACCCCTCGACGGCTATTTGAGCGAGGACTTGAAGGCCAATATCAAGCCGGGCGCGCTCTCGACCCTGATGGTCGGTGACCAACTGATCGCGTTCCCCTGGAACCAGTCGCCGGCCGGGCTTTGGTACAACAAGAACATCCTCGAGCAGGCTGGTCTCGATCCGGACTCTCCGCCCCACACCATCGAGGAGCTGACGGCAGCGCTCGAGACGATCCACGAACAAATGCCCGACGTCATTCCGCTCGGCATCGACACTACCAACCGCGCCTTTGCCCTGACCTCGAACTGGCCGTGGATGCAGACTTTCGGCGCCATTCCGGTGGGCGAAGGGGCGACCGGCGGTGATTCCGAGGAAATGAAGGCCTATCTCACTTGGCTTCGCGATCTGGCTAACAAGGGTTTGATCGATCCTGGTCGAAAGATCGGCGAGTTCCGCCCGCTGGCGGCACAGGATCTGGTGGCCTTCCACTGGGATCAGGTCCTGCTCCAGGGCGTCATTCAAGCCACCAACGGCATGTCTGACGAGGATTTCTATGACGCCTGGGGCGTGACCACCCTTCCCGTTGGCGCCGAGGGCGCCCCACACAGCTTTGAGGGCGGGCACCAGCTGATCATGTTCGGCAACAGCCCCAACAAGGAGGCGGCCTGGTCGTTCATCGAATATCTGAGCACGAATCCCACGGCCATCGACGTCTATACGGTCGGCGTCAATTCCTCGCTGCCCTCGATCGTGAGCACCGGCGATGCGCAGGTGGACGCCAAGCTCGACACGCCGATCTTCAACGCCTTCTCCGAGGAAATCATTCCGACGCTGTCGACCCAACCTTATGGCGCCGACTATGCGGCTGCGGCAACCGCCATCATGGCCGGGGTCCAGGAAGCGGTTACCGGCGATCGTCCGATCGATGAGATCGCGGCGTCCATCCAGCAGCAGCTCCAATAGCGATGACGGCATCCATCGCTACATCGCGATCCACACCCGCTCGGCGTAATGCCGAGCGGACACCGTGGCTCGACTGGATGGTCATCCCGACCCTCCTGGTCATGGCCGTAGTGGTCGGTTATCCGATCGTCTACACCCTGCTGCTGTCGGTGCAGGACTATAACCTGCTCGACTTTTCCCCGGCAGAAAATATCGGTCTGGAGAACTACGCCAGGCTGTTCAACGACCCCATCTTCTGGACGTCGTTGTATAACACCTTCATCTATTCGTTCGGGAGCGTCGCCATTTCGGCGACCCTGGGACTGATACTGGCATTGCTGTGCGAGAACCTTCACGGACAGCACTTCCGGCTCACCCGATCCTTGCTGCTCATGCCGTGGGCCGTGCCCTTCGTCGTGGTCGCCTTCCTCTTTCGCTACATGTACATGCAGAATGGCGGCGTCATCAATGCGCTGCTGCTGGGAATGGGCGTGATCAGCGAGCCGGTCCCCTGGCTCAACTCGGCAACCCTGGCGATGCCGGCGGTGATGGCGGCCAATATATGGGCCATGACCCCGTTCTTCTTTCTGTTGTTGAGCGCGGCGCTTTCGGCCATTCCCAACGAGGTCATCGAGGCGGCGCGCGTGGACCGCGCCCGCACCTGGAGCATGGTCGCCCATATCAAACTGCCGTTTCTGCGCAATCCATTGCTGATCAGCAGCCTTCTCATGCTGATCTCCACATTCAACGACTTCGCCAAGATCTGGGCGATGACGCAGGGCGGGCCAGGCTACAGCACGAGTACGCTGGTGATCTACGTATACCGGCTGGCCTTCGAAACCTTCGAGTTCGGCTACGCGTCCGCCCTGGGCGTCATCTGGCTGCTCCTGTTGCTGGTCTTTGCGGTGGCCTATCTCCGCGCACTTCGGATGGGATAACGACCTCATGCCCGCACAATCGACAAGCCGGTCCGGGGCCGGCTGGAATCTCACGGCACGCACGGCGCAACTCCTGGCAATTGGGTTCGCGCTGGTGTGGAGCCTCGCCCCCATCTACTGGATGGTCTCCACCTCGTTCAAAAACGAGCTGGAAGCGACACGGCTCCGGCCGACCGCCTGGCCCGAAGCGCCTACGCTCGACAACTATATCGGCCTGAGCGGGCAATCGCTGCCCTTCTTCGACTTCTTCCTCAACACGGTGATCAGTTGTCTTGCAACGGCAGTCGTGTCGGTCCTGATCGCTACTCCGGCCGCCTACGCTCTTTCGCGCGCCCGCTTCAAACTACGCGGCACGGTGAGCTACGCAATCCTCATCTTTCGCATGTTGCCCATGGTCGTGCTGCTGGCGCCGCTCTACCTGCTGCTCCTCAATTTCCAACTGCTCGATTCCGCCTTCGGCCTGATCGTCGGCTTTACCACCTTCGGCCTGCCGTTTGCCGTTTGGATGATGAAAAGCTTCATCGATGCGGTGCCGATCGAAGTCGAGGAGGCGGCGCGCGTCGATGGCTATCCGCGCTGGCAGGTATTGATGAGGGTCGTCGTGCCGCTCATCGTGCCGGGACTGCTGACCACCGGGACCTTTGTTTTCATGGAGGCCTGGAACAATCTTATATATCCGCTGACCTTCATCACCACGCTGGACAAGCAGACCCTGCCGGCCGCACTGGTGCTGACCTTCACCGGCCAGTTCAAGACCGACTGGGGCGGTATGATGGCTGCGGCCACTGTCACCACTCTGCCGCTGATGATCGCGTTCTTTGCCGTCCAACGCTCCATGGTGCGCGGCCTGACTTCGGGAGCCGTGGCCGGTGCGTGACCTCGCTGAAAAAGTCGCGCTGGTAACGGGTGCGGCCGGCGGGCTTGGGCTCGCCATCGCCAAAAGACTGGTGGGGGAAGGCTGTCGGGTGCTGATCAGCGATGTCGATGCCGCCGGGCTCGCGGCAACGCAGACTGCTATCGGGGACGCTTCGATGGCGCTTGCCGCCAACCTCGCTTCACCGCAAGAGCGTGCGCTTCTGGTGCCGGCGGCGATAGAGCGTTGGGGACAGATCGACATACTCGTCAACAACGCCGCGCATCATGGCATGCGCCAGCCCTTCCTCGAGGCTAGCGATGGCGAGCTCGAGGACATCCTCGCCGTCAATGTCGTGGCCGCCGCCGCGCTCGCCCGGACGGCGGCCCGAGACATGGCGCGGCGGCAGTCCGGCGCCATTATCAATATCGGCTCGATCCAGGCTGACCTGCCGGTGCCGAGCTACGCCGCCTATGTAGCGAGCAAAGGAGGCGTGAGCGCCCTGACGCGGGCGCTGGCCGTGGAACTGTCTCCTCTAGGCATCCGCGTCAATTGCGTCCTGCCGGGGGTGATCGGAACCGCAGCGTTCCGAAGCACGCTGAGCAGCCAGGGCGATCGCTCGCGTGAAACGGCTGCGCTTCTGAGCCGTGAAGGCCATGGCGACGAGGTTGCCGCCGTCGTCGCCTTTCTTGCCTCCGGCGAGGCCTCATTCATCACCGGCGCCATGCTCCCCGTCGATGGTGGACGCAGTATCAGCCGCCGCTCCGATCCCTTTGAAGCCGCCTTTGGCGTTCCATCTCGTTCAGGAAATACCCAATGACCCAAATTCTGCTTCGCGACATCGAGAAGCGCTACGGCGAAGTCCCAGTCCTGCATGATTGCAATCTGGAAATCCGGGAGAATGAATTCCTCGTCCTGGTGGGTCCCTCAGGATCGGGCAAGACCACCTTGTTGCGCATCATTGCAGGACTCGAGCACATCACCAGAGGCGACCTGATGTTCGACGGGGAGCGGATGAACGACGTCGACGTGGGCGATCGCGACATCGCCATGGTGTTTCAGAACTACGGCCTCTACCCGCATATGAGCGTCTACGACAATCTCGCCTTCGGGTTGCGCCGCCGGAAAATGGACAAGGACGAGATCGATCGGCGCGTGCGCAATGCCTCCGAACTTCTCAACATTGCACCTTACCTCAGGCGCCGCCCGCGCCAGCTTTCTGGAGGACAGCGCCAGCGCGTGGCGCTCGGGCGCGCGATCGTGCGCGATCCCAGGGTTTTCCTACTCGATGAGCCGCTGAGCAATCTCGACGCGCATCTGCGCGTTCAGATGCGAACCGAGATTCTCAAGGTCCATCGTACCGTGTCGGCTACCGCCATCTATGTCACGCACGATCAGATCGAAGCGCTGACCATGGGCGACCGCATCGTCGTGATGGCCGAGGGCCGGATTCATCAGGTCGGCACGCCGGACGAACTCTATGAGACGCCAGTCAACAAGTTCGTCGCGTCCTTCATCGGCACCCCCTCCATGGGGTTTGTGGACTGCGATGTCGAAACAGTGGATTCCGGGGTAAATCTCACAACGACGGCTGGCCACTTCCGGCTTTCTGCCGGTCAGCAGCAAGCGGTGAAGGCCAGCGCCCGGAACGGCATTTCAGTGGGTATCCGACCCGAGCGTCTGCAACTCGCCGATGAGGGCGAAGGCGATGCCGCCGAAGTTCTGGTACGCGGCACCGTCGAAGCAGTCGAAATGCTCGGTGCCGAACAATATGTCCATTTCCTTGCCGATGGGGGTGAGCTTACCGCACGGGTGCCGCGCGAACGGCCGGTCAAGGCCGGGCAGAGCGTTGCCTTCACCAGCGAGGCAAAGCACCTCTATCTCTTCGATCGCCAGAGTGCTCTCGCGCTGCGCTGAACGAGGGACCAACACGCGTTGCGGGAGAACCAAGTGGCACGCATAACCAGCATCGAGAGTTTCCGCGTTCCCCCGCGCTGGATATTCGTTCGGGTGACCACCGAGGATGGCCTTGTCGGTTGGGGGGAGTCCATCGTGCCCAAACGCGCTCGGGCGGTCGTGGGTGCGATCGAGGACATGGCGGCGAACCTGCGCGACACCGACGCCGCCCGCATCGAAGACATCGCCCAGCGCTTGCGTCGTGGAGCCTTCTTCCGTGGCGGCCCGATACTTGCTACCGCCGCGGCGGGCATCGAGCAGGCCCTGTGGGATATAAAGGGACAAAAGGCGCAAATGCCCGTGCACGATCTCCTGGGCGGGCCCGTGCGCGATACCTTGCGCGGCTATGCCTGGATCGGCGGTGACAACCCGTCCGAAGTGGTCGAGCATGCCCGCCAGCGCATCGAACAAGGCTTCACCGCCGTCAAGATGAACGCCACCCCTGCCCTCGCCCTTCTTGCCGAGCGCGACATCATCGATGCCGCCGCGGCCCGGTTGGGAGCGTTGCGCGATGCCTTCGGCAACACGCTCGATATCGCGCTGGACCTGCATGGCCGCGTTCACAGACCAGCCCTGAAAGCGCTTCTGGCCGAGATCGAACAATTTCACCCGATGTGGGTGGAAGAGGCGACCTTGCCCGAGAACGAGGAAAGCCTCGTCGTGTTGGCGCGCGCGGCGCGTTCGATACCGGTGGCAACCGGGGAACGGCTGACCTCGCGCTGGGATTTCAAGCGCGTGCTCGATACCGGCGCTGTCGACATCATACAGCCGGACGTATCGATGACCGGTCTCTTCGAGCTCGAGAAGATCGCCCGTCTCGGCGAAATCTACGATGTGGCCGTAGCGCCGCATTGTCCGAATGGACCGATCTCGCTCGCCGCGTCGTTGCAGGTTGGATTTTGCTGCCCCAATGTCGTCATTCAGGAGCAGAGTCTCGGGCTGCACTATCACGCAGGCTATGCCGGATTGCCGCGTGCCGATCTTCTCGACTATCTGACCGATGCGACGCCGCTGACGACGGTTGCCGGGGCTTTCAACGTCAATCGTGGAGTAGGCCTCGGCATCTCGCTCAACGTCGACAAGATCGAACAAGATCATCAGGCGTGGTGGTTTCCTGACGCGGACTGGACCCATCCCGATGGCAGCTATGCCGAATGGTGACGCTGTGACCCCATGAAGAGTCGGAACGACCTGTCGTTTACACTGGCCGCCGTCGAGCCCTACGTGCTGCGGGTCCCTGTCGAGACACCCGTGCGGACGGCTTTCGGCATCATGCACAGCCGTCCGGCGCTGCTGGTTCGTGTCGTCGGCGCCGACGGCGTCGAGGGCTGGGGGGAAGTGTGGTGCAATTTTCCCTCCTTTGGCGCCGAGCACCGCGCCAACGCCATCCGCCACGCCCTTGCGCCGCTTGTCATCGACGAGCCGTTCCAAACGCCGCAGCATGCCTTTTCCCAACTCAGCCACAGACTGCGCATCCTCGCCCTGCAGGCGGGCGAACCCGGACCTCTGGCGCAGGCAGTAGCCGGCCTCGATATTGCCATCTGGGACATGCTGGGGCACCGGCACGGCCTTTCGGTGCAAAGGCTGCTTTCCGGAACATTCCGGGGGCGTCTGCCGGCCTATGCCAGCGGCATCGGTCCCGAAGAACCGGAAAGGGTCGTGACCAGCGCGCAATCGGGCGGCCATCGGGCTTTCAAGCTCAAGCTGGGCTTTGACGACGATCTGGACCTTGCCAATCTGCGCCGTCTGCGGGACCTGATCGGTTCGCAAGGCGTATTGATGGCCGACGCCAATCAGGCTTGGCCCTATGAACAGGCGCTCGCCATGGGGCGGCAGATGGACGATCTTGCCCTCGCCTGGCTCGAAGAGCCGATGCCGGCCGACACGCCGCAAGCCCTTTGGGACCAGCTCTCCAGTCAACTCGCGACCCCATTGGCGGGTGGCGAGAACCTGCGCGACGAGGCTGCATTCGGAACCGCGATCGAGCAAAACGGCCTTCGGGTCATCCAGCCCGATATCGGCAAATGGGGCGGATTTTCAGGTTGTCTGCCAGTCGCACGACGGGCGATCGAGCACGGAAAACGGTTCTGCCCGCACTGGCTGGGTGGTGGCGTTGGACTCCTCGCCTCCGCCCATCTTCTGGCCTGCGCCGGCGGCGACGGCATGGTGGAAGTCGACATCAACCCCAACCCGCTGCGGGACCTGATCGACCGCCCTCCCGACATCGCTGACGGTCACTTGCTTCTCGATGAAGCCCCCGGCCTCGGCGCCACCCCAAGGCAGGACGCGATCACCGACGTGGCGCAATAACACCGACACGCATTCCCCTGGACCGGCTATTGCGCTCTCCAGGCATCCGGCGCAATCCAGGGCGCTTCGGTGGTAGGGTTCAGGGGCCGGGGGAGGTTGGTGATAACGGCAACGGGGAGCACAGCCCCCGGCGGCATTTGCGCGTCCGCATCGGTGCCGACGATGAGTTGCTCGCCCTCCATATGGGCCGCACGTCGTCCGAGGATGGCAATGGCGAACAGGTAGCCGTCGCGCTCGTAGCCCGCCGTGGTGATCGACCAGCCTTCATGGCGAAAGCGATCGTCTCGCGCCCAGCCATGCGCCTCTGCGCTTTCATCGAGCAGTTCGATCAGCGTGGCGGGACCGCCGGCGACCTTTCGGGTCTCGCGTGAATGCAGGGGCCTGTCCGGACGCCACAGATAGCTCGTTTCCCAGACATCGTCATAACTGGCTTCTGCGAGCGCCTTGTAGGGCGCCGTCATGTCGAGGAACGTCAGGTTTCGGGCCGGCGGGACCGCGACGGCATAGTTGCCGATACCGATGCTGGCGGGCAGCACGATGGGGTCGGGCGCCGATATGGGCAGCAAAGGCCGCCACAGATCCGGCGTTGCCACAAGCGTCGAGATGCCGGCGCCCACAACGAGACCCACCAGAACGCCGAACCAGACTTGCCCCGTGCGTGAGCGGGGCGCGCCCTCTTCCGCCATGCCGCTGGTCTGCGTCATACTACTGCTCCATGCGCGGGCGAAGCTCCTCCACCCGCTGCTCCAGATTGGCGGGCGAGATGTCCCAGCGCCCTTGATCCTTATACTCGAATTCAGCCTCCATCTGGCGGCCGGGCTTAAGGAACTGCAACAGGCAGGCCTTCCAGCTTTCCTGACCCTCGACCTGCATGGCGGCAGCCAGTTCCTGCGCCTTCTCGATCGTTTCACGCCTGGCGACGGGAATCGCGGCCTCCCAACTGCCATCCGGCCGATAGAGATAGCCGAACACGCGCCGGCGCGGCTGCACCCCTATGACCAGCGCAATCGCCTGCCATGGTTTGCCCGCAAACTCTTCGTCGGCCAGGATGTGCCGGCCCAGCTCGTCGAGTATGCGATCGGCCGCAGACTGGTCGAAACCCGACATGGCTGGTTCAGTCCTCTTTGAGGTAGCTGTTGCCGTCGATCACCAGCAACTCATCGCTGCCGGGCTCCGGCAGGAAAAGGCTCAGCGTTTGCGTGCGCCCGTCCTCACCGGTTAGAACGAGCCGATAGCCCTCGACGCTATAGGTGCCGGATTCGAGCGGCGCGGTATTGGTGCCTGCAACCCCGGTGGTTGTGTCGGCGCCATCAAAGCTCGACATGTAGCCGGATGAGCCCGTCTGCGTGAAGCGGCCGTTGGATGTGAGCGTCAGCATGCGTTCGCTCGAAACGCCGCCCGTACTCGTCGCAGTCGTGCCGCTCGAAGCCCAGAAATAGCGCCACGTCCCCTCGAATGTGGTGCCTTGCGGCAGTGGCGGCACGCGATTATAGGTCGTCTCGCCGATGACGAGCTGCTTCTTGGCCTCCTGGAACGGCTCCTGGCTGACTTCGATTACGCCGTAATCGTTGATCATCTGCGACATTTCGATGGTCCGTTCAGACGAGAACAGACCGCCGCCGGTGAGCTTGTAGGTGCCGCAATCGGTCGGCGCATCGGCGCAATGCTCGGCTACCGTTCCGGCCGGAATGACGGTGCTGAAAAACCCGTCCGGATCGAGCGCCAGCACCTCGTTCTCGGCAACGAAATCGAGGCCCCCGAAGACGTTCGGCATCAGGGTGGTGGTCAGCGTGGTATAGACGCCTTCCAGCCCACCGGCACCCTCGGGCGGAGTGAGCGCGAATGCCTCCTTCTCGTCGGGCGAAAACCGCACGCTGCGCACGATCTGCGCAAAGGCTGCCTCGGCTGCGTCGGAATCTTCGTCGTGAAGGTTCATCTCGATCAGCATGATGTATTGGCCGAACCCGCCCTCGGCGATGCCGGCGAGAGTAGCCGAGACGCTCGCACCCTCGACGATCGTGCAGCAGCGCAGCTCGACGCGAATATCATGCCCGTTAACGGTTCGCCCTTGGCTGTCGGTCAGCGGGTCGTCTTCGGCGAGTTCGGGAAACATGCCGAAGAGCTGGTCGAAGCTGGTATCGAAGTCGCCCATATTGGTAATCGGGAGGATCTGGATCAAAGCGCCGCCGGTTTCATCGCGACCGGCAGCTTCGTCCCGCTCCCAGGTCCTGCGCAGGATGATGCTGCCTTCCCCCTCCTCGCGCTCCCAGCCGCTATCGGGCAGGGTGAAGGAAACACCGTTGAGCGTTGCCTCCTCGGCAAAGGCGCCGGCCGACACCGCAGCGCAGCACAAGCAGGCAACGCAAATTCTCAAAAAGAGTAACAGGTCCGACATCGGCCCTACCCCGCTGCATCAATCAGATTCGCAAGCATCATTTTATGCGCCCCCAAGATGACGATTTGGCGTATGGGTGGCGCATTCATGCTGCCAATATCTTGCTCCACGCCAGCAATTGCATGCCCGCAAAGGCAGCGAGCGCGATCCAGACAAAGCCATGAGCAAAGGACGTCAGCCTGGGTTTGCCGGCGATGCGCGCGACCGTGCGCAGCACGATAAAGACGATATAGGCCAGCAGATATCCGACAAGGGCAAAGAAGCCCAGTCGCCAACCCTCGGCATAGCCGGCATCCGGGTCCCCGGGCACACCCAGCGCCCAGGGCACGAACGCCAGCAAAACGATGACCGCCACCAGCGCCGGCAGAAACCAGACCAGAAACTGGACGATGAATCTCGGCATCTTCATCCACCCTTCCAGGCTCGACTACGGTCTGTACTGCCGCCTGTTAAATTCTGAACATACTCAGAGGTTAAAGGGCAAGGGTCGCGTCGTTGGAGGGAAGCTTGCCATGTTTTCGCATGTCATCAAGACGTTTCGTCTCGCCCCGGTTGTCTGCGTCCTGATGGCATTGCCAGTATCGGGGCAGGAAGCGCCCCGCGTCGAGACCAGAGCGGATGCTGCAGGGACCGAACTGATCCTCAACGAGGTCAATACCGAAAACTATCCGGACGTCGCGATCTTTGCCACGGTTCTCGCAGATGGCGAGCCGGTAGCCGGACTTGGCGCCGACGATTTCAAGGTCAGCGAGGACGAAGTCGAGCAGAGCCCCCTCGTTGTCGAGGCGCAATTGCCGCCGCTCTCGGTCGTGGTGACCGTAGATGTTTCGGGTTCGATGTCCCAACGCATGGATGCAACCAGGACAGCGGCGTCCGATTTCGTTGGGCAATTGGGTGAGGACGATGCTGCCCAACTGGTCAGCTTCCAGCGCGAGATCGCGACGCTGACCCCGATGACGACGCAAAAGGACGGCGTGAGCGAAGCCATCGGCGGGCTCGTCGCGCGTGGCGACACCGCCCTTTATGACGCATTACTGACCTCGCTCGATCTGGTGGCTGAAACCAGCGGCCGCAAGGCGGTGGTGCTGCTCTCGGATGGCGTCGATGACGATGGTACCGGCCAGCCGCTCAGCACGGCGAGTGTCGATGAGGCGCTTAAGCGTGCCGCCGAAATCAACGTGCCCGTCTTCGTCATCGGACTGGGGACGGAGATGGATGAGGCTGTGTTGCAGCGGATTGCCGACGAAACCGGCGGACGCTACCTGCCGGCGCCCGAAACCAGCCAGCTGGCCGAAGTCTACGACAGCATCGGCACGCAATTGTCCGGCCAATATGCCATCCGTTACACCTCCTCGCTGCCCGAGGATGGCTCCACCCGCCGCGTAGACCTGTCGAGTGGGGACCTGCTCGCGGCCAAAACCTATACCGCACCGGGCGAGCCGGGCGCCGAGGCGCAAGCGCCCGCCACAACGGGAGACTGCGCGGTTTCGCTCGCGATTACCGAGCAGCGGCCAATGCTCGAACGGGCTGCGGACGGCTACGAGCGCGATCTCATCAGCGTATCGCAGCGGAACGACGTGCGCGTCGATGCAACCGATGCCATTCTGGGCGCTGGGGAGGCGTCACCGCCCGCCAGTCTCGATTGCGCCCGGGAAAGCCTGACGCTCGTCAACGCGCTTTATGATGACGATCTGATCGAAGTCTCCCAGCGCAACACCCTTCGCGAGCCGGCAACACAGGCCATGGGCGATCTTTGCACGGCTGAAGGTGAGCTCAAGGCCCTGGAGGCGTGCTTGATGGCCTATAGGGACTTCTACGATGACAACCTGATCGAGGTGTCGACCCGCAACACCCTGATCGAAGCGCTTATAGCACCCTACACCGACGCTCTGGCCGAGCTGGACGAACCCGATGCCGCGCTTGAGCGGATCAATCGGCTTTACGACATGAATGCGATTTCGGTGTCAACGCGCAATGACATCCGTGACACGATCGGCCAGCGGTTCCTGACGGGCGAATGATCGAGGTGACGACAGCCCCCGCACTGTCGGATTTCCCACAAGAGGTCGGACTCGACATCGGTGACAAACCAGTGTCCCATGCAGCCATCCCACTGATCTGATGAGGAATGGCATGATCGTTCGCAGCTTAACGGCTACAGCTCTTGGCGCGAGCACGTTGTCGGGCGTGCTCGCGCTTGGGCAGACCGTGGAGGCGGAGGATCACACACCTCGAAATGGAGGTTCTTGCAGAGGGCCTCGTATTTCCTGGGGTCTCGAGCTCGGCCCTGATTTCGAGCAGGGTCTGAAAGGGGCAATCTACCTGCTGACCGATGCCGAAAACGGCCAGCTCATTCGCCTGACTTGACTGCCGAATAACCGGCCCTCACAACCAGCGCCGCCGGACATCCCGGCAGCGGCGCACCGGCGACGCGGTCGACGCATCGGGGGCTTATGCAAATGTTCGACCTGACACTTTCAACCTTGCTGACGCGCCTTGTCGTCCTGTTGCCGATCATCGGCATCTATGGCTTGGCCACCGCTGGCGCCGCAAGGCTGCTGGGTGATCATGGCCCGGCGCATGACGGTCGCCAGACCATCAACCCGCTCGCCCATCTCGACATGCTGGGCGGCCTCGCCTTTGTCGGTTTCGGCCTCGGCTGGATGACACCCCTCGCGATCACCCCGCAAAAGCTGCGCGGCGGTTTTGCGGGCGTGCTTGGCGTGATGCTGGCTGGGACGCTCAGCCTTTTCGTGCTTGCCGCTATTGCCGTTCTCGTCCTGCCCCATGTGGCCAATCTGACATCGCTCTCGGCGTCGTCGGCAATCGGCGCGTTCCTCATCGGGGTTTGCCGGTTGGGCATTGCCTTTGCACTCTTCAATCTCGTGCCGCTGCCGATGCTGGGCGGCCAGTACCTGCTCTGGCTCGCCGCCCCGCGCCTTGCCGAATGGACAGATAAATACCGCCTTTTGATCGCCATCGCGATGCTGGTACTGGTAGCAACGGGCCTGCCTGGCCGGATCATCGATCCCGGCGCCCAGGCCCTGATCCGCCTGATCTTCCAGGACGTGCCCGTTCTCGACCGCGGCATCTGACCCTCAGCCGAGATATTCCTCGACCAGCCCCGTGACCCAGTTGAGCCATCGGCCGCCAGTTGCGGCGGCCGATGGTGTTTGCTCGAGACGATCAGAAGCCGAAGAGATCGGTTTCTTGCGGGCGTTCCATCCCCTCTTCGAAATGCTCCTCCCAGATATGGGCCCAGGGGCGGCCGTACCAATCGGGCACTTCGAAGTTATCGATGACGGCTCCCGGAGGCAGCGGCTGGGCGCGGCCGTCGACCGGATAAATGGTCTGCAGGCATTCGACGAAAATGAACGGATTGCCTTCGTTCAGCGCCTCCCTGCGGTTGAGGTTACGCACCACCCGCACGGGCTCCACCAGGACTTCGGGATCGTAGAAGATCGCCTCGTGCACGAGGCCGATCATTTCGCCGTCCTTGTCCTTGCGACGCGTATAGATCTCGATCGTCTGCATCTGGTTCGAGTGTTCGAACGAGCCGTGATTCATCCAGGCCTGGACATTCGAGGTCCAGGTGATCAGGGCATCTTCGTCCCAGAAGCCGATGGTCTCGCCATACCAGCGCGGCACATCCTCGCCGAGGCGGGGAATGGCGCCCTCCTCGTTGAAGCTGCGCCCGATCTGTACCTGGCGCAGGAAATTGTCGGCAACACCGGCAAGAAACATAACCTGGGTGGGCGTATTGAGCACTTCGATGCTGGTCAGGCCCGGACCGGACCAGTACCGCATGAGGCCTTCCGGCCAGCAATAGGAGGCCGGCCACTGGGCAGCATTGCTGACGGCGGCATGATAGGCGGCCTGCACGAAGCGGGTCTGATATTGCGGCGTCAGCAGGGAAAGGATCGTGGGCATCTGATTGAGGTGCATGTAGATCCAGGGCGGCGCACCATCATAGTTGCGCACATAACGGCCATCCCAGTCGGGCGGCGGATTTTCGCGGTCGTAGATGGTGGGGCCGCCCTTGGCTTCAGTCTCGGCCAGAAGCGCTTCATAGTGCTGCTTGGCGGTCTCGAACGGATAGGGGCTCACGATTGCCTCGCGCGGATAGTCGCGATCACAAAAGCCCCAGGGTCCGGTCTGCGGCGGATTCGAGCCGCTGAGGTCGACCGTGCCCGGGGCCGAGCCGAACACGGCTTCGAGGCCCACCGAACTGTTGCAGCGAAAGTAGCGCGGGTCGGTCCACAGGTCACGATCGGCGTAGAAGTCCTTGGTGGTGTAGATGTCGACCGGCAATGGCTCGACACCCTCGGGCACCGCGCCATCGAGGGCGGCGGCGATGGGCGGGATGGCAGGTATGGCCGGTTCGGTGTCGGTTGCCGGCAGTCCAGGCCGGCCACTGCCGCCATAATATCCGCCGGCGCCGACGATTTCAGCCTCGGTAACCGGGATCGGCCAGCCACGCCCGACGCTTTCGGGCTCGTCCTGCGCCAGCGCCGGTTGAGCAGCAAGCGCCGCCAGCAGCGGCACCATCGCAAGCAGCGTGTGACGGCTTGGGTTGGGTCTCATATTTCTCCTCCTCTTCGAACATCTTTGACCGGATATCGGGGTATCCGGACGGCCCTTGCGGGCGCGGTCAACGCTCGCCCTCCCCTCCTCAAGAGTACGGCCAGCGAATTTCGTTCTGCGAAATAATGTTCGTATAGCGGAGGTTGAGGCGTGCCGCATTGACTGTCAAGCGCGCGAACCCCCTCGCACCATGGCAGTTTTCCTCATCCAAAAGTCTGATCGGCGCGCAAACAAAAAGGCCGGCTCCGCGAGGGGCCGGCCTTTCCGATTTCCTGGACCTAACGCTTATGCGTCGGGGGTGTACTCCTCCTCGAGTATACCCGGTTCGGGCAGAATGCCTTCGCCATGGGAGGTGGCGCCTTCGACGCTGTCGCAGTGCATACCGGCAGCCGGCGGGGTATCGGCCGGGCACTTGAAGAGGCCGGATTCGCCGCGGTCCCCGGCCGACTGGCCATTGCGCAGCGGATGCAGGCCGACACTGAAGATGGTGCCGGGGGGGAAGCCGTTGACGGAAATTCCGTCCTGGGCGACCTGGGCCGAACCGCCCATCTCCACCGCCCAGATGACCGGATCGCCGGCATCGTTACGCACGACCGCGGTGCGCTCCTCGTTGAGCGGAGCAAAGAAGATCTGCAGGTGGTTGGCATCGGGGTTGATGCGCACCACGACGCCGGTGAACACATCGATCCGGGAACCATCGAACATGGCGAACGAGTGGTGCGCCTGGGTGCCGGCGACAGATGCAAGCGAAACGGCAAGCGCCGTCACGCCTCCTAAGACGATAGACTTGAGTGACTTCATACTTTCTCTCTCCCTAAAAAACCCGGCCGCCCCCTCAAGGCGCACCGGGATCTCCTCACATGGCGAAAACACGACAGCTTCCGCTCCCTTTAGGCACAAGCTGCCCGCCGGCGATGGCTATTTGGTTTCGTATGCGTTCTGAACAGCCATCTTCTCACCAGTAGCCTGACCTGCGCGCTCAGGCCAGCCACCATTATGCAAAACATGCTCCCTGATGGTCTTGCCATCCGCGTCGAGACGCGGTGCGGGCTTGACCGTCAGAATGGGTTTGCCGTCGACCGAGACTGCCGGGCGCACGGCGCGGTCGGCCGCGTCGTCGCCATCTTTCTCGACGGGAACGATAAGGTTCAGGTGCTCGACCTGCGGGTCGTGCACCGCTTCCTCGACCTCGTTGACGGCGGCGAACGGCACGTCGAACTTCTCCATGATGACCGCCCATTCGGCGCGGTCCTTCTGGCGGGTGATGGCGTTCAGTTCCTGGTTCAGCGCCTCGTAATTGTCGATGCGCGCCAGGCGGGTGGCAAAACGCGGATCGCTGCGCAGATGGGCGGCACCGAAGGCGTCGGTCAACTGATCCCAGAACTTCTCCGGGCTCGAGAGGTGGATAGCAACCAGCTTGTCGTCGCGCGTCTTGAGGATGTGCGCCTGCGCCAGCCGGGGACGGTCCATGCCCACCGGAGCCTGGCCGAGAGCGAAAAGCGCGGTGAACGGCTCGAGCGCGAAGTGCGTCATCGCCTCCAGCATCGAAATCTCGATGAGGCGGCCGCGACCCTCCTGCCCGCGCGAGACCAGCGCGCCCAGAATGCCATAGGCCGCATAGATGCCGGTGATGGCGTCGGCGAGCGCCGGCCCGAGGAAGCGCGGCCGCTCCCGGTCTGTGACGATGCCGAGAAAGCCGCTCAGCGCCTGGGCCACCGAATCGTAGCTCGGCCGGTCGCGATAGGGACCATCCTTGCCGAAACCGCTGATCGAGCAATAGACGAGACCGCTGTTGATGCCTGAAAGGCGCGGATAGCCGGCACCCAGCCGCTCGGCGGCACCGGGGCGGAAGTTCTGGATATAAACGTCGGCTTCGGCGATCAGGCCGTCGAAGACCCTTTTGCCTTCCTCGGACTTGAGATCGAGGGCGACGCTGCGCTTGTTGCGGTTGTAGGCCTGGAAGTGCGGAGAGTAATGGCCCTCCTGATAGGTGCGGTAGGGGTCACCGTCTCCGGGCGTTTCCACCTTGATGACGTCGGCGCCCAGATCGGCGAGCATCATGCCGGCGCATGGTCCGGTGATGAAGGTGCCCTGTTCGACGACCTTGATGTTCTTGAGTGGCAGGGACATGATCAATCCTCCACCGTCGGGGCAACATAGCCTTCCGGCACCGCGCCCGAATAGCCGATGACGCCCGAGCCGGCTTCGGTCAGCGCGAACCCGATCGGGTTGGTGCGCTCCTCGACGATATGGGCGATGAGGCTGGCGGTGCGCGCCAGGATCGGCACGCCCTTCATGCCGAGCAGCGGGTAGCCGGCATCGAGCAGAAGCGAGGGAATCGCCCCCGACACGTTGAGAACGAGGCGCCGACCGGTGATTTCGGGGATGACCTCCTCGGCCAGAAGCGCGGTCTCGAAATACTGGCCATAAATGCCCAATTCCTTGGCATAGGCGATCAGGCGGCCGGTACGCGGATCATGCTCCTTGTGGAACGGGTGCCCGTAGCCGGGAATGGCCTTCTTTTCTGCGCGCAGCCGCGAAACCTCGGCGTGAATGGCCGCGCGCCGGTCGCCGCCCGCATCGATGCAGCTCTGCAGGAAGGCGCCGGCAGCTTCCGCGGCACCCAGAATGACGGAGCCGCAGCCCAGCAGCCCGGCGGCAACTGCGCCCTGCACCGCTTCGGGCGCGGCGGCATAGGTCACGCGCGCCGCCTGAACGCTGGGCACCAGACCATGCTCGGCAATGGCGACGAGTGCCGCATCGAGAGCCTTGGTCTGCAGTGCGCCTGGCATCTCACCGGTGACGAGCAGCCATGTGTGCTCAGTGAAGGTGATCTTCCCGATCAGGTCCTCGCACAGATCCTTGCCACGGATAACGATCTGATCTGGAGTTGCCGTCGAGATGCTCGTTTGGCGTGTGGATTCGGGTCCGATCTTCATCACAAAACCTGTCAATTGATGGAGGCGGCACGCCCATGGCGCACGCCCCATTTCCGTTTTCCCGCCTCGCTGTCGAGGTCGGCACCCCCGCCGGGCACCCGCTTCCAGGCAGCCCGCGAGCGGCGTTCAAATTGCTAAAGGGCCCTCTCAATGCGAATGTCGCCGCGGCCGCAACCATTTTTCGTATAGCGAACTTTTTTTCGCATATTGCATATTCATCGGTCAATCTGGGGCTGTCAAGCATCCCCAAGTTCAAGAGAACTGCCAGTCTTGGGAGGGGTGGGATCGGCCGCGAACGGGCCGACCCCGAAGTTCAGACGCGGCGCTTTTCAGGCCGTTGCGTCCGTAAAGGCGGTCGCCGCGCCCGCTCGAGACGGGCGCGAGACCATTAGGCGATGGCTTCCATCTCACCGGCAGTCGGGATTTCCGGAGCGGTCTGGTTATCGACGATGACGAGATCGTAGCCGTTGCCGTCTTCACGCAGGCGCCACTGGCCACCGACCAGCTTGGTGGTCGACACGTTGGCGCGGGCGAAGTCGACGACGTCCTCGCGACCGAATGCCACCGGCCCGACCATCGTTTCGAGGTTCGTGGCAGCCAGCGACTCGGTGATGGCGTCGAGATCGGTCGGATCGGCCGAGCGGCGCAGCACGTCGAGGGCAACCTCGAACAGGGCGTGGGTAAAGCCGATCGGCTGCGTCCAGGGACGGCCGGTCGCCTCGGTGAAGGCCTGTGCCAGTTCGGCGGAGGTCATGCCGTTCATCGAGGAGGTATAGGGGTGGTTCGGCGACCACCAGACTTCGGTCGACAGGTTGTGCCCCTGATCGCCAAGAGCCTCGACGGCCGACGGGAACAGGATGCAGCGGCCCATGGTGCAAACGGGCGGCTTGTAGTTCTGCTGCAGGGTCTGCGTCCAGAAGGTGGTGAAATCGGGCGGGATCATCAGACCCGTGACGATGTCGCAATCGTTCTGCTGGAATGTCGAGATCTGGCTCTGGAAGCTGTCGGTCAGGTTGGCATAGCGGCCCGGATCGATGAGGTTGTAGCCCAGGTTCTCCAGGAACGGCGGGAAGCCGGCATTGGGATCGGCAAAGGCGTTGCCGTCAGCATCGTTCGGCCAGAGCGCACCCACGTTCTGGTTGACGTCGAGCTGCGCCCACATATTGGTGTAGGCGGTGAACCAGTCGGTCGCGCCGGGGAAGAAGTGGTAGGTGAACAGGAACGGCTGGAAGGTCGAGGGGTCGGCCGGGTTGGACTGGCGCGAGAAGTACCAGGATTCCCAGGGAGCCATGGTGGAAATGCAGGGCATTTCCTCGAGCTCGCAAACCGTGGAGACCGGATTGGTGGTTTCGGGCGTCGAGGCCACCAGCATCAGGTTGACGCCTTCATCGACGATCAGCTCACGCGCCACTTCACCGGCACGGTTCGGGTTCGACTGGCTGTCGCGCACGATCACTTCGACGCTGTAATTGGTACCGCCGATATCGATCCCGGCGCCAACAGCCTCCTGGAACATCTCCAGCATGACGGCGTCGGCTTCGGCAAAGCCCGCCAGCGAACCGGTCTGCGGCGTCACATAACCGATGCGGATGACCGGATTCTGCGCCCGGATGGCTGGCGCAAACAGGCCCGTAGCAGTCACGGCCGCACCGGCGGCGGCCGAGTTCTTCAGAAACCGACGACGGCTCAACCGCGACGGCAGTATCAGTTTTGTCATTGCTCTCTCCCTTGATCTTACGCGCGCAAGATCTGTCAGTCTGGCTTGACGGCCGTAAAAACCACCGGCGGCGACTGCCCCAATTGACCGTGGTCACCGGTGTCCCCATGGAGGGGCGCGGCGCACCCCTCCACATTTTTTGCCTGTTGTCAAAGACCTAGCAACTAGCCGGTGATCTTTTCCTTACCGGGCTTGGCCTTGGCATCGGCCGCGGCCTCGGTCTTGAGCGAACCGTCGGCACGGCGCGGATTGACGATCGGGGTCAGTTCGCGCTCGAGGCGGGCACGAAGCGGCTCGACGCGCTTGGAAAGCGCGAGCTTTTCGCCCAGTTCTTCCTTGGTCTGGTCGACGAGGAAGCCCGGACCGGCGCTGGCGAGTTCGATGATGCCGCCCGGCGTCTGGGCATAGCAGGAATCGAAGACGTGGTGATCGTAGATCGGCGTCGTCGGGATCGGGCCGCTATGCGAATATTCGCGCCAGCCGGCGAGATCTTCATGGGCATCGAGCGCCAGGTGGTGCCACAGGCCAACGCCGATTTCCTGGAACGGGAGATCGGGAGCCGGTGCCGTATACCAGCGGGCACTGCGGGTATCACCCTGAAGCTCGAAGCGGTGCAGGGCGTCGTTGCGCACGAAACCCATGTGCTCGGCATAGGGCTGCAGCTCGTCGAGGGTGGCGTGCGAGCGGATGCCCTCGATACCGGTGATGCGGTAGGCATCGGGAATGTCGCTGGCCGGGAAGACCTGCGGCTTGTCCTTGGCGTCGGTGGCGATGAGCTCGACCACGTGACCCTCGAAATCCTCGAAGACCAGGCGACGTGGCTGGGTGGGATCGAGGCGGATGAGCTCGGAATAGACCTGTTCCTTGGTCAGGCGGTCCATCCAGTAGTCCAGGGCCTCATGCGACTGGACGCGCAGCATTGCCGAATGGTGGTTACCCTTGCCCGGACGCTTCTTGGGAGCATCGTTGAACTCGAGGAACGTCACGACGCTGCCGACATTGCCGTCGCTGTCGCCGAAATAGGTGTGATAACGGAAGGTGGTTTCGAAATTCAGGGTCTTCTTGACGAATTTGAGACCCATGATCCGGCACCAGAAGTCGACATTGGCGACGACGTCCGCCGTGATGCCGGTGATATGGTGGTTGCCATTGAGCCCTTTTGGGGGTCTATTGGTCGCTGGCTGCTGAGACACTGTTATCCTCCTAGTCTGAGCATGTTCTGCACCGCCTCCTGGAACAGTGCAGGGGTTAAGAGCTTCTATTTGCCGATCTGCTGCAACAGATCGTCCAGAAGCGAGATTTCCTGATCGCGCACGATATGCAGGCCATCGGGAAATATTTCGATATGCACATCCGCGCCGGCGCGTTCGAGCACGGCGGCGGAAGCGAGTAAGTCCTTGGTGGGCAGCCATTCGTCCGTGGCGCCGCTGGTCACGATCATCGGCAGTCCTTCGAGATCGCCCGTATGCGGCGCGCGCCCGCGCAAATCCAGCAGGCTCCCCGTGAACGCCAGAGCGGCCGCCGGCCGCGTGCCCTGGCTCAACACATATTCGAGTACCATGCAGGCTCCCTGGGAGAACCCGGCCAGGACCAGCCCTTCGCGCGCCGCGCCCTGGTCGAGGGCGCCCTGCATGACCGCTTCTATATGAGCCAGCCCGCTCGAAAGCGCGGCAGCATTGGCCTCGAGCGGAGCGTCGTAGCGATCCGGATACCAGCACTGGGACGTTATATAAGGGGCAAGAATTCTGATATCGCGCAATTGCGGCACGTCGGCGATGCGGCGGGCAAGCTCCGCCGGGTCGCGATCACGTCCATGAATAACGACGACCACGGCACGCGCGTCCTCCCATTCTGCGCCGAACTCGGCCACGCCATAGACCGATGGTGACGCATCGGGTGCGTTTGCTGTAGTTTCGGCCCGGGAGTCGGGACTATCCATGGTTAAAAACACCCCTCCTCGGACAAACTTCGCTTGACCAAATTTTTTCGCGGAGCGAAGCTGTATCCGTCCAGCGAATATTCCACCCAGGGGGAGCCCATGTCAAGCGTCCTCGACGCCAAGGCTATCGACGAGAAGGAATTCAACTCAGCCATCGCGCGTGGCTTCGCGGTCCTGGAGTCTTTCGACAACGACAATGTCGAGATGACATTGTCCCAGGTCGCGGCCAGAACCGGCCTTTCTCCGGCCACGGCCCGGCGGTGTCTCTATACCCTGAGCATCCTTGGCTATGTGCGCCAGCAAGGACGCAAGTTCACGCTGGGCGCCCGGGTGCTGACGCTCAGCGCCTCCTATATGCGCTCGAGCCAGATCGAGGAGTTCCTGCTTCCCGAGGTGCGCCAGCTGGTCGATGTCTTTGGCGATGCGTCCTCGGTGGCGATTCTCGACGAGGGGATGGCGCTCTATCTGGCGCACACATCGCGCCAGAGCGCCGTGCGCCCGATCGCGGCGATCGGCGTGCGCTATCCCGCTCACGCCACGTCGCTCGGCAAGGTGCTGCTCGCCTATGCCGATGCCGATACGCAGAACCGTTATCTGGCCACATCGCCTTTCGCGGCGCTGACCGACCGCACGATCACCCGCAAGGATGATCTGTGGCAGACGCTCAAGGAGGTGGCGCGGCTAGGCTATGCCGTATCGATCGATGAGCTCGACTACGGGATCGCCTCGCTCGCCGTGCCCATCTATGACGGTTCCGGCAATGTCGTCGCCGCGATCAACACCTCCGGCTATAGCGGGCGTCTGTCGGCACAGGTTCTCATAGAAGAGCGGCTCGGGCGCGTCGTGCAGGCATCGCGCAACATCACCGCCAAGCTTTCCCAGTATCCGGTTCTGGTGAAAACCGCCCTCTCCCCGCCGCGGCGCTAGCCGTTTCGCAGCGACGGGTTGACAAGCGCGTTCTGCAACACTGATCTTCGCAGTGCGAAGTTCCTTTCGCTTTACGGAGGAAATCAGTGGCAAAGATACTTGTTCTTTATTATTCGAGCCATGGCCATATGGAGGAAATGGCCAAGGCAGCAGCACAAGGCGCCCGCGCGTTCGGCGCCGACGTCACCCTCAAGCGCGTGCCCGAGCTGGTGCCCGAGGAGATCGCGCGCCAGAACAACTACAAGCTCGATCAGGACGCGCCGATTGCCGATCCCGCCGAACTGCCCGACTATGACGGCTTCATCTTCGGCGTCTCCACCCGCTTTGGCCAGATGGCCTCGCAATTGAAGAACTTCCTCGACCAGACCGGTCCGATCTGGGCCAGGGGCGCTCTGGTCAACAAGGTCGCCACGGTCATGTCCTCGACGGCAGCCCAGCATGGCGGGCAGGAAAACGCCATTCTGACCACGCAGGCGGCATTGCAGCACCACGGCATCATCATCGTGCCGATCGGCTATGCCTATACCGGGCAGATGGGCGTCGACATGATCCGCGGCGGTTCGCCCTATGGCATGACCACCGTTACCCTTTCGGACGGATCGAGAATGCCCAGCGAACAGGAACTCGAAGGCGCAGCCTTCCAGGGCCGGCACCTGGCCGAGATCGCGACACGCCTTCACGGCTGATCGCGAGCCCGATTCAGCTGAACAGCGTCACGATCGGGAGGGGCCGATCATGACGCTGCTCACGGGCGATCTGATGGGCGATCTTGACAAGCCCGGCCCATTCTTCAACAGTATTCGCTGTACGGATTTTTTTTCGTGCAGCGAAAATAATTCGCTTTGGGAGGGAGGATTATATGAAGCTCCAATTGGCGAGAAGTGTCGCCGTTGTGTCGCTGTGCGTGGCCGGATTGGCCATGGCAGCACCGGCAATGGCACAGGAGGAACATGAAAGCGTGGGCCGCGGTTGGCCCATGGCGGAACAGGAGGGTTTGAAGGTCGTCGGTGCCGGCGAGGGCGGTGCCTTCCGCGGCGAAGCCATTGCCGCGCGCAATGGCGATGTCCCCGAGGGCGTCGAGCCGCTCGAGGTCGACATCTTCACCTCGCAGGATTTCTACCAGGACGCCGATCTCTGGTCCGATCCGCGCTATTTCCGCTGCAACAGCCCGATGGGGCTGGAGTCGCAGTGGGGCGGCTATGGCAACGAGATCATCGGCGATGATCCGCCGGCCTCGGGTGCCTGGGGGTTCTGCGACGCAGATTATGCGCGCGAGAACATCATCAGCCCCTATGGCTTCGAAACCGCCCAGGAGCACTATGAAGCGCTGCTGGCCGAAGCCGAGGCGGATGGCGCCGACCTCAAGCGGTCCATGGCGGACCTGCCCGACTGGAACGGCGTCTACAACGACTCCAGCGAAAACTGGTTCTGGGGCCGCATCATCCAGGCCAGCACCATCGTTTCGCTGCTGACCCCGGAATACCAGAAGCGGTTCGTCCAGGAATCCTACCACCACGCCAACACCAACGCGCCGCAATGGCCGTCGCAATATTGCTGGCCCGAAGGTTTCCTGCGCCGCTGGCATGAGCATTCCGTGCGCGATCACCAGGTGATCATGAACGAGGATATCGTCACCATCCTGACGGGCGTTGCCGACAACTTCCTCACCCAGATCTATGTCGACCGCGAGTTCAACACGGATGGCGCCGTGCCGCGGCTCGGCCAGGACGTGCCGCGCTGGTATGGTGAAACGATCGGCTTCTGGCATGGCGATGCCCTGATCACCTGGACGTCGAACATCCAGGGCTGGATGACCCATGGCGGGTTCGAGCATTCCAACAAGATGCAGACGGTTGAGATCTATACCCCGGTCAACGACGATTCCGGTAACCTCACCGGGCTGAAGCATGAGGCGATCTTCTACGATCCCGAAGCGCTAGCCGAACCGATCCGCATGGTGCGCGTGCTCGAGCGGCTTGGCGAATTCGAGGATCGCGATCCCTACACCTTCGTTGAGTGCAATCCGACCTTCTACACGATCGACGGTTTGGCGACGCCGGTGACCCCGGGACAGACCTTCGAGTTCACGGTTCCCGACATGTTCGGTCGGCCCTGGGCCCAGATCTGGGAGCGCTACCACGAAGAGGGCATGACGCCTCCCGAGAACACTGAACTCTTCGGCTTCTGATCCAGCCGATAGCTTGCGGGTGGCCCGGTGCTCAGCGCCGGGCCATTTTCTTTTGGCGCCGTCAATTGCCCTGCTCCAGCGCTCGTTTCGAGCGATCTTGACATTGCAGGATGCAGGTCTATTGTTGTTTTCGCCCTACGGATATTATTTCGCATAGCGAAAACTGACATCCTATTCGTTCAATTCTGGGAGGAGGAACAATGAGGGTTACAGCACAAATCACCATGCCTGCCGCCATGCGGCAAGTGAGCCGCCTGGCCCTGGCAGGCGTCGCGGCTTCGGCCTTGTTTGCCGCTGCCACGGGGGCCTTTGCACAGGAACTGCCGACGCTGCCAACGGTCGAGGGGCCGATTGCCAGCGATGCGGACAACATGCAGCATCCGAGCCGCCGCGGCCCTACGCTGGGCCAGGAAACGCCCATGGAGTGGCCCGAAGCGGGCGAGCCGGATTATTTCAACTATGTCGAGGACGAGTTCTTCATCTCCGGTGAATCCAACGGCGCGCCCTACACCACGCGCATCGTCTTCCGTCATCCGGCCGATCCCGAGGACTTTTCCGGCTATGTCTCCATCGAGACCCTGCACCCGGCCCAATCGGCGCAGACCTGGATGGCCACGCGCATCGGCGGCATGATGAACGGCCATGGCTATGTCGAGGTCGTCAACACGCCCGGACTGATCGACAGCCTCAAGGCCTATAATGGCGAGCGCTATGCCGATCTTGCGATCGAAGGGTCGCAAACCGTCGAAGGCCAGCCCGATCCTGCGGCCAACCCGATCATCGCCCAGGCCGCCTATCTGATGAAGACGGCCAATCCGCTCGGCGAGGAATGGAACGCCGCGTGGATGGTCATGAGCGGTGCCTCGGCCACCTCGCGCACGGCGATGAACTTCATGACCCAGGAAAACGGCAATCGCGCCTATGAGATGGACGACGGCTCCAGCCTCATCGATGCGATGTATGTCTGGGATACCGACGGCCCGTCTACCGAGGAACTCGCCGACATCTACGAGGTCCCGGTCATCATTCTGTCTACCCAGACCGAGTTCATGGATGGCACCCGCTCGTTCGCGCAAGACAGCGACGCTGAAGGCGATCAGTATCGCCTCTACCAGGTTGCCGGCATGCCGCACCTGGAGTCGCGCGAAATGTATGAAGCGGGCTGGCAGGACTGCACCATGCCGATCGACAGCTTCATGTATAACGCCATGGTCTTCCAGGGCCTCGACTACATGTATAACTGGCTCGCCGAAGGCGAAGCCCCGCCCATGGCTGACCGCATTGCGTTCGAGGGCGACGCCGAGGACAGCCCGATCGTCCTCGACGAGTTCGGCAATGCCACCGGCGGGGTGCGCAGTCCGCAGGTTGAGGTACCCTGGGAAACCTTCTCCACGCCCAATGACGGCGGGTTCGTCTGCACCCTGATGGGTGTTGCCGAGCCGCTGTCCGAGGAGCAGCTGGCCAGCCTCTACGATTCGCCGGGCGACTATGCCAAGCAGCTGACCGACGCGACCCTGCGGCTGATCGAGGAGGGCTGGTTCCCCGCCGAATACCTCTACGAGCTCCCCAAGGAGATCGAGCGCTTCGCCGACCACATGGGGTCGGACGAATAATCGATCCGCAAGAGATCAATCTATGCCGCGCTCGTTGGTGAGTGCGGCATAGCCGTTTTCAGCCGCTTTTCTCGCTGAGCTGCATGTTGGAGGAACTCGAATGCTGCATGAAGCATCCTTCCGCTGGGGCACCGGCGATGCCACCGGGCGCCAGCCGCGATCTCGCCAGGACGAAACACCGCCCCTGGTTGCCGACCGGCGTACCGAGGGGCCCTATTCGCTCAGTTTTCCTCCGCTTCAAGACCAGCATATCGTCCTGCACCGCACCGGTCCCGCCGCCATAACGCGGTGCGTCAAGGGAGCGATCGAACAGAAAAGGGTCGAACAGGGCAGCATTCACCTGCTCCCCTGCGGGACCGCCTTCGAGCTCGAACTGGACGATCAGATCGAAACCGTGCGGTTCTGTCTGCGCCGGTCCCTCATCGAGGAAATGGCGGCGAGCCTCACCATTCTCGATCCGTGCAGCGTCAGGATCGTGCCGCAGATCGTCAGCGAGGACCCGACCCTCACCAATCTGCTCGAACTGGTAACGCTGGTGCTCAGCCGCCCCGACAAGGCATCCCCGGTCTTCATCGACCTGCTGGCGCGCTCGGTCGCGGTTCACCTGATCCGCACCTATGGCCACCCGCGCGAAGTTGCCGACCAGCGCCGAAGGACAGGGACCGTGGTCGAGGCGGCCATCGACTATATGCGTGCCAACATGCATCGCTCGATCGCGCTGCCGGACATCGCCCGCGCCGCCGGCGGGCCTGCCAGCGCTTCCCAGTTCGGACGCCAGTTCCGCCGCGAAACCGGGATCCCGCCGCACCGTTACCTGATCAATTTGCGGCTCCAGCAGGCACGCGAGATGCTTGCCAATTCGCAAACGCCCATCGCCCAGATCGCCTATGCCTGCGGCTTTGCCAATCAGGAGCACATGACGCGCTATTTCCGCCGCGAGTTCCAGACGACGCCCGCCGCCTACCGCCGCTCCATCAAATCGCTGTTTCCCGTCACCGGGTAACGCCTGGGTCCCGATCGCGCGCGGCCGGATCGAAGAGCAGGCCGGCCTTGAAGCTCTCGGCAACGCGGCTGGCCTTGAACTGGAAACGGGCGGCAAGCTCGGGCGGGAAGGTCTCCTGCGTCGCCGCCTGCCACAGGCTCAGCCAGCGATCGAAGAGGTCCATGTCGAGCTCGCCGGCAAAGGCCCGGTGAACGGCGAATGGATTGCCCTTGTAACGGCCGCTGGTCAGCATGAGCGAGTGCCAGAAGTCGGTCAGCCGTTCGGTGTGTTGGTCCCAATCGGCAACATGGCGCTCGAATATCGGACCGAGCCGCGGATCGGAGCGCACCCGGCGATAGAAGGCCTCGACCAGCGCGCGTATCTCTTCGTGTGTCGGGTCCATTTCTAGCCGAATACGCTGGCGCCGCGATCGGCGACTCCCACAAGGCTGCGCATGCCGGCAAAGAGCTCGCGGCCCATGCCGAAATGCTGCGGCCGCAAATCTTCGCTCACCGGGGTGCGGGCGAAGAACTCGCGTTCGTCGCCGATGAAATCGAGCGTACCCGCCTCTGCATCGATCCGGATGATGTCGCCGTCACGAATGCGCCCGATGGCGCCGCCATCGACGGCCTCGGGGGTCAGGTGGATCGCGGCGGGCACCTTGCCCGATGCGCCCGACATGCGCCCATCGGTCAGCAGGGCGACCTTGAAGCCGCGGTCCTGCAGCACGCCGAGCGCCGGGGTGAGCTTGTGCAATTCCGGCATGCCGATGGCGCGCGGTCCCTGGAAACGTACGACCGCGACCATGTCGCCATTGAGCTCCCCGGCCTTGAAGGCCGCCTGCAAGCCCTCCTGGCTGTGGAAGATGCGCGCCGGCGCCTCGACGACGCGGTGCTCGGGCTTGACCGCGGAAACCTTGATGACCGAACGGCCGAGATTACCGGAAAGCACCTTGAGCCCGCCGGTCTTCTGGAACGGTTCCCTGGCGCTGGCGAGGACCTTGGGAAGCGCGGACTGCTCCGGCGCCGGCTCGAAGGTGAGCTTCTCCTCGATCAGCTTTGCCTCAACCGTATAGCCGGAAAGGCCCGTACCCCAGACGGTCCTGACGTCCTCGTGCAGATATCCGTCCGCGAGCAGTTCGCGGATGAGGAAGCCCATGCCGCCGGCCGCGTTGAAGTGGTTCACATCGGCGACGCCATTGGGATAGACGCGCGCCAGAAGCGGTGTTGCGTCGGAGAGTTCCGACATGTCGTCCCAGGTCACCGAGAGTCCCGCCGCCGCTGCAATGGCGATGAGGTGCATGGTGTGGTTGGTAGAGCCTCCCGTCGCATGCAGGCCGACGAGCCCGTTGACGATTGCCTTCTCGTCGATGACATGGCCGACGGGGGTATAGTCATTGCCTTGCGCCGTCAGCGAGAGGGCACGCCTCGTTGCCTCGCGGGTCAGCGCATCGCGCAGCGGCGTGCCTGGATTGATGAAGCTGGCGCCCGGCAGGTGCAGGCCCATGATCTCCATCAGCATCTGGTTGGAATTGGCCGTGCCGTAGAAGGTGCAGGTGCCCGGCGCATGGTAGGACTTGGCCTCGGCTTCGAGCAGTTCGGCGCGCCCGATCTTGCCTTCCATGTAGAGCTGGCGCACGCGGCTCTTTTCATCATTGGGCAGGCCCGAGGGCATCGGCCCGGCCGGGATGAACACCGCCGGCAGGTGCCCGAAGGTCAACGCGCCGATCAGCAGGCCCGGCACGATCTTGTCGCAGATGCCGAGAAACACCGCCGCGTCGAACATGTTGTGCGAGAGCGCGATCGCGGTGGCCATGGCGATGACGTCGCGCGAGAACAGCGAAAGGTCCATGCCCGGCTGACCCTGGGTCACGCCATCGCACATGGCCGGCACGCCGCCCGCCACCTGCGCCGTGGCGCCGATCTCGCGCGCCGCTGCCTTGATGATGTCGGGATAGGCGCCATAGGGCTGGTGGGCCGAGAGCATGTCGTTATAGCTCGTCACGATGCCCAGATTCAGCGCCTTGGTACCGGCAAGCGCCGCCTTCTCGCTCGGCGAACAGGCGGCAAAGCCGTGGGCGAGATTGCCGCACGAGAGCGCCGCGCGATAAACGCCCTGTTCGCGGGCAGCGTCGAGACGGTTGAGATAATCGCGCCGGGTGTCGCGGCTGCGCGCCGCGATTCGATCCGTCACGTCCTGGATGGCTTTGCGGACTGACATTTTCGCTCCTTGAGAGGCAGGCCCGGGAGGAAGGTCCTGCTCTATGTGGTCGTGGCATGGCCTCGTGTCGGGAGGACGCGCCTCCCTTGGCGATCACGCCTTTTTGCCGGAACCCTTGCCTCGATCGCGCCTCGCGATCGTCAGGTAAGCGGCCGTTGCGGTCGATTGGGGACCGCGCCGGGAGCTCAAGGGCACCAGTAAACCGTCATATCCCGGTCGGCGCGAAGCACCGCGCGCACGGGCATTTCTTCAACAGGGCCGTCGCTCAGCGCCTTTTCGAGCACGCCGGCCTTTTCCTCTCCCTCAATATGAAGAAAGAGGCCATCGGTTTCCATGAGCCGCGGCAGCGTGAAAGTGACGCGCGGCTCGCCGGCGCCGGGTGCGCGGATGGCGGCGACCGGGCCGTCATTGCTCAGCGCTTCATCGAGCGCGTCGGCGCCGGGAAAGAACGAGGCCGTATGCCCGTCATTGCCCATGCCGAGCACCACGGCGGCAAACGGGCGCGGCATCTTTTCCAGCATGGCCACGGTGCGGGCGAGCGCGGTTGCGTCCGGCTCCGCGCCACCCGAATAGAGCGGCAGGAATCGGGCGACCGCCGCCGGCCCCTGCAACATCTTCTCGTTGACCAGTCTGGCGTTGGAGCGATCGCTGAGATCATCGACCCAGCGCTCGTCGACGAGCGTGACCGTGACCTTTTCCCAGTCGATGTCCTTGCGCTTGCCCAGCGCGACGAAGAACTTTGCCGGCGTCGATCCGCCCGAAACCGCGATCGCCGCCTCGCCGCGTTCGGCAATGGCGGCATTGACATGCACCGCCACGGCCTCGGCCAGGTCCCTGGCGAGCGTCTGTCGGTCGGCGAAACTGCGGCGATCAAGCATGGTCAGGTCTCGTCCTCGTGCCAGGTGCGTCCGTCGCGCTCGATCAGCGCGATCGAGCCGGTGGGGCCCCATGTCCCGGCGGTATAGGGCTGCGGCGGTTCTGCTGCCCGGTCCCACGCCTCGCGGATCGGGTCGATCCAGCGCCATGCCGCCTCGAGTTCGTCGCGGCGCATGAACAGCGTCTGGTTGCCGCGAATGACATCGAGCAGCAGCCGCTCATAGGCCTCGGGCGTACGCTCGGCGAATGTCTGGGCGAAGGAAAGGTTCAGCGGCACTTCGCGCAGGCGCATGCCGCCGGGTCCCGGATCCTTAATCATCATCATCAGCTTGACCCCCTCATCGGGCTGCAGGCGGATGATCAGCTTGTTGGCCCGCGGTGCGCCCTGCGCGTGATCGAAGATCGAATGCGGGATATCGCGGAACTGGATGCAGATTTCCGAAACGCGCGTTGCCATGCGCTTGCCGGTGCGCAGATAGAACGGCACGCCCGCCCAGCGCCAGTTCTGGATCTCGGCCTTGAGAGCAACGAAGGTTTCCGTGCGCGAGCCCTTCTTGTCCTCGGGCAGCTCCTCCTGGTAACCCTTGACCGAAGCGGTCTCGGAGGTGACCGCGCGATATTGCCCGCGCACCGTCACCTTGCCGACATCGCCATTGGCGATCGGCTTTAGCGCGCGCAGGACCTTGAGCTTTTCGTCGCGCAGCGCATTGGCCTCGTCCGAGGCCGGCGGCTCCATCGCCACGAGGCAGAGCAGTTGCAGCATGTGGTTCTGCACCATGTCGCGCAGCGCACCGGATTCGTCGTAATAGCCGCGCGTGCCCGCCCCCACCGTCTCGGCCACCGTGATCTGCACGTGGTCGATATGGGCCGAGTTCCAGACCGGCTCGAACAGCGTATTGGCAAAGCGCAGCGCCAGCAGGTTCTGCACCGTCTCCTTGCCGAGATAATGATCGATCCGGTAGACCTGATCTTCGCGAAAGATCCCGCCGACGCCGTTGTTGATCTCTTCGGACGATTCCAGATCGTGCCCCAGCGGCTTTTCGAGCACTACGCGCGCATCGCGCCGGTAATAGCCGCGCTTGCCCAGATATGCGCAGATCGGCTCGAAAAGGTTGGGCGCAACCGCCAGATAGAAAGCCCGCACGATCTGCGGATCGTCGCGCAGCGCCTTGCTGAGGTCGCCCCAGCCGTCCTCATTGGTCACGTCATTGGCGATATAGGAGAAGATCGAGACGAATCTGGCGATCGTCTTCTCGTCCTGGTAGGCCTGCTCGACGAACTCATGCACCGCCTCGCGCGCCAGCGCCTGGAATTCGGCATCGCTCAATTTCGAGCGCGACACACCGATGATGCGCGACTTCTCGTCGAACTGACCGTCGAGGAATCGGTGATAGAGCGCCGGCAGCAGCTTGCGCTTGCACAGATCGCCCGTGGCGCCGAACACGACGTAATCGAAGGGCTGCACCGGAATGATACGGCTGGACACTTGGGCTCGTCCCTTTCAGCGGAAAAATCAGGCGGGTGGAAAATACTGGCGGGCGAGAAGCACGGCGCCGTGCAGTGGCTCGAACAGCGGCTCGCGCACGAACGCGCCATACCGCTCCCTGAGCAGCGGGAACAGGCGCTGCCCGAAGCCGCCGACCACCGCCATCTTGTCGGCCCCATGCGCCCTGAACCAGTTCACATAGGTGTCGATATAGGAAAACTGCAGGTCCATCATCGCGCGCGCTACCGGATCGCCCTTGTCGAAATGCTCGATGAAGAGCGGCATCAGCCGGCCGAACTCGGCAGGCGCGCGGCCGATCAGCAGGTCCCCATGGCCTTCCGAACCGTCGCTGCCCACGATCCGCACAGCCTTGTCGGTGCCGAACGACCAGCTCATCACTGCCTGGTTGTCGCCGCCGAGCAGGGCGATCACGGCCCGGGTCAGGTCCGAGGCCGGCACCAGCCCATCCTCGGCCTCGACCGAATAGCGCACCAGCTCGCGCCCGAGAATCGCCCCCGACATCTGGTCGCCGACCTGGAAGCCCCAGCCGCCGGCCTGATAGCGCTGGCCGTTGACGATACCCAGCGCCGCCGATCCCGTCCCCATGATGATGACGCCGCCCTCCTCGCCGCCAAGCGCGCCGGCATGGGCGATGTCGATATCGTCGACCACCTTGAGCCCGGCGAACGGCCAGGGGCGTTCGGCAAAAGCGGCGCGCGCCGAATGCATGCGCCCGCCGGCCATGCCGAAGCACGCATAGGTATTGGCCATCTGCCCGGCATCGAGCCCTGCGGCGGCGAACACGTCGCGCGCACCTTCGCTCACGGCCTTGTAGGCCGGTTCGCCCTCGTCGATCTGCAGGTTGGAGCGCCCGTTCTTGACCTCGGCCAGGATGGTCAGGGATTCGTCCGCCAGACGCACGCGGCAATTGGTACCGCCACCATCGACGCCGAGATAGAACCTGGGCAAAGGGAACGCCTCCTGTGGGGCGATTGGTTGGACCGGACCGACAAACGCACTCCTGGCGGGGCGCGTGTCGGCACAACGCATGAACGCCAGCGCACGTTCGTCGCGCGCGGACCATAATGCCAAAGCTCACTATACGAAAGTAGGAGGCGAGGCAAAATTCCGATAGCCAGTCTTCGCTACAAACCCTGCGCAAACCGTTTGCCGCGCAACCCAATAGCGGCCAAAGTCTTGTTGGGGTAGGCGGCGGCCCAAGGCAGGAAAGCGACGATGGCAAGACACATATTGGTGCTGGGTGGAGCGCGTTCGGGAAAGACGAGCTTTGCCGAAAGGCTGGCCATGCAGTATGGCAGCAGCCCGGCTTATCTGGCCACCGCCGAGGCGCTCGACTCTGAAATGGCCGAGCGCGTGCAGACGCATCAGCGCCAGCGCGAAGGCCGGTTCGTCACCATCGAGCAGCCGCTGGCGCTGGCCGAGACGCTGCGCGCCGCCGCCTCCCATCACGACGTGGTGCTGGTCGACTGCATTACCCTGTGGATCACCAATATGCTCGGTGCCGGCGAGAATGTCGCCGATGGCATCGAGGAGGTGGTCACGACCCTGCGCGAAATGGAAAGCACCATGACCATCTTCGTTTCCAACGAGGTCGGTCTCGGCATCGTGCCCGACAATGCTATGGCCCGGCATTTCCGCGACCTCGCCGGTTCGGCCCACCAGCGCCTCGCCGCAATCTGCAGCGACGTCTATTTCGTCGCCGCCGGCCTGCCCGTGACGCTCAAGGGCCGTCCACCGGAAGCACCCAACGGCGTGCTCGAAGACTAGCGCCGGGAAGGCGGCGAATCGGCCGTCGCGCCGCGCGCCCTTGCCTCACCACAAATATCCGCGATCGCCGCCGCCGATATCTTGATGGCCCTCAAAGCGTTGAAAGCATCAACGCCAGCGCTATGCTTGCCGCCAGCAGCACGTTGAGCGTCACCCGATAAAGATCGAGCGCGCGCAGAATGTCGCTGGCCACCAGCTGCCGCTTGCCGCCGCCCATCACCGGCAGGTCGACCATCTCGCCGTCATAGCTGCGCGGGCCGCCAAGCGCGAAGCCGAGCGCACCGGCCATCGCCGCTTCGGGCCAGCCGGCATTGGGGGAAGCATGTTTCTCCGCATCGCGCTTGGCCGCTGCCCAGGCCGAGGAAGGGCTGGCATGGGAAACGAAGAAACAGGCGGCCGTGATCGCCATCGCGGTGAGCCGCGCCGGTATCCAGTTGGCGAGATCGTCGAGCCGGGCCGACGCCCAGCCATAGTCGCGATAGCGCTCGTTGAGATGCCCGACCATGGAATCGGCGGTGTTGATCGCCTTGTAGACGACGATGCCGGGCAGGCCGAAAACGAAAAGCCAGAAAAGCGGCGCCACCACACCGTCCGAAGTGTTCTCGGCAAGCGTCTCGATCGCCGCTCGCGCGACGCCGGCTTCATCGAGCTGGTCGGGATCGCGCCCCACGATATGGCTGACCGCCTTGCGCCCCTCGGCAAGCGAGGAGCGCAGCCCATCGGCGACGGCGCGCACGGCGCGCCCGAGCTCCTTCTGGGCAAGGAAGGGCATGGCCAGCACGGTTTCGAGTATCCAGCCCAGCGCCAGCCCGCGCACGAATTGCTGCAGCACGAAGGCGATGATGAAGCTGAGGGTCAGAAGGATGGCGAGCGCCACTAGGCCGGCGTCGCGCTTCTGGCGCGCGTCGCGTGTGGGCCGGTTGAGCCGGGTCTCCAGCCAGTCGATCAGCCCTCCCATCCACATCACCGGATGCCCTATCGTGCCCAGCAATTGCTGCGGATAGCCGAGCCAGCGTTCGGCAATGAGGGCGAGGGGCGCGATGAAGACGGACATCAGCTGAAGCGGACCTCCCTGGCAAGCGCGATGAGCGCGTCGAGATCGAGATGGGATTCGAGATGCGCGGCAAGCCCGTCAAGGGCATCTTCCACGCCCGTCTCGTAGGCGACATCGCTGGCCTCGCCGATAAAGGCGTGGCGGAAGGCGTCGGCAGCAAAGAGGCCGTGGAGATAGGTTCCCATCACCCTTCCATCACCGCTGCGCGCTCCTTCCGCTTCCCCCCTCACGCGGGAAAAAGGGCGGGCGCGGTCGACGCCTTCGGTGACGCCCATATGCATGTGGTAGCCGGTCAGCGGCAGTCCGGAAGCTGCGTCGACGGCATTTTCCGCGCGCAATGTCTTGGTATGCGTGAGGACGGTTTCGACATCGAGAAGACCGAGGCCCTCGCTGCTGCCGGGCGCGCCTTCGATGCCGTCCGGATCGCGGATGCTGCGCCCCAGCATCTGATACCCGCCGCAGATCCCGAGCACTCTCGCCCCGCTGCGGTGCAGCGCCTTGATATCGATGTCCCAGCCTTGCCGCCGCAGCGCTTCCAGATCGCTGCGCGTCGCCTTCGAGCCGGGCAGGATGACGAGATCGGCATCGCGCGGCAGCGCCTTGCCGGGCTCGACAATGGTCAAATCCACCGCCGGCTCGGCGCGTAGCGGATCGAGATCGTCGAAATTGGCAACGCGCGGCAGGCGCGGCACGGCAATGCGGTAGCGCGCCCCGGCCCTGTGCTCGCCCGCAACGAGGCCGAGTACGTCTTCGGCCGGCAGTTTTCCCGCATCGGCAAAGTGAGGCAGCGGGCCGAATACGGGCCGGCCGGTGCGCGCCATAATGAACGCCTTGCCGTCATCGAAAAGGCTCGCATCGCCCCGGAACTTGTTGATGAGCGTTGCCGCAATGCGCTCGGCGTCCTCGCGGGCAATCACCGCAAAGGTCCCGACAACGGAGGCAATCACGCCGCCGCGCTCGATATCGCCGATCAGCACCACCGGCAGGTCTGCGGCTTGGGCAAAGCCGAAATTGGCGAGATCGCCCTGGCGCAGATTGACCTCGGAGGCGCTGCCGGCGCCTTCGACCAGCACGAAATCCGCGTCGGCCGCGAGTTCGCGAAACGCCGCGAGCACGTGCGGCAGCAATTCGGCACGGCGGCGGAAATAGTCGCGCGCACTCATCGAAGCGAGGCGCTTGCCGCGCAGCACGACCTGCGCGCCGGTCTCCTGCTCGGGCTTGAGCAGCACCGGGTTCATTGCCGTTGTCGGGGCAAGCCGCGCCGCACGCGCCTGCAGCGCCTGGGCCCGGCCGATTTCGCCACCGTCCTCGCTCACCGCGGCATTGTTGGACATGTTCTGCGGTTTGAACGGGGCTACCCGCAAGCCGCGATTGGCAAGCGCACGGCACAAGCCGGCAACGATCAGCGATTTGCCGACATCCGACCCCGTCCCCATGAACATCAACGCTTTGGCCATTTTGCCTTATGCCACGTCGATGACATGGGCATAAGAGCCCATCACCCGCCCCTCGACAGCCCCCATTGGCGCGAGCAGCTCCCCGCGCGCATCGGTAGCTTGAAAGAGCGGCGTCAGGCGCGTCTGCCTTGCGGAGGAATAGTGGAACTCATGGCCGTTGAGTTGCGCCGGCCAGGGAAGCGGGCTCTGATGGGTAAGGCGCCGGTAGCCCAGCACGCGCTTTGGCCGATCCATGCGCGTGACGACCGGCAGGAGCCCCGCCATTTCGTAGGGCATGCCGCCCTTGTCGATCAGCACTTCCCCAAGCGCCATGAACCCTCCGCACTCGCCATAGATGAGCGCGCCCCTCTCACGCGCGGCGACGAGCCCGGTCCTGAAATGACCAGCCGCCGCCAGCGCCGCACCATGCAGTTCAGGATAGCCGCCGGGCAGGAACACCGCATCGGCATTGACTGACGGCGCCTCGTCAACAAGCGGCGAAAAGAAGCTGAGTTCGGCGCCCTGCGCTCGCCAGTCCTGCAACCAATGCGGGTAGAGGAAAGCGAAAGCATCGTCGCGGGCAATGGCGATGCGCTGCCCGAGCGGAGGAAGCGTTGGCGCGGCCTGCTCTCCTGCGGGCAGTTTAGCGGCAAGGCTCAGCAACAGGTCGAGGTCGATATAGTCGGCAAGAGCCTGACCGGCGCGCGCCACCACCGCCTTGAAGGCTGCGACCTCATCGGGAAGCACGAGACCCAGATGCCGCTCCGGCAGCACCAGTTGCGGGTCGCGCGGAATGGCGCCGAGGCAGGGTATGCCGGTGGCAGCGAGCGCCTCGGTCAGCATGCGTTCATGGCGTGTGCTGGCGACACGGTTGAGGATGACGCCGCCGACCCGCACGCCCTTTCGCCAATTGGCAAAGCCGGCGACCAATGGTGCGACCGACTGGCTCTGCCGCTCGGCATCGACAACGAGCACCACCGGTAGGCCGAGCGCCTGCGCCATATCCCCCGTGGAGCCGACCCCGTCCGCTGCGCCGTCGAAAAGACCCATGACGCCCTCGACCAGCAACAGGTCGGCATCTTCTGCGTGTGTCGAAGCCAGTTGGCGCAATCGGGCATCGCTCATCGCCCATGGGTCGAGATTGGCGGCGCTGCGCCCTGCCGTGCGCGCCAGTATGGCCGTGTCGATATAGTCGGGTCCGGTCTTGGCCGGCGCCACTGCAATGCCCCTGCCCTGGAGCGCTGCCACCAGTCCGAGCGTCATCACTGTCTTGCCCGAGCCCGAGCGCACAGCGGCAATGACGATGCCCTTGGGGGAAGTCATCAAAGCGCCGCCCTTGAGCTTAGGGTCGGCCGAGGGCAGTTTGTCGCCGGCGCGAAGACAAGGACAGGCAGATGAATATTCTCATCCTCGGTGGCACCGGCGAAGCACGCGAACTGGCCGGGCGGCTTGCAGGCGCGGGCCATCGCGTCATCACCTCGCTTGCCGGCCGCACCAGCGCGCCGCTGGCATCGGCCGGTGAGATGCGCGTTGGCGGCTTCGGTGGCGCGGCCGGACTTGCCACCTATCTCACCGCCATGCGCATCGACCGGCTGGTCGATGCCACGCATCCCTATGCCGCCACCATTTCGCGCAACGCCGTCGCCGCTGCAACCACCGCCGGAGTGCCGCTCGTGCGCCTGATACGGCCCGCCTGGGAGCCGCAGCCGGGCGAGCGCTGGACAATCATGGAAAGCGTTGCGGAAGCTGCTGCCGCTCCCCCCCGCGGAGCGCGGGTTCTGGTGACCACCGGGCGTGGCGAACTCGCGCACCTGCTCCAGCGCGAGGACTGCCAATTGCTGGTGCGCCTGATCGAGCCGCCGGCAACACCCCTGCCCGCGCACGCGCGGCTGATCCTCTCGCGCCCGCCCTACCGGCTCGATGACGAGCTGGCCCTGATGCGGCGCGAGGCCATCACCCATCTCGTCACCAAGAACTCGGGCGGCGAGCAGACGCGGGCCAAGCTCGATGCGGCGCGCCAGGCGGGCGTTGCCGTCCTTATGATCGCGCGCCCCGCCTACGGACCAGCCCTCGAAGCCTGCGGCATCGAGGACGTCGTCGCTGCCCTCAAGCTCGACCAACACCATCACCGCGCACCCGGCGGTTGATGCAACCGGCCGATCGCGCAGGTCGCATTGGCGGATTTGCGCTTTGCCAGCAGCAACTCGCCACGCACCATCACCGCGGCCTCGGCAACGCTTTCGAGTCCCAGCGTCTCGCCCACCACCGCTGAAGGGTTGGGCGTATCCATTGCCGCCAGCGCCTGGCGCGCAATTCCCCATACCGGCACCCCGAAATGCGCCGCGGCCGCGACGATCGCCGGCTCGTGCGCCTTGCTCTCCAGCGTCGCCATTGCAGCGATATCGCCAGGCCTTGCATCGAGTGCCGCGAGCGCTTCGTTCACCAATGTGACGAGTTCGTCCACCATCGCCCCGCGACGACAGCCAACTCCAACAACGAGAGGAGCACCATTGCACGCCGATACGGGCACCGTATTCACCGATTTTCGTTCCCCATCGCGCATCAAATGCGCTTGTAGGAGCCGCAAACCTGCCGGTCAATCAATGGCTTGCGCTCGCCATCTCCACACGAGAACGCTTCTGAAAATCATTCGCAAAAACAAAGACTTGCCGCCTCCGCCACGAAGGTCTATGCCCCTCGCCCACACCCTCAATCCACGGAACTCGTCTTGGACACGACCCGCCGCACCACCCTCATCGCCGCCGCCAGCCTCCTCGTCGCCCTCATCGTCCTCGCCCTCAAAACCCTGGCCTGGTACGTCACCGGCTCGATCGCCCTCTACTCGGATGCGCTCGAATCGATCGTCAACGTGGTGACGGCGGTCGTGGCGCTGGTGGCGGTCACGCTTGCGGCCAAGCCTGCCGATGCTGCCCTGCCCTATGGCTATCACAAGGCGGAATATTTCTCGGCAGTCATCGTCGGCGTCATGATCGTGATCGCGGCCATTCTCATCTTCTGGGAAGTCTGGCTCAGCCTTGGCGAGGCGGCGCTTCCGCAGGCGCCGGTGCAAGGGCTCACCATCAGCGCCGTCGCAACCATCATCAACGCGATCTGGGCGTTCGTGCTCATGCGCCAGGGCCGCAAGGTCCAGTCACCGGCGCTCGAAGCCGATGGCAAGCACCTCTTTGCGGACGTGATCTCGACTGGCGGCGTTATGGTCGGCTTGGTGCTGGTCTATTTCACCGGCTGGGCAATCCTCGATTCAGTGCTGGCGGCGCTGGTGGCACTCAACATTCTCTGGTCCGGCTGGACCGTCATCCGCGAGAGCGTCGGCGGGCTGATGGACGTTGCGGTGCCGCAGGAGACGCAGCGCACCATTCGCGAAGTGATCTCGACCAATGCGGAAGGCGCCATCGAGGCCCACGACATTCGCACCCGTCAGGCCGGCAAGATGATGTTCATCGATTTCCATCTCGTCGTGCCCGGCACCATGACCGTCGACGATGCCCACTCCATCTGCGACGGCATCGAAGCAGGGCTGCGCGAGGCGGTCGAACCGGTGCAGATCACCATTCATGTCGAGCCCGAAGAAAAGGCCAAGCACAGCGGCATCGTCGTCGTTTGACGAAATCGGGCGACGCAGTCAGGATCGATCCCATGCGCGTCCTTTCTCTCATCATCTTCGCCGTCATGACGGTCCCGGCCCTCGCCTTCGGCTGGGGTCATTACGAAAACACGCGCTTTGGCTATGCCATCGACATTCCACCGAACTTCGAGGGCGGCAGACAAAGCGGTAACGAGGATGGCCAGATGTTCCGCTGGATGGCGCGCGCGCAATTGCTGACCGTGTGGGGCGGCAACGCGCCTGGCGGCTTCGAGCAGGAAACCGCCGCGATGCTGGCGAAGGCGTCGGCGGACGGCTGGAACATCAGCTATCAGGCGACCACCCCGACCTGGGCCCATTTCAAGGCACAACGGGGCGAACGCATGCTGCACCAGCGCATGATTGCGCTCTGCGACGGGCAGTATGCAGCGTTCCTCTTCGACTTCGCAATGCAGGAAGTTGCCAATGTCGAACCCGTCATAGAGCGGCTCGAGCGATCCTTGCGGGGCGAGCGCAGCTGCTAGCGGTGCAGATGCACATCGAACCAGTTCTCGATGGTAAAGAACGTATTGGCCGCCTTGATCGCCGCCTGCCATGAGGCTCGCGCATGGATGACGCGGTAAAAGGCAAGATTGAGAAGAACGGGCACAGAGGCGCCGTCAGGATATCCGCTGGGCGCGATATAGGTTGTCGCGCCCGCATCATGGAACGTCGAAACGATGGGCGTACGAGCCGTGTCGCAAGCCGTCGATATGACGACCGGCGGCACGGTGCGCAGGCGCTCGGCGAGCAGGTCGGCACCCAGCCTGTTGCCGGGCAGCACCAGGTCATCCACGCCCTCGGCCAGTGGCGCAAAGACGAAACCGCGCTCGTCGCCATGTCCGCAAATCAGCGCCACATCGCTCGCCTCGCCGCTGGCGTCGAGCGCGTTGAAGAAATCCGAAGGTCTGCCAACCGGGTGCAGGTGGACCGTGGCACCCATGCTTTCCAGTTGCGCACGCAGCAGCAGCGCCTCGCCCATATCGTCAATGGCGATGAGGGCGACCTTCATGAGCTAGAACTCGATTCCCGCCTGCGCCTTCACGCCCGCCCGGAACGGGTGCTTGATCTCCGTCATCTCGGTGACGAGATCGGCGATCTCGATCAGCTCGTCCTTGGCGTTGCGGCCGGTGACGATAACATGGGTGTCGCGCGGCTTGTTCCTGAGCGTTTCAACCACCTCGTCGAGCGGCAGGTAATCGTAGCGCAGGCAGATATTGAGCTCGTCGAGCAACACCATCTTGTAGGACTCGTCGGCAATCATCGCCTTGGCTGCCTCCCAGGCAGCCCGGGCGGCGGCGAGATCGCGTTGGCGGTCGGCGACGTCCCAGGTGAAGCCCTCGCCCATCGCCTTGATCGTCACCTGGTCGGGGAATTTCTCCAATACGTCGCGTTCGCCCGTGCCCCATTTGCCCTTGACGAACTGCACCACGCCGACCTTGAAGCCGTGGCCAATGGCGCGAAACACCATGCCGAAGGCGGCAGTCGACTTGCCCTTGCCCTTGCCGGTATGAACGATGAGAAGCCCGCGTTCCTGCGTCTTCGTTGCAAGAATCTTGTCACGCGCCTCCTTCTTCTTCTTCATCTTTTCGGCGTGATAGGCGTCGCGCTCCGCTTCGCTCATGAGGTCGGTTTTCTTGGGGGTGCGGTCGGTCATGGTCGGGCTCTTTCCAGGTCTAGGCCCACCTCATTCGTCCCGGCCTTCGGCCGACCCACCTTCTCCCATGAGGGGAGAAGGGGTGCCGGGACGAGATGGTGCCACGTCGCCTTCTCCCCTTGGGGGAGAAGGTGCCCGAAGGGCGGATGAGGGGTCAATTGGAGCTTCAAGATAGGCATAAGCCGAATTGGAGCGCGGACTCCAGAGGCCCCGCTCGCGGGCTTCGTTGAATTTGGCGATTAGCTCGTCATAGCCATGGCGATTGTTGGCGATGAGGAAACCACGCACGGCCTCGTTCTCGACGAACGCCTCGAAGGCCAAGTCGAAATGGTGGGGCTTTACCGCCCCTGTGGTCGCTGCATAGGCGAACATATAATCCACCGTGGCGACGATCTCGAAGGCACCCTTGTAGCCGTGGCGCATCACTCCGGCGATCCACTTCGGATTGACCACACGACTGCGCACGACCCGGGCGATTTCCTCTTCGAGCGTGCGGGCAAGCGGATGCTCGGGACGGGAATGATCGTTGTGATAGGCGGTAGGCCGCTGTCCGCTGAGGTCTTCCGCTGCAGCCAGCAGGCCCCCTTCGAACTGGTAGTACTCGTCGGAATCGAGCAGATCGTGCTCGCGATTGTCCTGGTTGTGGACGACAGCCTCTATACCCGAGAGCCGCGCCGTGAAGAGGTCGCGCTCAGGCGTTCCGTGTGAATGGGCGCCATAGGCATAGTCCCCCCACGCAATGAACGCGCGCGACAAATCGGCCTTGTCCCGCCATTTGCCCGTATCGATCAGCTGCTGGAGACCGGCACCATAGGCCCCCGGCTTCGAGCCGAAAATGCGGTGCCCGGCGAGAAGCGCCGCTTCATCCTCGGATTTGCCGTCCTTCATCAGGCCCAGCGCGTCGCTGCGCATACGGGCCGCAATCGGGTTCTGGTCTTCGGGTTCGTCGAGGGCGCCGATGGCGCGAACGGCTTTGTCGAACAGCGCGATCTGCGCCGGGAAGGCGTCTCGGAAGAAACCGGATATCCGCAGCGTGACATCGATGCGCGGCCGCCCGAGCTTTGCCAATGGGATGATCTCGTAGCCCGAAACGCGCAGCGATGACGGGTCCCATTTCGGCCTCGCGCCAATGAAAGCGAGCGCCTGGGCGATGTCGTCGCCCCCGGTGCGCATGTTGGCCGTACCCCAGAGCGAAAGCGCAAGCGACTTCAGATAAACACCATGGTCCTGAAAGTGCCGCAGGATCAGATTCTCAGCCGATTTTCGCCCGAGTTCCCAAGCGGTTGGCGTCGGCACGGCGCGATTGTCCACCGAGTAGAAATTGCGCCCTGTCGGGAGCACATCCAGACGGCCGCGCGAGGGAGCACCGGAAGGCCCCGGCCCCACGAACTTGCCGTCCAGGCCATCGAGGAGCGCCTTGATCTCGGCGGGGCCGGACGCGGCGAGCCGGGGGCGGATGATAGTTTCGACGGTTTCGAGCACTGCGCGGCTCGAGCGCCATTCCGGATCGGGTGCGCGCCCGCAGACGAGATCGGCGGCGAGCGCTTCGAGCGCTTCGACCACATCGCCGATTGTTTGCAGCCTGGCCCCTTTGTCTGGGGGACAAAGGGTCATGGGTATCGGCCCGGACCAGCGCTCGCCCAGCCTTGCCGTCAACGGGTCGAACCCAAGCCTCAGATCATCCGCCAGCGCGCGAATGAGGCTCGCATCCTTGCCGCCGCCTTCACCGCGCGGCACGCGCGCGAGCGCGACGACCAGGTCACGCTCCAACGTGCCCCGCGGCGAACGGCCAAGAATATGCAAGCCATCGCGGATCTGGGCTTCCTTCAACTCGCAGAGAAAATTGTCGATCTCGATCAGCGCCGCGTCGGGATCGGCCGGCAGGCCGATATCCTCGTCGAGCCGGGCGTCACGGGTAAAATCGAGGATACGGCGCTTGAGGTCGGCAAGCCGGCGGCGATCCATGCCGGCAGCGGCGTAGTATTCATCGAGCAGCGCTTCGAGGTCCTTCAAGGGACCATAGGTTTCGGCGCGGGTGAGCGGGGGCACCAGATGATCGATGATGACCGCGCCCGTGCGCCGCTTGGCCTGCATGCCCTCGCCCGGATCATTGACGATGAACGGGTAGAGGTGCGGCAACTGCCCCCAGAGCGCATCGGGATAACTTGCGGCATCGAGCGCCACCGACTTGCCGGGCAGCCATTCGAGATTGCCGTGCTTGCCGTTATGGATCAGCGCATGGGCACCGAACTCATGATGCAGCCACAGATAGGCGGCGAGATAGGCATGCGGCGGCACGAGGTCGGGATCGTGAAAGCTGGTCGCCTCATCGAGATCATAGCCCCGCGCCGGCTGCAGCAGAATGGCGACATTGCCGAAGGTGAGCGCCGGCAGATGGAAGACGTCGCCGCGCACGAACGGATCGGCATCCGGCTCGCCCCAGCGGGCGGTGATGTCGGATCGGACCCGAACCGGCAGGGTGGCGAAGAGCTCACGATAGCGGGCGAGGGAAAACGGCACGCCTTCGCCGCGCTGGGGGTTGGCATTGGTAGGGCCAGATTGGAGGAGAGCTATGAGGGCGTTGCCGTTTTCGGGCATCACCCCCCTCCCATCCTCCCCCGCAAGGGTGTAGCCGGCACTCCGCAGGGCGTTCAAAATCTCCACGGTTGATTGAGGCGCGTCATACCCGACACCATTCGCCAGGCGGCCATCGCGCAGCGGATAGTTCGCCAGCACGATGCCGATGCGTCGTTCACGGCGCGGCGTCGCGCGCAGGCGCGTCCAGTTGGCAGCAAGGGCGGCGGCTCGTTCGATGCCTTCGTCATCGCACGCATAGGCGGAAAGCGGACATTGCGTGCGCTCGTGCCAGACACCCTCCTGCTTATGCCCGACAAGGATCATGCCGGAGCGCCCGTCGACCTCGGGCAGCACCACCTGCATGGCGAGGTCCTTGGCGGTGAGGCCCGCTTTGTCCTCGAGCCATGCCTGCCGTGGCCGGCTGTTCTGGAGCAGCTGGAGCATGGGCGCGTCAGTCCCGGCAAAGGGATTGGCCCGTGGCTCGATGCTGTCGATGCCGACGGCAAAACCCGTCAGATTGAGAATGACCGAGGGCGCGAAGCGCTCGAAGGCAGCCTGCAGCATGCGCACGCATGCGGTTTCCTTGAGCGATGAGACCACCAGAGGCACGGGCTTTAGGCCCCGCGCCTCAAGGGCAGCTATGAGTGCTTCGATGGTCGCGGTGCCGGCACCTTCGAGGGCGGCGCGATAAAAGAGGATGGGCACATAATGCGCTCGCCCCGCTTCCCCTTGAGGGGGGGCATGGTGCTCGGCAAATGCCTTCAGCTCGATCATGCCGAGGCCGGGATACCAGAGGCCGAACCGCGCGAAGGGCTCGATCTCGATCCCCGAAAGCTCTCCACGCCCGGCAATACGGTTGATGGCAGCAAGCAGCCTGTCGGCGTTGTCCGGCCCCCCCGCGACGATCAGCCCATGCAGGCGCAACCAGGTTTGCGGCGACACGCTCGAACGGTCGATGAGAATCGGATCGGGATTGGCGTCACCCGAGAGCAGCACCAGCGGAATACCGGCGGCGGCGCAGCACGCCGACAGTTCGTCGACGCCATACTGGAAATAGGAAATGCCGCCGGTAAGCCGCAGGACCACCGCACTTGCGTGGCGCACGGTATTTTCGATCCACAGATCGACCGAAAGATTGTGCGAGAGCCGCATCAGATTGGCGAGGCGCAGGCCATCCTCGCCGGCGCGGTCGGCGGCGGCGGCGAGCGTCATCAGTTCGCTGTCGGCAAACGAGCCATAGACGATCCGACCGGGCGTCTGGCCGAGGTCGATGGCCTCGCCTTCCTGCTGCAATGCGCCGGCCTGCGCCGAGAGAAGGTGCATCAGGCGGACTCCCCGATTTGCAAACCGCGGTTGGGCACCACTGTGCCACAGGCGCGATGCAGCACCCTCCCCCTTGCGGGGAGGGTTGGGGAGGGGGTCGCGCCGCGCTTCATCACGGCTACGCAGCGGCCGCGGTGGCCGCGCGTTCGAGACTGGCGGTTATGGCGGCACGGTCGAGGGGCGATTCCCCGATCACGACGAGCGCCGTATCGCGCGTTTCGTCCTGCGCCCACGGGCGGTCGAAATAGGCGGTCATTCGCGGGCCTACCGCCTGGATGGCGAGGCGGGCCGGCGCGCCCTCTATCGCCGCGAAACCTTTAAGGCGCAGCACGTCGAACCTGCGGATCGTCTCCTCGATGGCCTTGAGCAGGGCGTCCTTGCCGGCCACCTTGGGGATGCGCAGCGAGAACGAATCGAAGTCGTCATGCTCATGTGCCTCTCCGCCATGCTCGAGCTCATGGTGGCTGGGGCGATTTTCGATATCCGCCTCCGAACCAAGGCCAAGGCCGAGAAGCGCGGCCACATCGACTTGGCCGTTGGCGGCGCGGATGAGCCCCGTGCCGGGGCGCAGGTCTTGCCGCAACCGCGCCTCGACGCGGGCGAGATCGTCCGGCAAAACCAGATCGGTCTTGTTGATGATGACGAGGTCGGCCGCATTCAGCTGATCTTCGAACAGTTCGCCCAGCGGGGTTTCGTGGTCGAGCATCTCGTCCGAGCGGCGCTGTGCGTCGAGCGCAGCTTCATCGCCAGCAAACCGCCCTTCGGCCAGAGCTGCCGCATCGACGACGGTGACGACGCCATCGACCGTCAACTCAGCCTTGATCTGCGGCCAGTTGAACGCGCGGATCAGTGGCTGCGGCAGCGCGAGGCCCGAGGTTTCGATGACGATGTGGTCCGGGCGGTCGGGACGCGCGAGCAATGCCTGCATGGTGGGGATGAAGTCGTCGGCCACGGTGCAGCAGATGCAGCCATTGGCCAGTTCGATCATGTCCTCCTCCCGGCAGGTCTCGTCGCCGCAGCCGGCGAGGATGGACTTGTCCACCCCGATATCGCCGAACTCGTTGATGATGAGCGCGATGCGCTTGCCTCTGGCGTGCGCCAGCATGTGGCGCACCAACGTGGTCTTGCCGGCCCCCAGAAACCCGGTGATGACGGTGGTTGGTATCTTGCTGGTCATGGCCGTGCCTCACGCTATGCCGGTGAACATCAACGCTTCCACGCCTTCGACGCCAAAGGCAAAGCCGATGCCTACAACGATACCGCCAAGCACACGCGGGGCGAGCGGAACCGCCCCGCCTTTCCAGATCGCGCGCGTCAGATACATGGCGCCGACGGCAATGGCGGCCTGGACCAGGGCAAAGCCGACGAGATAGGCAAGCAGTGGGCTCGACTCCGCGCCGATGATGCCGCCCGCATAGGCCATGCCATGGAAGAGACCGGCAAGGGCAATGAGCGCCAGTTCGAGCGCGCCGAATTTCTTGTACCCGAGTGCCAGCGCCAGCCCGATGGCAAGGAGCGAAACCAGCACCATCCATTCGGTCGCGGCAAAGCTCACTCCGGCGACGGCAACAAGGCACCCGGCCAGCGTGCCGGAAACGAATGCCAGTGGTATGGCGAGCGTTGCCCGCGAAAACGCGGCCAGAACCCCGATTGCGAGAATGAAAGCCAGATGATCGACCCCGATCACCGGATGGGTCATGCCGGTGGCAAGCCCTGTCCAGACGGTGTCGGGCGTTTGCCCGCCCATGGCGTGGTGCGCAAAGCCTGGCGTTGCGAGCGCGATGAAAGAGAATAGCGAAAGGGATAGACGCGAGAATGCCCTGGGCATCGGTCGAACTCCTGTATCCGTCCACCCGACGGAGTTTGAGAAATGGGCTCTTCGCCCGGCTGACGTGCCGGCAGGTCTCCTGGCTCGCGATGTCTTTGCCGCGCTCTCCGCCTTCCCGGCCGTTGGGCCAGTGGCGTTCGGAAAGCGCTCACCGCTCACAGTTGCGGGGGCAGCCACGGATTTGGTCCCTGATGGGTACGCCGCACCGTGTTCCCTTTTGATCCCGTTGCGACTCTGTCGCGGGGAACCAACACAGCCTCTGGTGTGGCATGGGCGAAGACGCCGGTCAATCTTGGCGCGTGCGCATGGGCGCGCTCCCCCTGTGCATGGCACCTTGATTATTGCTCGCTCCTGCCACATGCAGGACCTTCAACCCTGCGCCAGGAGTTTCCATGTCCGTCGCCCTCACCGGTTTTTCCCAGATCGCCTCAGACTATGATGCCGTGCTGTCGGACGTGTGGGGCGTCATCCACAATGGCGTGACGGCGCATCCCTCGGCCAGCGAGGCGCTGGTCAATTACCGCCGGCAGGGCGGGCATGTGGTGCTGATCACCAATGCGCCGCGACCGTCCGAACCTATCCTTGCCATGCTCGATCGCCTGGGCGTACCGCGCGAAGCCTATGACGCGATCGTCTCTTCGGGTGATGTCACGCGTTCGATGATCGCCAAATACTCGGGCAAGGTCATCCATCATGTCGGTCCGCCGAGCGAGGACGATGCGCTCTATGAAGGCCTCGACGTCATTCGCGGCAGCGCCGAAGACGCGGCGGTCGTGGTCGTCACCGATCTCGATACCGATGACGATACGCCCGAAATGTACCGCAAGCGCGCCGAGTTCTGGCTGAGCCGCAAGCTCAAGATGATCTGTGCCAACCCCGATCGCGTGGTCGAGCATGGGGAGAAGATCATCTATTGCGGCGGGGCGCTGGGCGATCTCTATTCGGCCATGGGCGGCATGGTTCTGATGGCCGGCAAGCCCTATATGCCGATCTATGAGGAAGCCTTCCGCATGGCCGAGAAGGCGGCCGGACGCCAGCTCTCGAAGGGCCGTACCCTCGCCATCGGAGACAGCGTTCGCACCGATGCAGCAGGAGCCGCACAGTTCGGGGTCGATCTCCTGTTCATCACCGGCTCGATCCATGCCGCCGAACTCGACGCCTGGGGCAACCCCGATCCGGAAGCGATCACCGACCTTGTAGCGCCGAGCCGCGCCAACATGGTCGGTTTCCTGCCGAGACTAAGATGGTAGCCCCCTCTCCAACCCGCCCTGCAAGGGTGTCGCATTGGGAATGTAGCACCATGGAGTGCGACCCACCGGCCCGGCACCTGCCCCCTTGCGGGGGAGGTTGGCAGGGGGGTACCCACTGCATTTGTCGACTGCACCCGCCTCGAAGGATTCGTTTCCGGTGACCGATTTCCACTTCCTTTCCGGACTGGACCATGTACCTCCGCAACTGCGCGGAGCGCTGGTCGCCATCGGCAATTTCGACGGCTTCCACCGCGGCCACCAGTCTGTCCTCGAAATGCTCAAGGCCCGTGCGGCCGAAAAAGGTGTGCCAGCGCTGGTTTTCACCTTCGAGCCGCATCCGCGGGACGTCTTTGCGCCCAATCCGTTCATGTTCCGGCTGACAACAGCAAAGGCCAAGGCCCGGCTCGCCGAATCCCTCGGGCTCGATGGCATCGTCGTCATGCCCTTTACCCGCGAGTTCTCGCAGATCGAAGCCGAGGATTTCGTCGCCCGGTTCCTGGTCGATGCACTCGCGGTCAGCGGCGTGATCGTCGGTGCCGACTTCCATTTCGGCCGGCAACGGCGGGGCACGCCGGCTTTCCTCAAGGCTGAGGGCGAGCAAAACGGCTTCGAGGTTCATGTCCTCGATCTGCTCGACGAGGGTGATGAGGTGATCTCGTCCTCGCGCATCCGGGCAGCGCTCGGCGAAGGCAGCGTTGCCGCGGCCAACCGGCTGCTCGGCTATCACTGGTTCTTCGACGGCTGCGTCGTGGTGGGCGATCAGCGCGGGCGCGAGCTCGGCTATCCGACCGCGAACATGCAGACCGATGTCGGTTTCGGACTGGCACAGGGTGTCTACGCCGTGCGGGCGCGGCTGGGCGATCGCCTGCTCGACGGCGTTGCGGCTTTCGGCAAGCCGATGTTCGACAATCAGCGCCCACCCTTCGAGACGCACCTTTTCGATTTTGACGAGCATATCTACGGGCAGACGCTGTCGGTCGCGCTTGTCGGCCATATCCGCGGGCAGGAAGTGTTTTCAGGCCTCGAGGAGCTCGTCGTCGCCATGGACCGCGACAGCCGCAAGGCACGCGAACTGTTGGCGGCTGCTCAACCGGTCTCGCAACTGGATGAGAAGCTGGGGTTCTTCGGATAGGGGCACGCCCTTCGAGGCCCGCTTCGCGGGCACCTCAGGATGAGGTCACTGGCATTCCGCTGCATCATTAGCCTCATGGTGAGGTGCGCCGAAGGCGCCTCGAACCACGAGGCGTAGCACTGAGGTTCACGTCCTAAAACCTCCACCGCACGCCGACGGTACTCGCATTGTGCCCGTCGCCCATACCCGCAATCGCCCCCCACGCGCCTGACCGGTGCTGGATGCGGAAGAACACTTCCGTCTCCGGATGCGCATCATGCGAAACGGCGATTTCAGGCGCGATGTAGAATAGCACATGCGGATCGGCGCCCGGCGCCACCCGGTTGCTCTCGATGCCGATGGTGTTGGTGACGGCCGACGCGCCGAGCGTCAGCGAGGGCGCAACGTTGATTTCACCGAACTGCAGCCCTTCGTAACGCCCGACGAGCCCGCCCCAGACCTCGCCGCGGCTTCCATCCTCGCCAAAGCCGATCGCCGCGCCGGCCTCGATGCCGAAGCGCACGTTGCCGCCCTCGAGGAAGAACTGCTGATAGCCGCCGCCAGCGACATAGTTGTTTTCGTAGTCGAGCCCGAACGGGCCCAGCGGGTTGAGGATATGCTCCATATGGCCGGTGTGATAGCGCCCGCCGAAGACGAAGACCGACTGGTCGTCGCTTTCTGCTGCCTCGGCCCAGCTCGCCCCAAGAAACAGGGCGCCCAATACCAGGAAGGATAAATACTTAAGCATTTTCATCTCCCCACAACTAAATGGGGAGCGCTATGGTTTCTGGATCGTTAAAGAAGTGATCGGACGCGATCACGTCTCGCAGCGGGTGTGTCGAGGTTCAGGGCAGGACGAGTCGAGAGTGCTCGCAGGCCGTCCTGACCTGAAGATCGGCACACCCGGCAAATCCCCTTTGCCCCGGCCGCTCTCGCTTGCTACAAGGCCGCCAAATTCTCCGAACCGATTGCCGCGCTTATGAACGATACCGCCACGAGCGAGACCGATTATTCGGCAACGCTCTTCCTGCCGCAGACAGATTTTCCCATGCGTGCCGGCCTGCCGACGCGCGAGCCGATCTGGCTGGAACGCTGGGAGAAGATGGACCTCTATGCCCTGCAGCGTGAGCAGGCCAAGGATCGCCCGCTCTTTACCCTGCATGACGGCCCGCCCTACGCCAACGGCAACATCCATATCGGCCATGCGCTCAACAAGACGCTGAAGGACCTTGTTTCGCGCTCGATGCAGATGCTCGGCTACAACTCGGCCTATGTGCCGGGCTGGGACTGCCATGGCCTGCCCATCGAATGGAAGATCGAGGAGCAGTACCGCGCCAAGGGCAAGGACAAGAACGAAGTCCCCGTCGTCGAATTCCGTCAGGAATGCCGCACCTTCGCCGAGCAGTGGGTGGACGTGCAGCGCGAGGAATTCAAGCGCCTCGGCATCATCGGCGAATGGGACAACCCCTACCTGACGATGAGCTTCGACGCCGAAGCCCAGATCGCGCGCGAGCTGATGAAGGTTTCGGCCAGCGGCCTGCTCTATCGCGGGTCGAAGCCGGTGATGTGGAGCGTCGTCGAGCGCACGGCGCTGGCCGAAGCCGAGATCGAGTATCAGGACTACGAGTCCGATGCGATCTGGGTGAAGTTCCCGGTCCATTCCGGTGGCGGCGAGATCACCTCGCCCGCTTTCCACGACCTCAACGCCTATGTCGTCATCTGGACGACGACTCCGTGGACCATCCCTGGCAACCGCGCGATCGCCTATTCATCGAAGATCGCCTACGGCCTCTACGAGGTCACCAAGGCGCCGGAGGGCAATTGGGCATCCGTCGGCGAGAAGTTCATCCTTGCCGACAACCTGGCCGCCGAGGTTTTCGCCAAGGCCAAGGTCGAGGCGTTCGCGCGCATCGGCGATGTCGACCCGGCCCATATCACCTCGTGCTTCCATCCGCTGCGGGGCCTTGCTGGCGGCTACGAATTCGAGGTCCCTCTGCTCGATGGCGAGCATGTCACCGATGATGCCGGCACCGGATTCGTCCATACCGCCCCCAGCCACGGTCTCGACGACTTCGAGGTCTGGATGGCCCATGGCCGCCAGCTCACCGAGCGCGGCATCGACACCACGATCCCCTACCCCGTCGACGATGCCGGCTTCTACACCAACGATGCCCCCGGCTTCGACGGCGCGCGCGTTATCGACGACAGCGGCAAGAAGGGCGACGCCAACCAACGGGTCATCACCGCGCTGGCCGAACGCGGCATGATGGTGGCGCGCGGGCGCATCAAGCACCAATACCCGCATTCCTGGCGTTCCAAGAAGCCGGTGATCTTCCGCAACACCCCGCAATGGTTCGTCTATATGGACCGCGACATCGACGGCCCCGGCGACACGCTGCGCAAGCGCGCGCTCGCAGCCATCGACAGCACCCGATTCTATCCCGCCGCCGGGCAGAACCGCCTGCGCTCGATGATGGAGGATCGTCCCGACTGGGTGCTCTCGCGCCAGCGCGCCTGGGGCGTGCCGATCACCGTCTTCGTCCACAAGGACAGCCGCGAGATCCTCAAGGACGACGCGGTCAACCACCGCATCGCCCAGGCCTTCGAGGAAGAGGGCGCCGACGCCTGGTACAAGGACGGCGCCGCCCAGCGCTTCCTTAGCGACGCCTATAACGCCGAGGACTACGAGATGGTCCGCGACGTGCTCGACGTCTGGTTCGATTCCGGCTCGACCCATTCTTTCGTCCTGCGCAACAAGCAGAAATGGCCGCACCTCAAATTCCCGGCCTCGATGTATCTGGAAGGCTCGGACCAGCACCGCGGCTGGTTCCACTCCTCGCTGCTCGAAAGCTGCGCCACCAACGGCTTTGCCCCTTACGACAGCGTCCTCACCCATGGCTTCACCATGGACGGGGAAGGGCGCAAGATGAGCAAGTCGCTGGGCAACGTCGTCGCCCCGCAGGAGATCATCAAGCAGTACGGCGCCGATATCCTGCGCCTCTGGGTCGCCTCGTCCGACTATTCGGAAGATTTGCGCCTCGGCAAGGAGATCATCCAGACGACCGTCGACAGCTACAGGAAGCTGCGCAACACGCTGCGCTGGCTGCTCGGCAATCTCGCCCACTACCGCCCCGAGGACGACGTGCGCTTCGAGGAGATGCCCGAGCTCGAAAAGCTCATCCTGCATCGCCTTGCCGTGCTCGATGAGACGGTGCGCAGCGCCTATAAGGAATACGACTACAAGAAGCTGGTGGCGACGCTCTCCAACTTCATGAATGTCGAGCTCTCGGCCTTCTATTTCGACATCCGCAAGGACGCGCTCTATTGCGACCCGATTTCGTCGGTCCGCCGCCGTGCGGCCCTGACGGTGCTCAACTATCTCTTCAATTGCCTGACGGCCTGGCTCGCGCCGGTACTGGTCTTCACCATGGAAGAGGTATGGCTGGAGCGCCATCCAGAGGATGGCTCATCCGTGCATCTGCGCCTCTTCCCCGAAGTCCCCGGGGAGTGGCGCGACGATGATCTCGCCACCAAGTGGCAGAAGGTGCGCGCGGTGCGCCGCGTCGTTACCGGGGCGCTCGAGATCGAGCGTCGCGAAAAGCGCATCGGCTCCTCCCTCGAGGCGGCGCCCAAGGTCTATATTTCCGACGCCAGCTATGTCGTTGCGCTCCATGGCCTCGACCTCTCCGAGATCGCCATTACCTCGGGTATCGAGGTGGTCCAGAACGAGGGGCCCGCCGACGGTTTCCGGCTGGAGGAAGTGCCCGGTGTCACGGTCGTGCCCGCCCTCGCTGAAGGGCGCCGCTGCGCCCGCTCCTGGAAGATCCTGCCCGAGGTCGGCACCGATCCGGACTATCCCGACGTCACCCTGCGCGACGCCCAGGCTCTGCGCGAACGCAAGGCGGCGGGGCTTTAGCAGTTGAGTTCGATGATAGTCGGCACACCCCCCTCCCAACCTCCCCCGCAAGGGGGGAGGTGCCCATTTGCGGTCCGGGCAGCATGGTGCCACAAACACGATGCAGCACCCTCCCCCTTGCGGGGAGGGTTGGGGAGGGGGTCTTTGGCAGTGGTGGGGCAAAGTCCGACATGACCCTGCGCCCCCTCCTCCCCTCCATCATGCTTTTCCTCGTCGCCTTCGGCCTCGACCGCTTGCACAAGCACCTGCAGGTTGCGGCCGATTGCATAGGCCTGGGCATGAGCAAATGCGCCGCCATCCCGGCAACCTATGTGCCCATCTCGATGAGCAATTGGCGCGGCGGCGAGATTGTCCAGGTCACCGATTTCTTCGACTATGTCCTAATCTGGAACACCGGCATTTCCTATGGCCTCTTCGACAGCCTGCCGGTCTGGACGCTTGGCATATTGATGATCGTGGCCATGGCGGCGCTGGCGATATGGTGGCGTAGGGCCGATAGCCCCCTCATTCGGGCCGGACTGGCGCTCTGCCTTGGCGGCGCGCTTTCCAACGGCATCGACCGGGCGATCTATGGCGCGGTCGCCGATTTCTTCCATTTTCACTGGGGAAACTGGTCGTTCTACATCTTCAACATTGCCGATGTGGCGCTGACGCTGGGCGTGGTGGTGCTGCTGCTCGATGTTGTGGGTTTCAGCCAACGTAAGACTACCTGAACAATTTGCCGCCAGAATTACGCGCTAGGCGCGGCAAGACCACGCGCAAAAGACGGATTGGATTTTGTTCTGTCGCGCGGATGCGCTATGAAGCGCGCGTCGTTCAAGCAAAGGGACGTTTCATGAGCATCGGATCGACCGGCCGCCGGTCAGCAGTCGAAACCGTGAGCCGTGTCGCGATTGGCATTGTCCTCGCCGCAGCGCTCGCCGCCTGCACCACCGTCGAAGGCACCAACGCGCTGACGGATGTGGGAACTTTCGAGCGCGAGGTGATGACCTCGACCGCCCAGGGCCTCGGCATCGTGCCCAAGGGCTCCGAGAAGCAAGACCCGCAGGCCCGCGCGCCCCTGGCCCTGCCGCGCGATATGGCGGCGCTGCCGGCGCCCGTCCAGGGCAGTACGGCGCAGCTGCCGCAGAACCGCGACGAGCCCGAAATCAATGTGGCGGGCCTTAGCGAAGCCGACCTGCAGCGCCTGCGCAATGCCCGCGTCGTCGACCTGCGCAGCTATTCCGGGCGCCCGCTGACCGAAGAGGAAGCCCGCGCACTGACCGCTCGCATGACCTCGGCCGGCATGAATGTCAGCGCCTCGGGCGAGCGTCCGCTATACCTGCCCCCGGATGAATATTTCACCGCCGTGGGTGGACGCAACATGGTCTGCCAGGCAAGCAATGGCCAGCTGGTGCCGCTCAATGATCCGCGCTGCCCCGAAGAAATCCGCCGGGCCATCACCTCGGCCGGACCGCAGGCGAGGAGCAATGGGGTCATCGGCACCAATCCCGAAGGCTGGGGCGACGACTGACGTTTTCCGCGGCGGCAAGGGCTGCCGCGATTTTCTGCGCCGCCCTTGGGCCCCGCATGTTGAAGGCAAATTGTGATGAGTGAAAGCCGCACCGCACCGACCGGAGGCGACCGCCTCGCCAAGGTCATCGCCCGCTCGGGCCTCTGTTCGCGGCGCGATGCCGAAGGCTGGATCGCGGCCGGACGCGTCACTGTCAACGGCAAGAAGGTCATCACCCCGGCCTTCAACGTTACCGAGCGCGACAAGATCACCGTCGATGGTCAGCCCCTCGCCCAGCGCCAGGGCACGCGCGTCTGGCTTTATCACAAGCCTGCCGGGCTGGTGGTGACCGAGAAGGACCCGGAAGGGCGCCCGACCGTGTTCGACGCCGTCGAGAAGATCGGCTTGCCGCGCGTGCTGAGCGTCGGGCGGCTCGACATCAATACCGAAGGCCTGCTGCTTCTGACCAATGACGGCGGTCTCAAGCGTGTACTGGAACTGCCCGAAACCGGCTGGCTGCGCCGCTATCGCGTGCGCGCCCACGGCACCGTGACCCAGGCCGAACTGGACAGCCTCAAGCACGGCATCGAGGTGGATGGCGTGCGCTATGGCGAGATCGAGGCCACTCTCGAGCGCGAGCAGGGCACCAATATCTGGCTGACGCTCGCCCTGCGCGAAGGCAAGAATCGCGAGGTGCGTAACGTCCTTGAAGCGCTCGGATTGACCGTCAACCGGCTGATCCGGGTGAGCTACGGTCCCTTCCAGCTGGGCGACATTCCCGCCGGGGGCGTCGAGACGGTCAAGGCGCGCGTGCTGCGCGATCAGCTCGGCAAGCGTCTTGCCGAAGAGGCCGGCGTCGATTTCGAGAGCGAAATGCCCGAGATCGGCGGCGAGCGTCCACGCCGCGGCCGCCCCGTGCATGGGCTCAAGACCCGCACCGACAATCAGAGCCTTTCGGGCCGTCCCGAGACCCGTCGCGCGCCGCGCTGGCGCGATGACGACAACCCGCCCGACCCGCGCCGCATCCATTTCGAGGATGGCGAGAGTGTCGCCTTTCAGGGTAAGCCCAGCCGCCGGGGGGCTCCCGAGGCAGGCCGAGGCGCACCGGGCACCGAGCGTGCGAAATTCGGCAAGCGCCCCGTACGTGTCCCGCGGGATCTGGGCGAAAAGTCCCGCACGCCCGAAGATGGCGGCCTTGAGCGTCGCCCGCGCCACAGGCGCGACGACGAGACCGGCGGCCAGGCCGACGCGCGCCAGAAGCGCCCCTATCGCAGTGGTGGTGAGCCGACACGCGGCGCTCGCAGCGAAGGCGGCGGTGCACGGGCGCAGACCGGCGGCGCTGACCGACCGGCGCGTGGCCGGCCCGGACGCGATGACCGCCCCAGCCGCGACGGCAGGCCGCAAAGGCCGGGCGGTCCCGCACGCTCCTCGACGCGTCCGCCGGGTAAGCCGGGCGGCTCGCGCCGGCCAGGTGGCCGCCCCTCAGGCGGACCGGGCGGTCGCCCCACTGGCGGTGGACCCGGCAGGCCGCGCGGCCGCAAGGGTTAGACGATGCGCATCGTTGCCGGCAAGTTCCGCGGTAAGCAATTGACCGCGCCGAGCGATCTGTCGATCCGCCCGACGGCGGACCGGGTGCGCGAGTCGATGTTCAACATCCTTTCGAGCCGGCTTGGTCCCGATTTCGAGGGCCGGCGCGTGCTCGATCTCTTTGCCGGCACCGGTGCACTCGGTCTCGAAGCACTGTCGCGCGGCGCGTCCCACGTCACTTTCGTCGATACGGGTGCAGAAGCGCGCGGCCTCATCCGCGATCATATCGAGGCCTTCGGTGCCGGCGGCATTGCCAAGCTCCTGCGCCGCGACGCCACCGCACTTGGCCCCGTCGGCAATATCAGGCCATTCGATCTGGTCTTCCTCGATCCGCCCTATGGCAGAGGGCTCGGCGAGGCGGCGCTGATGAGCCTTCGCGAAAGCGGATGGCTGGCGCCTAATGCAATCCTCGTGTTCGAGGAATCGAACGACGCCGTAATCGATTGGCCGCGGGGATTCGAGCTGGAAGACCGTCGCGAATATGGCGCGGCGGCAGTGCATCTGCTGAAGTTTGTCGGCTAATCGCGTGCCACGCCTCGTGGTTCGAGGCGCCTTCGGCGCACCTCACCATGAGACTACTGGATATTGCTGTGATTGCTAACAGTAGCCCTCATGGTGAGGTGCGGAGTGCAACGGAGCCTCGAACCACGAGGGCGTGGCACTAAGCCGCCTTCGCACACATCTCACAGCGGCCGCGGATTTCCATGGTGGTCCGCTCAGGCTTGAAGCCGGTCTGCTTCGTCCAGGCGGAGAGACGTTCTTCGATCACCTCGTCGGCGAATTCGTTGACATGGCCGCAATTTTCGCAAATGGCGAAGGCGATGAGCCCCTTGCGATGGCAGTGGGCGTCGGCGCAGGCAACGAACGCGTTGAGGGATTCGAGCCGGTGCGCGAGACCGCGTTCCACCAGCTTGTCGAGGGCGCGATAAATCTGCAACGGCGCGCGCAGGCCCTCGTCGCGCAGCTTGTCGAGAATGTCATAGGCGCTCAGAGGTCCGCTCGATTGCGCGAGCGTGCCCAGTACCAGGCCCTGGTTACGCGTCAGGTCGCGTGGAGTGTCATGAGAGTGCGCCATGGCGTGCCTTTCTGGTGAAAAGGTATTTCACCGGAACGAGAAGCGAAAGGGCGAAGACGACCAGAGCCATCACCACGATCGAGGGGCCGGAAGCCGTGTCCCAGGTCAGCGAACCGTAAAGCCCGCCAACCACCGCCACGGTGCCCAGCAATGCCGCGATCACCGCCATCATCTCGGGCGTTGCCGAAAGCCGGCGCGCCGTCGCGGCGGGGATAATCAGCAGCGAGGTGATGAGCAGGACGCCGACGAGCTTCATGGCAATGGCAATGACGCTCGCCATCAGGATCATCAGGACGATGCGTGCCGCCTCCGGACGCAGGCCCTCTGCCTCGGCGAGTTCGGGCGAGACGGTCGATGCGAGGAGCGGGCGCCAGCCCAGCACCAGTATCGCCAGAATTGCTACACCTCCGGCATAGATGACGGCGATGTCGATAACCGATACGGCGAGGATATCGCCAAAGAGGAAGCCCATCAGGTCGATCCGGACGCTGGTGAGAAAGCCGACCAGCACCAGCCCTACGGCAAGCGTCGAGTGCGAGAGAATGCCCAGCAGCGCATCGGTCGAAAGCGTCGCCTGGCGCTGCAGGATTATCAGCGCGCCAGCAACCAGGGCAGCAACTGCAAAGACGCCGAGCGTCAGGTTGATCGACAGCATGAAGGCGAGCGCCACGCCGAGCAGCGCCGAATGGGCCATGGTATCGCCGAAATAGGCCATGCGCCGCCAGATGACGAAACAGCCGAGTGGACCGGCAACGAGGGCAAGGCCGATGCCGGCGATGATGGCGCGGCTGAAGAAGTCGTCAAGCATGACCGTGCCCCTCATGCGAGGCCCGGTGCGCGTCGTGCTTATGTACCGCACCATCGACACCGTGCTCATGGTCGTGATGATGCTGGTAGAAGGCGAGTGCGCGCGCCCCTCGGTCACCGAGGAGTTGCCGGTATTCCGGGCTGGACTTGACCGATTCCGGCGTGCCGCGGCAGCAGATATGGCCATTGAGGCAGATGACGGTGTCGGTCTCGGCCATCACCACATGCAGGTCGTGGCTGATCATCAGGATGCCGCAATCGGTCGTGTCCCGGATTTGCCGCACGAGTTCGTAAAGCGCGACCTCCCCGGAAAAGTCGACGCCCTGCACGGGCTCATCGAGCACCATCAGATCGGGCTTGCGGATCATCGCCCGCGCAAACAACACCCGCTGGAACTCGCCCCCGGACAGCTCCTGTACGGCAGCATCGAGCAGATGAGCAGCGCCCACTGCCTCAAGGGCAGCCATGATCTCGTTAAGCGAAAAACGACCGGTCAGCGTCATCAGGCGCTTGACGGTCAGCGGCAACGTCCAATCGATGGTCAGCTTTTGCGGCACGTAGCCAATCGTCAGGCCTGGCTTGCGCACTACCCTGCCGGAACTGGGCTTGACCACGCCGGTTACAACCTTGGCCGTCGTCGATTTGCCCGACCCGTTTGGTCCGATCAGCGTCACGATCTCGCCGCGCGCAATCGAGAGGTCCACGCCCGAAACCAGGGTGCGCGGGCCACGTGTGACCGTGACGTTCTCAAGGCTGATCAGTGTCTCGCGTGAAGGGCGTGCGTCCATCGTCTGCTCGTTGGTAGCGGCTCGCAAAAGCGGCTTGACACGTTTCTAAACGTTATAGCATAACATCGCAATACCGTTATGTCATAACATAGCGCCGGCAAACAGGAGTCCTGCCATGAACCGTGCACTACCCCTCGCCCTCCTTACCACGGCATTGATGATGACCGGCACGGCCTTTGCGGCTCCCAATGTCGTTGCCTCGATCAAGCCGGTGCATTCGCTTGTCGCGGCGGTGATGGAAGGCGTGGGCGAGCCGGCATTGCTGGTGAAAGGCAACGCTTCCCCCCACACCTATTCGCTCCGCCCGTCCGATGCCGGCGCGCTGCAAGCAGCGGACATCGTCTTCTGGACCGGCCACGGCATGGAACTGTTCCTCGCCGATGCCCTCGATACGCTTGCCGCCGATGCTGTCAGTGTCGAGCTCTCGCAAACCCCCGGCCTCGAACTGCTGCCGGTGCGCGAAGGTGGTGCCTTCGAAGCGCACGAGCATGATGACGAGGAGCATATAGAAGGCCAGATCGATCTCCACTTCTGGCTCGACCCGCAAAACGCCAGACTGATGGTCACCGCCATTGCCGAGACGCTTTCGCGGGCCGACCCGGAGAATGCCAAGGCCTATGCCGCCAATGCCGAGCGCGAGCTTGCCGAACTCGATGCGCTGACCAGCGAACTGCAGGAGACCCTGGCCCCGATCGCGGACGAGCCCTTCGTCGTCTTTCACGACGCCTACCAGTATTTCGAGAACCGCTTCGGCCTGACGCTTGCCGGGAGCATCACCGTTTCTCCCGAAGCCATGCCCGGCGCCCAGCGCATCGGCGAGCTCAAGGCCCGCGTTGCCGAGCTTGGCGCCACCTGCGTCTTTGCCGAGCCACAGTTCGAACCCGCGATCATTTCGGCGATCACCGAGGGAACGCCGGCGCGCTCGGGCGTTCTTGACCCTGAAGCGGGACTCCTGACCGCAAGCCCTGACCTTTATCCTCAACTGCTGCGCGGCCTTGCCGACTCGCTCGTCGGATGCCTTGGAGACAAATAATATGGAAGATGTGATCGTTATCGGCGGCAGTTTTGCCGGCATCAGCGCTGCCCTCGCCCTTGCAAGAGCGCGTCGCTCGGTGCGCGTCCTCGACAGCGGCCAGCCGCGCAACCGGTTCTCGCCGGCCGCGCACAACGTCTTCGCTCTCGACGGCGAGCCCCCGGCCGAAATCCTCGCCAGGGCGAGGGCGCAATTGCAGGACTACCCGACGGTCACCTTCGAGTCCGCGCTGGCCGTTGACGCCGCCTCCAGCGGTGACGGCTTCGTGCTCACCCTCGAGAGCGGCGAGACCCGCGAGGCCCGCCTGCTGATTCTTGCCTATGGCGTTGCCGACCAGTTCCCCGACCTGCCGGGCTTTGTCGAGTGTTGGGGCAAGTCGGTGCTGCACTGCCCTTACTGCCATGGCTACGAGGTCGCCGGCGCCCGCTGGGGCGCCATGGTGCCGATGCAAGCCATCGCGCATGCCATCCCGCTTTATCGCGACTGGACCGACGACCTGACTGTCTTTGCCAATGGCGTCGAGCTCGACGCCGCTGCCCGCGAGACGGTCGAGCGCTGTCGGGCAAAGCTCGTGCCCGAGACGGTCGAGAAGCTTGAGCATGAGGGCGGCCAGATACGGGCGGTGCACACTTCCGGCGGCGTCTACGAGGTCGACGCGCTCTTTGCGCCGCGCCACGTCAAGCCGGCAGCCGACCTTGCCGAGCAGCTGGGCTGCAAAACCGAAACCGGCGCCCTTGGCCCCTATGTCTGGGTGGACGATCGCCGGCAGACCAGCATTCCCGGCGTCTTTGCCGCCGGCGACCTTGCCAATCCCATGCAGAGCATCAGCCTTGCACTGGGCACCGGCACGGCCGCCGGATCCTTTGCGCACCAGAAGCTGCTGTTCGGGTAGAGCAACGTGCGGAAAGGTGGACACCGGCTCTAACTACTTCAACGGCCCCCTGAAAACGAAGAACGCCCCGGTCGCGATCAGAGCAAAGCCGATCCCATGGTTGAGGGTGAATCTCTCGCCCAGATAGAAGACTGCAAAGAGCGCGAAGACCGTCAGCGAGATCACCTCCTGAATGGTCTTCAGCTCTGCTCCATTATACGTTCCGTAGCCGATGCGATTGGCCGGCACCGCCAGCCAGTACTCGACGAAGGCAATGCCCCAGCTGACCAGCACCACCACCCAGAGCGCAGTGCTGGGAAATTTGAGGTGCCCGTACCAGGCAATGGTCATGAACAGATTGGAGACGATCAGCAGGCCGATCGGCGCAAGGGTCGGAAAATTGAGGCCCAATTTCTGGCACCAGTGAAAAACGAATCAGCGCCCGCAAGGGGCGCTGATCGAAGATGCCGTGGAGCCGCCAATTGGCAATAGCTTTAAGCGATGGTGAGGCTGCGGCTTTCTTCCAGGCCATAGCCGGTGATCTCCAGCCGGTCATCGTAAACGGCGATGGTCGAATAGGCGCTCTGATCGGGCGTTTCGACCATGCCCTTGAGATTGACGAAGTGCTGGTTGCCGATGGCGCCGTAATTGCCCGCGTGATTGTGGCCATTGAGCAAGGCAACGAAATTGTCGTGGCTGGTGAGCAGGTCGACGATCCGTTCGCTGTCCCACAGATTGTGCATGTTGGCCGGGTAGACCGGGTAATGGCTGAGCACGATCACTTTCTCGCCGGCCGACTGGGCGCTGGTCAGGCGCTCTTCCAGCCAGGCGAACTGCTCGTCGCTGAGCGAACCGTTCCAGCTCTGGGCATTCTCGGCGCCCGCTTCCTGCAGCTTGGCCAGCCGCTCGGCCGCGATTTCGAGGCGCGGATCACCGGCAGGAGGCGCAAAGGTCGACACGTCGTTGCCGTCGATGACGATGAAGCGGTAACCGCCACCGGTGAAGTCGTAATAGGCCTTCTCCATGCCGACATTGCGCACGACCGAGCGCAGATAGTCCTGGCCAACCTCGAAGTCGTGGTTGCCGAGAACGAAGAAGTGCGGATGCTCAAGCTGGTCATAGAGCGGCAGGATGTCGCCGAAACTGTCCCAATGCCGGTCGATGACATCGCCGAGCGTCGTGACGAATTCGAGCGGCTGCTCGTTGAGAGCCTTCAGCGATTCATCGAGCTTCCACAGGCTGTTGGCATAATAGCGCGTGCCGCCCGGACGCGGCGGGAACGGCGCATATTGCGGGTCGGCGATGACGCCGAACTGGAAAAGCGGATCGTCCTGGGCAAGGACGGGGCGGGCGGCAAAGCCGGCAAAGGGGGTAACGAGCGCCGCGGCGCCCGCAGCCTTGATAAGGTTGCGGCGGGTGATCATTCTGGCCTCCGGATGGATTCGATCTGGAGAGGCTAGTGCTGCGCTGCTGCAGTCTCGTGAAGCGCCTGTGACAGTTGTCTGAACCCCCGCCGCCTTAGACTAGCGCACGAAATCGGTCTTCTGCTCCAGTGCGTAGATGGCGTCGGTCAGCGTATCCATCTGCTGCATCAGGATGGCCTGCGAATCGTAGAGCCCGCGATTGTAGAAATACGGGCCGATCCGCTCGGCAAAGAAGCGCATCAGCATTTCGGCGGGAATGTCGCCGATCCGCTGGTCGAGTTCTTCGCGGAAATAATCCTGGATCTCGCCGACCATCGCCTTGGTCTCCTCGCGCGAGAATTCGATCTTCTTCATGCTTTTCACCTCTCTGCTGGTGTCGGCGGTTTTGCGTCTCATTGCCAGGCGCCACCGATTCACGGCACAAACACTCGAATGCCGGGGAGCCCGATGTGGAGCACTCACTCGAACTGACGATATTGATGCCTTGCCTCGACGAGGCGGAAACGCTTTCTGCCTGCATCGGCAAGGCGCAGAGTTTCCTCGCACGGACCGGCATCTCCGGGGAAGTGCTCATTGCAGACAATGGTTCGGTCGATGGATCGCAGCAGATTGCCCGCGACAATGGCGCGCGGGTCGTCGACGTGCTCCAGCGCGGCTATGGGGCGGCGCTCGCCGCCGGTATCGCCGCCGCCAGGGGCAAATACGTCATCATGGGCGATGCGGATGCCAGCTATGACTTTTCCGCGCTCGACGCCTTCGTCGAAAAATTGCGGGAGGGCTTCACCCTCGTCATGGGCAACCGCTTTCGTGGCGGCATAGCTCCCGGGGCCATGCCCTGGCATCACCGCTATATCGGCAATCCGCTGCTGTCCTCGATCGGACGCCTGTTCTTCAAGACGCCGATCGGGGATTTCCATTGCGGCTTGCGCGGGTTCGAGCGTGACAGCATCCGGGCGCTCAACCTGCGCACGAGCGGCATGGAATTCGCCTCGGAAATGGTGGTCAAGGCCACGCTCGCGGGCCTGCCCGTTACCGAAGTGCCGACTAAACTTGCACCGGATGGTCGCTCCCGGCGTCCGCATCTGCGCTCCTTTCGTGATGGCTGGCGCCATTTGCGCTTCCTGCTGCTGTTCTCGCCGCGCTGGCTGTTCCTCTATCCGGGCATCGTCATGGTCGTTGCCGGGCTTTTCGTGGGTACGGTGCTGCTGCCCGGGCCGCTGCGCGTTGGTCGCGTCGTCTTCGGTCTCCACACCTTTCTCATCGCGGCGATGGCGATTATCGTGGGGGCACAGGCGATTGCCTTTGCGCTCATCGGCCGGCGCTTTGCCACGCGCTATGGCTTCATCCCACCCTCGGGCACCTATCACCGCGCCCTCGAAATGCTCTCGCTCGAGCGCATCCTGGTTGCCGCCATCGTCCTCATCGCCATTGGCCTGGCGGCGCTCGTCTGGGGCTTCAACGAATGGGCGCGGCGCGGTTTCGGCGTGCTCAATGCCGACACCACCATGCGCTCGCTCATCGTTGCCATGACGACTCTGGTAGTCGGCGTGCAGTTGATGATGTCGGGCTTCATGTCCTCGATGCTAAACATCCCGTTCTATGAACGGCGAACAGCCGATTCCCATCCGTCCGACACCACCCCCAGCCGCGAAGCCGGCAGATAGGTCCACGCTTGCTTGATCCTCTTGTTCTCCTCGCCCTCATGAGCGTTGGCGTGCTTGCCGGCTTTGTCGATGCCATCGCCGGCGGTGGTGGCATGATCGCGCTGCCGGCCCTGCTTTCGGCCGGGCTGCCCCCGGTCGCCGCTCTTGCCACCAACAAGCTGCAGTCGATCGTTGGCACCGGTATGGCCGCCCTCACCTATTGGCGTCGCGGCTTTATCGATCTGCGCGCGCTCGCCCTTGCCGTCCTGCTCACCTTCGTCGGCAGCCTTCTCGGGGCGCTGGCGGTCAAGCAGATCGATACCTCGCTCCTCAACGTGGCCGTGCCGGTCGCGCTCATCGCCATCGCCTGCTACTTCCTTTTTGCACCCAATCTCGGCGATGCTGACCGGGCCGCGCGGCTGCGCTTTGCGGTCTTCGTACCGGTCATGGGCTTTCTGGTCGGTTTTTACGATGGCATTTTCGGACCCGGCACCGGCTCGTTCTTCACCGTCGGCTTCGTCATGCTGTTCGGGCTCGGCCTGACCCGGGCTTCCGGCCACACCAAGGTGCTCAACCTCACCTCCAATCTTGCCGCACTTTTCATCTTCATCCCCGCCGGGGACGTCGTCTGGAGCGCCGCCATCGTCATGGCCATCGGCCAGATCGCCGGCGGCTATATCGGCGCGCGCACCGGTATCCGTTTTGGCGCAAGATTGATCCGGCCGCTGGCCGTGGTGGTCTCGGTCATCCTCGCCATACGCCTTCTGCTCTTTCCCTAGGAAGCTCCCGGCAGGGGTGCAGTGAAGCGGTGCTGGGCTCCTGGCGGCCCTTGGTAATCGTCAAAAGTCATACCGCGTTGCCTTGGCGCCGTCTTTGCATTAAGAGCTCGCCTCAGGCTTGAGGGGGGAAGTCATGCGATTCGGTCTGACTGGGCGCGTTGCGCTGTTTACTGCGGCCATTGTCGCCGCCCTGCCATCTCCGACCCTCTTCGCGCAGAGTTCCCCCAGTCAGCTGATCCAGGATCTGGTGCAGAACGTGCGTGATCCGCGTTCGGCAAGTCCGGGCGCCGTGTCCTCGACGTTCATCTCGACCATCGACTAGGCTGCGAAAGGTGACGTGCAAACGCCACCTCCCCGGATCGATCCTGCGGCGGGAGTGGACCCGGCACTGCAAATACAGCGGCAGCAGCAGGCGCAAAAGCGGAGAGAAGAGCAGCTGCAGGAAGAGCGCGAACGCCTTCGGCAGCAGGCAGTCCAGCTGATCTCACAGATTCAGCAGCAGATGATTGAACTGCAACAGGCAAACCAGCGTGCGGCCGAACAGAAGCAGGCTGACTCTCTAGAGCGCTATATGAACCAGCTCACTTATGAGCAGCGCCTGGCGCTGGCGCAGCGTGCTGAAGCAGCTAGCAAGCAAGCAAAACAACAAATACAGGACCGCAATCAGCCGCCACCACCACCGCCACTCGATCCCGAACCGGAACCGCAACCGAATCCGGGACCGAGCCCGCAACCAGAACCGCAGCCGCAACCGCAACCCGGTCCGGGCGATCCGGGATCCACTCCCGACGATCCGGAGACGGAACCGGATTCCGATCCGGGCGATCCGGGGTCCAATCCCGATGAGCCGGAGACGGAGCCGGATTCCGATCAGGAGCCCGATCCGGGCACCGCTTGGATGGAGGACTTCCCGTTTCTCAAGAGGGAACCCACGGGGGGAATACCGGAGTGGGAAACGTCCTGGCTTACCTATAAAGGCGTGGTTGTCGGCGCTGCAGCCGACGAAACACCCCTCACCGGCAATATCCTTTTCGACATAGATTCTTCGGTGGGTAAACTGTCCGGCGAGATGACGTTTGACGACAGCGAGGGCTCGGTGCTGTTTGATGGCAGACTGGATGAGTCGGGGAGTATCAACGCCCAAACCTCGTATGATGGTACCTTCTTCAACGGCACCGTCGCCGCTAACCAGTCTGACGCGGTACGTGGCTTCCTCTATGGTCCAGGCGGCGAGAATGCCGGGGGTATTTGGTCGTTTGACGTTGTAGAGGGCGATATGCCGGGCAACGCTTCAGGACAGTTTGGCGCTGCCATCGGGGAGCTCGAAGGTGAGCAATAGGATCAACCGTCTGGCGCGTGTTGCCGCTGCGCTTTCTATCGCCTTCTCTACGAGTGCGCTTGCAGCATCGAATGGTTCCGCCCTCGTCGAGGCACAACAGCTGTTGGCCAGTGGTCAGCCGGCCCAGGCCTGCGCCTTGCTTGGCTCCGAGGTTAATGGCGCGGCAACCGGTGCTGAGGCATTGACGCTTCTCGGTCTCTGCAATGAGCAGTTGGGCGACTGGGGCAAGGCAATCTCCTATTACGAGCGCGCGCTCAGGATCGTGCCCGATGCCAGTCTCGTTCGTGCCAGGCTCGCCGCCCTTTACCTCCTCGAGGGAAGGACGTCCGATGCTGAGGCCGAGTTGGGAATGGCTATTTCCACGGCGCTGCTGTCTGAAAATGTCGATCAATCGAGGGTGGCTTCTGCCAGCGGCGCGACGGCACGCGTGGCGCTCAGCCGCGTTTTTGACAGCAACATAAATGCTGGAAGTTCGGCGACGACCATGACGGGCCTCGTTTTTGGCGTTCCCTTGCCAATGGTCATTGATCCAAGCTCGCGCGCTATCGGCGATAGCGGCACCAGTTTGTCGCTGCAGGCCCGTCAGTTGACCCCGCTTGGGCCAAATCACGCCTTGCTGACAAGCCTGAATCTGGCTGCCACCATATACGATCAGATGTCCCAATATGATCGCCAGTCTGTTGGCGTGGCCGCGGCTCTTCTCTATGGCGATGCGGCCGTTAACGCCCTGGTTCAGCCTTCCCTCCAGGCGTCCTTCGAGGGTGGGGAGCTCGATACGATCAGGGCTGGTGTCAGCGCCATGGCGCAGCGGGAGTTAAGCGACCGTCTAAGCGTATTCGCGGCTGGCGAGCTTGCCTATCGCCACAATGGCGAGGAGGCGGAGCGGTCTGCGTGGGACAGGCGGGTTGCTCTTGGGCTCCGCTACGCCCTCAACGAGAACTTTGAAGTGGGCGTTTCCTACGGGGTGCGCTCAACAATCTCGGGGCGTCCGACTGAAAGCTATTTTGCTCAGGGACCGGAAATCAGCCTTGACGCTCAGCTTGCGGAAAACGTCTCGCTTGGCTTGAGCTACGGATACGAGTTTGCCACCTACGACGAAAGGTCGGCGCTCTTTCCTGTGGATCGCGAGGAAGATCGGCACGTCCTGGCCGCCCAGATCGATGTCGACCTCTCCAAACATCTGGTCGATGGCCTGGGACTGGTCGCGCGTTATGAATACTCGATGACCGACTCCAGCCTGCCACTATACGACAATGAGCGGCACGCAGCTTCGATCGGGCTGACCTACAGTTTCTGAACCGCTGGACAGCACGGTCGTCGTCTAGCCGGCCAGCATCTGCCAGAGCTGGAAGATGCCGAGCCCGATCACCAGCAGGCCGACCGTGACCATGAGAATGCGCGGCTGCACGTAGCGCACGATATATCCGGCGAACGGGGCGGCTATCACGCCGCCGACGATCAAACCGGCGACCGCCCCCACATGGTCGGCAAATGCACCCGCATCCGCCCAGTGTCCGGTCAGCAGCGCGACGAGAAAGGCGATCGAGATCGACGTGGTGAGGAAGAATTCGACTGCGCTGACCGTGCCGATCACGTAGCGCGGCGCCCCGCCCGAGCCCACCAGCGTCGAGGTCACCACCGGCCCCCAGCCGCCCCCACCGGTGGCATCGATGAAACCGCCCGCCACGCCGAGCGGCGCCACGATTGCCGCATTGGGCGAAACCGTGCGCTTGCGCGCGCGCCAGGCGCGGTAGAGGATATAGACCCCCATGATCGTCAGATAGGCGGTGATATAGGGCCGCAGCACCTGCCCCTCGATGCTGGTGAGGATATAGGCGCCAAGCACCCCTCCCAGCACCCCCGCCGGACCCAGCCGCCAGAACAGCTTCCAGTCGACATTGCGGTGCACCGTATGGCTGGTCGCCGCCGCGGCCGTGGTGAAGACTTCAGCCGCATGCACGGCGGCCGAAGCGTGGGCGGGCGGTACGCCGAAGGCCAGGAGCACCGATGAGCTGATGACGCCATAGGCCATGCCCAGCGCCCCATCGATCATCTGGGCAAGAAAGCCCACGCCCGCAAACAGCAAGAATTCGAAGCTCATGCAACCTCCCGCCTCAGCACCGGAACGCTAAGCGAAAGTCTACTGACTGAGTAGTGTTTAAAGAGGTTGCATTTTGCGTTCTCGAACGCCGAACGGAAAATCCTTGCCTCCGGGGCATCTCCGGGGCATGGCCGCACGGCAGGAGGCAAAACGAAAAGGGCGGCCCACTCGGACCGCCCCCGTTCGTGACCTTGGGAAAGGTCGGGAATGCAGGCTGGACTAGAAGTCCATGCCGCCCATGCCGCCCATGCCACCGGCGCCACCCGGCATTGCCGGCGCAGCTTCCTTGGGCAGTTCGGCGATCATCGACTCGGTGGTGATCAGGAGCGATGCAACCGAAGCGGCATCCTGAAGGGCGGTACGCACAACCTTGACCGGGTCGATGATGCCCATCTGGATCAGGTCGCCATAGACACCGTTCTGGGCGTCGTAACCGAACTCGAGAGAGGTGTTCTCGAGGATCTTGCCGACCACGACCGAACCCTCATCGCCAGCATTGTTGGCGATCTGACGGACCGGCTCCTGCAGGGCGCGGCGCACGATGGCGATACCGGCGTTCTGGTCGGCATTGGCACCCTTGACCTTGAGGTCGGACGAAGCCCGCAGCAGAGCGGTACCACCGCCCGGCACGATGCCTTCCTCGACGGCGGCGCGGGTTGCGTTGAGCGCGTCATCGACGCGGTCCTTGCGCTCCTTCACCTCGACTTCGGTCGAGCCGCCGACGCGGATCACGGCAACGCCACCGGCGAGCTTGGCAAGACGCTCCTGGAGCTTCTCGCGGTCGTAGTCGGAGGTGGTTTCCTCGATCTGCGCCTTGATCTGGGCGACACGGCCCTGGATGTCGTCGCCCGAACCGGCACCATCGACGATGGTGGTGTTCTCCTTGGTGATCTCGACGCGCTTGGCGGTGCCGAGCATGTCGATGGTCACGTTCTCGAGCTTGATGCCGAGCTCTTCCGAGATGACCTGGCCACCGGTGAGGATGGCGATATCCTCGAGCATGGCCTTGCGGCGATCACCAAAGCCCGGAGCCTTGACGGCCGCGACCTTGAGGCCGCCGCGCAGGCGGTTGACGACGAGGGTGGCAAGCGCCTCGCCCTCGATGTCCTCGGCGATGATCAGCAGCGGGCGCTGGCTCTGCACGACCGATTCGAGGATCGGCAGCATGGCCTGCAGGTTCGAGAGCTTCTTCTCGTGCAGCAGGATGACGGGGTCCTCGAGGACGGCAGTCATCTTCTCGGTGTTGGTGACGAAATAGGGCGAGAGATAGCCGCGGTCGAACTGCATGCCTTCCACGACATCGAGTTCGCTCTCGGCGGTCTTGGCTTCCTCGACGGTAATGACACCCTCGTTGCCGACCTTCTGCATCGCCTCGGCGATCATCTCGCCGATCGACTTCTCGCCATTGGCCGAGATGGTGCCGACCTGGGCGACCTCGCCCGAAGAGGTGATCTTCTTGGCGCGGGCCTTGAGGTTGTTGACGACTTCCTCGACGGCGAGGTCGATGCCGCGCTTGAGGTCCATCGGGTTCATGCCGGCAGCGACGGCCTTGACGCCTTCGTTGACGATGGCCTGGCCGAGAACCGTGGCGGTGGTGGTGCCGTCACCGGCGATATCGTTGGTCTTGGAGGCAACGGCGCGCAGCATTTGTGCGCCCATGTTCTCGAACTTGTCCTCAAGCTCGATTTCCTTGGCAACGGTCACGCCGTCCTTGGTGATGCGCGGCGCACCGAAGGACTTGTCGATCACGACATTGCGGCCCTTGGGGCCGAGAGTTACCTTGACCGCATTGGCCAGGACATTGACGCCGCGCAGCATCTTGTCGCGGGCGTCGGTGGAGAATTTGACTTCCTTGGCTGCCATTTGTGGCTCCTTAGAAAAAGAGTTGGGTGACGAATGGCGAGGCGACTTAGGCCGTGATGACGCCCATGATGTCGCTCTCCTTCATGATGAGGAGATCTTCACCATTGAGCTTGACCTCGGTGCCGCTCCACTTGCCGAACAGCACGCGGTCGCCTTCCTTGACATCAAGGGCGACAACCTTGCCGTTCTCATCGCGGGCGCCGGGGCCTGCGGAAACGATGACGCCCTCGGAGGGCTTTTCCTTCGCGGTATCGGGAATGATGATGCCGCCAGCGGTTTTTTCCTCGCTGTCAACGCGCCGGACGACAACGCGGTCGTGCAGGGGACGGAAGCTCATGGTTGCTCCTTTGGAAAACACGGTGTGTTGAAATCTGGCACTTGTTAGCACTCTCTTGTCACGAGTGCTAACAGGCTGTTCTGGGATATACGAAGGGGCCGAGCGGAAGTCAAGGAATAGTGAGCATCGACCAGCCCGCCGGGAACGAAGCGGTCGCTCAAACGTCTCTACTGGCAGATAAATCAGGCCGGAGAGGCTCAATGACGCTGCAGGATCACGCTGGTGACTATTCCATAACCCCCGTGGAGGAGCGAGTCCACATCGCCGTGGACGATGCCGAGGTCGTCAGCTCCAGCAAGGCATTGCGGCTCTCGCGCCCGGGACAGCCGGACCGGATCTATGTGCCCATGGAAGAGATCCGTGCCGACCTGCTGCTGGCCACGGATGATCATCGCGACACCGATCTGGGTGAAATCCACCTCTATACGATCCGCTCGGCTACGACCACGGTCGAGAAGGGCGCCGAATATGTCAGCGAAACCGCACCGGGTGCCGAAGCGCTGCACGACCACGTGCACTTCCTCACCGGCAAGGTCGAGTACAAGCTCACCGAGAAATAACCTCCCGCTTGAGCCTGGCAGGGCATCGGGCTAGTGCTGCCTGGGTCTCCTCCCCGGGGACCTTCCTGCCCGATGGGAACTGCCTTGGTCGCCTCACCAATCTCACCACAGTCGCGCTCGTCTTCGAGCGCCATGCGCGGCATCGGCCTCAAGGTCGCTTCGGTCGGCATCTTCGTCATCATGTCAAGCCTGCTCAAGGCGGCCGAAGGGGTGCCTGCGGGCGAACTCGTCTTCTTCAGGTCTTTCTTCGCCATCTTTCCGATCGTTCTGGTGCTCGCCTGGCGAGGAGAATTCTTCGACAGTCTCAAAACCCGCGATCCGGTCGGCCATATCATACGGGGTCTGGTTGGCGTCGCCTCGATGGGTTTCGGCTTTTACGGTCTCACCAAACTGCCGCTGCCCGAATCGGTCTCGATCAGTTATGCGAGCCCGCTTGCCGTCGTCGTGCTCAGCGCTCTCCTCCTCAAGGAACATGTGCGACTTTATCGCTGGAGCGCCGTTCTTGTCGGGCTCGTCGGCGTCCTCATCATCATGTGGCCGCGCCTCACCATCTTTTCGGACGGGTCGCAGGCCGGCAACGAGCAGTTGATCGGCGCCATTTCCGCCTTTGCCGGCGCCATCTGCGCGGCTTTCGCCATGATCGCCGTGCGCCGTCTGGTGCATACGGAGAAGACGACGACCATCGTCATCTATTTTTCGCTCACATCCAGCGTCCTGGCGCTGGTGACGCTCCCTTTCGGCTGGGTCTGGCCAACCTGGCAACAGGCAGTGCTTCTGATCGGGGCCGGCTTTGCCGGCGGCATCGCCCAGCTTCTGCTCACGTCGAGCTACCGGCACGCCGACCTTTCGATCATCGCACCCTTCGAATACACCTCGATGATTCTCTCGATTGCCGTCGGCTACATCGTCTTCGGCGACGTACCGACCGTGCAGATGCTGGTCGGTGGCCTCATCGTCGTCGGCTCGGGCATCTTCATCATCTACCGCGAACGTCAGCTCGGCCTCGACCGCTCCAAGGCCCGCCAGGCCGCAACGCCGCAGGGATGACCGGCGGCTAGGCGGCGCCGGCGGTGCCCAGTTCCGACCAGGTCTGCCGCTTGCGGTAAATGGTCGACGGGCTGATCTCCAGAGCGGCGGCCGCGAGCGAGATATTGCCGTCAAAGCACGCGATCGCGTCCTCGATGATGCGTTGTTCCTGCTGCCACATGGGCAGGATGGTGCGCCGTTGCGGGCGTTCGCCGAGCGGTTCGGACGGCATCTGGGGGAAGTCGACATCGGCGGCATTGAGCATGTCGGCGGTAATCTCTCCCCCGTCATACATGACCACCAAGCGCCGCACCACATTCTGCAGCTGGCGCACGTTTCCCGGCCATTCGCGCGCCAGCAGCGCCGAACCTGCCTCGGGCGCGAACCCGCTGAAGCGCTTGTGTTCCTCGCGTGCATAGGCTTCGAGGAAATGGCGGGCGAGCGCCATGACGTCGGCAGGCCGCTGGCGCAGCGGCGGCAGGTGGATGGGCAGCACGTGCAGGCGATAGAACAGGTCTTCGCGGAAACGCTTTTCAGCGATCATCTGCATCGGATTGCGGTTGGTCGCGCAGATCACCCGCACGTCGAGCTTGCGCATGCGCGCTTCACCGACCCGGCTCATGGTACCGGTCTGCAGGAAGCGCAACAGCTTTGCCTGCAGCGAAAGGTCCATTTCCCCGATCTCGTCGAGGAATAGCGTGCCGCCATCGGCAAGTTCGGCAGCGCCTGCCCTGTCCTCATGGGCGCCGGTATAGGCGCCGCGCGCCACACCGAAGAGTTCGCTTTCCATCAGGTCGCGTGGAATGGCGGCGCAGTTGACGGGAATGAACGCCTTGCCGGCGCGCGGACTGCGCGTGTGCAGGGCCTCGGCACACACTTCCTTGCCGGTGCCGCTCTCTCCGGTAATGAACACCGGTGCGGCCGAGGGTGCGATGCGTTCGATCTGCTCATAAACGAACTGCATGGCGCTCGAAGCGCCGACGAACCCGGCAAAGCCCTCGAGCGTCGCGGTCGGACGCGGTTCGATGGCGATCGCACGGGTCTTGCCGTGTCGTTCGGCAAGTTCCCCGATGCGCGCGGCGAGCGCCGCGCCGCTCACCGGCTTGGCGACATAGTCGTGGGCGCCGGCGCGCATGGCCGCCACGGCCGCCGAAACCGAGCTGCCGTCGGAAAGGACGAGCACGAGTGCGCCCTGCGCCAGCTTCACCAGGCGGCTAACCGCATCCTCGGTTCGCTCGGCAAGATCGGCGAGACTGACGAGATCGGCGATGATGACGTCGAAATCGGCGCCGCGCAGCAGGTCAACCGCCTCGCGCCCGCCGCAGACCGCAGTCATCTGCGGGACCGATATCAACCCCTCGGCAAGCGTCGTCGCGAGTTGGCGGGCGGACGATGCGTCCCGCTCGATCAGCAGCAGGCTGCTACCAGCGCACCCGTCGGTTCGGCTTCGCGTTACCATGAAAATCCTGTTCAACCCCGTATTCACTCGAAGAGCGCACGCTCGCGCGAGCCGTTTTGATCTTGGCGATTTAGGGTAAACAATCCGTTTTCCCCCGCGTCGGCAGGCCACGCGCTTTTGCCCATGGAGGCGCGGTGGTAAGAGGGAATTGCCGAATCTCCGGCATGCGGTTTTGGGGGTCCGATAACCGCCGTGCAGGCACTGATCTATATTTTCATTGCGCTTGCCGCCCTCGCCGTCGGGGCCATGGCCTATTTCGGGCTGGCCTTCACGCCCGTCGAAGCCATTCTGGCTGTCCTGGTTTTTGCCGGTGCCGCCATGCTGGTGCAGGAGCGCATGCTGCGCCAGCGGGCCGAAAGACGGCTGGAAAAGGCCATCGAAGAGCTTTCGCGCCTGCTCTCGACGGACGCACAGGCTGGCGCAACGCTGAGCAAGCGCGTCAACGAACTGGCAGACCAGAATGCCGGCAAGCGCCTCGAAATAGTTGAAGCCGACATTTCCGTGCTGGGCACGGTCATCCGTCAGGTCGCCGAGGCGGTTGCCGAACTCGAGGAAAAACAGCGCAATCCCGGCGCGAGGCAGCAACGCGCCAGCGCCAGGCAGGCCGACGGTCGGGAAGAGGACCCGAGGATCGCGCCCGAAACGGTGCGTCGCGCCCTCGCCGCCAACCGGCTCTCCCACTACATGCGGCCCATCCTCGCCCTGCCGCAGCGCCGTGTCGTCGGCCACGATCTCGTCGCCAGGCTACGATTGGACGATGACGAACTTGCAGAGCGCGATGCGTTCCTGCCCCGGGAGGGGCATGAGGATATCCTGCGTCAGGTCGATGCTGCCGCTCTGCTCGAAGCGATCACGCTTGGCCGGCGCAGCCGTACAAACGGGCAAAAGCCCAACCTTTTCGTTCCGGTTTCGCGCGCAACCCTCACCGACAAGGCCGCCGCCGAGCAGCATCTGGCCAATATCGAGGCAAACGAGGCCATCGCCCAGCGCCTCCACTTCGTCATGGACGAGGCCGAGTGGCAGGCGCTCGGGTCTTCGGTTCTTGCCGAACGCTTCGTCAAGGCCGGAGCCGCATTCGCACTCGATGCGGTCACGTCGCTGCGCGGTGACATGAGCGCATTGGCGGCGCACGGCGTCAAGTTCCTGCGCATCGAGGCCGGTGCCCTGCTGGCCGATCCGCAGCACTTCACCGATTTCCACCTTTCCGATATCGCGAGCTATCTCGCCCGTTTCGGTATCGAGCTCATCGCGAGCGGCATCAGCAGTGAGCGAGAGATCGTCGAACTGCTCGAAGATGGCATCACCCTGGTGCAGGGTCCGTATCTGAGCTCACCGGCGCCGGCCGAGGCAGATACCGTTGCCGCACGCCCGCAACTGCGAAGGGCGCAGGGACAGGCCTAGTCCAGCAGCTGCGCGTGCAGCCGCTCGAGCAGTTCGCCGAGAATGGCACGCCGCTTGCCGCTCCATTTGGCCGTCCGCGAGACGATGAGGTTCGCCTCGCTCCTGAGCAGGACCCCATCCTCGAGCACGCGCAGCTGGTTGGCAGCCAGCGTCGAGCCGGTCGTCGTGATGTCGACGATGATGTCTGCCACGCCCGAGGCAGGCGCCGCTTCCGTCGCCCCGAGGCTTTCGACAATCCGATATTCGGCGATACCCGCCTTGGCGAAATGCTGGCGCGTGATGGTGATGTATTTGGTCGCGATCCGCATCCAGCGCTTGTGGCGCGAGCGGAAGTCCGAGGCGACATCGGCAAGGTCATGCATATGGGTGACGTCGATCCAGGCGTCGGGCACCGCCACCACCACATCGGCATTGCCGAAATCGAGCTTGCGGGCAAAATGCACGCATTGCGGGCCGGTCTCGGCCGTCTCGTGAATGAGGTCGCGTCCGGTCACGCCCACATCGACATTGCCGCGAATGAGCTCGCGGGCGATCTCGGCGGCCGGGTAGAACCGCACCGTGACCTCCGGCATGCCCTCCATCGCCCCGAGATAGGAGCGGGCGCCGCCGGGCCGCGTGACCGCCATTCCCTGCGCGGCAAAGAATTCACGTGTCAATTCTTCGAGCCGGCCCTTGGACGGCACGGCAAGGGTAATGCCGCTCATGCCCCTGCCTCCGCTTCCAACCGGTCGACCCAGAGCGCACAGCCGGCTGCCGCTATCGGCATGGTGGCGCCCAGCCGCTCCAGCAGCCGGTCATATTGCCCGCCCGAGACCAGCACTTCGCCATGCCGGCCGCTCATTTCGAAGACGATGCCGGTGTAATAATCGAGCCGCGGCGAGAAGCCGGCCTCGAATGTCACGGATAAAGCACCATCGAACGCCGAGAGGTGTCTGCGAAGCACAGCGAGAGGCGCACGCAAGTCCAGCGAATATGCGTGCGAAAGCGCCTCGATTCGCGTCAATGCCTGCATTGCGGGGCCCGCGATATCGAGATAGTCGCGCATCAATCTGATCGTTGCCGCCGGCACATGCGCCGCATCGAGCGCCTGTTGCTCGAGATAACGATCTGCGATCTCGTCCGGCCCCCTGCCCTCGGTGAGGCTGAGCCCGGCAGCCACCATCTGCTCGGTGATATCGTCCACCAAAGCCCTGCGGCGCGGCTGCTCGACGCGCGGCACGTCAGGTGCCGCCTCCAACCGCGCCAGCAGGCGCTCGAGCGCCTCGGGATGCCCGAAGCGATGCCGGATACGCGGGCGCCACGGGTCGGGCATATCGGCCTGCGCCAGCAGCGCTTCAAAGAGCGCCACCCCGCCAAGCCGAACCTGTGGCTCTGCCACGCCATAGATCGCCAGCGCCTCGCGCGCGAACCGGAACACCTGGTCAAGCGCCGTATCGGCGTCCGGCTGGGCCAGCAATTCGAGTCCCGCCTGGTCGAACTCAGCCGGCCCATCCTCGCGCTGCCGGAAGATCGGACCGAGATAGGAGAAGGCGGCCGACCTACCGACGCCATTGCGGATGTAGTCGGCGACGATCGGCAGGGTGAAGTCCGGCCGGAGGCAATATTCCATGCCGTCACCGCCGCTGGTCAGCAGCAGCCGGCGCCCGAATTCCTCGCCGGCAAGATCGAAATAAGGATCGGCGGGCAACAGCAATGGCGGGTTCACCCGCGTGGCGGACTGGCCGGCGATAAGGGCTTCAAGGGCGGCGCGGCGAGCGGCGGGGTTCATTTGCTTCCCCACCCCCCAATGTCATCCCGGCGAAGGCCGGGATCCATCCTGAGATGCCGCCATTCGCCGCGAGGTGGCGTGACTGGCCGCGTGTCCCCACATAGACCTTGCGGCTGACGCCATAACCCGGGATGGATCCCGGCCTTCGCCGGGATGACATCGGGGTTGTTAGGGACAAGGCTCGCCATCACTACGACCGTCGCGCCAGCCATTCGGCGACCGCGGGAAGCTTTGCCACAGCCGCGACCATTTCCCCGCGCTCTACCTCGAACTGCCCCGGCCGCTCGGCCTTCCATTCGGCATTGTCGGTGATGTTTCGCGCCGCTTCCTTGCCGGCGATCAGGTCCTTGACCTGCACCACGCCACGCTCGCGCTCGTCGCCCCCCTCGATGATCACGGCGGGCGAATTGCGCTTATCGGCATAGGCAAGCTGCTTGCCGAAATTCTTGGTGGTACCGAGGAACATCTCAGCCCGGATCCCGGCCTTGCGGAGTTCGGAAACCATGGCCTGGTAGCCGGCCGTCTGGTCCCTGTCCATGACGAGCACCACCACCGGGCCCATAGGCTCGCTGGCACCCAGATTCCCGGTGAGCTTCAAGGCATTGGCCAGCCGCGAAACGCCGATGGAAAAGCCGGTCGCCGGCACCGGCTCGCGCCTGAACCGCGAGACCAGCCCGTCATAACGCCCGCCGCCACCCACCGAGCCGAAGACGACCTGCTGGCCCTTCTCATTGGTGACGGGAAAGGTCAGCTCAATCTCGAAGACGGGCCCGGTGTAGTATTCCAGGCCGCGCACGACCGAGGGGTCGATTTTAATCTTCTGCGTATCGTAACCCGCAGCAGCCGCCAATTTAGCTATGGCTGCCAACTCTTCCATACCGCTGACAAAGCTATCGTTTGAAATATTAGCGTTTGCTGAGACGCTTTTTAGTGTCTCTTCGTTGTCGTAGCGAGCAAACCAACTACCGTCGGCGGAATCAAATTCCATCACCTCGGAGGGCGGCAACTCCGCGGCCTCCTCGGAGCCGATATTCTTCATGCGAGTCGGCGCAGTAATGAACACTCGGACAATCAATTCTATAGCCTCAGGGCCCAGCCCCGCGCCCTTTGTAAAATCCCCACTCTCGTCCTTGCGCCCGGCGCCAAGCAGGAGCTTCACGCCCTCAAGGCCGAATTTGTCGAGCTTGTCGATGGCGCGCAGCACTGTCAGCTTCTGCTCGTCCGAAGTGATGCCGGCCGCTTCCAGAACCCCATCGAGCACCTTGCGGTTATTCACCCGCACCACATATTTGCCGGCCAACCCCAGCGCATCCATGACGTCCGCCATCATCATGCACATCTCGGCATCGGCCTCGGGGCCGGCGCCGCCGACCGTGTCGGCGTCGAACTGCATGAACTGGCGAAAGCGCCCCGGTCCCGGCTTCTCGTTACGAAAGACATAGCCGGCGCGATACGAACGATAGGGCTTGGGCAGCGTCTCGAAATTCTCGGCGAAATAACGCGCGAGCGGCGCCGTCAGATCGTAGCGCAGGCTCATCCACTGCTCGTCGTCGTCCTGCAGCGAAAAGACGCCGGCATTGGGCCGGTCGGTGTCGGGCAGGAACTTGCCGAGCGTTTCGGTGTACTCGAACATCGGCGTTTCGACCGGATCGAAGCCATAGCGCTCATAGACTGCCTTGATCTTGGCGATCATCGCCTCGACCGCGGCGATGTCACCGGCGGCGCGGTCTTCGAAGCCGCGCGGCAGGCGCGGCGTGATGAGCTTTGGCTTGTTGGTCATTGCAGCGGAAGGTCCATGAAATCCGCGCCGTTCCTAGCGGATCGGTGGATGAGGGGCAACAGGGAGCGGCCTTGCGGCCGCTCCCCTCTCATGCTTTGCCGGCTAGCCCTTCATGGCCATGGCGATGAGCAACATGTTCATCCTCCAACGCGCCTCGGACGTCGGACCGTCAGCCGGCGGCAGGCCCAGATCGGCCCGCAGGTAATCGGGCACGTCCGGTGGCCTCCTGGGGCGCCGCAGCCAGGAACGCAGGGCTGCGAGAAGCAGTTCGACGATGTTGCGCCGCGGCTCGGGCACGCCTTCATCGATCGACCAGCCATCGGTTGCGCGCAGCGGCATGCTGCGCATGGGTGTATTGCGAAGAGTCATTTATCCGTCCGGCGCGCAAGGCGCACCGGCTCCTGTTACGGTTGAAGGGGAATCGAAGTACGCGGCGCCGAGCGCAACGTGCCGGCGTCAAAGCTTCGATGGGTGGTTTTGGAAGAGTCCGCGCTGGAAGGTCAGCGGGGGACGAAAAGGCCGGGGGTCAACCTCGGCAGGTTTTCATCCAAAGAGCACCCTGGAAGGACGCGAGCGTAAAATGATGCATAGTGTGCCTCCCTGAGTTGCGCGTTGCGGACAGGGGAGTTCATAGCTCACGCTCCCGTGAGCGGCAAGCCTCGATGCGACGGGTTGACGCAGTGCGGCGCTAGTGTTGCGGCGGAGCAACAGTCGTCCGGCGGGGGCGCTCGAATCCGGCCCGGAGCGCCTCCACCTCGTCACGGCAAAAGCACCCCTCATAGTGGTCGTTCACCAGCCCCATGGCCTGCATGAACGCGTAGCACGTGGTCGGGCCGACGAAGCTGAAGCCGCGCTTGCGCAAATCCTTGCTGAGCGCGCGGGAGGCATCGGTCTGCGGCATGGCGGCGACAGCTTCCCTGGTCACTCGCGCCGGGCGCTCCTGCGGCCTGGGTTCGAAGTGCCAGAAATAAGCGGCGAGCGAACCGAACTCGCGCTGCAATTCAAGCGCGCGGGCGGCATTGTTGATCGTCGATGCGATCTTGCCGCGATGGCGGATGATGCCGGGATCGCCGAGAAGCCTGTCTATATCCGCAGCGCTCATTGCCGCGACCCGGGGAATATCAAAGCCGTGGAATACCTCACGGAACCGCTCGCGCTTGCGCAGAATGGTGATCCAGGAGAGGCCCGACTGGAAGCCCTCAAGGCAAAGCTTTTCAAAGAGCCGCGTATCGTCCGCAACCGGGCGGCCCCATTCTTCATCATGGTAGCGGCAATATAGCGGATCGCTACCCGCCCAGGAGCAGCGGACACGCTCGTTCATGATTTCCATCAAACTGCTCCGTCGAATCGTACAGCGATAAGAGGGTACTCCGGGGTCACAGCTGCACAACCCGGAAACAGCGGCCGGTTCAACTTGCCGTTACTGCCGTCACTACTGCGGTCACACTTACAGTTCGCGTGAGTGACGTTGTTCTTTAATAAGGATTTTCCCGCATAGTCCTGCCGCCCGAGCATGTTCGGGGGCTCGAAATACAACGGCGCGCAAGCGACTGGCTTGGCGCATGTTCGTGATGGATGTGTAGGGAATGCGTCAGTTTGCGCGCCTGATTTCGCGGTTTGGCGCCGATGAGCGTGGCATGTTTGCCGTGATCTTCGGCCTTATGGCAATCGTGCTCGTTGCGACGGCTGGTGCAGTCGTTGATTTCGTCACGCTGCAACAGGCGCGAAACCGCGCGCAGATCGCGCTCGATGCTGCCGCCCTCGCGCTGCAGCCGCGCATATTCGAAACCGGGTACGACGAAGAAGAAATCCGCCAACAGGCGCAAGCCTTGGTGATCGAGCGCATCGCCGACGACCGCATCACCGCCGCCGTCGACGTCATAGACACCGATCCGGCGGAAGGCTCGCTCTACCTCGAAGCCTTCCTGCAAGTGCCGACCTATTTCGTCGAACTCGTCGGCGTGCCGCAACTGAGCGCCCGCATGGCGTCCGAAGCGACGCGCAAGAGGCTCGATCTGGAGGTCGCCATGGTGCTCGACAACTCCGGGTCCATGGCCTCCTACAACCGCATGACCTACCTCAAGCAGGCTGCCGAGTGCGCTACCAACATCCTCTTCTATGAAACCGTCAACGCGGATTGCGCGGTTGTGGGTGCGCCCGAAGCCAAGGACAACGTCAAGATCGGCATCGTTCCGTTCACCATCATGGTCAATATCGGCACCCAGTTCGCCGATAAGGACTGGCTGGACTGGAGCGGTGAATCACTCGTCTCAAAGCTCAATTTCGATGATGACGACGACGAGAACACCCCATTTGTGGGTCAAGTGGACCGCCGCGATCTTTTCGAGCAGACCGGGACGAGTTGGAGAGGTTGTGTTGAAGCGCGACAGGCGCCCTATGACACCACGGACGCCAAACCTGATACCCCGGAGCGCCTGTTCGTTCCCATGTTTGTGCCCGATACTGCAGATGGCTTGGCCCAGGATTATCTTCCCGACACTGGCGGCAGCTGTGAACAACAGACCTGCACCCAACGGCGCGTCTATAAAGAGTGCAGCTATTCATGGCGGGGCTGGACGTGTACGGGGCAGACGGGCGTCTCGTACATAAAGACCATCGGGTCTACCACCAGCACCTCCTCTGCCTCGTGCATAACGAGCAATGCCAGCCTCATCAGCGGCCCGACACTGTACAGATCGGGAAGTTCGTATGTGGAAGAGACGGTCTACGATATCCTCAATCTTTCCACTCGTGAGCGCCAGGAGCGGCTCTGCAAGTATGACCGAACCCGAGCTCCCGATACGAGTTCGAGGGGACCAAACGCGAATTGCCCGGAAGTAACGATACTGCCTCTCACTGATGTGCCTCTAAGCGTGTTCGACAAGATCGACGACATGCGCGCCGGCGGGAACACCAATATTCAGCAGGGCGCCGCCTGGGGCATGCATATGCTGACGCCCAACGAGCCGTTGACTGAGGCGCTGAATCGCGACTCCAACTCCGTTTCCAAAGTCATGATTGTAATGACAGATGGTTTTAACGAGCCGGATTTCCAGAGTTATTGGAGAAACTGGAACGGGACCAATCAGTATTTTTCCTGGGGGTTCCGCAAGGACGGTCGACTGGCCGATACCGATGGCATACTCGGCAATGAGGGGGAATATTCTGCCTTCAATGACAAAGCCGATATGACGGCAGCGATGGATCAAAAACTCATCGCCACATGTGCCTCGGCGAAAGCTTCCGGAATCACGGTCTATACGATCGGTCTGAGTTCCCCGTCAGAGCAAGCGACACAGACACTCAGGGCGTGCGCGAGTTCGCCCGACAAGGCTCGCTTCCCGACTACACCGACGCAGCTGGTCGGGACCTTCCGCGCGATCGCAGAGGAACTTGCACAGCTTCGCCTGGCACTGTGAGTGCTTTGCGCATAGGCGCTGTGAAGAGCGCGTGAAACTGCAGCAACTCTTATAAAAATTCCACCGCCTCACAGCCTTCGTGCAGGTCTTTCCTGTTTTCGTGCAGGACGTCTCTTCGTCACAGCTTTCTCCTCGTGAAGGTCAACAACCTTTGGGAGGAGGTTACTGATGTGTGATTGCGAGCCGATGGATGGAGGTCCATCGCACCCCTTGAGGGAGGCAAAATCCGGCAGCGGGCAACAGGCGGGCGTGTCGCGGCGCGCGGTGCTGAGCGGAGGGCTCGGGGCCATGGCTGCAGCGGGCATGATCACCACGGCTCAGGCGCAGGAGGCGGACCCCAGCAGCCCGGCGATCAACCGCAACAGCGTTGCCGGCATGCCGTTTCGGGCATTCGTGCGACATGGAACGGAGGGCGGAGTCGTCGACCTGACATTGCGCGATATTCTGCCCACTCAGGTCGTGATCCGCACCAAGGGCTCGTGCGGATGCTATTCGATTACCCCGACTGTGCTCGGTACGAGCGATCAGGAAACACCGATGATACCCAACCATTCGGGCATGGGGATCGTCGAGGCTGTCGGCGACCAGGTGCGGCGCGTCAAGGTCGGCGACCGCGTGGTGGTTTCGGGCACGCCCTGGTGCGGGCAGTGCTATCAGTGCCTGAACGGCGCCCCTGAACGTTGCAACTATCTGATTGGAGCTTTGCAGAACGACCCGATCGCCCAGCTTGCGGACGGCACCGACGTCATCGAGATGTCGCTGATCGGCGGGCTGAGCGAGATCATGGTTGCGCATGAGGAATATCTCGTTCCCGTCTTCTCCGACCTGCCCGATGAACAGGTGGCGATGCTGGGCGATACGTTTGCCGTCGGCGTCGGCTCGGTCAATGTTTACCGGCAGGTGTGGGGCGGCGCCAATGTCGTCATTTTCGGCGCCGGCCCGGTGGGTCTGGCGGCGGTTCAGGGGGCACGGGCGAATTCGGCCGGCCAGATCATCGTCGTCGAACCGATCCCCTATCGCCGCGAAAAGGCGGTGGAGTTCGGGGCAACGACCGTCCTCGATCCCAATGAGGACACGGATACTCTCGTCGAGCGCATCCGCGAACTTTGCACGGGCCCCGCCCCGGTCGGTCGCGTCGATGCCGGCGGACGTATAGTGGGCGGGCGTGTTGCCGTTGCAGGTGCCGACCATTGCGTCGAGGCCACCGGCGGCGACGTTTTCGTGCCCAAGGAACCCGTGGGACCCGATCCCACTGGCCTCACGGCCTTCCGACAGGCCTGGGAAGTGACTGCTCCGGGCGGGCATTGGGTCACGCTGGGCATCTTCCAACAGGGTGAAATCTCGTTCCCGACTTCGCAGTTCAGCATTTCCGCCAAGCACCATCATGGTGGGCAGATGGCCGGCATGAACGTGATGCGTGATACGCCCCGTTATCTTCGAATGGCCGAAACCGGCGCTCTCGACATCGGCGCGATGATCACCGCGAGATACCCGCTCGAAGGCGTCAAGGAAGGCTTCCAGAAGGTAGCGGATCGCACTGAACTCGGAGTGGTGTTCGCGCCGTAGTCTGGAGAGGGGTTGGGTGGTACCGCCTCCCCGGATCGAACGGGGGACCTCTAGATCCACAATCTAGCGCTCTAACCAACTGAGCTAAGGCGGCAAGGTGGCGCTCTGTCAGCGCACGGGAACGTCCAAGTGTTCCGAAGCGGGCGGAACATAGGGCGAGTTTGACGCGATGACAAGGGTCGATTTCCGATGAAATTCGGCGGAGCGCTCCCTATCGAGCCAGCTTCACCCAAGCGGCCGGCCAAGATTGCAACTAAAGTACGACAAAATGATCATACTAAAGTATGAAAGGTTTTCATGAATCCAAATTGCGTTTTATGTCCCTATAGGTAGTATCTCTCCTGCTTGAGGGGAGAGAAGACGATTCACACTAAGATTTGCGGACCGGGCTTTCTTGAGCCTGGGCATTCTTTTGCTCCCGAATAGCATTTCGTGAGGGCGGGAGGACGCCTGAAGGTTTCAAGGAGGAGTTTTTAATGAAGTATAAACATATCGCTCTAAGCGGTATTGCTTTGCTCGGTCTGTCGACAACGACTATGGCGGCCGATCTTGGCGTGTTGACATCGCTAGACGTCTGCGATGCCCTTGGTCTCTCCGGTTTGACAATATCGTCGGAGACGAACTGCCTGCAGATTTCGGGCGGTGTCAGTTATGAGTTCAACTGGGGCGATTATCGCGGCGCATATCAGTGGGCGGATACGGAACTGGGCCCCCCACCCACGACGCCAATTTCCACGCTCTATCCCAACGGCCCTGATGGAGCCAATCTCGACTGGGAATCGCGAGTAGAAGCCTGGCTGCGGCTCGTGGGAACAGCGGACAGCGACTTTGGCCCCGCAAAGGCGAACATCAAACTGCGCCAAATCCAGTACCCACGCGTCCAGAACCAAGCGCCCGACACGGACGGCTTGTTCGCCACCGACAGCGTGGAAATCAACGAAGCCTATGTATCGATCGGCGATGACACGGTGATCATGGCGGGCCGCAAATCCTCGATCGCCAATTTTGACGACGATGTGCCCTACAATTTCCTTGGGCTCGCCAACTCGTCGGGCGTGCTGTTCGGGGGCGTGACCTATGCGGCGCCGGTCCCGACCGGCAACCACGTCATCCAGGTGGTATCGGATCTGGGCAACGGCGTTTCGGTTGGAGCAGGCCTGGAGAACCTGGCGGATGACACACCCGAGGAAGCCGGAACACTCGTTGGTGTCGTCCAGTACCGCGGCGAAAATATCTCTGCACATGTGACGGGACTTGCTGGAGGCGTACTCGATGGGACCATCGAGACCTATGCCCTGCATGCCGGCTTCACCGGGACCTTCGATATCTTCAGGGTTCGGGCTGCCGTTGCTGCCGACAGCGAGGGGTTCTGGAATGCCCTCGCCACCGCCCAGGCAACGTTCGACATCTTCGAGATAGCCCTTTCGGCGGAAGCGGCAACGGACCGCGACCTCGCCGGCCCGGGTCCCGCCGATGACACGCTGACAGGCGACATCGACTGGGGCGTCGGCGGTTCGATTGGCGCCACGATTTCGGATGGCGTCGCCATCAAGCTCGGTGGCCGGTACTACTCCGATGCGTTCAGCGATGTGGACGGTTACCAGATCGCCGCTCAACTCGTGGCGGACGTCACCGAGAACCTGACGGCTACTGCCGAGATCGGGGTCTATGGCACGGACAATCCTACCCTGCCGGAAACCGATTTCTACGGAGCTGCGGAACTGGCCTGGGCGCCGGGTGGCGGGTTCACCTCGTCACTAAAAGGCGAAGCCCACCAGACGGGTGCATATCGGGTCACCTTCAAGGCGGCAAAATCGTTCGAATAGTCCATGCATGGATTCGAACGGGAGGAGGCCTGGCGCATGCCGGGCCTCTTTCTTTGCAGCCATTCAGCGAGACACTGAAGCGCGGGCGCAGACGGATAAGATTTTACGTTTAACCATAGCCGGGATTCGCACCATCGGAGCCTGCGGCGCTCTGGACCGGCTCTCGGGCACCCTATATTGATAAAAGCTTAACACAGCCTCGCAGGTTCTGTGCCAGTTTGGTACATGGGCGAGGACATTGTTCGAGTTCGACCGCCCGCATGAGTACCGAGCCGACCACATCGTCGAACGCAGTTCTGGTGCTGCAGCACGGGCGTGATGCGCGTCCGGCCTGGCTCTTCGCACAGGATGGCCGGCTGATCTGGCGCAATCTGGCGGCCGTCTATTTCCTTGCCAGGCACAAGAAGAACGGCGTCAAGCTCGCCGCTCCCGCCGAGCCGATCGGAGGGCAGATAGCGCGCGTGCTGCGGCTCGGCACCGAGGGGCGCACCAGCCTGTCGCGCATCCAGTTTCTCGCCGGCTCGAAGCCCGGCTCAGCCACTTGCGCCTGCACACCGCTCTCATGGGATGGGCAACAAGTGCTGTTGATCGTCGGCGTCGACCCAATAGAGGAGGAACTCCTCGCCAGCAACGCTGCCGATCTCACCCTGGATGCGGGTCTCTGGCATGGTGGAGCCCTTGGCGAACCGCCGCCAGCGGCAAACTCGCCTCCAGCAGAACCCGAGGTCGCGGAAGTGCCGCACGAGGGCGAAAACGGCGCCGCGCAGGCCGAGGCCGACGAGGATAAAGGGCGTCTTTCCAGTCTCGCGGGCCGCCTGATGGAGGACGAACAATTGTTCGCTCCACTGAACGAGAGCGACGACCCATTGCTGGCCGACCAACCCGTCCCTCTCGAAGCCCATGAGAGGCCGGCCAAGGGCGAGGCCTTGGCGCCACGCGAGCCCTCGCCCGCAGGGCTTTTTCGGGTCATCGGCCGCTATCTGCGGCGCGAGGAGGAAGAGCATGCCGATGCGGAAATGGCCGCAGTGGAGGCGCAGACAGTTGTGAGCGATCTCGAGGAGCCGGCCGACGAGCTCGATCTAGGCGATCTCTCCAGGCTCGAGTCGGACGAGTCCGATGAACAATTGGACGAATCGCCACCTCGTGCGGAGGATCGCGCGTCCGAACCGGACGCATCGGCTCCGGTAACTACCGTGGATCCCGAGTCCGTCGAACGCGTGTCGCGCTACAATTTCGACGAGCTTTCGCGCATCCTCAACGATCGCATCGGCGAAAAAGCCGCGCGGGCCGAGGAGCGCCGAATGGCCGATGCTCCGCCCGGCTCCATCCTCGCCCGGCAACAACAGCGCGCCGGCAGTTCGCTCATCAATCTGGGCGGCGAGACGCTGGTGCTGAACCGCCTGCCGCTCGGCATCCTGGTCTTCCGGGATCAGGAGGTGCTGTTCGCCAATCGCTCCATCACCGAGATGATCGGCTATGACTCGGTCGAAAGCCTGCGCAGCGCCGGTTTAGCGGCGATTTTCCCCGGCGGGGAGCGCGGTGAGGCAGGCCCGGTCAACCATCTCGTCCAGCGTGATGGCACGCTGATGCCGGTCACGGCCCGGCTGCAATCGATCTCCTGGCACGGCCGTCCGGCGCTGATGCTTTCGGCCAGCGCCACCGAGGTGCGCACCGGCCACGAGGAGGCCGTGCGCGCCTTCGCGCAGGCCTTCGCCGATACGCGTGGCGATGGATATTTCGAAACCGACCGATCGGGCACGATCAGCGCGATCAATCCAAAGGCGCTCGCTGAATTGGGCGATCCGCAGGTCCTGCTCGTCGGCAAGCCGCTTTCGGACCTCGTCTCGCAGGCAGATCTCGGCGAGCTACGCGCCTTTCTCGAGCGCCCCGCTCGTTTTGCCGAAACCGCGCGGCCTTGCCTGCGCGTCAAGGCGGCTGCGCCCGATGCCGAGATCCTGATCTTCGCGCAGGGACAGGCGGGTATCGTCAGCGGTTATTTCGGCTTCATCCACCGCATCGAGCTGCCAGCCGCCCCGCGCCTTGCCGCGCCCGCTGAGCCCGATGCGGCACTACTGGCGCGTCTCAGTCGCGGCGTGCGGCGCCCGCTCAATACCATCATCGGCTTTTCCGATCTCATCCGCTCCGCCGCCTTCGGCAAGATCGAGAACGAGCGCTATCTCGACTATGCCCGGGACATAAAGACCGCCGGCGAGGAAATCGCTACCCTTGTCGACGAGCTTGACGACTATGCGCGCCTCAAGGACGGCCGCTACCTGCCGCAGCGCACGACCATCGACCTGCTCGGCCTGCTCGAAAGCTGCGTGCTGCGTATCCGCCCGCAGGCCAATGCCCGCCGGGTTATCGTGCGCAGCGCCCTCTCCGAGCGCCTGCCGCGGGTCACGGCCGATCGCGCTTCGCTGGCCCAGGCCGTGCTCAACCTTCTCGCAAGCGCCATCGACCAGACGCCGGTCGGCGGAGCAGTAGTCATCTCCGCCCAACAGAGCGACGATGGCGGCATCGCCATCCATGTGCGCGACAATTCCGAGAACGATACCGATCTTTCCGAGCGCTTCGTCGTCTTTCGCGACGGTACCGGCCGTGATGGCCAGGCACTCGCCCCGGTGCGCTCCAGCGTCGGTCTGGCGCTGACGCGCTCCCTGCTCGCGGTCAACGCGTTTTCACTATCGGTCGATCCGGCCGGCAGCCAGGGCATGCTGTTCTCGATGCTGATCCCACCCGATCTCGTCGCCAGGGACTAACCCCACGCACATTGCACCAGCGTGTTTGCAAGCGTGATATCTTGCCAATCCGAAGCTTCTGCGAAGCAAAACATAGCCGCATTGCTAGGTGTCCGCCCCGGCGTTCCCTTATAAGGTGCGGCCAAAGACTTCGGCGCCAACGCCGACCGAAAGGGGACTCTTCATGCGCAGGCTAATGACCGTTCTTTCTCTGGCTCTGATGCTGACTGGCGGGGCAATGGCGCAGGAGAGCGAGGTGCGCATCGCCGTCGCTCTGGAGCCCCCCGCGCTCGACCCGACTGCAGGGGCAGCCGAAGCGATCGACATCGTCGTCTATCAGAATGTCTTCGAAGGTCTTACCCGCATCGACGAGACCGGCTCGGTCCAACCGGGCCTTGCTACCAACTGGACCATTTCGCAAGACGGGCTGACCTATACCTTCACCCTCGCTGAGGGCGTCACCTTCCATGACGGCTCGACCTTCGATGCCGAGGACGTCAAGTTCACCTTCGATCGCATTCTCGCCGAGGACAGCGTCAATGCGCAGAAGGCGCTTTATGAACCAATCGAATCCGTGACCGTCCTCGATCCACAAACGGTCGAGATCACCCTCGACCAGCCGCGCGGCGATTTCCTCTTCAATATAGGGCGCGGCGATGCGGTGATCGTCGCGCCCGAAAGCGCCGACAACAACGCCAGCGTGCCGATCGGCACCGGCCCGTTTGCCTTCGTGCAGTGGGACCGGGGTAGTCGCGTCATTCTCGAGCGCTATGACAGCTACTGGGGCGAAGCACCGGCTCTGACCCGCGCCACCTATGTTTTCATCAGCGATACGGCGACCCTCATCAATGCTCTGCTCGCCGGCGATGTCGATGGCACCAACAACATGGCGGCTGAAGCCATTGCCGTCTTCGAGGACAATCCCCAGTTCAAGGTGCTGGTCGGAACCACCGAGGGCGAGGTCGTGCTCTCGACCAACAATCGCATCGCCCCTTTCAACGACCTGCGCGTGCGCCAGGCCATGGCCCATGCCATTGACCGAGAGGCGCTGATCGAGGGCGTCACCTATGGCTACAGTCAGCCGATCGGCAGTCATTTCGCGCCGCACCATCCCTATTATGTCGACTTGACCGGCACCTACCCTCATGACCCTGAACGGGCGCGCGAACTACTCGCCGAGGCTGGACTTGCGGACGGCTTCTCGGCGACACTGAAGCTGCCCCCCGTCGCCTATGCACGTCTTAGCGGTCAGATCCTCGCCTCCCAGTTCGCCGAAGTTGGCATCAAGCTCGAGCTTATCAATCTGGAATGGGCCCAGTGGCTGGAGGACGTCTTCACCAATCACGATTTTGACCTGTCGATCGTTGCGCATGTCGAGCCCTTCGACATTGGAATCTATGCCGATCCCGACTACTACTTCGGCTACGACAATCCCGAGTTCCAGGCGCTGATCGAAACTCTCAATGCCACGACCGACGACGCCGAACGCAAGGAACTGGCAAGCCAGGCACAGACCATCCTCGCGCAGGATGCGGTCAACGGCTACCTCTTCGAACTCGCGCAGACGGGCGTCTGGAACGCGCGCCTGGACGGCATGTGGCAGAACTCGCCCATCGAAGGCGTGGTGCTGCGCGATATTCATTGGGTGGAATAAGGCGGCGGCTCTCCCGATAGACACCCCCTCCCAACCTCCCCACTCGAGGGGGAGGTGTCGGGCCGGTGCCCCTGAATGCATCAGGTCAAAGTCGTGGGGTATCTCAATCCCGCCACATGCACTGTGCTCCACCCTCCCCCTTGCGGGGAGGGCGAGGGAGGGGGTGGGCGAACCATCCGCCTGCCCATGATCCTCTTCCTCATCCGCCGGTTCCTCGGCTTCGCCGTCACCCTCTTCATCGCCGCGGCCGTCATCTTCTTCCTGCTCGACCTGCTCCCCGGTGATCCCGCCCGCTTCATTCTCGGCATCAACGCCAGCGCCGAGGCAGTCGCCAACCTGCGCACGCAACTGGGCCTCGATGCACCCCCGCTCACCCGCTTCTTCGCTTGGGTCGGCGGCATGCTTACCGGCGATTTCGGCACCAGTGTCACCCAGCGCGCACCGGTTGCCGCACTCATCGGCGAGCGGCTCTGGGTCAGCCTGCCACTGGCACTTATGGCCATGGTGCTCTCGGTGGCCATTGGCCTGCCGCTCGGCATTGCGGCGGCTCGCCGACGTGGATCGCTCATTGACACCGGCCTGATGGTCCTCGCTCAGCTGGGCATCGCCATACCCAATTTCTGGTTCGGCATGCTCCTGGCGCTGCTCTTTGCGGTGGTGCTGCGCTGGCTGCCGCCTGGCGGCTTCACGCCCTGGCAGGAAAATCCGCTTGCAGCCTTCACCAGCCTTGTCCTGCCGAGCCTCGCACTTGCCCTGCCGCAGGCCGCGATCCTGGCGCGGGTCATGCGCACGGCGCTGGTCGAAGTGACCGGGCAGGATTTCATCCGCACCGCCCGCGCCAAGGGCATGACCATGGGCGAGGCTGTCTGGCGCCATGGCGTGCGCAACGCGCTGCTACCGGTCGTCACCATTCTCGGACTGCAATTTGCGTTCCTCGTTGCCGGCGTCATCATCGTAGAGAACGTCTTCTACCTGCCCGGGCTCGGCCGGCTGATCTTCACCGCCATTTCCGAGCGCGATCTTGTGCTGGTGCGCGGCATCACGATCGTATTGGTCATCGGTGTTACCTTCACGATGCTGGTCACCGACCTCGTTTATGCGCTCGTCGACCCGCGGCTGCGCGAAGGCGGCCAGCGATGACGTTCTCACGCCATCCAAGCCTCTGGATCGGCCTCGGCGCTACTGGCGTCTTCGCGCTTCTGGCGCTCGTCTCGCTCGTCTGGACGCCCTATCCGATTGCCGAGATCGACATCGCCCGTCGTTTCCAGGGACCCAGCGCCGCCCATTGGCTCGGAACCGATTTCTTCGGCCGCGACATGGCCTCTCTGGTGATGAGCGGGGCGTTGACGAGCTTTGTCGTTGCCGCGCTTGCCGTCGCCATCGGTGCCGGCATCGGCATACCGCTTGGGCTTGCTGCCGCCTCCTATGGCGGCCCAATGGAATGGCTGGCCCTGCGCCTTTCGGATTTCATCTTTGCCTTTCCCGCCCTCATCGTCGCCATCCTCATCACGGCACTGTTCGGTCCTGGCGCCATCAACGCCATCGTCGCCATCGGCATCTTCAATATTCCCGTTTTTGCACGGGTCGCGCGCGGCGGTTCGCTCACGATCATGTCGCTCGATTTCATCGATGCGGCCCGGCTGGCCGGCCTCGGCAGTTGGGCGATCGCCTGGCGGCACCTGCTGCCCAATATCCTGGCGCTGATCATAGTTCAGGCCACTATCCAGCTTTCTCTCGGCATTCTCGCGGAAGCGGGCCTTTCCTACATCGGCCTCGGCACCCAGCCCCCCGCCACCAGCCTCGGCCTGATGCTCAAGGATGCGCAGTCGCTCTTCATGCTGCATCCGTTCCTGTCGCTGGTGCCGGGCGTCGCCATCGTCGTCATCGTCATCGCGCTCAATCTTGCCGGCGATGGGTTGCGCGACGCGCTCGATCCGCGACTACGCAGGCAAGGAGCGCCTCATGCCGCTGCTTGAGGTTACCGGCCTCACCGTCGGCTTCGGCGAAGTCGAATCGGTTGGCGATGTCAGCTTCGCCATCGACAGCGGCGAACGTTTCGGCCTCATCGGCGAAAGCGGATCGGGCAAGACGCTCACCGCGCTCGCGGTCACCGGGCTGCTGCCGGAGAACGCCCGCCGTAGCGGTCTCATCGCCTTCGATGATGCGCCCCTGCCCGAAAACGAACGCGCGCTTGCACGGCTGCGCGGCAAGCGCATCGGCATGGTCTTTCAGGAGCCGATGACAGCTCTGAACCCGCTGATGCGCGTCGGCGCTCAGATTGCCGAGGCACTGGCGCTGACCGATACACCCGGCGATGTCGGCGCCCTTCTCGAGGAAGTCGGGCTCGAGCCTCGACACGCTGGCCGCTATCCGCACCAGCTTTCCGGCGGCCAGCGCCAGCGCGTGATGATTGCCATGGCGCTCGCCAGCCAACCGGACCTGTTAATTGCCGACGAGCCGACCTCGGCGCTCGATCTCGTCACACAGGCAAAGGTGCTCGACCTCATTGCCGAGCTCTGCACCCGGCGCGGCATGGCGCTGCTCTTCATCAGCCACGACCTAAAAGCAGTGGCGCGGCTCTGCGAGCGGGTCGCCGTTATGCATCGTGGCCAAATCGTCGAAACCGGAGCAACCGGTGAGATCCTCGGCGCACCGCGCGAGGATTATACGCGAAAGCTGGTCGCCGCGTCGCAGCTTCATCTCTATGCGGATGCCGGCCCGCCAGCCGGACCGGTGCTGCTCGAAACCGAAGGGCTCACCCGTCGCTACCGACAGCCGGGCACCTGGTTCCTGGCTGGCAAACCGCTGACCGCCGTCGACGCCGTCACCTTCTCGATCCATCGCGGCGAATCGGTCGCCCTTGTCGGCCCCTCGGGAAGCGGCAAGACGACGCTCGCACGCATGCTGGTCGGCCTCGACAAGGCCAGCGACGGGCGTATCCATTTCGAAGGCGAGACTTATACCGGCGCCGACCTGCCGGCGCATCTGCGCCGCGATCTCTCATTGGTCTTCCAAGACCCCTTCGGCAGCTTCGATCCGCGCCTTACTGTTGCCGCCTCGCTCGCCGAACCGCTGCGCCTGCTGCCGGCGATGAGCGCTGCCGAACGCGACCAGCGCGTGAACGACGCCATCGAAGCCGTCGGCCTTCCCGCCGCCATGCTCACCCGCTATCCGCACGAGTTCTCCGGCGGCCAGCGCCAGCGCCTCGCCATTGCCCGGGCCCTCGTTACCCGACCCAAATTCATCGTGCTCGACGAACCGGTTTCGGCGCTCGATGTTTCGATCCGCGGCGAAATTCTGGCGCTCCTGATGCAGGTGCGGCGCGACTATGGCCTGACCTACCTCATCATCAGCCACGATCTCGACATGGTCCGCGCCATCGCCGGTCGCGTACTGGTGATGCAGGCTGGCCGTATCGTCGAAGAGGGCACGCCCGAGGCGGTGTTCGCAGCGCCCAAGCATGCCCTGACGCGCGAACTCGTCGCGGCACGCATGCCCGACCTGGACTGAGGCTACATAGCCGCTCTCAGTCGCATATAGGAAAAATGTCCTCAGTAGCCCAAGCCAAACCCTTGGAAGCTCAGTTCTTCCGACGCCTATCGCACCTATGCTGATTGACAATTCTATCATAGGTAAATAGGCCTATTGTCTAGGTAGTAGCTCCTACGTGCTGACCTGCTCACTCAGCGGGAACACCTAGCGCAAACTACTCTGGTAATTGGAGGTCTATCGGCCGCAGGTCTGGGGGAGCCTGGTGCGCTAGGCATTTATCCCTCATGCGGTGGACACAGCGTGAGGTGCTTTGCAATGCAGGAAGAAGTCTATTACCACCCGATGCTCAACCGGGACCGGCTGGTCCATATATTCGATCCGGACCCGTCTACCTGCGAAGCACTAAGCGTGCTTTTCCGACTGGACGGTTTCCAGACCGCATTCTCGCTCGAGCCGGCGCAATTTTACGCCGGGCTCGAGCGGCGCAGGCCCGATGTGGTCATTCTCAATCTGCGGCTTGGGGCCGAAAGCGGCCTTGCCGTACTGCGCAGGCTCAAAGCCATGCGCACGGCGACACCCGTATTCATGATCTCGGATGTGCCTAATCTCAAGGATGCGGTCGCCGCGATGAAAATTGGCGCCTCAGATGTCGTCACCAAGCCGATCGACACCGAGTATCTCTTGACTGCGACACGCGAAGCGCTGCGCCAGGACGTGCACCTGGGGGCCATGCAGGGCGGGCGCCGGCCGATCGAGGTGCGTGGCTTTGCTCAACTCACGCCGCGCGAGCGCGAGGTCCTGCAGCTCATCAGCAACGGCCAATCCAACAAGGAGGCCGGCCGTGAGCTTGGTATTTCGCCACGCACTATCGAGGTGCACCGCGCCCGCGTCATGGAAAAGCTCGGTGCCAGGAACACCGCCGACCTGATGCGCATCGTGCTGACCAGCTAAGCGCCCGATTGACAACGCAATGGCTTCGATGTCTCATTCCGGCGGGCTGGTGCAGCCCGCCGCTCGCGCCCCTTGGGTAAGGTGAATGCACCCATATTCATTGCTGGTTTGACCCTGGGCAAGCCGTCAGCAATGCGAGCACTGACCCTTTACCTTGCCCGTCAAAGGATCAGACCATGCACACTTTCCTTGATGCCAAAACCATGGCCAAAGCACTGCGCCAAGGCCTTGCCGACCGCGATATCGAGCTCAACCACAGCGACTGTCTCGAACTGGTGGCGCGCCAGTTCGGACTCAATGACTGGAATACGCTGGCAGCCAGGATCGAGGCGGCAAATCGCCCGGCGCCTCCCCTGCCGGACGGCTGGTTCATCAGCCATGCGAACCCGGCTTACTATTCGATCGGCCTCGATCCAGACGAACGCGGCAGCGTCTGCATTGCGTCCGTTCCCGGAGCCGCCATTCCTCCCGACTACACTGGCGTTTTGATGCAAAGCATCAGTGCTGCGCACTACATCGGAGAAAAGCTGCGACTCACGGCCGAACTACGCGGCGAGCACGCTCATCTGGGCACCATCTGGATGCGGGTCGATCCGTCCCAGGGCAAATCGCTGCGCTTCGACAACATGATGCGCCGCAATCCCGACGGCGTCCTGCGAGGCACTTTCGGCTGGACGGCGCGCACCATAGTTCTCGATATCCCCGAGAATGCCGCCAGCATCCACTACGGCTACCTCCTGCAAGGCACCGGCAAACTGTGGGCCCGCAACTTCCGGCTCGACATCGCCGATCCGGATGCGCAGACGACCGGCAGCACACCCTTCCCGCCGCGCCCGATCAATCTCGATTTCACCACACCGGCCCAACCGCACGGGTAAGATTTTGCGGACGGCGCGGCTAACCCGCACGATTGCGCGGGCTAGCCCGCCAGCCGCTCGATTTCGGCACCGCAGCGGCTGAGCTTGTCCTCCAGCCGTTCAAAGCCGCGGTCGAGATGGTAGATGCGGTTGACGATGGTTTCGCCACGCGCCGCGAGCCCGGCGATGACCAGCGACACCGAGGCGCGCAAATCCGTTGCCATCACCTGCGCCCCCTTGAGGGCCGGCTTGCCGGTGATCGTCGCCACCTGCCCGTCAACGCTGATATCGGCGCCAAAGCGCGCGAGCTCGGCCACGTGCATGTAGCGGTTCTCAAAGATCGTCTCGCGGATATGCGAGGTGCCATTCGCTCTCGTCATCAGCGCCATGAACTGGGCCTGCAGATCCGTCGGAAAGCCGGGGAATGGATCGATCTCCACATCGACCGCCTGGATACCGTTGCCGTTGCGCTTGATGCGAATGCCGTTCGCTTCGGTGGAAATCGCAGCACCGGTTTCACCGAGGAGATCGAGCGCAGCCTTGAGGTGTTCGGGTCGAGCGTCGCGCAGAAGCACGTTGCCGCCAGTCATCGCGGCGGCCATGGCGAAGGTGCCGGTCTCGATGCGGTCGGGGATGACTTCGACGGTCGCGCCGCCCAACTTTTCGACACCCTCGATTCTAATGCTACGCGTGCCGACGCCCGATATCCTGGCCCCCATGGCAATGAGCGCCTCGGCGACGTTGTCGATCTCGGGCTCCATGGCCGCGTTGTCGATGACCGTCACGCCCTTGGCAAGTGTCGCTGCCATCATCAATGTGTGGGTGGCGCCAACCGAGACTTTGGGCAGTTGCACGTGCCCGCCGACAAGCCCACCCTTGGGTGCGGTCGCCACCACATAGCCTTCATCGATTTCGATCTCGGCGCCAAGCTGCTTGAGACCATAGAGGTAGAAATCGACCGGTCGGGTACCGATGGCGCAACCGCCGGGCAGCGAGACGCGCGCGTGATGCTCGCGCGCCAGCAACGGCCCGATAACCCAGAAGCTCGCGCGCATCTTGGAGACGAGATCGTAAGGCGCAGTAGTATCCACGATATCGGCAGCATGAAACGTCATGCGCTGGCCTTCACCTTCGCCGGCACCGCGCCGGCGGCCATGAACGGCGATATCGACGCCGTGATTCTCGAGGATGCGCTCGAGCTGCTTGACGTCGGCAAGCCGCGGCACATTGTGCAGCACCAGCGGTTCATCGGTGAGCAGCGAAGCGATCATCAGCGGCAGCGCCGCGTTCTTGGCCCCGGAGATCTGAATCTCGCCGTTGAGCTCGTTGCCACCCACCAGACGAATGCGGTCCATGTCGCTAATCCTTTTGGCGCGGCCGCCGGCCGCAAAATCGAGGCAAGTCTGGTAACCCAACCAGCACCGGTCAGCAATCAACGGGCATGTGACCGGGCGCCCTGCTCAACTTGGCACGATCGTGGTTTACGATGTCTTGCCGCAGGGCCTGCCCTGCGGCTCGGATGGTGCTTGCGCATCGGCCTCGGCGCGTGCCCGCGCCTGCCCCTTGCGGCGCTTGAGGTTCTCACGCAGCTTTGCGGCCAATCTTTGCTCACGGGCGATGGTTGCTGGCGATTTCGACATGGGCGGCAAACAGTATTGCATTCCTTTTCGACGCACTCCGACATAGGCGCTTTTAGCTCTTGCGTCGAGCCGGACCCTGTGGCAGTAGAGCCCGCGTCCGCGCAGGTCCAACACCCTGCGCCCTGCTGCCGTAGCTCAGTGGTAGAGCACTCCTTGGTGAGCTCTTTCTGGTTGGACAAAAGCGGTGCAGGGAAAACGAATTGGAAGTTTTCCCCGACGGCTCAGGGAGCAGTCGGGGGAGCAGAAAAGAGAAGGTTTAGCTGCTGTAGCTCAGTGGTAGAGCACTCCCTTGGTAGACATAATTGCCTCCCTGCCGGGAAACCGACAGGTGCAAACCGCTCAAAGTCGGGGAAAGCTAAAGGGTCGCGAGGCCCCATGCCAATCCCGAGCCAAGCCCGAGAGATTCGGGAAGGTGTAGAGACCAGACGGGCGGCGCCTAAAGACCGGAGACGGTCCACGGTGAAGGGATGGTCCACCCCGCCAACCAATCGGGTCGCGAAAGCGGCGGCGGGATGAAGGGAGAGGCCGTGAGTTCAATCCTCACCAGCAGCACCATTATTGAAAGGGCCGTCCACTGGGGCGGCCCTTTTTTGCTGGTCAAGCCATTGCCACCAGCTCGCGGAAGTCGGTCTCGCGGATGATGCGGATCGGGAGGCCCTTGGTGGCCAGTTCTTCGGCCTTGCGGTGCTTTGAGCTTTTCTCGTGCCCAGCGAGCCGCTGAATGTCGGTATCGCCCACGACCAGCAGCGTAGTCTTCTTCGTGACCCCCGAGTCGACGGTGCAGCCCAACGAGGCTGCTAGGTCGGCGGCCTCGCGACGCGGCATCGAGAGCGCCCCCGTGAACACAATTGCCTCTCCGAACAGTGGGCCGTCCGGGTTGCCGTCACGCCGGATGGCGGTACCGGAGCTGCCGGCGGACGGATCGATGGGCTGCCCCACGCGGGCAAGCCAGCCGTCGAGGTCAAGGCCAGTCTCCTGCATCGCCGCGACCATGATGTATCCAGCCGCCCTCGCGTCTTCGAGGGCATGGTGGTGCTGAAAATCATAGCCTATCAGCTTGCAGACGTCTGCCAGACCGTAGCTGCTGCTGGCGCATTGCGCCCAAGCACGGCGGGCGACGCGGGCCGAATCAAGCCATGTGCAGGTGGGCGCGGCTACGGCCCAGCGACTGGCAGCCTGATGGGTGGCGACCCGGTCGAAGTGGGTATGAGTAACGGCGACTGCGTCTTGGAGCATCGCGTGAAGCGCTTGCCCAGCCTCCGCATATATGGGCGCGCCCTTAACCGTGTCTTCGTCTATGCCGTGAATGGAGACATTGATCCGGTCGAAATAGTCCTGTGGATCGACTAGCGAATACCACTCGTCCGCCACCCTGCCATTCTCAAACCTCACGGCGCCAATCGAGCAGATTGATGCCATGTCGGCGTTGGCGGTTTCCACATCTATCGCTACGAAGTTCATCGATGCCCCCTAACTCCTAGACTTCAAGAAATACATGAAAGGCCACCCCGAGGCGAGTTGGCCCTTCGTGTCGTCTCATTGTACACAGACGGGCGTCACCGGAACTTGGTAAGGGAGAGGCCGTGAGTTCAATCCTCACCGGCAGCACCATTCAGCTTAAATTGTAGACGTTGCAGCGGCGCGTGGCGACAGCCGGTCAGCTGCAGGCTGTGAGCGACCGTCCTTCCCTGCATCATCGGTCTTTCGGGATATCCGATCTATTATCAGCCCTAATAGGACGTCAATCAGGTGACACGGGAAGCGCCTATTCGGCCGGTATCGTGCATTTGGAAAAGAGTGACCATGTCCAAAAATCGCTTCGTCATTATCGTGTTGGACGGCTTGCGGCCCGACCTCGTCACCGCCGAGCGGATGCCCAATCTCTACGCATTCCGTGACGAAGCCGCTACGCTGGGCCAGAGCAGGGCGCTCTATCCGACCCATACCCGTGTCAACAAAACGGGCCTCGGCACGGGCACCACACCCAAATATCACGGCATCCATTTCAACAAGATCGCCGGTGGCAGGCTCAAGCCGGGCGGCATTCTCGATGTTGGCGATTATCGCGAAACGTTCGGGCTTTCCGAAGCGCTGCTGACCGCAACGCCTTTGGGTGAAGTGCTCGCAGACGCGGGCCGGTCGATGGCCGTCATTCATTGCGGCGCCTCCGGGGCTCCTCAACTTCTGAATTACCGCGCTGGCGAACGGGGGCAGCACTATCTCTCGCTCTCAGGCCCACAGTTCAGTTCCGAGGGTGTCTGCACGGCCGTAGAGGCCAAACTCGGGGGGATGCCTTTGGAGCGCGGCGTCAACCTTGCCCGTTCGAAATACGCGGCAAAGGCGCTGACCGATGTGGTCTATCCGCAGTTTCTGCCGGACGTCACGGTGCTTTGGTCGGATGAACCGGACACCTCCCTGCATGTCGACGGGATCGACGGTCCGATAAGCTCTGCCGCGCTTGCCCATGTCGATGAACTGGCGGGACAGATCATCGCCTGGTGGCGCGGGCTCGGCGAGGATGCGCCCAATCTCATGTTCCTTTCCGATCACGGACACGTCGAGACATCCGGCACCATCGGCCTGGGTGCGCTTTTTTCCGAAACCGGCCTGCCCGTCACCACCGACCCTGCCGCGGCTGGCGCGCTGCTGCTGCCGTTCGGCAGCGGCGGGCTTTATCTGCGCGATGTCGAGCACTCTGTGCTCGGTGACATCGTTGCCTGGATGCAAGCTCAACCCTGGTGCGGAAACCTGCTCACTGCCGGCAATGGCGGCATCGAAGGCGCTGTGCCCGGCACCTTTTCCACCAGCCTGCTTTCGCTCGACCATGAACGCGCGCCCGACCTGTTCTTCCAGCTGCGGCGCATGAACGGCAATGGCGGGGACCGAAAGTACGGCCATTGCCTCAATGCCGGAGACAAAGGCCCCGGCGGATCGAGCCATGGGGGCCTGCACAAGGAGGAACTCGCGACGGTGTTCTTTGCCGCGGGGCCCGACTTCAAAAGCGGCTACAGATCGGAAACGGTAGGCGGCATGGTCGACGTCGCACCCACTATTCTCTCGGTCTTTGGCCTTGAGCAGCCCGATACCATGGTGGGGCGACCGCTCGGTGGATTGCTAGCCGGCGGCGCCGAACCCGAGGATGCCGAACCGGCCGCCGAAGTCGTTTCGGTACGCAATGGTGCCTACGAGCAGCACCTGCAGGTCCGCCGCCTCGCCCGTCGCACGCTCGCCGATCACGGCTGGGTGGGATAACATTCGACCGATTGAGCCGGGCAAGCGTCCGGCTCAATCCATGCAGTCGAAAAAGCCGCGAATGATGGTCAGATCGCGCACATCGCTGTTGCAGGCCGCCACCAGCGAATAGGAATCGCTCAAATCGGTAATCGGAACGGCACGCAGGTGCGGCTCGACCTGCATCGCCTCTCCATAGGTGATGCCTATGCCCAGCCCGTTGCGAACCGCCTCGACAGCCATTGGCGACGATCCCACAGTCATCACATCGGTCAGGCGTATCCCAAGCTCAGCCGCGCGGCGCTCGAAGCGCCAGCGGGCAAAGGACCGTGAACTAGCAAGGATCACGGTGGTTTGCGCCATCTGCGCAATGGAAATGGAGGACGCCTTGTAGAGTGGGTGGCTCTCGTGGATCAGCGCCATATGGATGCGCGATTCGATGGGCCAGAGGTAGAGCCCGGTGGTATTTTCGGGCTCGGGCATCAGGGCGACGTCGGCCTCCCGGTTCCGCAACATATCGGCGCATTGGCGCCAACTGGCGTTTTCGAAAGCCAGTTCGATGCCGGGATGGCGTTGCTTGAAACGCTTGAGATAGGTCAGGGCGGGCTGTGAAGCCGCTGCCACGACGCGCAACAGGCCTTTGTTGAGCTCGGCATATTCGCCCATGCGCTCTTCGAGCAGTACATAGAGGTGACCGATCTCTTCAGTTAGTGAATAGATTTTGCCCCCGGCCGGGGTCAGCACCAGGCCGCTGCGCCGACGCTCGAACAGACGCGCTCCGATTTCCGCCTCGAACTTGGCCACGTTCTGGGTCACCGATGACTGGGTAACGCCCAGCGCCTTGGCAGCGTTCGAAAAGCCCTTGTGGCGGCAGGCGGCGTTGAAGGCGACGATCTGGTGGTGATTGATCTTCACGTGGACGTCCTCAAGCGTGATCGGAATATAATCAACGCTAATAGAACATCATGGCGACGTGACAGTGCGATGATATCGGCGCGGGTCTACCAAGACGTATGCGTTGCGAGGACCTGTTGCTCAAGATTATCCATATGACCGACCTTCACCTGACCGGAAGCGGCGAGCTCCATTTCGGCCATGACACCCACGAGGCCACGCGGCTTGCCCTTGAGCATGCCGCAACGCGGTTTTCCGATGCCGATTTCCTCGCCATCACCGGAGACCTGGCCAATTGGGGGGAGGCGGAGGCTTATCGCAAGCTCGAGCGGCTTCTGGCCGATTTTCCCCTGCCCGTCTATCTGATGATCGGTAACCACGACAACCGCGAGAACTTCCTCTCCGTGTTCGGGGAGCGTCATCGGTTTGACGCACCCTTCGTGCAGTATTGGGCCGATCATGGCTCCTATCGGCTGCTGTTTCTCGACACTCAAACTGCCGGAACCGCGGGGGGTGCCTTCGGTCCGCACCGCCTCGAATGGCTCGACCGGCGGCTCGATGAAAGCCCGCGCGAAGTTCTGATTTTCATGCACCACCATCCCACCCCCACAGGCGCCTATTCCATGGATGCCAAGGGCGTGGCCGACTGGGATGGCTTCCACAAGGTTCTGGCCCGTCACCGCGGCAAGGTCCGTCACATCTTCCATGGCCATTGCCACACCGACATGCAGGGGCATGTGGAAGGGGTTTCGTTTTCTGGGCTGCGCTCGATGGGTTCGCAGGTTTACCCCGATCTTTCCACCGAACTCGTCTCGCGCTGGGAAGGTGCACCGCACTACGCGGTCGCGTTGGTGGGGGAACGCAGCCTTGTCACCCATCAGCAGGATTTCACCTATAGCGGCAACATCCACACCCATCCGCGCGGCCAATTCACCGACTTCGTGCGTAACTGCGCCGAACGCGGGGTCAGCGTCCCCCAAGTCGACCCCGACCCGCTGGAGATCGCATCATGACGCTGGCACTGGATCAATCTTCGGCCGCTCTCCCCTTCGATATGGCGCAGGCCCATCCGCGGTCGAGGTCGGATGAAGCGGTTTTCACCATCGACAAGCTTTCGGTCAGCGTACCCACGCCCGAAGGACAGCTCGCGCTGGTTCACGATGTCAGCCTCTCGGTCAGCCGCGGCCAGTGCCATGCCATTGTCGGCGAGAGCGGATGCGGCAAAACCGTTACCTGCCTTGCCGCGCTTGGGCTGATGCCGCGCAATGCCACGGTTTCCGGCTCGGTGCGGCTGGGGGAGACGCAGATGCTGGGCCGCAGCCGTGCCGAGCTTCAGGCGTTGCGCGGGCGGCGGATCGGCATGATCTTCCAGGACCCGCAGGGCGCACTCAACCCGGTGCGCACCATTGGCCGGCAGTTGATCGAGCCCTTGCGTCAGCATATGGGCATGACGCGCGAACAGGCACGGGTTCGTGCCTGCGAATTGCTCGCAATGGTGGGGATCGGGGCGCCCGAGGAGCGGATGGGCGCCTATCCGCACCAGCTTTCGGGCGGCATCTGCCAGCGCATCATGATCGCGATGGCGCTCGCCACCGAACCGGAAGTGCTGATCGCCGACGAGCCGACCACGGCGCTCGATGCGACGGTGCAGCTTCAGGTGCTTGATCTGCTGAGGTCGATTCAGGAGCAGCGCGATCTGGCCATTGTCCTGATCACCCACGATCTGGGCGTCGTCTCAGAAATCTGCGACAGCGTCACCGTCCTCTATGCCGGGCGTTCGGTGGAAACGAGGCCCACTGCGGACCTGTTTTCCAACCCGCGCCATCCCTATACCAAGGCCCTGCTCGACTGCCTGCCATCGCTCGATCCCGCCGCTCCGCCCCCGGCCGCGATCGTCGGCGAAGTGCCCGGCCCCGGTCGTCACCCGTCGGGCTGTGCCTTTCACCCGCGCTGCAGCCACGCAACCACGGTTTGTGCGCAAAGGCTTCCCGGCCGTGCAGCGGTGGGCGTCGACGGCATGGTCGCCTGTCACTATCCGATGGACGCATCCGGGCGCGTCGTTCAATGACCCAGTTGCTGGCGCTCGACAATGTCGAAATGCGGTTTCGCGCCGCCGGCACCGGCCTGTTTTCTCCGCCCCGTTGGCTGGCGGCCGTCGGCGGGGTGACCCTCTCGGTCGCGCCGGGTCGCGCCGTCGGGCTGGTCGGTGAAAGCGGCTGCGGCAAGTCCACACTGGCCCGCATCGCCACCCAGTTTCTCGAGCCGAGCACGGGAAGCGTTTCCGTCGAAGGGCGGAACTTGCGCGAAGTTGCGCCGGGGGAACGCAGGCGGCTGCGGCGCAGCGTGCAGATGGTCTTCCAGAACCCCGCCTCGGCACTCGACTCGCGCATGACCATCGGCGATCAGATCGAGGAGGCGG
>Ga0180216_1000088_pt1 | contig 116306 bp, 109 predicted proteins | sample eDN3rd37CBELigMG_FD_128879 | JGI IMG/M metagenome (GOLD analysis project Ga0180216, IMG submission 128879) | Enriched Miracle-Growth compost microbial communities from Emeryville, California, USA - eDNA 3rd pass 37_C BE-Lig MG (version 2)... ... | reverse complement strand
TGGTGCGCACCGCACCATAATAGGGGTCAATCCCTAGTGTCACAGTCCAATTGCGGGCGCAGAATATCGTTATGCAGTGGAGGAGACAAAACCCCTGCAGTCTTTAGAAAAGCAAAACGCCCGAGCGGCCGGTGCCAGAGAGTGCCGGCCGCCGCGGCTATAACAAGAAGGTGCAGCGGTCTCCTCCATTCTCGCCAACCGTTCGGTTTGGTGCCTTGATTCCCCTAAAAACATCCCCTTTGTGCAGCGCAATGCACTGCCAAGGCTCATCGGGTCTTGCGTGATGCAAAAACTCCAGTGCAGGCAGAGACCGCCCGCGAGGTCGCTAGTGGCTGCCCGCACGGCAATCTGATAATATAGCGGGCTCTGCTCGGAAGCTTTCCGCGCAGTACGGACAGGTGGCCGAGTGGTTGAAGGCGCACGCCTGGAACGCGTGTATATGTGAAAGCGTATCGTGGGTTCGAATCCCACCCTGTCCGCCAAGGACACTGCAACGGCTTATCGCCGCTGCCAAAAAAAGCCGTTTCCTTCCGGGAAGCGGCTTTTTTTTGCCAAGTTCGGTAGTCGTCGAGCCGAAGAGGGTCACAGAGCCGGATAGAACCCCCGCTCAATCACGGCCGCGAGCCAATCCCCAAGCTCTTGATCAACGCCGGGATTGCCGACGCCTCCGCGCGATAGCTTTCAAGAAACTCGCCAGGGGAGCTCCCGATCGCCTGGAACCCAAGATCCTCCAGCGATTTCCTGAATCCCGGGTCGTTGGCCGCAGCCTTGGCGGCAAGCGCCAGTTTTTGAATGACCGCCTCGGGCGTGCCGGCCGGAGCAAGCAACCCGTGCCAAGGCTTGCTGCGAAACACGAACCCATCGAATCCCGCTTCCGAAAACGTCTGAACGCCAGGAAACCTGGGAGACTTGTCAACGATGGCAATGGGTTTGATCTTTCCCGCGGCGAGGTGCGGCAAGGCGTTCTCCACGGACGCAAACGCCAGGTTGACTTCGCCGGCGATCAGGTCCTGCATGGCCGGGGGCGAACCCCTGTAGGGTACCTCGGTGAGCTTGATGCCGGCCTGCCTGGCCAGGGATTCGAGGATCAGCTGAGGGTATGAGGCCGGGCCGAACGAGGCGTAGGTGCGAGGCGCCGAGGACGATCTGGCGTCCTTGATCAGGCCCGCGAGGTCGTTCACGGAAGCGGTGCTTTGGGTGAGAAGCACCGGGCCGGAAATGGATTCCGCCACCTTGCTGACGAGACGGAAGTCGCGTTGCGGATCGTAGGGAACTTGCATCGTGAACGGAGCAGACACCAGGGGATCCGGAACGGTGAAGAGCAGCGTGTAACCATCCGGCTTGCTGCGTGCGACCTCCGCGGTGCCGAGGGTGGCTCCCGCTCCCGGCTTGTTTTCGACGATGACCGTTGCGCCCAGAGTGCGCGAGAGGTTTCGCGCGAACAGCCTGCCGGCGGTGTCGATGGGGGATCCGGGTGGAAGAGGGACGACCAGCTTGATGACGCGAGCGGGGTAGTCGCCTTGGGCGGCTGCCCATAGGGGGGTCGCGGCCGCAAGTATGCCGGCTCCCAGTACGATCCGGCGAAGCCTGGCGTCAAGCGGCTTTGGGTGGCCCGGGAACCCGGCGGACGCCTCGATGGGAGGAGCGACGCGTTTCATGATGTCTCCGCTTTGGTCTTGCCGCCTGCATCGCGGCTTGAGGTAGCGGGCCGACTATTCTGAATTCCGGGGCCTGAGTCAATTTCAAGTCTCGATTGGTGAGACGGCGGAATGGCGGTCCCGCATCATTTGACGTCCTGGGGGCCTTTGCTGCCCAGCAAGGACCACTTGCCGTCCTTGATCTCGAGAGCGTAGGCGGTCTTCAGGGCATCGCCTTCCTCGGTGAAGCCCGTGTGCCGGCCTTCAACGGTTTCCAGGCCGGACAGTTTCATGAGTTCGGTGCGGACAATATCGCGTTCCTGCGCGAGCTTGCCCTTTTCACCGGTGACCTTGCCGTTGCGCATGGCCTCGGCGTAGAGCTTCACGATGGTATAGGCTGCCGCGTCGTACATGTTGGGCCGCAGGTCGCCGCTTTCGCCGGCCTTCTGGGCGCGCTTGACGAACTCGTCGCTGAAGGCCTTGCTCATGGCGCGATCGTCGTCGGGATTGTAGGTGGAGGCGACGATCGTCCCGTTGGCGTCGGCGCCCGCGCGTTGAAGCAGGTTCCAGTCTGCCGACTGCGTCCCGCCGACCACGCGCACGTTCGCGAGGCCTTGGCGCCTGAGCTCTTTCAGCAGCACCACCGTCGGGTCGGGAAAGGCACCGAGCCCGATGATGTCGGGTGGGTTGCTCTTCAATTGCGCGACCTGGGTCGACAGGTCGAACACCGCACTGGGGAAGGAGATGCTCTGCGTGATCTGGACGCCGTTCTTTTTCAGCAATCCGGGAAAGGTCACCTCGCCCATCGTCCGGCCGCCCACGTCGTCGGTCGCGTAGGCCAGCGCCGCGGAACGTGGCGCAATATTCTTCTCCTTCATGACCGCCAGCACGCGCTGGAAGAGATAGCCTTCGTCGGAGGTGTTGCGGAACGCGAACTTGAATGGCTTTGCCAACCCCGGGGCGGCCGATCCGATGGCCATCTGGGCAATGCCCAGCCGGTCTCCCACGGGAAACGCGATACGGGCTTCGCTGGAAGTGTAGGGGCCCACGATAGCCAGCGCTCCCACGTCGTTGGCGAAGTAGCGGGTGGCCGCGGCGGCCTGGTCGGGTTTGCCGGCGGTGTCGAATTGGCGGACGGTGAGTTTCCTGCCGTTGATGCCGCCTTCGGCGTTGACGGCTTCGACGGCCAGGTTCACTGCGATCTCATTACGCCGCGTAAACGTGACAAAAGGACCGGACTTGGCCGTGGTGAAGCCTAGAATGATTTCACCTTGAGTCTGCGCATGGGCCGTTGTGGCGGTCATGCCGAGCGCCAGCAGGAATGCGGGCAAGAGCTTGTTCATGACGATCTCCCGAGGTAGGTGACGTGAAAGAATCAGGGCGCCGGACGAGCGCGGCCGAGGTAGGCTTCATGCAGCGCGGAGCTGGCCATCAGGCTTTGGGGTTCCCCATGCGCGACTTCCCTGCCCAGTTCAAGCACATGAACGCGGTGGGCCACCTGCAGGGCCTTGCGGATGTTCTGTTCGACGAGGATCATGCTCAGGCCTTCCTGGTTCAGGTCCCGAATCAGCGTGAACAGTTGCTGGACGAGCAGGGGCGACAGGCCCAGGGACGGTTCGTCCAGCAGCAACAGCCGCGGACGGGACAGCAGCGCGCGGCCTATTGCCAGCATTTGCTGTTCGCCGCCCGACAGGACGGCAGCCGGCATGTGTCGACGCGAAGCCAGGTTCGGGAAACGGGCGTAGATCGCCTCCAGCTCGCCGGCGGGAACGGCGCCTTTCCTGCACCAGGCTCCCATCAGCAAGTTCTCGTGCACGCTCATGGAAACCAGGATCCAGCGCCCTTCCGGAACCAAGGCTATCCCACGGGCGACCCGTTCCGACGCGCTGGCGCGATGCAGGTCCCTGCCTTCCAGCGCCAGGGAGCCGGAGGCAGGCCGGACCAGGCCGGCGATGGTCTTGAGCAGGGAGCTCTTGCCTGCTCCGTTCGCCCCCAGCACGGCAATCAACTGGCCCGCGCCGACACGCAATGAAAAGTCCTTGAGCGCCATGTTGCGGCCATACTGGACGCTCAGGCCCTGGATCTCGAGCAGCGCCGTGGTCATTGATCCTCCGCGCCAAGATAGGCGGTAATGACCTGGGGGTCGGCACGTACGCAGTCCGGCGCCCCTTCGGCGATCTTGACCCCGAAGTTCAGGACGATCACGTGGTCGCATAGATCGGCGATCAACTGCATGTCGTGTTCGACGATCATCAGGGTAATGCCGCGGCGCTCCAGCGAACGCAGGAACGGCAGGATCTGGTCGCGCTCGGCGGTGTTCAGGCCGGCGCAAGGTTCGTCCAGGAGCAACAGCTTGGGCCTGGCCAGCAAGGCGCGGACGATTTCCAGTTTCTTGCGTATGCCGTAGGGCAGGCCTTCGACCCTGCTATCGACATAGGCGCCCAGGCCTGCCAGGTCGAGTTCTTCGCGAACCTCGTCGCGCCAGATGTTGCGCGCCCTCGGAGACCGGACCGGCCGCAACAGTTCGGCAAGTCCTGCTGCGCGCGCATGCTGGCCCAGCAGCATATTGTCGAAGGTGGACAGCGTGGGCATCAGCCGGATGTTCTGGAAGTTGCGAGTCAGGCCATGGCGGGCGCGATGGCGTGCCGGCATGCCGGTCAGTTCGATGCCGTCGAGGGTAATGCTGCCCCGGTCTGTCGGGAAGGCGCCGCTGATCAGGTTGAACAAGGTGGATTTGCCGGCGCCGTTGGGGCCGATGATCGCACTGCGCGAACCCCGCGGTATCGTGAATGAGACATCGTCGATGACCTTCAGCCCGCCGAAGGATTTCGAAACGCCTGACAGCGCGAGAAGGGTATCGCTCATCTCGCTTCTCCCGACCTGCCCAACCGGCGCCAGGGAGGCTGGCCGGGCATGAACAACCCATGGGGACGTATCGCCATGACGGCGATCACGAACAACGCGAACAGCGCGTAGCGCCATTCGTTGCCTGCGCGAAGGAGCTCGGGCATGAGCGTGAAGATCAATGCGCCGGCAAGCGGGCCGATCAATGTCTTGGCACCGCCCAGCAGCACATACAGCACGACGTAGACGGAAAGCAGGACGGTGAAGTGCTGGCCCTCGATGAAGCTGAAATAGTGGGCGTACAGGCCGCCGGCCAGGCCGGCCAGCGCGCCGCCCATCGAGAATGCCGCTACTTTCACCGCGCGCACATGGATACCCAGCAGGTCTGCCACGCGCTCGTCGTCGTCGACCGAGACGATGCACAGCCCCAGGCGCGTACGAAACAGGATGAACACCAGCACGCAAACGCCGATCGCGCACGAGGCGATCCACGGCAGGCCCACGTAACCGGAGACGGAGTATCCGGCGGCACCGCCGAGCGCCTCGGTGTTGATGATGATGCCGCTGATGCATTCGCCCAGGGCGAGGGTCGCCAATGCCAGGTAGATGTCGCGTGTGCGCAGGATGGGAAAGGCGATCACGATCGACACTGCCGCCGAGATCAAGACGCCAATGGCGATGGCTGGGCCGGGGGGTACGGCATACTCCGCACCCAGGTACGAGGACGCGTATGCGCCAATTGCCATCAGGCCGGCTATGCCAAGGTTGACTTGTCCAGCGGCGAGCGGCAGGAATGCCGCATAGGCGAGGATGACATTGATGCTGAGCATGACCAGGATGGTCTCGACGTAGCCGCTCATCAGAATTTCTCCTGACGTGTCTGGCCATTGCCGAGCAGTCCGGAGGGTTTGATGATCAGCAAGAGCAGCAACACCCCGTAGACCGCGATCTTGACGAAATCGGCCGACCAGAAGCGGATCGCCAGTACTTCGACAATACCGATGACCAGCCCGCCCAAGACCGCGCCCCAGATGCTGCCCATTCCGCCCAGGACCATGGCGGACAAGCCCTTGAGCGCCACCTGGTCGCCGATGAATGGCGATACCTGCTGGTATCCCAGGGCGAACAGCACGCCTGCCAGGCCGGAGAACACGCCGGCCAGCAGGAAAACCAGGGGAACGAGCGAGTTGATCCGTACGCCAAGCAGGACTGCGGTATCCGGGCTTTCGGCAATCGCGCGTACTCCGCGCCCGAGCTTGCTCGTCTTGAGCGCGACGGAAAATCCCGCGACCAGGAGTATCGCCAGCAGCAACCCTCCCAATTGGGGCAGGCTGATGACCAGGCCGTCGATGCGCCAGTTCACGTCCTGCAAGGGAAGTTGCACCGCGCGGCCCTCGGAGCCATAAAGGGCGAGCAGGACGTTCTCGATCAGGATCAGAAAGCCCAGGGAGCTGACCAGCGGGACGACGGGGCCGGCGTTGCGTTGGAACCGGAAGGTGAAGCGCTCCACGATGCATGAGACCGCTGCCGCCAGGACAACCGCCAGCAAGGCGGAGGGCCACCAACCTATCCCGTACTGCATGAAGACCCAGATGCAGAATCCTCCGAGGGAAAAGAGCGCAGGGATCGAGAAGTTAACGAAGTTCAGGAATCCCCAGCAGATGGAGAACGCGACCGCGACCAGGACGTAGACACCGCCGAGGAGCAGGCCATTGACAATTTGCTGAAGCAGCATGAATGCGAACTCCCTCGCAACGTGGTTGCCACCGGTTCATGAGGTGCTCAGGCTGCGTTCCTTGCGGCGGCAGGCGAAGGCGCGGCACGGGCAGACAGCACTCGCTCGGCCAGTCCCGTCGACTCGGCCCAATTGCGGGTTCGGAAGCTATGGCCGCAAGTAACGAACTGGGCTCCGGCATAGAACATCTCGTACTGCAGGTGGCGCGAGGCGAACTCGCTGCCCAGCGCATCCCAGGCAAGCTTGAGGAATTTGACGCGCTCTTCCGGGCTCATGTGGCCCGAGACCTGGGTCTTGCGGATGATGGGAAGCAGCTCGGGGTTTCTCAGGTCGTCCTCGGAGGACGGCAGCATGATGAGCGCGCCTCCGGCAAGCTCGCGTATCGCATTGACCAGTTGTGGATAGAGCTCCTGTGTGACGACCTGAGCCGAATACATGAGATTGCGGTTGGGTACATAGAAGCCGTTATGCAGGTGACCGGCCGCTTCCATGCCATACACCATGCCTTCCACCATGGCGACCTTGGCCGACAGCCAGCCAAGCTTTTCGCGGACGGGGGGCAGGGCGATGGTACCGATGGTCTCGGTGATCTTTCTTGCCACGCCGAGAAGAAAGCGCGTCTTCACCATCAGGCGGATCTGCGCCTGGTAGTTCTGCATGGTGTGCCCCGGCGTGTCGTGGAACTGGGCCCGGCATGTATCCGTGTCCTTGTAGACAAAGACGCGGTCCCAGGGAACCTTGACGTCGTCGAAGTACATCAAGGCGTCGTTTTCGTCAAAGCGCGATGCCAATGGGTTGTCGAAATGGGAGACCGCGTGTTCTTCGAAGGACTTCCTGGACAGGACCTTCAGGCCCTTGGCGTTCATGGGCAGCGCGCAAGCGAAAGCGAGATTCTCTTCGCCGGGGCGCAGCGGCTGCAGGTTGGCGACGAAGACTTCATTGGCCATGATGGAACTGGTGCCCAGCATCTTCGCGCCGCGGATGGTGATGCCCTCGCTGTCTTCGTCGACGATGGAGGCGACCAGGTCTTCCGCCGGCTGGTCGCCCCAGTCTTTCGAGCGATCTGCTTGCGGATTGATGATGACGTAGGTCAGGAACAGATCCTTGTCGCGCGCATACCTGAAGTATTCGCGAAACGCGTTGGCGCGCTTGATGTCGTGTCGCTCGAAGACCTCGATCCCCATCAGTTGCCCCAACAAGGCGCTGGAGACATGGTCCGGAGAGCGTCCCATGAAACCGCCATGCAGTTCCGCCCATGTCGTGAGTGCCTCGCGCCGCCGCACCAGCTCTTCGTATGAGCCTGGCGCCTGCCACGCGCGGTTGACGCGAGCGCCGGACTCCGTTTCGAACGTCATCAGTTCCGCCCTGTCGGGATCGGCCTGGAAGTCGTACAGATCGCAGGTGGACGCGATAGCGTTGCGGAAGGCCGCATGCTCGGTGACGTCTCCCGCGTGCTTGCCGTTGATGTAAACCGAGCGGCCGTCCCGAAGGGAGGCCAGATGCGTAGATCCGTTCTTGATGTCTTGGGCCATGGTTGTCTTCGCGAAAGTTATTCGGATCAGGCAGCAAGCCTGGCGCCGGAGCGCGGTGCGAGGTCGCGGTAGCTTCCCCGGAAATAGAGCAGAGGCTGGTCGCCCGTTCCCTCGATGATGTCGGTGACTTCGCCGATGAAGATGACGTGGTCGCCGCCATCGCATTTGGCGTGCAGCTTGCAGTCGAAGCTGACCAGGCAGGGCGTGATCACGATCCCGCCGTGCTTGCCGGCGGCAGTGCCGACGTTGAGCCATTTGTCTTCTCCCGCCTTGGCGAATTGCGCCGAGAGGGATGCCTGGTCGGCACTCAGGACATTGATCGTGAACCCCGCGGCATCGTTGAACGTATCGATGGAGTTCAGCGTCTTGGCGGCACTGAATAGAACGAGGGGAGGCGACAGAGAGACCGACGCAAATGAATTGATCGTGATGCCCGCTCGATGACGATGGTTCGACGCGGTTGCGACGGCGACGCCGGTCGCGAAGAGACCTAACGCGTTCCGGAACTCGCGGGCAGAGAATGCGTTTTCCATGACAGTCTCCTCCAGTTCTGACAGCCGCATTTGCCTGATGAGGTTCGAATATTAGCTTCTAAAGAAAGCTAATGCAAAGAAAAAAATCGGTGCGGCCGGCGTCTAGGGGAAAGCCCGAGGAGCCATCCGAAATGGATTTTATTTTTATAGAAAACTTCTAAAATTACCTAATTGCGATATAGCATGGCGGCGAAGAAGGCAGGTCCTGGATGTTCAACCAATGCGATCGGAGATCGCTTTCCTTGTGCGGGGGTGCATCATGAAGGCTGTGGTTGGAAGTGGTTCGCTGGCGGCTGCCGTGTTGTTCACGTGCATGCCGCTTCATGCTCAGGATCGCGCCACGGGCGACTATCCGAGCAAGCCCATCCTGTTCCACGTCGGCTACGCCGTTGGCGGGTCGGCAGATACCGTGGGGCGCATAGTCTTGCCCGAGCTGGGCAAGCGGCTGGGGCAGTCCATCATCCTCGACAACCGCGCCGGCGCGGGTGGGGTGGTTGGCCTCGAACTGGTGGCCCGGGCGAAACCGGATGGCTACACCATGGGTTTCGGGACGGCCGGTACGCTGGCGTCCAATGTCAACCTGATGCCGAACCTGCCCTATCATCCGCTCAAGGATCTCGCGCCGGTGTCGATGGTGGTGAACAATCCCCTGGTGTTCGTGGTGAACGCATCCAGCGACATCAAGAGCGTGGCGCAATTGCTGGAGAGAGCCAAGGCGGGAAAGCGCTTCAGCTACGGCTCGGCAGGCCCGGGAAGTTCTACCAACCTGGCGGGCGAGCTGCTGAACCAGCTGACCGGAGCGGAGCTTATCCACGTGCCCTACAAGGGAACGGGTCCCGCCACGGTGGACGTCGTGGCGGGACATCTTGATTCCGCGTTCACGGATCTGCCGACCGCCACGCCGCACATCCAGGCGGGCAAGCTGCGCGTACTGGCCCAGACCAGTTCGACGCGATCCTCATTGATACCGGACGTGCCCACCATGGCGGAGGCGGGTGTGGCGGGCTACCACTTCATTTCCTGGTTCGGAATAGTGATGCCTGCTGGCACGCCGGCGGCAATCGTGGATCGCATGAACAAGGAGCTCGTCGCAGTCCTGAACGAGCCGGAGATGAGAAGGCGGATCCTGGCCGCGGGAGGAGACCCCTTTCCCAGTTCGCCGGAAAAAATGAGGCAGATTATCGAAACGGAGATCGCCAGTACGGCAAAAATCATCAAGTCGGCGAATATCTCGCTGAACTGAGCGCCCGTCCATGGAAACCTCAGTGACCGGGCGTCGATTCTATTGGCCCAAGGACCTGCCACGGCAATTGGCCGTGCCGGAAACGACCATACACGACATGCTGGAGGTTTCCCGGCGTCGCTACGCGTCGTCCACGGCGCTGCACTTTTTCGGCACCGATATCGACTATCGCCGTTTGCACGACGAGGTGGAACGGCTGGCCGGGTGGCTGACCCGGCGGGCGGGTGTGCGGCGCGGAGACAGGGTGCTGCTCTACCTGCAGAATTCCCCACAGTGGGTCGTTGCCTACTATGCCGTATTGCGGGCGGATGCGGTGGTCGTCGCCGTCAACCCCATGAGCCGGGCGGCCGAGCTTGCGCACTATTTGTCGGACAGCGGCGCCCGGGTCGCGGTATGCGCGCAGGATCTCCTGCCCGAACTCGGTGCCGCATCGAGCGGCACCGACTTGTCGGTCATCATTGGCGTCGTGTATCGCGACTATCTGCTTCAATCGCATGACTACACCCTGCCGGCCTGGGTGCTCGAGCCGTCCCGCCGGTGCGAAGGCATTGTGGCCTGGCACGACGTGCTCGCCGCCATGGAGGCGCCCGCGGCGTCCCTTGCCACGGCCGATGACCCCTCGGGCATCGTCTATACGTCCGGCTCGACGGGCAGGGCCAAAGGATGTCTCCTGACGCATCGCGCCTACATGCACAATATTGTCGGCCAGGCTCTGTGGCATTGGGTGGCCCCGGGAACGCCGGTGCTCGGCGTTGCCCCGATGTTCCACGTCTCCGGACTGAATCACGGCGTTCATCTGCCGGTGTATGTCGGAGGCAGCTCGGTTGTCGTGCCGCGTTGGGACCGGGAGATCGTCGCTGCGCTGATCGAGCGGCGGCGCATTGGTCATGCGAGCATTCCGCCAACCGCACTTGTGGACCTGCTGGGCATGCCGGATCTGCCGGGCTTCGACTTCGGCAGTCTCCGGCGCCTGACTTCGGGGGGAGCCGCCATGCCTGACGCCCTTGCGAACCGGGTCGAGGAAACGTTGGGGGTGACATTCATCGAAGCCTACGGCCTGACGGAAACCGCGGCGACGACGCACTTGAATCCTGTCGTCCGGCCCAAGCGGCAGAGCATCGGCGTTCCCTTCTTCGGCACCGAGGCTCTGGTCATCGACCCCGACGGCGGCGCGTACGCGGGCGCGGGCGAATCCGGCGAGATCGTGGTGCGAGGGCCTCAATTATTCTCCGGCTATTGGAATGATCCGGAAGCAACGCGCGAGGCATTCATCGACATCGAAGGTCGCCGTTTCCTGAGGACGGGCGATATCGGGCACGTCGACGACGAAGGGTACTTTTTCCTGACCGACCGCGCCAAGCGGATGATCAACGCTTCCGGGTACAAGGTATGGCCGGCGGAGGTGGAAAAGGTGCTGCTGCAGCATCCCGGCGTGAAAGAGGTCTGCGTCATCGGCGTCCCCGATGCCTATCGCGGCGAGAGCGTCCAGGCCGTGGTCATACGCGCTGACGGCCATGCCCTGACGGAGCGGGAGCTTGCGGAATGGGCGAGGGCGAGGATGTCGGCGTACAAGTGTCCCCGGTCGGTCCAGTTCGTCAACGCGCTTCCGAAATCCTCGGTAGGCAAGATCCTGTGGCGCGTCCTGCAGGACGAGGCGCGGCGCGCGACCCCATCTTGATTTGAATGCTGTCTTCCGGAGTACGCGATGTCTTTGCCAATACTGCTCATTCCCGGGCTGAACTGTTCAGCCAGGCTGTTCCAGCATCAGCTACCCCTGCTGTGGAAGTACGGCCCGGTCACGGTGTGCGACCACAGGGTCAGCAATTCCGTCGAGGGCCTGGCCGAATCCATGCTCGAGACCGCGCCGCCGATCTTTGCCCTGGTCGGCCTGTCGCTCGGCGGCTTCGTGGCCCTGGAAATGTTGAGACGAGCGCCTGAACGGATCGGGAAGGTCGCGTTGCTCGCTACCAGCGCGCGCCCGGATACGCCGGCGGAAAAGGAAATTCGCGATGCGCGGGTTGCCGTCGCGCGGGAAGGCGACTACGTCGCGATTCCTCCTCTGCACTACGCCAAGAACGTGCACCCGTCCCGGCAAACCGACGACGCGTTGCGGGCCACGCATCGGACGATGACCGACGAGGTCGGCCTGACCGGCTATCTGCGCCAGCAAGAGGCAATTGGCGGACGGCCCGACGCCAGGCCCGGACTGGGGGCGATCGCCTGCCCGACACTTATCGTGGTCGGCGATGCGGACGCCATCACGCCGCCCTCCCATGCCAGGGAGATGGCTTCGGCCATTCCCAATAGCCGGCTGGTCGTCATTCCCGAATGCGGCCATCTGTGCACGCTCGAGCGCCCCGAGGCCGTCAACATCGCCTTGCAGGCCTGGGCGGAAATCCGTCTGGAGGGATGATGGACATGGACCTGGAGTTGAGCGACGAGTTGCGCGCCTTCCGCGACGAGGTGAGGGCGTTCATCGCGGGCAATTTCCCGGAGGACCTGCGCCGCAAGGCGGAAGCGGGACTGCCTTGGGAGCGGGACGACCATGTGCGCTGGCAGCGCATCCTGCATCGCCATGGCTGGGGCGGCCCGGGCTGGCCGGTGGAGTATGGCGGTACCGGCTGGGATCCGCTCCGGCGTTTCCTGTTCGATACCGAATGCGCGCTCGCGGGAACACCGCGGGAAATCCCGTTCGGGTTGAACATGGTCGCGCCGGTCATCATGCGCTATGGCACCGAGAAACAGAAGTCCTTCTTCCTGCCCAGGATCCTGTCGCTGGAGCACTGGTGGGCGCAGGGGTATTCGGAGCCGGGCGCCGGTTCGGACCTCGCTTCGCTCAAGACATCCGCGGTCCTGGACGGCGAGCACTACGTCGTCAATGGACAGAAGATCTGGACGACGCTGGCGCACCATGCGAACTGGATCTTCTGCCTGGTCCGCACCCGAACCTCCGGCAAGCCCCAGGCAGGCATTTCGTTCCTGCTGATAGACATGGCAAGCCCGGGCATCGAGGTCCGCCCCATTCCGACGATAGACGGCGAACATGAGTTGAACGAGGTCTGGTTCCGCGATGTGCGCGTACCCCGGGAGAACCTTATCGGGGAAGAGAACGAGGGCTGGACCTACGCCAAGTACCTGCTTCAGCATGAGCGCTCGGACATCGCCCGGGTGGGAAGGGCGCAGGCGGCGATGAGCCGGCTCAAATCGGCCGCGGGGCGCTATCCCGGCAATTACGGCGGCAAGCTGGTCGACGATCCGTTGTTCCTCTCCAGGCTCGCACGGGCAGAGTTGGCCTTGCAGGCGTTGGAAGTGCTCAACCTCCGGGTGCTGTCCGGAGATCGGGACGTGGCGGTTTCGGATATCGGCGCATCCGTCTTGAAGGTGGTGGGCTCGGAGGTGCATCAGCAACTGTCCGAGGTGTCGCTGCTGGCTATCGGACCTCATGGGGCGCTCGATTCCAGGCGCGACAGCGAGGCGCGGGACGCCCCGGGATGGCGCATGCCTTCCGATGACGGTTTCACGCCTACCTATTTCAACATGCGCAAGACGACGATTTACGGCGGATCCACGGAGATCCAGAAGAACATCATCGCGAAGGTCCTGGATATCTAGGCAGGGGCAGACTGTGGATTTCAACCTTACGCAGGAGCAGGAGGGCGTCCGGGAAGCCCTCGTCCGCTATGTACGTAGACATTACGGCTTCGAGCATCGCCGGGCCCTCGAACGAGAGCGGGCATATTGCCCCGAGGCGTGGCGGTTCCTCGCCGAAATGGGCATCCTGGGCGTGGCCTTGCCCGAAGAGGCGGGCGGACTGGGGGGCAGTAGCCGCGACGTCATGGTGGTCATGGAGGAAATCGGCGATGGGCTCATGCTCGAGCCCTACCTGGGGGCGGTCGTGCTGGCCGGCAATCTCTTGGCTTGCAGCGACTCCGGTTCGCATCGCCATCTTCTGGGCGAGCTCATGTCCGGAGGGGCCACCATGGCGCTGGCCCATTTCGAGCCGGATTCCCGATACGACGCGGAGCGTTTCGCGACGCGTGCGACGCACACGGGCAAAGGCTGGACTTTGACGGGGGACAAGAGTTTCATCGTGGGCGGCGGGTACGCCGATTGGCTGATGGTATCGGCGCGGATCGAAGAGCCCGCTGCCGGCCTGGACCGCGAGCAATTGTTCCTGGTTGCCTCCGGAGCCCCCGGGGTAACCCGGTATTCACGGCAGGCCCATGACGGAACGAATTTCGCGGAGGTCCGGCTCGATCGTGCGATGGTTCCCGACGAGGCGCGCTTGCGCTTGAAGGCGCCGGCCCTGGCGGCCATCCATAAAGTGCTGGACCAGGGCACGGCCGCCCTGTGCGGCGAAGCCATCGGCTGCATGCGCGCCTTGCTTAGGCAGACCATGGAGCATTTGCGGACCCGCCACCAGTTCGGCGCCCGCCTGGGCGCACAGCAAGCGCTTCGGCACCGGGTTGCCGAAATGGCCATCGAACTGGAGAAGGCGCGGTCCATGGCCCTTCTGGCCGCCAGGTATGCGGACAGCGATCATGCGTGCGTACGGATCCGTGCGGTATCGGGAGCGAAGGCGGTGATCGGGGAAGCCGCCAGGTTCGTCGGCCAGCAGGCCGTGCAACTGCATGGGGGCATGGGGCTTACCGAGGAGCTGAATATCGGCCATTACTTCAAGCGATTGACCGTGATCGAGGCCACGCTGGGCGACACCGACTATCACCTGTCCAGGGTCGCCGCCGGGTTGCGCGATGAGATCAAGGCCGCTAGCCCGCCTCCACCATGAATCCGTCGAAGAACCCCGCGAGTTCGCCGTATGCGTCCAGCGGCAGCACATGCGCGACATACTGGTCGGGCCGCACGATTACCATGCAGCCGCGCCGGCGGTCGATGCCGCGCATATCGAAGATGTCCTGGCCGCTCTTGAGGTCGGGGCAGAACATCTTCTCGTAGTCGATCAACCCGTAGCGGCCCTTGCGCGGCAGCAGGAAGGCCGGCATGGCGCTGAGCGCCAGCGCGCGGTGTCCTTGCTGGAAAACGGCGCGGACGTCGATCACGCTATCCACGTCCATGCCCGCGGGCGTGTATTTCCTGACCGGCGAGAGCGGCGAGCCGGCGAGGAACTCGCACAGCGCATGGATGGGGGACGCGGGGGAGGACGGGTCCTGGGCGTCGGCGAAGGCAAACACGCGCCAGCGGCCGTCGGCCTTGACCGTGTGCCCCAGGTGCATGGGCTTGGCGTCGGCCAGCCGGACGACGGGCGCGGAATGGAAGCGCATGCCGATGACCAGGCCCTGGGCCAGTTCCTGGTGGGTGGGTTCGGCGCTGATGATGGACGGGTAGTAGCGGGTCTCGGTGCCGGCGGTGAAGCGCCCCTGCTTGACGAAGTAGCGCTGGAACTCGGCGGGGTCGATGCCCTCGCCGTCGTCCTTGGTGGGATCCTTGGGGGCCGCGCTGAACATCTTGGCGAACTCGCGATCGAAATCGATCAGTTCCTTGGCGACGGTCTGGCGTTCCTTGGAATAGGTGTGCAGGATCTGCGGGCTGCTCTGGCCGCGAAGGACCGAGGCGAGCTTCCAGCCGAGGTTGAAGCCGTCCTGCATGGAGACGTTCATGCCCTGGCCCGCCTTGGGACTGTGCGTGTGACAGGCGTCGCCGGCGATGAAAACGCGCGGCAGGCGGGCATGCTCCTCCTGCTCGGGCACGTCGTCGAACTTGTCGCACAGACGCTGGCCGATCTCGTACACGGACCACCACGCGACCTCCTTCACCTCCAGCGTATAGGGGCGCAGGATGCGCTGGGCGGCGGCGATCAGGCGGTCGGCGGTGATCTGCCGGTTGGCGACCCGTTCGTTCTCGTTGAGCTTGTCGAGTTCGATGTACAGGCGCACGAGGTAACCGCCTTCGCGAGGGATGATCAGCACGCTGCCTTCGCTGGCGGAGTGGATGGCCGATTTGAGGCGGATGTCGGGAAAGTCGGTGATGGCCAGAACGTCCATCACGCCCCAGGCCTGGTTGGCCGACTCGCCATGCAGGGCGCGGCCGAGCGACTTGCGCACGGTGCTGTGGGCGCCGTCGCAGCCGACGGCGAAGCGGGCGCGCACGGTTTCGACCTGGCCCCGGTGCGCGTCGTCGACGCGTTCGAAACGCGCCGTGACCGGATGGCTGGCCGAGCCGCCCACTGCGGATTCGGCAACGGCGAGTTCCAGCAGGCGGCGCGAATAGGCCGGCTCGAGCCGCGACGGGGAGTTCCGCATGACGTCCAGGTAGAAGTCGTGCACGCGGGCCTGGTTGAGGATGACGTGGGGGAACTCGGAGAGGCCGTCTTCGGTGTCCTGGATCCGGCCGCTGCGCACGATGTGCTCGCGCCGCGTGTCGTCGGGCTTCCAGAACGTGGTCTCGTTGACCCAGTAGGCTTCCTTGAGCACGCGCCGGCTGAAACCGAAGGCCTCGAACATCTCCACCGTGCGGCAGGCGATGCCGTCGGCCTGGCCGAGCCTCAGCGGTCCGGGCTTCTGCTCGACGATGCAGGTCTTGATGTCGGGAAAGGCCGCCAGCTGCGTCGCCAGGGTCAGGCCGGTGGGGCCGCTGCCCACGATGAGGACGTCGACTTCCTCGGGCAGGGTGTCGGCACGCGCGCCCGCGGCTTGCGCGGCGGGCTCGGAGATTTCGGGGTCGCCGGGCTTGAACCCGTTCAGATGGAATTGCATGGCACGTCGGATTTGGCAAAATGGACACGTCATTATCTCAGGCCGGGGCCGCTTCGTCCGCCCTCCGGCGCCGCTGCTCCAACCAGAAAGGAGTTTCCATGCCCATCAGGAAAGACGAACACGGCAAGCGTTGGGTCGAGATGGCGCTGGTCGTACCCGGTACGCCCGAGCAGGCGTGGCGGGCTCTGGCTACCGGCCCGGGCAATACCGCCTGGTTCACCAAGACCCGGATCGAGGAGCGCGTGGGCGGCGCCATCCGGTTCGATTTCGGGCCGAATGGCAGTTCCGCCGGCGAAGTGACGGCCTGGGAGCCTCCTTCGCGCTTCGGCTATGTGGAGCGGGAATGGTTCGAGGGTGCGCCGCCCGTCGCCACGGAGATCACCTTGGCCGCGCGTCCGGGCGATGGCTGCCTTGTCCGGATGACCCATGCGCTATCGGCCGCCGAGGACGATTGGGATGCCCATCTGGAGGGGTTCGAGCAAGGCTGGCCGGCGTTCTTCGAAGTGTTGCGCATCTATCTCGCGCATTTCGCGGGGGAAAAGGCGGCATCGGCCTTCGTCATGGCAAGCGTGCCGGCCGATCACCTGGAAGTCTGGAAACGCCTGACCGCAAGCCTGGGCCTTGCGGGCGTTAATGTCGGGGAGCGAAGGACGACCCCGGCGCAACCCGAGGCGCTATCGGGCGTGGTCGAGCGCATCGAGCAGAGCGGTACGCAACGTTATGTCATGCTGCGCCTGGACCGCCCCGGCCCCGGGGTCGCCCTGATCGGTACCTATCGGATGGGCGAGGCCACCAACGCCAGCGTGGCGCTCTACCTGTATGGCGACGATGCCGGACAGCACGCCGCGGCCAGCGAGCCACGCTGGCAGGAGTGGCTGGGCCGGGTGTTCGAGGGGCTGCAAGGCGGGGGCAAGGCGCCCTCCTCTAATAAGCCGGTGCCGGCTTGCTCACCTTGCTACACCTTGCGCCGCAGGACGACCGGTTTGCCCCCGTAGGCTCGCTTGCTCATCCAGGCGGCCAGGGCCGCATCCAGGTAGTCGGCATGGCCGGGGAACCACTGGAAAAGGTGGATGGCGAAATCGTGGACCAGCTCCACGTTCGCCTGGCCGCTGAGGAACAGTTCCCGGACCTCGCGCGTGGAACTCATGACCGCTTCGTGTTCCTGCACGTGGCAATCGGAGGGCGGGAAGCCCGTGGTGCGCATCCATTCCTCCTCCTGGCCGAAGTGCTCCTTCAAGTGCGCTTCGAACGCATCGAGCGCGGCCGCGGCGGAGTCCTGGGTACAGGTCAGGAGGCGAAACGCAACGTCATAGAACTCCTTGTGCGAATCGTCCATGGGATTGAATCCGAGCAGCCGGGCATCGGACCAGAGAAAGCTGGTATCGCTTTCCGGACGGGGTGCGCTCTCGTCGCGCAACGTGGGTTCTTGCTTCATGGGTCTTGGACATCAGCGAGGTAGGGACGTACACCTGCCGGGGAGGCAACCCCCCGTATATTGCAAGTATATGAGGTTTGCGCCGGGCCCCGGCGCGCCTGGGGCGGGAGGCCGTGGCCTCCCGCCTCCGTCCCGCCTCGCCGGGGCGTCAGGCCGCCACGGTTCCCATCAGCTCTTCCTTGCGCGCAGCCATCATTTCCGCCGCTTCCCGAAGGTCGATCTTCTTGCTCACGATCTTGGGGAACATTTCTTCTTCTTCTTCCTTGACGTGGTGGTTGATGTACTCGCCCAGGACGGTGACCTTGGCGTCGTACATGTCGTCCGTGGGGCGCATCGCCTGCACCTGCGAAATCAGGTCCTTGGCGCTGGCGTGCTCCACGACCGCCTCGTCCAGCATGTCGGCGAACGGCTGGCCGCCTTCCCGGCGGATGAGGGGATAGAAAATCTCCTCTTCCAGCATGGTGTGAATGGTCAATTCCTTACAGACCGTCTGGGCGATTTCTTCCTTTTCCGCGTCCGACCCGGCTTCCTTGAATTGCTTGAAAAGCTTTTTCGCGTTGCGATGGTCGTCGAGCAGGAGGCTCAGGGCGGCCTTTTGCATGGCCGGGATGGTCGATTTGTTCATGGAACTCTCCAAAGTGCCCCTCTCACTGAGGTGGGCGATCCTCAGCAAGCGTCGTGCCTGGCTCGCGGTGAGTTCCCCGGCCGCCCTAGCGTTCCGCGGCGAATATGTCGGCCGCGACGGCGCGCAGCCACTTGCATCCCGGGTCGCGGTGGTAGCGTTCGTGCCAATATTGCCGCACCAGGTAGGAAGGGAGTTCGAACGGCACCTTGAGATATCGGACGGTGCCGTGCGCGGCGAGAATGCGCGCCAGGTGGATGGGGGCGAGCGCCAGCAGGTCGGTCCTGGCGACGATTTCCTCCAGCCCCAGGAACGACGGCACCCACAGGGCGGTTTTCCGGGTGATGCCGGCATCGTCGATGGCCTTGTCCAGCAGCCAGTGAGCCGTGCCGGTCGTGACGACGGCAACGTGGGATTCGGACAGGAACTGGGATTTCGTGAGTTTTGCCCCGATGCGCGGATGGCCGGCGCGAACGAGGCAGACATAGTGCTCGCTGAACAGCTTCTGCTGGTGGAAGCCGGCTTGCATGCTGGACGTATAGCCCATCGCCAGGTCGGCTTCCCCGGTCTCCAGGCGGCGGGGCGTGTCCGGGTCCAGGTCCCGCACTTCGATGCGCACGCCGGGGGCGACCTCGCTCAGGCGATTCAGCAGGCGGGCCAGGACGACCATCTGCCCGGTGTTGGTCATGCAGATGCGGAAGACGCGATCGGAGGTGGCCGGGTCGAAAGTGGGCTCGCGGCCCTCGCTGCCGTCGAACAGCGCCAGCGCGGTCTGCACGGCCGGCGTCAACGACGAGGCCCGAGGCGTGGGCGCCATGCCGGCCGAAGTGCGGACGAACAGCGGGTCCTTGAAATGCCGGCGCAGCTTGCCGAGGCGGATGCTGACGGAGGGCTGGCTCAGGCCCAGCTCGTCCGCGGTGGCCGAGACGGTGCCTGTCTCGTTGAGGGATTGCAGCAGGCGCAGGTCAGTCAGATCCAGCTTGCTCATGATGAATTATTGCGTTTTTAAATTGGATCAATAGTAGAACATCGATTGACGCAATAAAGGGGTCACCCATAAAGTTCCCCCAAGAACGCTGCCGCGCCAGGCGCCGGCCGTATGGACAAGGACTCTAGCAAGGAGAATGCATGTTGCTCTGCCGCTTCGACGCGGATCGGCTGGGGCTGGTGGAGGGCGATCGCGTCAGGGACGTGACGCCAGCCCTCGGCATCCTGCCCGCCCATACCTATCCATTGCCGCGGTTCGATCCGCTGATCGCCAATCTCGATGCGGTCATGCGGTGCATCCGCGACCTGCTTCCCGGGGCGCCGAGCGTACCGCTTGCCGACGTGTCCCTGCTCAGCCCGGTTGCCAATCCTGGCAAGATCATCGCCGCGCCCGTCAACTATCTCAAGCACCTGGACGAAGCCAGGAACGACGCCCAGATCCATCATCGCAACCAGGTCGGGGAAATCCAGCGGGTCGGCGTGTTCCTCAAGGCCACCAGCTCGCTGGTGGGCCAGGACGAGGGCGTCGCCGTCAAGCATGCGGATCGCCGCAATGACCACGAGGCGGAAGTCGTCGTGGTCATCGGCAAGCGAGGCCGCGACATTCCGGCCGCACGCGCCGGCGAATACATCGCCGGCTACTGCGTCGGCCTGGACATGACGACCCGGGGGCCGGAAGAGCGCAGCCTGCGCAAGTCGATCGACAGCTATACGGTGCTCGGTCCCTGGCTGGCGACGCCCGACGAGGTGGGCGATCCGGGCAACCTGGGGTTCTGGCTGACGGTCAACGGGCAGCCGCGCCAGCGGGCCAACACGCGGGACCTCGTCCTGGGCATTCCCCAGCTCATCGAACTGGCCTCGTCGTTCTATACCTTGCATCCCGGCGACCTGCTGTTCACCGGTACGCCCGAGGGAGTGGGGCCGGTCGAGCCCGGCGACGTCATCGAGGTCGAGGTGGAGCGGGTGGGCAGGATGGTCGTGTCCGTCCGTTCCGCGGCGGGAGAGCCGGCATGAGCGCCGCCAATCGACGGCCGGTGCTGATCGCGGGCGGCGGCATCGGCGGACTTGCGGCCGCGCTCGCCTTGTCCAGGGAGGGATGGCCGACGCATGTCTTCGAGCAGGCGGAAACGTTCAAGGAGATCGGCGCCGGCATCCAGCTCGGACCGAATGCCTTCTACACCTTCGATGCGCTGGGGATTACCGACCGGATCTGCGAACTGGCCTCCTTCCCGGACGACATCATTGCCATGGACGCGCTGTCGGGCGAGGAGCTGACGAAGCTGCCGGTGGGCCAGCTCTTTCCGGAGCGGTTCGGCAAACCCTATGGATTGATCCATCGTGCGGACCTGCACAAGGTGCTGCTGGATGCCTGCCGCGCCAGCGGATGCGTGGACCTGCGTGCCGCGACCCGGGTCGAGGGCTACGACGAGACGGCCGGCGGGGTGGTGGTGCGCACGGAGCGGGGCGAACGGGTCGAGGGCGCCGCGCTGGTCGGTGCCGATGGGTTGTGGTCGTCGCTGCGCGGCGCGATCGTCGGGGACGGCAAGCCCAGGGTGTCGGGCCACATCGCGTATCGCGCGGTATTGCGGGCCGACGAGGTGCCGCTGGGCAATCGCCTGAACGCCATGGTGGTGTGGATGGGCCCGAAGTATCACCTGGTCCACTATCCGTTGCGCGCCAATGAATTGTTCAACCTGGTGGCGGTATTCCACAGCGACCGCTACGAGGACGGCTGGGATACCTACGGCGACCCGGAAGAACTCTACCTGCGCTTCGAGGGCGCGCATCCGCTCGTCCTGGGCATGCTGGACAAGATCGAATCCTGGCGCATGTGGGTGTTGTGCGACCGGGAGCCGGTGTCCAACTGGAGCAAGGGGCGAGTCACGTTGCTGGGCGATGCCGCGCATCCCATGCTGCAATACCTGGCGCAAGGCGCCTGCATGGCCATGGAGGACGCGGTGTGCCTGGCCAACAAGATGCGGGACCGGGGCGACGATCCGGCCGCCGCGTTTCTCGATTACCAGCGGGCACGCTACCTGCGCACCTCGCGGACCCAGCTGACCGCGCGCCTCTATGGCCATGCCTACCATGCCGCCGGGGCCACGCGCGATTTGCGCAATGCCTTCCTCGCGTCGCGCTCGCCCCAGCAGACCATGGAGAGCATGGCATGGATGTACGACCCCAAGGAGATACCGCAATAATGGACGACGTACGCGCGCGCCGCGAGGCGTTCTATCGCCGGATCGACGACAGCCACTGCGCGCCGCTGTGGGAAGTGCTGCACGGGTTGATCACCCCCACGCCTTCCACGCCCTGCCAGCCCTGCCACTGGCCGTGGGCGACGATGTGGCCGTATCTGCAGGACTCGGGCCGCATCATTAGCGCGGAGGAAGCCGAGCGGCGGGTCCTGGTCCTGGAGAACCCGGGCCTGCGCGGCCGGTCCCGGATCACACACAGCCTCTACGCGGGGCTGCAGCTGATTCTCCCCGGCGAGGCGGCGCCCCCGCATCGCCATTCGCAGTCGGCCATGCGGTTCGTGTTGCAGGGGAAGGGGGCATTCACCGCGGTGGATGGGCGCCGCATCACGATGAATGAGGGCGATTTCGTCATTACCCCGGCATGGGCGTTCCATGACCACGGCAATCCTTCCAGCGAGCCCATGGTCTGGCTGGATGGCCTGGACGTGCCCATCGTGGAGCTCTTCGATGCGCAGTTCATGGAGAAGGGCGATACCGTCTCGTATCGCGGCGGCGACGGCCAGGAGAACCTGGCGGAGTTCGGGGCCACGATGAAACCGGTCGGTTTCCAGCCGGCCAGCAAGACGTCGCCGCTGTGCTGGTATCCCTATGCCAGAAGCCGAGAGGCCCTGCTGGCCTTCGCCCGCTCGCAGGCTCCGCATCCGTGCTGGGGACACAAGCTGCAGTACGTGAACCCGGTCACGGGCGGCTGGGCGATGCCGACCATCGGCACCTTCCTGCAGTATCTGCCCCAGGGCTTCGACGGAACCCCGTATCGATCCACCGATGCCACCGTCTACGCCGTCCGGGAGGGCAGCGGCGTATGCCGCATAGGCGGCCTGGAACTGCGCTTCGGCCCGCGGGACGTTTTCGTTTGCCCATCGTGGATGCCGTACACCCTGCACGCCGATACCGACGCGATCCTGTTCAGTTTTTCGGATCGTCCGGCCCAGCAGAGCCTCGACATCTGGCGCGAACAGGCCGGCTGAGCCGCAGGCCTCAGGAAGTGGAACGCAGCGCTCCCGCGATGCGTTCGAACAGCGTGGCAAGGTAGGTCGCCGCCGGCGTCAACGGCACGCCGGCGCGCGAGATCTGCACGATATCCGGTCCGTCGATCACGTCTTTCAGCGCAATGGGCTCGATCACGCCCGCGAACAGCTCCGAATGGAACCACTGCTTCGGCAGCATGGCCAGTGCATTGGTCGAACACAGGAGCGCCGCCACGCCGACCATGGATTCGGCCTGGGTCATGGGCACCGGCGGCGGCAGCCCCTGGGCGGCGAAGACGTCTTCGAATTCCGCTTCCACGCGTTCCTGCACGCCTGTCAGGATCCAGTCCTCGCCAACCAGTTCGGCGAGCCTCTTGGCGTTGCGCTTGGGATGTCCCTTGCGCCCGACGACCACGCGCTGGTTCTGGAACAGGAGTTCCACCTTGTAGCTGTCGCCTATCGGCCGGGCCGGGCGCGGGCCGATGTAGAAGTCGAGGGTGCCGTCCTGCAGCCGGCCTTCCAGCGTGGAGAAGAAGCCTTCCACCATGCGCAGCCGCACGCCCGGATATTTCTTGCGGAACGCCTCGTGCGCCTCGGCCGCCATCGCCAGCCAGACGGCGCTGGACAGCCCCACCGTGACGGATCCGGAGGGCGTGCCCAGGAGCTGCGCGACTTCGTCCTGTCCGCGCCGGATTTCGGCCATGGCGGCGTGCGCGCGGCGGTAGAACGCTTCGCCTATGGGCGTGAGCACCACCCCGCGCGCATGCCGCTCGAGCAGCGGCGTGCCCAGTTCGCCTTCGAGTTCGCGCAGGCTGCGGGTAAGGGCGGGCTGGGCCAGCCCGAGCGCCCGGGCCGCCCCGCGCACACTGTGCGCTTCGGCTATGGCGACGAAATCCCGCAGATGATGCAGTTTCATGGCGATAACACCCAGGCATCGATGGGAGGATTTTGCCATCTTTCTGTAGGCAGTGCCCTTCACTAGACTCGTCCCCACAACAAGCACATGACTACGGAGACGATCGATGGCCTTTCCCAAACTCATGGCGGCGATGGCGCTGTGCGCCGCAGCCCTGCAGCCGCTGGGCGCGCCGGTTGCGCAGGCGGAGACCTTTCCTTCCCGCCCGGTGCGCCTCTTGAGCCCGTTTCCCGCCGGCAGCGGCCCGGACGCGGTGGCGCGGCTGCTCGGCGAACACCTCTCGAAGGCGTGGAGCCAGCCGGTCGTCGTCGAGCCACGGCCGGGCGGCAACGGCTTCATCGCCATGGAGGCGGTGCGCCGCGCGGCGGCCACGGGGCATGACCTGGGCGTGGTGGACGTCGGCCACATGGCCATCAATCCGAGCCTGTTCCGCAAACTGCCCTACGACCCGGTCAAGGACTACGTCCCGGTGAGCGGCCTCTATCGCACCGCCTTTTTCGTGGTCGTCGGGAGCGACAGCCCCATCAAGTCGATTCCCGAGCTGATCGCAGCGGCGCGCGCCAAGCCGGGAAGCGTGACCTATGGCTCATGGGCGGTCGGCAGCCCCGGCCACCTGGGCGCCGCGCAGCTGGAGGCCGCCACCGGTACGCAGATGCTGCACGTGCCGTTCAAGGACACCGCGCAGTTGTATTCCGCGGTAGCGAACGGCGAGGTGACGTGGGCGCTGGGCTCGTACGCCACTGCGGGCGGCTTGATGCAGGCCGGCAAGCTGCGGGTGCTTGCGGTGGCGGACGACAAACGTTCGGTGGCGCTGCCCAACGTGCCTACCCTGGAGGAGGCGGGCGGACCCAAGGGCGTGGACGCGTCCACCTGGGTGGCGCTCGTGGCGCCCGCGGGTACGCCGTCCGAGCGCGTGAACGCCATCGCCAGGGCCGTGCGCGACGCGCTCGAGAACGACGAGGTCAAGGCCAAGATGGCGACCTTCGGCTTCGTGCCGGCGGGCAGCCCAGGGGCGACCGTGTCCGAATGGATGCGCAAGGATACCCCTCGCTACGCCGAGATGGTCCGGCGTACGGGGGCGACGACCGATTGAGGGAAGATGCACTGTGAAAGCACTGCGAACGGAGATCGCCATCGTGGGCGGCGGTCCGGCCGGCCTGATGCTGGCGATCGAGCTGGGATGCCGCGACATACCATGCGTCCTGCTGGAAGAGGATGCCGATCCGCCGGCGTTTCCCAAGGCGAATGCCACCTCGTCCCGGACGATGGAGCACTATCGCCGGCGCGGCTTTTCCGATGAAATCCGGGCTCTGGGGCTGCCGCTGGACTATCCGCAGGACGTGGTCTATTGCACCCAGCTGGCCGGCCACGAACTGGCGCGTTTCCGGATCCCTTCCCGGGGCGATGCGGCGCGGCGCAGCCAGGCGGGCGACCCCGCCGCGGGCAACGCCGGCGACTACGGCAGCGAGGCCTGGCCCACGCCCGAGCTCCCGCACCGCGCGCAGCAGATGCTGATCGAGCCCGTGCTGCGCACGCGCGCCGCCGCCTATTCCAGCGTCAGGCTATGCCTGGGCCAGCGGGCGGTGGCGGTCGAGCAGGACGCCGACGGCGTGGCGGTGACCGTCGAGCCGGAGGGGGGCGGCGAACCGTGGCGGTTGGATGCCCGCTACCTGGTGGGATGCGATGGCCCCCGCAGCATGGTGCGCAAGTCCATGGGCATCGGGTACTCGGGACAGGGCAGCGAACAGCGGGATTTCTTCGGCGGCCAGATGTTGTCGATCTACTTCCGCTCCAGGCAGCTCTATGGGGTGATGGGCAAGGAGCCCGCCTGGCAGTACTGGGCCGTGAATGCGCACCAGCGCGGCCTGTTGATTGCCGTCGACGGCGTCGAGACCTTCCTCCTGGCCGTGCAACTGGCGCCGGGACGGCAACCCGCCGATATCGATCCCGTGGCCGTGGCGCGAGCGGTGGTAGGCAGCGAATTCGACTTCGAGCTGATCGACCGCATGCCCTGGGTCGCGGGCTATACGCTGGTGGCCGACAAGATGGCGAGCGGCCGGATGTTCCTGGCCGGGGACGCGGCGCATCTTTTCACCCCGACCGGAGGAATGGGCTACAACACGTCGATCGACGACGTGGTGAACCTGGGCTGGAAGCTCGCGGCCGTGGTGCAGGGCGCGGCGCCGCCTGCGCTGCTGGGAAGCTACGAGCGCGAGCGCCGGCCCATGGCGCTGCGCAACACGGCATTCGCGCGCCGCATGGCGGACAGCATCGGGAATATCCGCCCCGATGCTGACATAGACGCCGCCGGCGCGGCCGGCGAGCGCGCGCGAGCCGAGCTCGGACGCAGGCTGGCCGCGCACGTGGCCAGCGAATTCAATATCCCGGGCCTGCAACTGGGCGTGCGCTACCTGGACAGCCCCATTGTCGCCATCGAGCCCGGCCCCGCTCCTCAAGACGATCCCAATCGCTACGTGCCCCTGGCCTTGCCCGGATCGCGCGCGCCGCATGCCGTCGTGCGCGGCAAGGTGTTGTTCGATCTGTTCGGGCGCGATTTCACGCTGCTGGCCTTCCAGGGAATGAACGATGTCGAGCGCGCGTCGTGGCGTGCCGTGGCGGATGAGTACGGCATGCGCCTGGATTTCCTCGAGATCGACGACCAGGCTGCGCGCGTCCTTTATGGCGCCGACCGCGTATTGATCCGCCCGGATCACCACATCGCCTGGCGCGGCAAGGCCGGGGCGGATGCGCGACCGCTGCTCGCGCTTGCCACGGGCAGGGCGATGGCGGCCTGACGTGTTGCCGCGCAGAAAAGGAAAAGGGCCGCGCCAAGATGGGCGCGGCCCTTCCCATTCATGGAGGCCGATCAGGCCTCGGTGTTCTGGATGAAATCCGAGGGAAGATCGGGCCCCCACTGATACAGGCTGTCTTCCGGCGCGAAATCGCCCGAGGGCCATTTGTGCCCGGCGGATATGTAATCGATGTCCGCCGAGAATTCGCAGTATGAACCCCAGGGGTCGCGTACGTAATGGAAGAAGTTCGATCCCAGCACGTGACGCCCCGTCCCCCATCCACGCGCATAGCCCGCCGCCGCCATTTGGGCAGCGCCTTGGCCGACCTCGTCGATGCTGGCCACGTCCCAGGCCGCATGGTGCCAGCCGCGCGCCGAACTACGCGCGAACGCGACCAGGTGATGATCGCATCCGTGCGGCGCATGGGTGAACGCGATGCCGTCACCGGAACGGTCCGAGAGCCGCAGGCCCAGTGTTTTCTCGTAGAAGGCGAGCGCACGGGAAACGTCGGGCGTGAACAGCAGCACGTGCGAGAGCCGCCGCGGGCGCACCTGGGCCACTTGTCTGCGGAAGCTGGCGCCGCGCGCATCGGCCGGCGCATGGATGTTGCGCAGCGGGCTCTTTGCGTCCGGCGTGGTCTTGGGGCCGACCTTTACCTGTATCAGGTTGCCGTCCACATCCCGGAACCAGAACCCCTCCGTCGTGGCATAGGGCGCACCGCTGGCCGGTGCGACGCCTGCCTTGTCCAACTGGCTGCGGACGCCGGACAGGTCGTCGGCGAAGCAGTTGAAGCTGAGATAGGCCAGCGCCTTGCGTTCGCCCTCGTATATCCGCGCCGATACGTGCCCGTCCTGGGCTCGTATCGCCAGTCCGCCGTTTTCGTGTGTCACCGACAAGCCGAAGGCTTTGTGGAAATGCTCGGCCTGGCCGAGGTCGGGTACCGTCAGCGCGTAGTGGTCGATGGAATGCACCGAAGCTTGCCGGGATTCGTCGCCGGCGGTCGTCCGTGTCGTCATTTGTCTCCTCCTGTCATGCGGTCGGGCGCCGCGCCGTATCAGGCTTCGTCGGCGATCGGATTGCGCAGCGGCGCGAACCCCGTAACTGAAATTTCGCAGACGTCGCCGGCGCGCATCAGCAGCTTGGGGTTGCGGGCCCAGCCTATGCCCGCAGGCGTGCCGGTGACGATGACGTCGCTGGGTTCGAGCGTGATCGCTTCGCTGATGACGCTGATCAGCGTGGGGATGTCGAAGATCATGTCGTCGGTGCTGGCCGACTGTACGACTTCGCCGTTCAGGCGGGTTTCCAGCCGCAGGCCGCGCGCCGCTTTTGGTACTTCGCTGGCGGTGACCAGCTCGGGGCCGAAGGCGCCGGTGGCGTCGAAGTTCTTGCCGACCGTCCATTGCGGGGAAAGGAACTGGTACTCGCGCACCGAGCCGTCGTTGAACAACGCATAGCCGGCGACGCAGTCCAGGGCGTTCTCCTTCTTGATGTGCCGCCCGCCGCGCTTGAGCACGACCGCCAGTTCGCCTTCGAAATCCAGGGAGTCGGAGACGCGGGGACGGATGATGGGCTGGCCGTGGCCGACGAGGCTGGTGTCGTAGCGCGGGAAGATCGTCGGATACGCGGGCTGTTCGTACTTGCTTTCCTTGGTGTGGTCGGCGTAGTTGAGCCCGATGCAGAAGATCTTGGCAGGATGTTCGACGATGGGGAGATAGGTGATATCGGCCTCGTTCACCAGCTTGCCGCCGCCGCGCGTGGAGGCATAAGTCTCCAGGTCCGTGCCTGCGGCCAGCAAGGATTCGATGGATGCCTCGCCGAGGATCCGGATCTTGTCGCCGTCGCGGGTGCCCAGGTATTTGGTGCCGTCATGGATGAAACGGAGATAGCGCATCGGGAATTCCTGTCTCGTTGGATGTGGGCGGCCAGCGGCATGGGCAACGCCGCGGACGGCCGCTTCGTTCTGGGTGGGGCGAACGGCAGGAGGGTGGCAACCCGCGCCGGAGGCCTGACGGAGAGGGTAAAGGCTTGCGGGGAAAACGGGAAGATGTCTGGTTTGCTCTAGCGATAACGGTCAGGTATCGGAGGGCGGAGAGACACCCGGAAATGCGTACGGGGCCTGCCGGCATCGTGGGAAAGTGCCGGCAGGCCCCGTACGGGCCGCGAAACGATCGGGGATGCTTATTACAAGCCGCGCGCCTTCAGCTGTGCATCCAGGCGCGGATAGACCCGGCGCGCGTTCAGCTCGAACACCTTGCGCTTGTCCTCGGCCGAGATGTCCAGCGCATCGATGTAGCGCTTGGTGTCGTCGAAGTAATGGCCGGTCTGCGGATCGATGCCGCGCACCGCGCCGACCATTTCCGAGCCGAACAGGATGTTGTCGACGTCGATGACCTCGAACAGCAGATCGATGCCGGGCTGATGGTAGACGCAGGTGTCGAAGTAGACGTTCTTCATCACGTGCTCGGCCAGCGGAGGACGCTTGAGCATGTCCGCCAGGCCGCGGTAGCGGCCCCAGTGGTAGGGGACGGCGCCGCCGCCATGGGGAATGATGAAGCGCAGCGTGGGGAAGTCCCGGAACAGGTCGCCCTCGATGAACTGCATGAAGGCGATGGTGTCGGCGGCCAGGTAGTAGGCGCCGGTGGCGTGCATCGCGCAGTTGCAGGAACCCGAGACGTGGATCATGGCCGGCACGTCGAGTTCCACCATCTTCTCGAAGAAGGGATACCAGGAACGGTCGGTCAGCGGCGGGGCGCTGAAGCTGCCGCCCGAGGGGTCGGGGTTGAGATTGCAGCCGACGAAGCCGAGCTCGTTGACGCAGCGTTCGAGTTCGGCGATGGAGCCGGCGATGGAGGTGCCTGGCGACTGCGGGAGCTGGCAAACGCCGATGAAGGTCTCGGGGTAGAGGTCGACGACCCGCTTGATGAGGTCGTTCGAGCGGCGTGCCCAGACCTGGCTGACGCGTTCGTCGCCGACGTGGGGTTCCATGGCCGAGGCGCGCGGCGAGAAGATGGTCATGTCCGCGCCCCGTTCGCGCAGCAGGCGCAACTGGTTCTTCTCGATCGTTTCGCGGATCTCGTCGTCGGAAATGTTCGGATAAGCCGGGTCGATGTCGCCGCTGGCCTTGAAGTTGGCCTTCTGCTGATCGCGCCATTGGTTATGGGCGGCCGGTGCGGTGGTGTAGTGACCGTGACAATCGATGATCATGCTGGGCGATTCCTGTTTGACGAAGAGGGCGTCGGGCCGGGTCTTGCGGCCTGTCCGGCCGGGGCGGCGTGGCCGCCTGCGCAGCGGGCAATTGTAGCGTCTTGGGCATGGCGATACCCTTTGTTTTCCGCATTTCTGCTTTTCGTATTTCCACGGTTTGCATGGCTGCCGCGGATACTCGCCGCGGCCTTCAGCGCTGGGCCACCAGCGCCGTCCGCAGGCGTTCTCGTTCACCGGGCGAGGCCTCGACCAGATAGCGGATGTCGCCGGCGACGGCGGCGGCGACGGGCGCGCCGTCGCGGTAGAGCACGCGGTTGCCCGCCAGTGCTGGGACCTTCTCGCCGGGCAGCAGTGTGCCCGCCAGGTTGAGCGGGTCGGCGGCCGATACGCAGGCCAGTTCACCGCCGGCCTCGCGGCGCCGGATGCTGCGCAACAGGGGGATGGCCTCGGGCAGCGCGAATTGTTCGCCCGCCAGGCCCGCGACGAAGCGGCCGCCTCGCACGTCCCCGCGGGCTTCGAGGCGGTGCAAGACGGGCAACAGCTCGCGCCAGGGAGGCAGCCAGCGCGCCTCGCGTTCCAGCAATCGCCAGAAGACCACGCCGTAGCGGCGCAGCAGCACCAGCGCGATGTGTTCCAGGACCTGCGGGTCGGTTCGGAGGCGCCTGCCGGGTGCGGCCGGCGGTGGCGCGGCGGCGCGGCGCAGCAGCGCCCAGCGACCGGCCTGGTCCATGTCGTGCAGTGTCGTGCCATGGCGCGCACGGCGCAGCTCGCGGGCGGTGCGCTGGGAGGCGGGTATGAGCAGCGCGCGCAGGCCGGCGAAGCTGTCGGCATTGGCCACGCCCGCGGCGACCAGTTCGCCCAGCGCGGTTTCCAGTTCGTTGGGCAGCAGCCGGGTTTCCGCCAGCAGTTCGTCGAAGAACATGGCTCCCTGGCCGGCCAGGACTTCATGGACGCGTTGCGCGCGTGGGGACAGCTCGGGCTGCCAATCCGGCGGGACCAAGGCCTGCCACCTGCCCAGGTGGCGCCGCGGCAGCAGCACCATGGGCGTGGCGCGAACGGGGCCGGTGGCGGAGCGGCCCTGGCCCGCCAGGCGCATCCAGACGATCTTGCCGGCCTGGCTCAGCTCATCCAGGCAGCCGGGACTGTAGCCCTCGAGCCGCGCCGGCAGGAGATCCGATTCCCAGGCGCCGGCGGCTGCCTCGTAGCCTTCCAGCTGGTCGATGACCTGTGGCAGCGCACTGGGGCCGTGCAGGCGGGCGTCCGTGGCGACGTGCTGCCATTCGAGCAGGAACCGCATGAAGTCCTGGCGCTCGACCGGCTCGATTTCGCGCCGCAGCCGCTTGATGGTGTAGCGATGGATGCGCGCGAGCAGATGGCGCTCGCACCATTCTTCCTCGCGCGCCTCCGGATCGAAGCGGCCGCGCATGACGTAGCCCTCGCTCTCGAGCTGGGCAAGGGCGGCTGCCACGGCCGGTTCGGGCAGAAACAGGTCGGCAGCGATGCGAGGCAAGGTGCGAGGGCCGAACCCGGTCAACCGCGCACGGACGACTTCGACCAAGGCGGCATCGGCTTCCCATGGTTCGTCGTAGCCCGCGGGGATGGCGATGGGCGGGTTGGCATCGGCGGCCGGGTAAAGGGCGCGCACGCAGGCCAGGCGTTCGACCGGCGTCCACAGGATGGCGCCCGGCCGCACGATGAGCCGGGTCGCCCGGCCTGCGCGCGCCAGCGCTTCAAGCCAGTCCGGCCAACCTTCGTTGGATTCCGCTTCCGCCTCGGCAATGCAGGCCAGGCTCATCAAGGCTTCCTGCATCTCGTCGGCGTTGCGCGCCTGCGGCCAGGCTTCGGCGGCTACCGCCTCGATGGCGCCGGCATCCAGGGCGCCGAGGTCGTCGGCCGATTCCGGATCGGTCCAGCGCCGCGCCAGCACGGCTTGCGTGCGGCGTTCTTCCAGCGGCGCGTCGTCCAGGAAGGCATAGGGCCGCGCGCTCAGGATCTCCATGGCCAGGGGCGACGGGGTCGGGAGGTCTCGGGCCACCAGTTCGACCTTGCCCTGTTCGATCCGGCGCAGCAAGGCCAGCCACCCTTGGGCATCCATCGCCTCGTGCAGGCAGTCGTCGATCGTCTGGGCAACCAGCGGGTGATCGGGGATTTCCCGTTCTCCCGCCACGTTCTCCAGGCACGCCGCCTGGTCGGGAAACACCGCGGCCAGCAGGTCGTCGCTTTTCATGCGCTGCAACTGCGGCGCCACCTTGCGTCCCCCCACGTAGCGCGGCAGCGCGAGCGCGGTGGTGGCGTTCCAGCGCCACCGGACGTTGAACAGCGGCGCATCGAGCAGCGCCTGCACCAGCAGATGCTCGGCCGTGGCCGAACGCAGGTAGCGCCAGACTTCGTCCAGCGGAAAACTGTGGCTGGTCGAGAGCGACAGCACGATGGCATCTTCCGTGGCGGCGGCCTGCAACTCGAAGTTGAAGCTGCGGCAGAAACGCTTGCGCAGGGCCAGTCCCCAGGCGCGGTTGAGCCGGCTGCCGAAGGGCGAATGCACCACCAGCTGCATGCCGCCCGATTCGTCGAAGAAACGTTCCATTACCAGGGTGTCCTGGGTGGGGAGCCGGCCCAGCGCCGCGCGGGCGCGAGCCAGGTATTCGACGATCTGGCGGGCGGCCGCCGCGTTCAGGCCGATCTCGTCCATCAGCGCTTGGATGGCGCCCTCGATGTCGGGCGCGGCGCCCGGGGTATCGCCGAGCAGGCGCTCGACCTCGGCGCGCAGCCGGGACACGCCGGCCGACAGTTCGTCGCTGCGGCCAGGCGCCTCGCCTAGCCAGAACGGAATGCTCGGCGCGGCGCCGTGCGCGTCCTCGACGCGCACCCGGCCGGCCTCCACCCGCAGGATGCGGTAGGACGTGTTGCCCAGCTGGAAGACGTCCCCGGCCAGGCTTTCCACAGCGAAGTCTTCATTGACGGTGCCGACCATCAAGCCCTGCGGTTCGAGCAGCACGGTGTAGTCGGCGTTGTCCGGGATGGTGCCGCCGGAGGTGACGGCGGTGAGCTTGCTGCCGCGCCGCCCGCGCAGCACGCCCGCCACCGGGTCGCGGTGGAGATAGGCGGCCCGCACGCCCTGGCGGCCGGTATAACCCTCTGCCAGCATGCGCAGCACGGCATCGAACACCGGCCGCTCCAGGCCGGCATACGGTTCGGCGCGCCGGACCAGGTCGTAGAGAGCGTCCTCGCTCCATTCCTGGCAGGCCACCTCGGCCACCAGTTGCTGGGCCAGCACGTCCAGCGGCGCGGCGGGGATGTGCAGGGCATCCAGTTCGTCCCGGCGCACGCAGTCCAGCAGCGCCGCGCATTCGATCAAGTCGTCGCGCGAGGTGGGAAAGAGGCGGCCCTTCGGTATCCCGCCCACGTGGTGGCCCGAACGCCCGACGCGTTGCAAAAAGGCGGAAATGGCGCGCGGCGAGCCCACCTGGCAGACCAGGTCCACGTCGCCGATGTCTATGCCAAGTTCCAGCGAGGCGGTGGCGATCAGCACCCGCAGTTCGCCGCGCTTGAGCCGCTGCTCGGCGTCGAGCCGATGCTCCTTGGCAAGGCTCCCGTGGTGCGCCGCCACCGCCTCTTCGCCCAGGCGTTCGGCCAGGTGCCGAGCTGCCCGCTCCGCCATGCGGCGGGTATTGACGAAAACCAGGGTGGTGCGATGTTGCGACGCCAGTTCCGCCATGCGGTCGTATACCCGTTCCCAGACGTCGTTGGCCATGACGGCTTCCAGCGGAACGGGCGGCAGCTCCAGGTCCAGGTCGCGGCGCCGCACGTGGCCGATATCCACGATCTCGCAGGCGCCGGCGCGCTCGCGGCCGACCAGGAAGCGGGCGACGGCGGAAAGCGGTTTCTGGGTGGCCGAGAGCCCGATCCGGGTCGGGCGGCGGCCGCACAGCGCATCCAGCCGTTCCAGGCTGAGCGCCAGGTGGCTGCCTCGCTTGTTGCCCGCCATGGCGTGGATTTCGTCGACGATCACGCTGCGCACGTCCGCCAGCATGCGCCGCCCGCTGTCCGAGCCCAGGAGGACGTACAGCGATTCGGGCGTGGTCACGAGGATGTGCGGAGGCCGCTTGCGCATGGCCTGCCTGGCCTGGGCCTCGGTGTCGCCGGTGCGTACCGCCGTGCGGATGCCTGGATCGGGCAGGCCCAGGCGTTCCAGTTCCTCGGCAATGCCCTCGAGGGGCGCCTGCAGGTTGACGCGGATGTCGTTGGAGAGCGCCTTCAGGGGGGATACGTACACCACCATCGTGGCGTCGGGCAGTTCGCCGCCTGCGTCCACGCCCATGCGCACCAACTCGTCGATGGCGGCGAGGAAGGCGGTCAACGTCTTGCCGGAGCCCGTAGGGGCGGCCACGAGCGTCGAGCGGCCGGCCCGGATATGCGGCCAGGCCAGGCGCTGGGCCTGCGTGGCCGACCCGAATGCACGGCGGAACCAGGCGGCGACCGCGGGATGGAACCCCTGCAGGGTATCGACGGGGTGGAGGGCGATGGTCATGCCTGACTATATGAGGGCGACCCGGGGGATCGCAACCGTGGCCGGCGGGCGGCGGTTCGCCGGCCACCGCCCCCGTGACTTCCCTTAGTCGCTAACACTTAAAAATACATATAGTATGTGTGTTAGAGTGATGCGAGCGCGGCGGATTCACCGGGGAACCGCCCGGCGCCGGATCTTCATCGGCCGCAGAGCCGAAGCGAGCATTCGTCCGTACTTCCAAGGCGGACGACCAGGACATCGTCAGGAGACAAGCATGAAACGCGTTCTTTTCCCTTTGCAGCTTCCGCTCGCCGCGGCGCTGGGCCTGGCCTGTACGGCCGTCCATGGACAGCCGGCAGCCAAGCCCGAGGGAAACTACCCGTCACGGTTGATCAAGATCGTCGTGCCGTATACGCCGGGCACCAGCGCCGATACCCTGGCCCGGCTGCTGTCGGACAAGCTGGCTGCCCGGCTGGGACAGAGCGTGGTGGTCGAGAACAAGCCCGGCGCGGCCGCGGCCATCGGCACCGCGTACGTGGCCAAGGCGGCGCCGGATGGCTATACGCTGATGATGTCGCTCAATACCCATGTCATCACGCCCGCGTCGCGCAAGACGCCTTACGATCCCGTCAAGGATTTCGCGCCTATCGGGCAGATCGCTTCCGGGCAGATGCTGGTGCTGACCCATCCCTCGGTACCGGCCAAGACCTTTCCCGAGTTCGTGTCCTACCTGAAGAAGATGGGCGATAACGCCAGCTACAGTTCGCCCGGCCCGGGCTCGACCACGCATTTGTATTCCCTGGTGCTGCAAGACATGCTGGATACGAAAATGCGGCACATCCCGGCCAACGGCATGGGCGTGGCGGCGATGGACGTGATGCAGAACAGCTCCACCATGCTGATCAGCACGGTGGAGGCGTCGCGCGCGAACGTGGCGTCGGGCAAGCTCAAGCCGGTGGCGCAGACCGGCAAGGTCCGGTCGCGGCTGGTGCCCGACCTTCCCACCGTCGCGGAGTCGGGCTATCCCGAATACGACTTGTCGATCTGGGTCGGCATGTATGCGCCGGCCGGCACGCCCAAGGCCATCGTCCAGCGCATCCACGACGAGGTCGGCGCCATCATGGGCGCGCCGCAGATGCGCCAGGATCTTCTCGAGAAGGGCTATGACGTCGTGCTGACGTCGCCCGAGGAGTTCGCCGAGTTGAACCGCAAGGAGTTCGCCCGGTGGAAGGACGTGGTCGCCCGCCACGGCTTGCAAGGAGAGTAGGGCGGTCTCTTCCCGCCCTTATCGCGCGCGTTTGCTGCGCACCGGAGCCGCGCGCGCCGCCACGATCGCATCCAGTCCCGCCAGCGCATAGGTCTTCAGGTGAGAGGCCAGGACTTCGGCCGGCTGTTCGAAGATGGCCTGGATGGGGCTGTTCATGTCCCGGTGGATGACCAGCAGCATCATGCACGGCGCCATTACGCTCAGGACACAGCGGGTGAGCGCCGGATCCCCCGGGGGGATGCCGGTGATCTCGCCGATGATGGCGCTGATAAGCCCGAATTTGGGCAGGGCTTCGGCTTCGATGATGCCGGCCAGGTGCGGCGAGGGCGCCAGCACCTCGCGTGCCCACAGGCGAATGTGCCAGCCCTCCGAATTCAGCAGGCTGGCGGTGAGCCCGTCCAGGAACGCCTCCAGTTTCTGCCGCGGAGGCTGGGCGCTGTGCGCCAGCCGCGCCAGATAGTCCAGGCTGATCAGGTGCTTGTGCACTTCCTTCAATAGGGCGAGATAAAGGCCGTCGCGGCTGCCGAAGTGGTAGTTGACCGCGGCCATGTTGCATTGCGCCCGTTCGCAGATGGCCTTGCTGGTGGTGTCGGCGTAGCCGCGCTCGGCAAAAAGCTGCCCGGCCGTTTCGAGGATGCGGGCGCGGGTGGCTTCACCGTCCATGCGGGGCGAGCGCGCGGGAGTCGAAGGTCTTGTTGCTCTGGCTGCCATTCGGAAGAGGCCGGTTCCTTGAAGAATGCAGGGGGAAGTGTAAAACATCATATTCCAAATTGAAATTTGAGTTATATAATCCGGACACCGACAGCTTGGGGTCCGGCGATGAAGAAAGTGGTGATTGCGGGCGTGGTGGTGGCCGCCGCCGTGGCGGGCGCGGCATGGTATGCATGGCGTCCGGCTCCTGCCGAGGACGGCCTGACGCTCTATGGCAACGTCGACATCCGCCAGATATCGCTGGCGTTCGACGGCAGCGACCGGGTGGCCGAGATGCGCGTGGAGGAGGGGGACCGGGTCAAGGCGGGAGAGGTGCTTGCGGTGCTGGACCGTCGTGCCTTGCAATTGCAGGAAGCCCAGGCCCGCGCCCGGATCGCCGTGCAGGAGCAGGCGCTGCTGCGGTTGCGCAACGGGACGCGGCCCGAAGAGATCGCCCAGGCCCAGGCGCAGGTGGCGGCAGCCCGGGCGGAGGTCGAGCTGGCCGCGCAGCAGCTCGAGCGCTTGAAAGGGATTGCGGCGAACACCGGGGGGCGCGGCGTGAGCCGGCAGGATCTCGATAATGCCGAATCTCGGCTGCGGGTGGCGCGCGCGCAATGGGAGGATCGCGGCAAGGCCTTGCAATTGGCCCGGGTCGGGCCGCGCAAGGAAGACATTGCCCAGGCCCAGGCGCAGCTCGACGTGTCCCGCGCGGAGCTGGCGCTGATCGCATACCGGCTGGAACAATCCGAGCTCAAGGCGCCTACCGACGCGGTGGTGCGGGCAAGACTGCTCGAGCCGGGCGACATGGCCACGCCCCAGCGTCCGGCCTATGCGCTTGCGCTGACCGATCCCAAATGGGTCCGAACCTATGTGCCCGAGCCTCGGCTGGGGCAGGTGCGGCCCGGCATGGCGGCCCAGGTCGTTACCGACAGCCATCCCGACCAGCCGATCGCAGGGCGAATTGGCTATATCTCGTCGGTGGCGGAGTTCACGCCCAAGAACGTGCAGACCGAAGAGTTGCGCACCAGCCTGGTCTACGAAATGCGCGTAATCGTGGACGACCCGCAAGACCGGCTGCGCCTGGGCATGCCGGCCACGGTGCGTATTGCCCTCGATCGGCAGGGCGACAAGGTATCGGCCCGATGAGCGCCGCGGCCGTCGTCGCGGCGCGCGACGTGCGCAAGCGCTTCCCGGCCGGGCACGGGGGGCGCGAGACCATGGCGCTGGACGGCATATCGCTCGAGGCGCCCGCCGGTGCCTTGACCGCGCTGGTGGGGCCCGACGGGGCGGGCAAGACCACGCTGCTTCGGCTGATCGCCGGCCTGATGAAGCCGGAGGGCGCGCTGCGGGTGCTGGACATCGATGTGGCGGCCCACCCGCAGGACGTGCAGAACCGCATCAGCTACATGCCGCAGCGTTTCGGCCTGTACGAGGACCTGAGCGTGCAGGAGAACCTGGATCTGTACGCCGACCTGCACGGCGTGCCGATGGCGCAGCGCCAGCGCAGGTACCAGCGGCTGTTGGAAATGACCGATCTGGGACGTTTCACGGCGCGGCCGGCGGGCAAGCTGTCCGGCGGCATGAAGCAGAAGCTCGGACTGGCCTGCACGCTGGTCCGTTCTCCCGAACTGTTGCTGCTGGATGAACCTACCGTGGGGGTGGACCCGCTTTCGCGCCGCGAGCTCTGGCAGATCGTCCAGCAGCTGGTCGACGACGAGCGCTTGTCGGTGGTGGTCAGCACGACGTATCTCGACGAGGCCGAACGCTGCGCCAGCGTGTTCGTGCTGCACGAGGGCAAATTGCTGGCGCAGGGCCGCCCGGAGGACATACGCCGCCATGCGTGTGGCCTTTGCTTTATCGCCGTCCCGTCGCCGGGCGAGCCGGCCCGGGTGCTTCAGGCTCGCCTGCTCGACGACGCGGACAGGGTCATCGATGCCGTGCCGCAAGGCGGGCAGGTGCGAGTGATCCGGCGGCCATCGGCCCAGGAGTCCCCCGCGTGGCGGCCCGCCGATGCCCGGCTGGAAGATGGCTTCATGGTGCTGTTGCGCGAGCACAAGCGCGGAGCGGGCGCCGCCGCGCCGCTGCCCGGACACGGCGCGGCATTGCCGACGGAGCCGGCCCGGGGCGGCCCGGTCATCGAGGTCCGCGACCTGGTTCGCAAGTTCGGCGATTTCACCGCCGTGGACCGTACCAGCTTCACCGTGAACAAAGGCGAGATCTTCGGTCTGCTCGGACCGAATGGCGCGGGCAAGACCACGACGTTTCGCATGCTGTGCGGACTGCTGCCCGCGAGCAGCGGTTTCCTGCGAGTCGCGGGCGTCGACCTGAGGACGGCCCCGGCGCAGGCGCGGCGCCGCATCGGCTATGTATCGCAGAAGTTCGCGCTGTACGGGAATCTGACGGTCATGGAGAACCTCGTGTTCTTCGGCCATGCCTATGGACTGCATGGCGAGCGCTTGCGTGCGCGCATCGGGGCCGTCATGGCACAGTTCGACCTCGAGGGCGAGGCGCATGCGGCCAGCGGGCGGCTGCCGGGCGGCTACAAGCAGCGTCTCGCGATGGCGGTCGCCCTGCTGCACGAGCCGGAGATCCTGTTCCTGGACGAGCCCACGAGTGGCGCCGATGCGCTCGCCCGCCGCGAATTCTGGCGCCGCATTACGGCGCTCGCCCAAGGCGGCACGACCATCGTCGTGACGACGCACTTCATGGAAGAAGCCGAGTACTGCGACCGCATCGTCATCCAGGATGCCGGCAGGCTGCTGGCCCTGGGCACGCCGGCGCAGGTTCGGCAGTTGGCGGGCGAGACCGAGGCGCGGCGCCTGGACATGGAACAGGCCTTCATCGGCATCGTCGAGCGGGGGCGGCGCGAGTCCCTTGCGGAGGGCGCATGAACGAAGGCACGCGCATTGCCACCTCCGCAGGCTTCTGGCGCCGCCTGGTCTCGCTGACGCGCAAGGAAGTACGCCAGTTGCTGCGCGATCGCGCCAATCTGATGATGGGCATCGCACTGCCCATCGTCCTGATCCTGATTTTCGGCTATGGACTTTCGCTGGACGTGAAGAACGCGCCCGTGGCGGTCGTTCTCGACGACGCTTCGCCGGCTGCGCACGACGTGGTGGCCGGCCTCGCGATGCCCGGCTATCTGGCGCCGCGGGTGGTGGGATCGGCGCATGAGGCCTATGCCTTGATGCGCGATCGGGACGTGGACGCAGCGGTATTGGTTCCGGCCGATTTTTCGCGTCGCCTGGCGGCCGGCGATGCGCAGGTGCAGGTCTTGCTGCAGGGCGCCGACGCCAGCCGCGCGGCGATGATACGTGGCTACGTCGCCGGTGCGCTGGGCCTCTGGAACCAGAAGCGGGCCGATCGCGGCGAAGCCGGACTGTCCGCCGCGGGCCGCGTCGAGGTGGTCGACCGCATGTGGTTCAACGCCGCCAACACCAGCACCTGGTACCTGGTGCCCGGGCTGATCGTGCTCATCATGACGCTGGTGGGCGCGTTCCTGACCGCGCTCGTCATGGCGAGAGAGTGGGAGAGGGGAACGCTGGAGGCGTTGTTCGTCACGCCGGCGCGGCCGGTGGAAGTGCTGCTGTCCAAGATCGTTCCCTATTTCTGCGTGGGACTGATCGGGCTGGCGCTCTGCCTGGCCGCCGCGGCCTTTCTGTTCCACGTTCCCATGTACGGTTCGCTGCCGGTTCTGCTCTTCGCCGCCATGCTTTACCTGCTCGTGGCGCTCGGCATCGGCCTGGTGATTTCCTCTATCACCAAGAACCAGTTCCTGGCCAGCCAGGTGGCCCTGATCGCGAGCTTCCTGCCGGCGCTGATGCTCTCCGGCTTCATGTTCGACCTGCGCAACGTGCCGGTGGCCATACGCGTCATCGGCCAGATACTGCCCGCCACCTATTTCATGGAGCTGATCAAGTCCTTGTTCCTGGCCGGCAACAACTGGCCGCTGATCGGCAGGAATTGCGCCATCCTGGCGGGCTACGCCGTCGTGCTGCTGGGCGTGGCGCGATTTGTCACGCGCAAGAAACTGGATTGACGCATGGATGCCTTCATCGACTTCTGGCGCCGCCTGCTCCAGCTATGCCGCAAGGAATTGCTGGCCATACTGAAGGATCCCGCCAACCGGGCCATACTCGTCGTGCCGGCGCTGGTGCAGAGCTTCGTGTTCGGTTATGCCGCCACGTACAACCTGACCGACGTGCCGTATGCGGTGCTCAATCAGAGCCGGGGCGAGGCATCGGCCAGGCTGCTCGCCCGGCTCGACGGCACGGGAGTCTTCCACCGGATCGCCACGCTCGACTCGCCTCGGGACATCGCGCGGGCAGTGGACCGCGGCGATGCGCTGGTGGTCCTGCAGTTCGGAGCGGATTTCGACGCCCGCCTGGCCCAGGGGCAGGCCGCGCCCTTGCAGGTCATTCTCGATGGCCGCAACTCGACCACGGCCGGCCAGGCGTCTGCCCACGTCGCCGAGATCGTGTCCGCCTACAACGCCGAGCGGCGCGGCGACGGGATGCCGGTCACGGCCGTGTCCCGCGTCTGGTACAACCCCAACCTCGAGACGCGCTGGAACATCATGCCGGCCTTGATCGCCGCGCTCAGCATGATGCAGACGCTGATGCTCACCGCGCTGTCCGTCGCGCGCGAGCGCGAGCAGGGCACGTTCGACCAGCTGCTGGTGACGCCCTATACGCCCATGGAGATCATGATCGGCAAGGCCATTCCGCCGGTCCTCATCGGGCTCGTGCAGTCCTCGATCATTCTGTGCGTCGCGCTGTTCTGGTTCCGCATCCCCATGGCCGGATCGCTGTTGGCGCTGTATGCGGGCCTGGCCATTTTCACGACGGCCTGCGTGGGAATAGGGCTGTCGATCTCCGCCGTGTCGGTCAACATGCAGCAGGCCATGCTTTATACCTTCGTGCTGATCATGCCGCTGATGCTGTTGTCCGGCCTGGCCACGCCGGTGCGCAACATGCCCGAGCCCTTGCAGCTTGCCACCTTGGCGAATCCGCTGCGCTTCGCCATCGACCTGGTACAGCGCGTCTACCTGGAAGGCGCGGGATTGCTTTCGCTCTGGCGCAATCTCGTGCCGATGTTCATTGTCGGAACGATCACGCTGCCGTTGGCGGCGTGGCTGTTCCGCCATCGTTTGGTCTGACCGGGAGGCGACCATGGCATTCGATCCCCTCCGCCGGCGCGCGGCCGGTCCGTTCCCGCGGCCCCTGCCCGCGGCGTTGCTGTCGCTGGTTCTCGGTGGCTGCGCAGCCGTGGGACCCGATTTCTCGGCGCCGCAGGCTCCCGCGCCCGCGGACTGGGCGAGTTGGCGCAGCGGCCCCGAAACGCTGCGGGATCCCGTGTCCACCGCGGCGCCTTCCTCGAAATGGTGGGAAGCCTTCGGCGATGCGAGGCTCGATGCACTGCTGGCCCGGGCACGCGAGGCGAGTCCGGACTTGCGCACGGCGGCGCTGCGGTTCGCGCAGAGCCGCGTGCAGCGGCAGACGGCGGCCGCGCAGCGCGGGCCGCGGGTGGACGCTTCGGCGGGCGTGTCGCGCCAGCGCCAGAGCGAGTACGGCGCCGGCACGCGCATGCTCGATGCCATCGCGCCCAATAACCGCGAGCAACTGGTGTCGGTGCTGAGCGATCCCTTTACGCTCCACCAGGCGGGGTTCGACGCTTCCTGGGAGCTCGATCTCTGGGGCCGGGTGGCACGCTCGATCGAAGCGGCCGATGCCGATGTGTCGGCATCGGGAGCGTTGCTGGAGCAGGCGCGGCTGGCGGTGTCGAGCGAAATCGCCCGGAATTATTTCGAGCTGCGCGGCACCCAGCGGCAGTTGCGCTTGCTGAGGGAAGACATCGACGCCGCCAAGGCCGCCTTGGAACTCCTGCAGGCGCGCCGGGACGGCGGGCAGATCGACGAGCTGGACGTGTCCCGGCAGCAGGCGCTGCTGGCGGATTTGAACGGACGCATGCCGCCACTGCAGGCGCAAGAGGCGGCCGCGGCCAATCGCATCGGACTGTTGATCGGGCAGACGCCGGGGGCGCTGCGGGACATGCTGGCCGATACGCCGGATGCGGCGCTGGCCGCCTTGCCCGACCTGGCGCTGGGCCTGCCCTCGCAGGTGGCGCGGCGCCGGCCGGACATCGAGGCCGCGGAGGCGCGGCTGCATGCGGCGACGGCCGGCATAGGGATCGCGACGGCCGATCTCTATCCGCGCATCGTCCTGGGAGCGAGCTTCGGCTACGAGTCGTTCAAGGACGGCAAATTCGGCGAGTGGGGCAGCCGGCGCTGGTCGGTAGGGCCGAGCCTGGCCTTGCCGCTGTTCGACCAGGGGCGCAGGCGAACCACCGTGGCCCTGCGGGAACTGGAGCAGCAGGAGGCGGCGGTGTCCTACCAGCAGACGGTGCTCCGGGCCTGGCAGGAAATCGACGATGCCTTGACCGGCTACAGCGCCGAGCGCCGACGCAACCTGGACTTGCTGGATAAACTGCGCGCCAGCCGCGACGCCCACGAGCTGGCGCAGGCGCGCTACGCGGGCGGGCTGACCGATTTCCTGACGGAGCTCGACGCCCGCCGTACGCTGCTGCAGGCGCGGCGGGAGCTGGCGCAAAGCGACAGCCAGCTTCGGATCGGCCTGGTCGCAATCTACAAGGCCATCGGCGGCGGGGACGAGGCGGCGCCTTCCCCGGCGCAGGTCCCGGGCTCCTGAGCCCGGTTCCGGCGTCGCCGTCTTTCCGCTACATCTGTTACGAATCCGCCACGCCACGCCTGGCGCGCCTTCCGGCGCCGCGGCGGGGCGCGGCCCTTCCGCCCCCTATTGCCAGATGCGGGCCGTCGCCTTAACTTGGAGCCATCGGGCCAGGCTCGTGCAAGGACAAGGACCATGATTCATCGCAAACCGTCCAACGCCATGTGGATCGATGCGGTCAAACTGCTGGAGCAGGCGGATAACCTGCACCGGCAGTTCTTCCGCCTGAGTCAGGGCAGCCCCCAGGGGCCGACCTGGGAACCTCCCATCGACATTTTCGAAACCGGCCGGGCGCTTTCGGTATTGGTGGCGCTGCCCGGCGTGTCGCCGGACCAGGTCCAGGTCCTGATCGAAGGCGCCACCCTGTCGGTGGTCGGCGAACGCCTGCTGCCCGCGCCGGCCGAGGCCCACATCCGCCGCATCGAAATTCCCTACGGCCGCTTCGAGCGGCGTATCGCGCTGCCGCCGGGCGCATTCGAGATCCGCGAATCCAGGATGGTGGACGGATGTCTGCTGTTGACCTTGCTCAAGCTGGGATAGGCCACAACTCGAAACGGGACAGGTAAGAAGCCATGGAAAACGAATTTCGGGACCGACAGCCGGGCCAGGAAGCGCCGGGACAACAGGAGGGCGCGCAGTCCGCGGCGCAAGGCGCGTCGCCATCGATCGCGCTTCCCAGCGATGCCCTCACGCTGATACCGGTACGCAACCTCGTGCTTTTTCCGGGCCTGGTGGCGCCCATTTCCATCGGCCGCGAGAGCTCGGTGCGTGGCGCCCAGGACGCCGCGCGGGCCAATCGCCAGGTCGGCGTCGTCCTGCAGCGCAATCCGGAAGTGGAAGAGCCGCAGGCCGGAGACCTGCATGCGATCGGGACGGTGTCCAACGTCCTGCGCTACGTCACCACGCCCGACGGCGCGCATCATGTGATCTGCCAGGGCGTGCAGCGCTTTCGCATCGTGGAGGTGCTCCAGGGCTTCCCCTTCATGGTGGCGCGGGTGCAGCGCTTCGAAGACCCCGAGATCATGACCTCCGAGATCGAGGCCCGCCTGATCCAGCTCAAGACGAGGTCCCAGGAAATCCTCCAGTTGCTGCCGCAGGCGCCGGCCGAGCTGGCCGCTTCCATCCAGAACATGACCTCCACGCCGCTGCTGTCCGACTTCATCGCCGGCCTGATGGAGATCAAGCCCGAGGAAAAGCAGGGCGTGCTCGAGACCGTGGACGTCATCGCACGCGCCGACAAGGTGCTGGCGCTGATGGCGCACCAGATCGAGGTGTTGCGGATCAGCCGCGACATCGACCAGCAGACCAAGGCGCGCTTCGAGGACCGCCAGCGCGAGGTCATGCTGCGAGAGCAGCTCAAGACCATCCAGCAGGAGCTGGGCGAAGCCGAAGGCAACAGCGCCGAACTGGCCGAACTGGGCGAACGGATCGCCAAGGCGAAGATGCCCGAAGAGGCCGAGAAGCAGGCGCGCAAGGAGCTCAAGCGCCTGGAGAGCATTCCCGAGGCTTCGGCCGAATACTCGATGATACGCACCTACCTGGACTGGCTGATCGAGCTGCCTTGGTCGGTGTCCACCGAGGACCGCATCGACATCGCCGAGGCCCGGCGCATCCTGGACGAGGATCACTACGGGCTGGACAAGATCAAGCGCCGCATCCTGGAATACCTGGCCGTGCGCAAGCTCAATCCGGGCGGCAAGAGCCCGGTGCTGTGCTTTTCCGGGCCACCCGGGGTGGGCAAGACTTCGCTGGGGCAAAGCATCGCCAAGGCCACGGGACGCAAGTTCGTGCGCCTGAGCCTGGGGGGCGTGCACGACGAGGCCGAGATCCGCGGGCACCGCCGCACCTATATCGGGGCCCTGCCGGGCAACGTGATCCAGGCCATCCACAAGGCCGGTTCCAACAACTGCGTGATGATGCTGGACGAGGTCGACAAGCTGGGCGCGAGCGTGCAGGGTGATCCGGCCGCCGCGCTGCTGGAGGTGCTCGATCCCGAGCAGCACGACACCTTCCGCGACAATTACCTGGGCGTGCCGTTCGACCTCTCCAAGGTGCTGTTCATCGCGACGGCCAACGTGCTCGATTCCATCCCGGGCCCGTTGCGGGACCGCATGGAAGTCATCTCGCTGCCCGGCTATACCGAGGAAGAGAAGGCGCAGATCGCGCGCCGCTACCTGGTGCCGCGGCAGCTCGAAGCCAATGGCCTGAGGCCGGACCAGTGCGAAATCACGGACGCGGCCATCCGCGAAGTGATCAACGGCTATACCCGCGAGGCCGGCGTGCGCAACCTCGAGCGGGAGATCGGCAGCGCCTTCCGCCATGCGGCCATGAGCATTGCCGAGGGAACCGCCCAGCACGTGCGCATCGATGTGGACGACGTGCATACGGTGCTGGGCGCGCCGCGCTTCGAAAGCGAGATCGCGATGCGCACCGGCCTGCCGGGCGTGGCGACCGGCCTTGCCTGGACGCCGGTCGGCGGCGACATCCTGTTCATCGAAGCCAGCCGCACGCCGGGCAACGGCAAGCTGATCCTGACCGGGCAGCTGGGCGAGGTCATGCGCGAAAGCGTGCAGGCGGCGCTGACGCTGCTCAAGGCGCGGGCGGCCTCGCTGAATGTCGACCCCGCGCTGTTCGAGCGCAACGACATCCACGTCCACGTGCCTGCCGGCGCGATTCCCAAGGACGGCCCCAGCGCGGGGGTGGCCATGTTCGTGGCGCTGACTTCGCTGATGACCGACACCCCTGTCCCTTCCGACCGCGCGATGACGGGCGAGATCAGCCTGCGTGGCCTGGTCTTGCCCGTAGGCGGCATCAAGGAGAAGGTGCTGGCCGCGCTGCGGGTGGGCATCAAGACCGTCATGCTGCCCGCCCGCAACCGGAAGGACATCGACGACATTCCCGAGGAATCGCGCAAGCAGCTCCAGTTCATCTTCCTCGAGACGGTGGAGGACGCGATCCGCGCGGTGGCGCCGGCGGAGCGGCAAGGGGCAGCCGCCGTCAGCTGACGGCGGGCGCCCTAGAGCAGCGTCTGGCCACCATCTATCACGATGGTGGCTCCCGTGACGAAGGCCGACGCGTCGGAGGCCAGCCAGACGGCGATTTCCTTCAGTTCCTCCGGTCGGCCGATCCGTCCGAGCGGCACGTTCTTGACGAACGCGGCGTATTTCTCGGGAACGCTCATTTCCGTTTCTGTCAGCGGCGTCAGGAAGCGCCCCGGCGCCAGCGTATTCACCCGTATGCCTCGCGGCGCCCATTCCATGGCCAGCGCGCGCGAAAAGTTGATCATGGCGGCCTTGGCGGCGCTGTAAGGGGCATTGTTGGGGCGCCCGCGCAATCCGGCCGCGGAGGCGATGTTGATGATCGAGCCCCGGCCCTGCGCATGCATGAGCCGGCCGGCCGCGCGGCAAACGTAGAAGGTGGAGTCGAGGTTGACGCCCACCAGCCGCTTCCACTCGTCGTCGGCCAGCTCCAGCACGGGCTTGCGCTGGCTGCCGCCGGCCGAATGCACGAGGATGTCCACGGTGCCGAAACGCTCCTGGACGGCGGCGACGGCGCGGTCGACCTCGGCGGAATCAGTGACATCGGCGACCACCGCCGACGCAGCGCCGCCGAGAGCCTCGATTTCGCCGCGGACCGACTCGAGATCCCGCGCGGTACGGGCGAGCAAGGCCACGTTGGCTCCCGCCTGGGCCAGGCCCATGGCGATCGCGCGGCCCAGGCCCTTGCCCGCGCCGGTGACCAGCGCTGTCCGGCCATCCAGCCGCATGGTGTCCCACAGAGAAGGGTTCATGAGCGGTCCTAGTTGAAAACGATATGGGCTTGCTTGATGACGTCCGTCCAGCGAGCCAGGTCCCGCTTCAGGAAATCGGCGGCCTGCTCGGGCGTACCTCCCATGACTTCCGCGCCGAGATCCTTCAGGCGCTGCCGGATATCCGGCTGCTGCAGTCCGGCATTCACCGCTTCGTTGAGCCTGTCGACGATCTTGCGCGGCGTGCCCGCCGGCGCGAACATCATGTACCAGGCGCCGGATTGGCCTTGATGACAGGGGCGTCGGGAAGCGTGATGCCCAGTTCCTTGAGGCGGGTTTCGATTGCGGACATGGCTTGCTCCCTGGTCATTCGAGGGTTAGGTTGGCCGCCTTGATGGCGTCGCGCCAGTAGGTGAATTCGGATCGCCAGAAACGATCCAGTTCGGCCGTGTTCATGGGGGCGGGGATGGCGCCCAACTCCTTGAGCTTGGCGACGGTTTCGGGATCCCGGGCGGCGGCCAGCACGGCCGATTCCAGCTTGGCGAGGATGGCGGGCGGTACGCCCGAGCGCGTGAAGATGGAGATCCAGCTCGAGTTCTTGAACGCAGGCAACCCGGATTCGGCGATGGTGGGAACGTCGGGCAGCGCCGCGATGCGCTCTTCGGTGGTCACGCCCAGCGCGGTGACCTGGCCAGCCTTGATCAGGCTGATCGGTCCCGTGACGTTATCGAACACGGCGGTAATGTTGCCCGCCAGCAGGTCCTGGATGGCCGGTGCGGCGCCCTTGTAAGGGACGTGCATCATCTGGATGCCGGCCATCTTCGCCAGCAGCTCCCCGGACAGGTGCTGCACCCCGCCGGTTCCTCCGGTGCCGAACGTCACCTTGCCGGGATTGGCCTTGGCCCAGGCGATGAATTCGCGCAGGTTGTTTGCCGGAACTTGCTTGTTGAGGATGATCACGTTGGGCAGCTTACCGACCATCGCGACCGGCTGCAGGTCCTTGACGGGATCGTACTGCAGGTTCTTCTGGGTAAGCGGGTTGATGACCGCGGTGGTCACGATGTTCACCAGCACGGTGTAGCCATCGGGTTCCGCGCGAGCCACCTCGGTCACGCCGATGGCTCCCGAGGCGCCGGGCCGATTGACGACCACCACGGGTTTGCCCAGATGGTCGGCCATCTTCTGGGCGATCATCCGGCCCACGACGTCGGTCGAACCGCCCGGAGCGAAGCCGATGATGAGCCGCAGCGGCCGGTCGGGAAACGAGGCGGGCTGGGCCGATGCGGGCGCACCGGCGCAGGCCAGTATCGAAAGGGCGGCGGCCAGCAGGGCGCGCCGGGTGCGGGGTTGGCTGGGGATCATGGATAGCTCCGCAGGGAAAGGGATCAGCGCCGGATGGCGGCGCGTACGTGGTCGATGGCCTCCTGGCGCGTGCCTATCCAGATGTCGTCGGCCGCCTTGGTTTTTTCGATCAGCTGCTCGAACACATGGATGCCCGTGATGCGGCCGAACACGTGGGCGTGGATGGACGGGTCGATGCGGACGGCTCCCTTCTCGCGCGTGCGGACGTAGTCCAGCCAATCGTCGAACATCTCCACCATCATGCGGGGAGAGTTGCCGTAGCGGATGTACATCGGCGTATCGTTCAGCTCCATGCCGCCTGGAAAGGCGGCGATCTCATGGTCGCCGAACCGTACGAGGTAAGGCAGGTCGTCATTCATGGTGTCGCCGTGCCACGCGTAGCCCGCCTCGGCCAGCAGGCGGGCGGTGCGCGGGCTCGGCGTGGCACGCGGGCTGATCCAGCCTTGCGGCCGGCGGCCCGTGGCCTGCTCGAACAGCGCCGTGGTGCGGGCCAGGTTGGCGCGTTCCTCGCCTTCGTCCAGGTAGGCGGGGATCACGTCCATGCCATACGAATGGGCGACGATTTCATGGCCGGCTTCGGCGATGCGCCGGACGACCTCGGGATATCTTTCCGCCAGCACGCCGCAGATGATCATGGTGCTGCGGATATCGTGCCGCTCCAGCAAGTCGAGGATCCGGTGGATGCCGCGGCGCATGCCGTACTCCACCCACCCCAGCGCGTTCAAGTCGGGTACGCCGGGCTTGAGCGGGTTGCCCATGGGTCCGAGGGACGGCCAGGCGCCGTCCGACCAGCCCTCGCAGGCGACACGGAAGAACACGGCGATGCGCTTGCCGCCGGGCCAGAGGAAATCCGGGGGCAGGAGAAATTCCTGGCCCCCCGAGTGGACATCGAGAGTGGGTGCGGGCATGGAGCGTCCTTGCTGGGCGTGGATGAGGGGGCGTGGCGGAATCAGACCTCAGCCACGCATTCGATTTCCAGCAGGAAATCCTTGCGCGGCAGGCGGGCTTCCACGGTGGTCCGGGCAGGCCATTGCATGGGGTCGTTGCCGAAGAATTCCCGGTAGATGTCGTTCATTTCGTCGAAATCCGCGCGGCGGTCCAGGAAGATATTGACCTTGACCACCTTCTCGAGGCTGGAGCCGGCCTCTTCCAGGATGTTCTTCAGATTGGTCAGGCATTGCCGCATCTGGGCGGGAAAGTCGCCCTTGGCGAGCTGCATTTCTCCGAAGTAGGCCGGGCAGCCCGATACGAAAACCAGGTTTCCGGTCTTGACCGCGTGGGCGTGAGGGGCCTTCGTGCGGGTGACTTTGGGGCTGTAGATGACGCTCTTGGTCATGGGAGGACCTCGCTGTTGGTGAGAGTGGTGGATGAGGGGGGAGGCCGGGCGCGGGCAGGCAGTCCGGCGGCTGGCGCTATGGCGCCCCGGCGGCGTGCCGCCCTGCGCGCAGCGGCATGAGCAGGCCGGCGTCCAGCTCGGCCAGGGTATTGATGCCGAGCATGGCCATGCCGCGGTCCACCTCGTCCGCAAGCAGGCGGATCGCGTGTTTCACGCCGGCGGCGCCTGCCGCGGCCATGGCGTAGTTGAACGGGCGTCCGATGAAGACGCATGCGGCGCCCAGTGCCAGCGCCTTCAGTACATCGGTGCCGCGCCGGACGCCGCCGTCCATCATGACCGTCATGCCCTGGGCGGCATCGACGATGGACGGCAATACGCGCAGGGCGGAAACGGCGCCGTCCAACTGGCGTCCCCCGTGATTGGAGACGATGAGGCCGTCTACGCCGTGCTTTTTCGCCAGCGCGGCGTCGGCCGGATGCAGCACGCCCTTCAGGACCAGCGTGCCTTGCCAACGGCGGCGAATGCGGGCCACGTGCTCCCAGTTCAGGTGATCGCGCGCCGTGAAGTCGCGCAGGACGCTCGACGAAAGAATAGGAGCGCCGCGCGTGGCGAACGAATTCTCGAAATGAGGCAGGCCGTGCCGCACCAGCGTTCGCAGGAACGTGCCGCACAGCCAGCGCGGATGGCTCAAGCCGTCCCAGGCCAGCCGCAGGCTGGGCCGAAGCGGGGTGGAGAAACCCGTGCGGATGTTGTTCTCGCGATTGGCCGATACGGGAATGTCCACGGTAAGCACCAGCGTCCGGTAACCTGCCTTGGCGACGCGTTCGACCAGCGGATCGATGCGCGCGACGTCGCCGGGAAGATAGGCCTGGAACCAGGTCCCCGGCGCCTGGCGCGCGACGTCCTCCAGGGGAATCAACGAGCTGCCGCTCATGATCGAAGGCATGCCTGCCGCGGCAGCCTCGCTGGCGAGCACGATGTCCCCGCGGTAGGCCGAGAGGGCGTTGATTCCCATGGGGGCGATGCCGAAGGGGTGCGCGTAGCGCGTGCCGAACAGCGTGACGGCCTGCGTTCGCCGGGATACGTCCACCAGCGTGCGAGGGACGAAGCCGTAGCCTTCGAATGCCTCGGCATTGTCGCGCAGCGAGCTGTTGCGTTCGGCGGCTCCCGCCACGTAGCCGAAGATGGGGCGCGGCAGCCGCCTACGGGCCAACGGCTCGAAATCGTCGAGACACAGCACGTCGCGCAGGCGCCGGTCCGGCCGGAGGGCGGGCAGGACCTGCGTGCCCGGCAGGCTGGACGGGGAAGACGGGACGGAGTGTTCAGCGTTCGCAGCCATCGAGTCGAAATCTGCCGAAGTTCGGGACGAGCACACTCTAGCGATCCGGTTTGTGTTAAGAAAGCGATAAAATTCAAAAAAACTATTTCGATTTATTCGAATGAAAGCGCGGGATGCATGGCCATGACGCTGAAGCAACTGGAGGCTTTCTATTGGGCGGCGACGTGCGCAAGCTTCGCGATCGCCGCTGAAAGGCTGCACCTGTCCATTTCGTCGCTGTCCAAGCGCGTCAGCGAACTGGAACAGTCGCTGGGTGTCGCGCTGTTCGACCGGTCCGGACACAAGGCGGAGCTCAGCGAGGCTGGAAAGCGGCTGGTGCCGCGCGCCTGGGGCTTGCTGCAGGAAGCCGAGTCGGTACGCCGCTGCGTGGCCGTGGACACCGGCTTGGCGGGACGCTGCAGGATCGGCGTGGGCGAGTTGACGGCCCTCACGTGGCTGCCGCGCCTGCTCACGCTCGCCAAGAGGGAGCACCCGGAACTGGTCGTGGAACCCACGGTGGACGTAGGGGCGGCGCTGGAGCACGGGCTGGAAAGCGGCCAGCTGGATTGCGCCGTCATCGCCGGCCGGTCTCCGCGCCCCGACATTTGCTCCGAGCGGATCGGCGAAGCGCGGTTTTCCTGGGTGACCAGCGTGGACGCCGAAGCTTCGTCCACCGCCATGACCGCGCGCCTGCTGGCCACCTATCCGCTCGTCACGTTGCCCTTGGGGGCCGGGACGACCCGTGTGCTCGACGACTGGCTCAATGCCAGCGGGCTGGACATCCATCAGCGGCTGATCTGCAACAATTGGGGGGCCATCGCCGGCCTGGTGAGCGAAGGCGTCGGCGTAGGGATACTGCCTGCCGGCTGGGCAGCGGCGCTCGCCAAGCGCGGCCGATTGCGCGTCCTCAAGAGCACGCCGGCGCTCAGGCCGCTACCGTATTCGTTCCGCTGGCGGCGGGACGACACTCGCCCGGTCGTTCCGGGAATGCTGGCCATCGCGCGGCAGGCCATCGACTTCTCCATGAAAAACCGCCTGCTGTGATTTTTCGAGGATCTCCATGCGTTCGACTCACCGGCTCGCCAACATCGACTTCCATGCGCCTTCGTCCGAGGTCGCACATCTGCTTATCGGGGTGACGCTGCTGGTGGACGGCGTGGGCGGCCGCATCGTGGAAGCAGAAGCCTACGACAGGGAAGATCCCGCTTCCCACAGTTTCTCCGGGCCGACGCCGCGCAACGCATCGATGTTCGGCACGCCCGGCCGGGCTTATGTGTATCGGTCTTACGGGATCCACTGGTGCCTGAACCTGGTGTGCCGCGAATCCGGCCATGGCGCCGGCGTGCTGATACGCGCGCTGGAGCCCACTCATGGGATAGACGTCATGCGGGCACGGCGAGGCGTGGAGGATGCGCGACTGCTTTGCTCGGGTCCGGGCCGGGTCGGCCAGGCGCTGGGCATCGACCGCAGCTTCGACGGCCTGGCGCTGGACCGGCCGCCGTTCGCGCTGCAGCCCAGGGAGGAAGAACCCCCCGTTGTCGCAGGGCCGAGGATAGGCATATCGAAGGCGCGCGACGTGCCATGGCGCTTCGGGCTGGCGGGTTCGCGCTTCCTGAGCCGGCCGTTTCCGAAGGGGTGAAGGAGCCAGGCCTTGCGGTGGCTTGGCCGGCAAAGCGGGATGTCACGGATTCATGCCGGGGTTGGATGTCCGTCAGACGGCCTGCATGGGCAGCCCCAGCTTGCCCATCAGCGTCTTGGCATTGCGGGGGGCCTCGACCTTGGCGTCGTTGTCGAAGTAGCAGAACACGTCGCGGCCCGGCCGGTGCGGCGCCTTGCCGTCGATGCGGCGGGCGTCGCGCGGTTCGGTCCCACGGGCCCAGGCGGCGATGCGCTCGCCCCAGCGGTCCAGCGCCGGGTCGGTATAGCCGCTGACGTAGAGTTCCTGATCGCCGTGCAGCCGGATGTAGACGAAGTCGGCCGTGACGTCTTCCTTGTAAGGCCATTTGCCCGCCGTGTCGGCCACCACCAGGGCGACGCCGTAGTGGCGCAGCATGTCGGTGAAGGCCGGATCCAAGAAGCTGTCGTGCCGGATCTCTATGGCATGGCGCATGGGCTGGTCGGGAAACGTTGCCAGGCTCGCGCGCCCTCGCATGCGTGCCTCGTGCTTTCTGGCCAGGACGCGGGCGCGGTCCGTATCGTGCGGCAAGGCCCTGAAGAAGGTTTCGAAGCGTTCCTGGTCGAAGCGCATGCTGGGAGGGAATTGCCACAGGATAGGGCCCAGCTTCTCCTTCAGTTCGAATAGCCCGGAGGACAGGAAGTTGGCCAGGGGCCGGTCGATTTCCTTGAGCCGCAGGATGTGGGTCATGTAGCGCGGCCCCTTGATGCTGAACAGGAAGCCGCGCGGCGTATCGGCATACCAGCTGGCGTAGCGTTCCGGGGTCTGCAGCGAATAGAACGAGCCGTTGAGCTCGATGGTGGAGAACTCGCGCGACGCGTAGGCCAGCTCCAGCCTCTGGGGCAGCCCCCCGGGGTAGAACACGCCGCGCCAGGGAGCGTAGCGCCAGCCGGAGATGCCTACGCGGATGTCGTTCATGGCGTCATGATGCGTGGTGGGGCAGGGTCCGGTCGCCGTCGCCGAGCGGCAGCTGCATCAGTACGGTATCGACCCAGCGGCCGTGCTTGAAGCCGACGCTGCGGAGCACACCCGCGTGTTCGAAGCCGACTTTCCTGTGCAAGGCGATGGACGCGGTGTTGCCGCTGTCGCCGATGACGGCGATCATCTGCCGCCACGGTCCGCCGTGGCACCGGGCGATCAGGGCTTTCATCAGCGCCTCGCCGATGCCTTGTCCGCCCGCGCCGTCGGCCACGTAGACCGAGTTTTCCACGGTGTGGCGATAGGCCGGGCGAGCGCGATAGCTGCCGGCGTAGCTGTAGCCGACCACGGCGCCGTCCGCCTCCGCCACCAGGTAGGGCAGGCCCAGGCCGAGCACGGAAGCGCGCCGGGCTCGCATTTCTTCCACGGAAGGGGGGATTTCCTCGAAGCTGGCGACGCCATGCAGGACGTGGAAGGCGTAGATCGCCTGGATGGCCGGCATGTCGGCCTCGGTGGCGTCGCGGATGGTGAGCGTCGAGGCGGAGGGGGCAATGGCGGGGCTGGACATGGCAATGTACGTTCGGGTAGCCCGGCGGCGGCCGGGTGTGACATTACCATTACTTTACCCAAGAACGCGCCCGTTCAAGCCTTGCGGGCGGCGTCCCGGGAGGAGCCGTCCCGGCTTCGCGGAAGACGTCCGCGTGGTCGGGACGGGAGGCCGCCGCGCGAAGGCGGGCGGCCTCCTGGCGGTCAACCCTTCACCGCGTACAGGTAAACCTCGGTGCGGCGGTTGGCGGCGCGTCCTTCCACCGTGTCGTTGCTGGCGATGGGGTCGTTCGGCCCACGGCCTTCGGTGCTGAGGCGCGTCGGCGAGACGCCCTTGCTGATCAGGTAGTTGGTGACAGCCAGAGCCCGGTTCTGCGACAACGTCTGGTTCAGCGACATCTGGCCGGTGTTGTCGGTATGGCCGACGGCCTTGGCGCGCAGTTCGGGGTGCTCGTTCAGCGTCTTGGCAACGGTGTCGAGCACGGGCAGCAGCGCCGGCTTCAGCGCATAGCTGCCGGTGTCGAAGGAGACGTTGCTCGGCACATTGACCTTGAGCGAACCGTCAGGCTGCTCGGTCATGTCGATGCCGAGGTCTTTGGATCCCGATTTTTCGACATCCTGCTTGACCGTCTTCCAGTTGTAGCCGATCAGCCCGCCCGCCACGGCTCCCAGGCCGGCGCCGATGGCCGCGCCCTTGGAGTTGCCCAGCAGTGCCCCCAGGCCGGCCCCGACCGCGGCCCCGCCCCCGGCGCCGATGGCCGTATTGGTGTGCTGCTGGTTGGCGCAGCCGGCGACGAAAACGCCAAGCGCCGCAACCAGAGCAAGTTTGGAGAGAGTGTTGGTTTTCATGTTGACCTCCTGGTTTGGACTGGGCATAAGGCGTCGTTACGTATCGACAGCACTTAAGCCTGGCTGATCTTAGCCTCTACTCCCCGCCTGGAATGGCAACATTTTGTACGTTTTGCAGATCGTTTACAGTTCGCGGTCCCGTCAGACTGGCCGGGTCTGGCTCCGGACGAAATGCCTGATGCGGTCCATCGCGTGGAGCGAGGCGGGCGAGGCCGGTTCCACGGTCATGAACATGTGGACCTCGTCGTCGTATTTCAGCACCTCGATCGCGCCGCCGGCCGCCCGGTATTGCTCGCCGAAGGCATCGGCCCCCAGATGGTCGACGTTGGCGTCGGCGGTGCCCTGTATCAGGAGCACCGGCGGCAGGTAGCGCGCTTCCCCGCGCTCGACGAGGCGATGAGGGTTGTCCCGCTCCATTGCTGCCTCGTCCGGCCAGAACGCCTGGTGCGCCTCGACCAGCTGGGCGAGCTGGCGCGCCTGGGCCATGCGGTAGCGCGCCAACGGGTCCAGGATGGGCCAGCATGCCACCGCGTAATGGACGAGCGGCGTGCCATCTTCGGGCGCGGCCGCATAGCGCGCGTCGTGCGGACACAGCGCGTTGAGCATCAGCAAGTGGCCCCCGCTGGACGTCCCCAGGCCGCCCGTCCATTCGGGCCGGCTGCCCAACTCTCCGGCATGGCGCTGCGCCCAGCGCAGGCCGGCGTTGACGTCGGCAATGCTGCCGGGAAAATCCACTTGCGGCGGCATGCGGAAGTCCAGCGCGAAGACGGCGATGCCTTCCTCGGCCAGGGTTTCGTGCATGGAGGCGTTGTTCAGGCGATTGCCGCGAACCCAGGCCCCGCCGTGCACGTCGACCAGGAGGGGTACGACGCCGTTGCGGCGAGGGCGATACAGGCGGCCCAGCAGCGGTTGCCCGTCGGCGGCGGGGAACTCGATGTCTTCTACGTCAAATCCGGGCATGGCGGCGGCTCGCGAGAGAGACGGGTGAGGGCGTTTGATCGCTGTGTCCCGATCTTCGCACAAATGCTGGTACCGTGCCTGCCGCGCAAGACCGGGGCCGGGTGGCGGGGCTCACCGGATGCAACAACCCGGTTACGTTTGTATTCTCCGTTTTGACGTATATCCGGCAGAATTTCAGTGCTTGCCGCGGCCGGTCGATGCGCCGCCTTCACGGCAGGATCACTCAAGGAGAGAGAGCATGAAACGTCGTCAGTTCCTCTATGCCGGTGTCACCGCGAGCCTGCTGGCCGCGGCGGGATGCACCACCACGAATCCCGAAAACGGGGACGGCTCGCCCGCTGCCAAACGAGCCCGGATCGACTCCGGCGTGAACGAAGCGCTCAATCGGCTCTACTCCACGGTCGAGGGTTCGCGCGAACTCGGGGCCAAGGCCAGGGGCATACTGGTATTTCCCAACGTGGTCGCGGCCGGCTTCATCGTCGGCGGCGAATATGGCGAGGGCTCGCTGCGCGAAGGCGGACGCACCACCGGGTACTACAGTACCGCCAGCGGTTCGTTTGGCTTCCAGGCCGGCGCGCAATCGAAAGCGCTCGTCTTCATGTTCATGAACCAGGCCGAGCTCGACCGCTTCAAGAGCAGCAATGGCTGGACGGCGGGCGTGGACGGATCGGTTGCCGTCGTCAAGGCCGGCGTCAACGCCGCGATCGATACCAACACGGCGCGCGCGCCGGTCGTGGCCTTCGCGATCACCAACGCGGGGCTCATGGCCAACCTGTCCGTGGAAGGCACCAAGATCACCAAGCTGAACCTGTAGGGGCAGGCCCGGCCGCCGCTGCGGCGGCGTTCTGCCTGCGGCGGACAGGGATGACATCTCTGTCCGTCACGGGATCCTCGCATTGCGGGTGCGGGGGCCTCCCGGGAAACTGACGGGGTGTTCCGCGGACGGCCAGGCATGCGCCTGGCGCGCGGGACCGGAGCCTCGTCATGCCTGTTCGTGTCCATTCCGCTTCTCGTATCCGGCAACTTGGCCAGTCGATGGTGGAGTACGTGATCATCGTCGCGCTGGTGGCCGTTGCCGCGATTGCCGTCTACCAATTGTTCGGCCAGGTCGTGCGCTCGCAAACGGCGGCGATGGCGCGCGAGATCGCGGGCGAGGACGGCTCGGCCGAGTCGCGTGCCGCGCAGAGCGCCGCCAAGAGCGCCAAGTCGCAGACGGCGGCCCGTTCGCTCAAGTCCTTCACCGGCAACGCCGCGCAGGCGGGCGCTCATTGATCGAGCGGCGTCATGGCGCGATCGCAAACGGGACAATCCTTGGCCCTGGCGCTTGTGCTCCTCGCGGTGGCGGGCGCCGGGCTGATCCAGCTGTTCAACGGAGGACAATTGCTGCGCGAAAAGGTCCGGCTGTCGAGTGCGCTCGATGCCGCGGCCTACAGCGGCGCATTGGTCCAGGCCCGTGGCCTCAATTTCCTCGCCTATGCCAACCGCGCGCTCGTCGCGCACCAGGTCGCGATGGCGCACGCCATTACGCTGGCCTCGTGGGCAAAGTTCGGCGATGCCGAATCGCGCCAGCTTGCGCGATCCAATCCGCCGGCCACGCTGATCGGCGGCCTGTTCGGCGCGGCCCATGGGCAGGCCTATCGAAGCGCCGCGGCGGCGGCCGGCGCGGGCCGGCACGCGGACTGGCAGAGCGGCGCACTGGCCCGTGCCTTTGCCGAGCATGACCGGGTCGTGCACGATGTCCTGGTCCGGGCGCAGGCGACTGTCCAAAGGACGCTTGGCGAATCGCGCATGCAGGCTATGCGGGACGTGTTCGCCGCCCACTATGGCGATCACGGCGCGCGGCTGGACGCGATTCCCTTGGCCGATACGCTGCCCGGCTTCGTCGTCCGGTATGGCGGCGCCGCAAGAGTCAGGCTCAAGTCCATGGTGGAAGAGGCCGGTGCGCACTACGGGTTCCTGGCGCCCCGCGACGGCAATCGCCACAGCATGCTGCCCTCCGAATGGCGCTGCCCGTGGCTGCGGCACGAACTGCGGCGGCGCGGCGCGACGTCGCTGCTGGACCTGGATACCTGGCGGTCCGTCGATACCCAGTCGTTCCACGCGCTGCGTTCCAACAAATGGATAGGCTGCTACTACCGCGAATACCCCATGGGCTGGGGAGGCGCAAAGAATGACGCCTTGCGGCCGGACGACGACCTGCCGCACGTTGCCGACCCACCACCGGATTTCGCGGATGAGGATTTCTGGCGATGGGTGCGCGGACATACGGACTGGAATCTGCTCGATGGCGCGGCCAACCCGCTCGCGAATTCCTATGCCCTGTCGCAGGCCGTCGTCTGGCCAGGTAGGGGGCTGCCTTCGTTCGCCGAGATCGCGCAGGCCGGCAGGGCGGACGACGGGACGCGCCGCCTGCGCTTCGCCGTCCGGGCCGCAAGGCCGGCCATCGCCCTGGCCACCGGCGATGCCCGCGGGCCCAAGGTCGGGGCGGGAAGGCTGCTGTTCGAGACGCGCCTGCCGGGGGCGGAGATGGCCGCCGTCAGCGCAGCGGAAACCTATTATCGGCGGCCCTATGCGCGTACCGACGGCCGTGAAGAGCGGGCCAGCCTGTTCATGCCGTATTGGCAAGCACGCCTGAGCCCCGTCGCTCCCGACGAGCGCGCCCTGGCCTGGCGTCGGCAGGGAGGCACAAAGTGAACGGGCGCGGCCACGCCGGCCAGGCCGCGGCCGAAGCGGTGCTCGCCCTGGGCGTGATCGGACTGGTCTGGGTGCTGGGAGCGGCCGTGGGGCGGCTGCAGGATCTCGCCCTGCAAACCGGATTCGCCAGCCGGCATCTCGCGTTCGCGGTGGCGCAAGACGTGCCGCCACAGGAGCGCGCACGCGCGCAGGATTATTTTTTCGGCGCCGGCCTGCACCATTGGCGCAATCACGACGGTTCGGCATTGTTGCGGCCCGAAACCGGCGGGCCGCGTCTGCGGGTGGCGCGTGGTCCCGGCCTCTTGTCGGGCCAGGCACAAGTCGGAGGGCCGGGCGGGGTCGCGGAAGCGTTGCGGACAGAGTTGCTGCCGGCCTACCAGGACATCGTGTCCGGAGATGTCTCCGTGACGCCGCGGCTCGCGTCCGGGCTTGCGCCATGGCTGGCCACGAGTCCGGCATTGTCGAGCCGGTTCGCCATACTGGCCGATGCCGGCCATGCCCGTGACGACCGCGACGCACAGGCACGCATCGGCAACGCGCCGTCCGCCTGGGGCACGGCAGCGCAAGCCACGGTACATGCAGGACGGGCAGTGTCCTCGCTGGGAAGGATCGACGCCGGATGGCGGCGGCCTCTGCCGCAGTTCGACTGGCTCTCCGCATGGGCCGGCCTGGTGCCTGCCGATCGCCTGAGCGAGGCTCCCTGATGATGAGGCATCGATGGGCGAGGATCTCCGCCGGACGCGCCGCGCTCGCCCGTATCGCCGTCATGGCGGTGCTGGCGGCCGCACCGGCGTGGACTCGGGCGGCCGCGCCCCGCTTGCCTTCCGATGCGGTCGACCTGGGCTGGGGTGGGCGCATGAGAGTGAACGGCATCGACGTGGAGGTCCAGCTGTTCGGCATGCGGAAGGCGCCTCTGGCGCTCGCCGCGGAACTGGTGCGGCAGCCTGGGCTGGATGCGTGGCTGCTGCCCATGCCGGATGGCGTCATGCTGAGCGGGGCCGATCGGGGCCGCCCGTGGCTGGTGCAGTTGCGGCAGGCCGGCCCGGAGGCTTCCGAGGGGATGCTCGCCGTCGCACGCGGCGGCCGGCCCGCGATGCCGGCACCGGCACCGTGGCTGCCGGACGGCGGGGCGCTGCTGCTGGATCTCGAGTCCGAGGATGAAGGAGGGAAAGTGGTGCACCAGGTCTATGGTTATCCGGACACCGCCGCGGCGTTGACGCGGTTCCTGGCCCCGCGGCTGCGGGCACTGGGGTGGAGGCGGGCGGCCGGCGCGCACGCGGCGAGCGAATGGCGGCGCGCCGGTCGCCTGCTACGGCTGCTGGTTGTCGAGCGAGAGGTCGGCAGCGGTCTTGTCGCGGTCGAAACCGACGCGGACCCGGCCTCGCGGAGAAGACCATGAACGTGGTTCGCATCGATGGGGCTGCCCGGACACAGCGCGGCCAGTCGGCCGTCGAATATCTCGTGGTCGTGACGCTCGTCATCGGGTTGGCCGGGGTCGGATGGCTGGGCGAAGGCGGCGGCCTGCTGGGGTGGCTGCTCGATGCCCTGCGTGGCTTTCATTACCGCTTTGCCGCGTCGCTGGCGTTGCCGCTATGAAGCTGGACGCCATCCGTCTGCGCATCGACAGGAAGTGGTGGATGCTCGCCGTGGCGCTGGCGGCGGGCGGCGCGGCGGCATGGCTCAGCCAGCGCCATATCCAGGAGCGCATCGATGCCATCGAGGCCGAGGCGCGTGCGGCGCGAGCTCCCGCGGTCGTGGCGTCGGCCGATCTGCGGCGCGGGCAGCATTTGTCGGCCGAGATGGCAGCCGTGCGGGACATCCCCGGCGAATGGCTGCCCTCCGGCTTCATCGCGCCCGAGCGCTTCGCCGAGGTCGAGGGCAGCGTGCTGGCGCATCCGGTGCGCGCCGGCGAACCCATCTTGTGGATGCACCTGGAGACCGAACGTCCCGCCGCGCTCGCCGAGCGCCTCGGCGAAGGGCGCCGGGCCGTCACCATACCCGTCGACGAGATCAGTTCCGTCTCCGGTCTGCTACAGCCCGGCGATTTGATCGACCTGTACGTGTCCTTCGATCATCGAGGCAAGCGTGTCACCATGCCGCTGCTGCAGAAAATGCGCGTCCTGGCGACCGGTCGCCAGACCGAGTCGCCGGGAACCGAAGGCGAGACCGGCCGTGGCGGCTTTTCCACCGTCACGCTGGATGCGACGCCGGACGAAGCCATCAAGCTCATTACCGCGCGCGACGGCGGCGTGCTGACCGCGATGCTGCGACGCCCGGGGGACGGCAGCCCGGCGCCGGCCCGTCCCGCCGGCGACCTGCCTGCGTTGCTGGGGCTCAAGGAGCCCGAGCCGCCGGCGCCACGCCGGTCGGCCAAGGTGGCGGTGATCTATGGCGACCGGGCGCCCCGCCGTATCCCGGGATTGGGAGAGGACGCTGCCGGCGAGCCCGCCACGCCGGATGACTCGGGAATGCCGGTGGACCGGTCCAAGTGGTCGGCCTGGTTTCCGGGAGCGCAGGCCCGCGGCGGTCCGGCGCCCGAGCCGTCCTCGGACGCGGGCGATGCGGCCAGCACGGCCGCGGTGGAGCGCCAGCCATGAGGCGCCCCGCAACAAGGGCTGGCGCGACCGTGATGGCGGCGTGCCTGCTTGCCGGTGCGTGGCCGGCCGCGGTGGCTGCCGCGCAGCGGGCCCCCGCATGGCCGCCATGGCTGGAGGACGAGTCCGAGGCGACCGCGGCCGGGAATTCGCCGATCGGCCAGGACCTGCCCGACGTCGAGATGTTCGTCGGCGAAACCCAGGTGTTCCCCGCACCCGGTGTGGGCCGGATCGCCGTGGGCAACGGACGCGTCATCAGCGCCGCCACAGCGGACGACCGCGAAGTGGTGGTATTCGCCAACGCGGCGGGCACGTCGTCGCTGGTCATCTGGGATCGCGACGGGTCCATGCGGCGCATGCGGATTACGGTGGTGCCGGGCCAGTCATCGCGGGCGCAGCGGGAGATCGAGGCCTTTCTCGCGTCGATCCCGTCCGTGCGCAGCCGCGCCGTGGGCGACAAGATCATCATCGAAGGCGATGACCTGGGCGAGGCCGATCAGGCCAAGGTGGCCCTGCTGGCCCGCCGTTATCCGCAGGTGGTCGATTTCACCGGCCAGCTGGGCTGGGAGCGCATGGTCATGATGGACGTCAAGGTGGTCGAGATGCCGCGCTCGCGCCTGCGTGAACTGGGAGTGCGCTGGGACGGCGCGAGCACCGGCGGGCTGAATGCGGGACTGGCCTGGGACGCCGCGGTGGGGCGGCCCTTGCGCGCGGCGGCAGGCGATGCCGCGCAACGCCCGGGGGGCGGCCCCGTTGCGCTGCCTTTTCCCTCGACCTCGCCGGCGGGATACCTGGGCATGAATGCCTTGTTGTCGGCACGCATCCAGGCCCTCGCCCAGAGCGGCGAGGCGGTGATCCTCGCCCAGCCGCAACTGTCGGCGCGCAGCGGTTCCACCGCCAGGTTTCTCGCCGGCGGCGAGGTGCCCTACGCCACCGTGGACAAGAACGGGGCGACGAACACGACCTTCAAGCCCTACGGCGTCACGCTCGAGATCGCGCCCCGGGTCGATGCCGGCGGAACGGTGCGTTCCGTCATCGACGTCGAAGTGAGCGCTGTCGATCCTTCCGTCGCCGCCACCGGCGGCCCGGCGCTCAAGGTGCGGCGCACCTCCACCGAATTCAACGTCCGGTCGGGCGAGACGCTGGTGCTGAGCGGGTTTCTTTCCCGCGAACAATCCGAGGACCTGGATGGACTGCCCGGGTTGTCCCGCCTGCCCATCCTCGGACCGCTGTTTGGGTCCCGCCGTTTCCAGCGGCGCGAGACCGAACTGGCCATTTTCGTGACGCCCACGGTGGTCACGCAACGCAATCCCGACCTGCTCGAGCGCATCGGACGGGGTGAACGAGTGCTGCGGGAAACCTTCGGTCCCGAGCGGCTGAACGTGCCGGTGCGACCCGACGCATCTTTCATGGAGCGCTGATGCTGGAAGTGCAGATCCTTGTAGATGGAGGCCATGGCGCTTCCCATACGGTGGCCACGCCGGCGCTGATAGGGCGCGGCGAAGAGTGCCAGGTCCGGTTGCGTCACTGGCGCGTGGCGCGCCAGCACGCGCGGCTGGCGCAGCGCACGGAAGGCGTGTTCGTGGAGGATCTCGGCTCGCTGTCGGGAACCCATGTCAATGGCCGCCGCATCGTGCAATACGGGCCGCTGCTGCCCGAGGACGAAATCGTCGTCGGCGTGGCAATGCTGCGGGTCCGGCCGGCGCAGGGACCGGACCCGGCGGCTGCTTCGGGCGGCGTCGCCGCGGCGTCTGCGGACTTCCCGGGGGCCGCGGAACCCGTTCGGCCGGATGCGTCCGATGGCCACGCCCACGAGGCAGTCATCGTGGAGTGGCGGCGCAGGCTGCATGTGCGCCTGCTCGACGCACTCGACCTGCGCCGCCGCGATGTCTCGGCCATGAGCGATGCCGCGCTGAGGATGGAGGCCGATCGGCTGCTGCAAGGGCTCATCGCCGAGGCCGATGCCGAAATTCCCGTCCGGCTGGATCGCGATGCGCTGCGCCGGCAAGTCGTGGACGAAGCGGTGGGCCTGGGGCCGCTCGAGTCTTTGCTGGCCGATCCGGAAATCTCCGAGATCATGGTCAACCGGCACGACGAACTGTACGTCGAGCGCGGGGGCGTACTGTGCCGGCATCCGGCGGTATTCAGCAGCGACCAGTCGGTGCTGGGGGTGATCGAACGCATCGTCTCCCCGCTCGGCCGCCGGATCGACGAAAGTTCCCCCATGGTCGATGCCAGGCTGCGCGACGGCTCGCGGGTCAACGCAATCATCGCTCCGCTCGCGCTCAAGGGGCCGGCGCTGACCATACGCAAGTTTCCCAGCCGCCGCCTGCGGATCGAGGACCTGGTCGAGGGCGGGTCGCTTGACCTGCACATGGCGCGATTCCTCCGCCTGTGCGTGGAACAGCGCAAGAACCTCATCGTCTCGGGCGGCACGGGCTCGGGCAAGACGACCTTGCTCAACATCCTGTCGAATTTCATCCCCGCGGCCGAGCGCGTCATTACCATCGAGGATGCCGCCGAGCTCAGGCTGGCGCACGAGCACCTGGTCGCGCTGGAGGCGCGCCCGCCCAACCTGGAAGGGCGGGGCGCGATATCCATCCGCGATCTGGTGCGCAATGCCCTGCGCATGCGGCCCGACCGCATCGTCGTGGGCGAGTGCCGCGGCGCCGAAGCGCTGGACATGCTGCAGGCCATGAACACCGGACACGAAGGTTCGCTCACCACCTTGCATGCCAATACGCCGCGCGATGCGATGTCGCGGCTGGAGACCATGGTGCTGATGGCCGGCATGGATCTGCCGCTTGCCGCGATACGGGAGCAGATTGCCTCGGCGGTCGACATCGTGGTGCAGCAGAGCCGAAGCGCGGCGGGACACCGCCGCGTGACGGCCATCGTCGAGGTGACCGGCATCGAAAGCGGCCGCATCCAATTGCAGGAACTGTTTCGATTCGAGCGGCCGAGACCGGCCGAACCCGAGGGGCCGGGCTATTTCCAGGGATGCGAGCTCATGCCCGGTTTTCTCGATGAGTGGCGCGCGGGCGGCATCGCCATTTCCCCGGAATGGTTCTGCGAACGTACGCCTGCGCCGCTCCAGCCGCGGAGCCTCGCATGAGCGGGCTTGCGCGCTGGATCGTCGCCCTCGCGGTGCTGGTGTGCGTGTCGCTGCTGGTATGGGTGGCCCATGGCCTGGCGCGCGACAGCCTGTCGCGCTATCGCGCCGTGTTCACCGAGACCGCGCGAGTGCGCATGAGCGAGTTCTTTTTCTTCGTCGATGCGCATCAGCTGTGGTGTGCGCACGTCGTCGTGATCGGCCTGCTGGCCGCCGCTTTCGGACTATTTGCGCAAAGCTGGACCTTCGCGGCCTTGGGCGCCGTGGCAGGGGCGTGGCTGCCGCGATACCTCGCCCGGCATCTGCGCGCGCGCCGCCTGCGCCGGTTCGATGCGCAATTGCCCGATGCGCTGCTGGCCCTGGGCAGCGCACTGCGCGCGGGAGCCAGCCTGCAGGCCGGCCTGCGCCAGATCGTTGCCGAGAGCCAGGCGCCGTTGGCCCAGGAGTTTTCGCTGATGCTGCGCGAGCAACGTTTCGGTCTCGGCATGGACCAGTCGCTGGCCAATCTCCACACCCGCGTGCCGACCGAGGCGGCCAGCCTGGTGGTGGCCGCGCTCAGGATCGCGGCCGATACCGGCGGCAACCTGGCGGAAACCCTGGAGCGGATAGGCGGGACCGTGCGCGCCCGGCTTCACATGGAGGGGAGGATACGGGCCTTGACGGCACAGGGCCGGCTGCAGTCGAGAGTGGTGGCAGCCTTGCCCTGGCTGCTGATCGCGGCATTGGACCGGCTCGAGCCCGAAGCCATGCGACAGCTGTGGACGACACCGGAAGGCTGGGCGGTGCTGATGCTGGTGGCGTCGCTGGACGTGCTCGGGCTATGGATGATCGCGCGCATCGTGAGGATAGACGTATGAAAACGGTTCGCCTGCGACAGGCGGATGTCCGCCCGCGCGATGAAGGCCGCGATCCATTACCGCCGCGGTCATGCCGCGCGCAATTGCCATGCTCATGACCGCACTGCTGGCGGGCGTGGCGGTGGCCGCGTTTGCCGCGCTGCTCTATTTCCTGGTCGCCGATTCCCCGTCCGGTCCGGGGCAGACGGTCGAAGCGCCGCCGCGAGCCTTCCGCCTGGCCTGGCGCCTGGTCGTGGCGGCGGCCTACTATGGCAGGCCCTGGCTGTCGTGGCAGCGGCGGCGCCGGATCGAGGCCATGCTGGTCCAGGCGGGCTTGCGCCATGGCCTGGCCCCGGCGCACATCGTGGGGGCGCAGCTGCTGTGCGCGGGCGGCGCGGCTGCCGGCACGGCGCTTGTCGCCGCGGCCGCCGCCGGAATGCCGGCCGCCCTTGCCGCGATGGCATCCGGCGCCGCCACCGGAGCCCTGTATCCGCGGCTATGGCTGCGCGACCGCATACGCCGGAGGAAGGCGGCGATACTGCGGGCATTGCCGTTCGTGCTCGACATGACCACCCTGTGCGTGGAAGCCGGGCTGCATGTGGGAGCGGCCTTGCAGCAGGCGGCCCAGAAGGGGCCGGCGGGCCCATTGCGGGACGAACTGCGCCGGGTACTGGGCGATGTGCGCACGGGCGTTCCCCGCGCGCAGGCCCTGCGGGACATGGCCGAGCGCCTGGATATCGCGGAAGTGCGTGCCTGGGTAGGCACGCTGGCGCAGGCCGATACGCTCGGCATGAACCTGGCGCCCATCCTGCGGGCGCAGTCCGACCAGCGCCGCACCGAGCGCTTCCTGCGGGCCGAGCAACTGGCGATGGAGGCGCCGGTGAAAATGCTGCTGCCGCTGATCGCCTGCATTTTCCCGTGCTCCTTCGTGGTGATTGCGTTTCCGATCGTGGTCAAGCTCATGGATCCGGGCTGGTAGCCGTGCGCTGGCGCCTGGCAACGGGTTTCTTCGAACGACTGCGCGGACTTCTCGGCCGGCCGCCGCCAGGGCGCGGCGAGGCCTTGTGGATCGCGCCCTGCCGCGCCGTGCACACGGTCGGCATGGCATATGCCATCGACGTCGTCTTCGTGGGCAAAGAAGGCAGGGTGCTGCGCATCGTGCCAGGGCTGTCGCCCGGCCGCCTGGCATGGTGCCGGCGGGCATGCGCGGTGATCGAACTGGCGCAGGGCGAAGCGGCACGCCTGGGATGGGAAGTGGGGATGCCGGTGGCGCCTGGCTGCGTGCCGGGCAAGGGCACCCAGCCAGGCGAAGGAGCTAGCGGGGAAGGTTGCGGCTCCGCTTAGGCCCGCGTTTCGTCCAGCACGCGCTGCGCCTCCTCGCGGACACGGGCCGGCGCGGTGCCGCCCACGTGCGAGCGCGAGGCCACCGAGCCTTCGAGCGTCAGTACCGCGTGCACATCTTCGCCGACGGCGGGGTGGAAGGCGCGAAGTTCCTCCACCGAGAGGTCGGCCAGGTCGCAGCCGCGCTCCACGCATTTGCGCACCGCCAGCGCCACCGTCTCGTGCGCGTCGCGGAAGGGCACGCCTTTCTTGACGAGGTAGTCGGCCAGGTCGGTGGCGGTGGAAAAGCCCTGCAGCGCGGCGGCACGCATGGCGTCCGGCTTGACCTGGATGCCGCCGGCCATGTCGACGAAGATGCGCAGCGTGTCGCGCACGGTGTCGGCCGTGTCGAACAGGCCTTCCTTGTCTTCCTGGTTGTCCTTGTTGTAGGCGAGCGGCTGGCCTTTCATCAGGGTCAGCAGCGCCACCAGGTGGCCGTTCACCCGGCCGGTCTTGCCGCGGGCCAGTTCGGGAACGTCGGGATTCTTCTTCTGCGGCATGATGGAACTGCCGGTGCAGAAGCGGTCGGCCAGGTCGATGAAGCCCACGCGCGGGCTCATCCACAGCACCAGTTCCTCGGACAGGCGCGAGACGTGCGTCATGACGAGCGCGCCCGCGGCGCAGAACTCGATGGCGAAATCGCGGTCGGACACCGCGTCCAGCGAGTTGCGGCACACGCCGTCGAAGCCAAGCGTGCGTGCCACGCGTTCGCGGTCGATGGGGTAGGAGGTGCCCGCCAGCGCGGCCGCGCCCAGGGGCAGGCGGTTGACCCGCTTGCGGCAATCGGCCAGGCGCTCGGCGTCGCGGCCGAACATCTCGGCATAGGCCAGCAGATGGTGGCCGAAGGTGACGGGTTGCGCCACCTGCAGGTGGGTGAAGCCGGGCAGGATGGTGTCGGCATGCTGAAGCGCCAGGGTGGCCAGGGCGTGGCGCAACTGGCGAAGCAAGTCGACGATGGTGTCGATTTCGGCGCGCAGCCACAGCCGGATGTCGGTGGCCACCTGGTCGTTGCGCGACCGGCCGGTATGCAGGCGCTTGCCGGCGTCGCCGACCAGCTCGGTCAGGCGCCGCTCGATGTTCAGGTGCACGTCTTCCAGGTCGAGCAGCCATTCGAAGCGGCCGGCGTCGATCTCGGCCTCGATGGCCGCCATGCCGCGGCGGATGTCGTCGAGGTCGGCCTGGGTCAGGATACCCACGGACTGGAGCATGTCGGCATGCGCCAGCGAGCCCTGGATGTCGAACTTGGCCAGGCGTTTGTCGAAGTCCACCGAAGCGGTGTACCGTTTGACGAGGTCGGAGACCGGTTCGGAGAACCGGGCCGACCAGGCTTCGGCCTTCTTGGCGAACTGGTCTTGGGGGCGGGAGTCGGTCGGTTTAGACATGGCGCGGATTATAAAGCGGGTTATGGCGGTTACTGAATCGGGACCGGGCTCCCCCGGGGTGCTTATCGTGGGGCGCGATGCGTCGTTCTGCCGTCGCTTGTCCTCGCAGGTGAAGATGCTTTGTCGGCGCATGCCCCTGAACTTGCTGCCGCCCGCTGTCGGGGCCGACCAGGCATTGCGGGCGCAAGGGCGCCCCGGGGTCGTGTTGCTCGACCTTGGCCTGCCGGATGCCTCGGGCTATGCCTTGGCCCGGCGATGGGAAGGGCAGCCCGGCTTGCAATTGGTGCTGATCCTGCCTTCGCTGGATAGCCGTTCCCAGGCCGAGCGGCTGCGCGCGGTCGACCTGCTGCTGCCGCCGATACGCATCGATCGGCTGGAGCAGGCCCTGCGGCGGGCAATGGGCGCCGTCGGCCTGGACCGGTCCGAGCCGCCGCTGGCAGCGTGGAGCACGGCCGGCGCGGTGGCGGTGCCGGTAGGCGAAATCGTCTACTTGCGGGCAGACGGCAAGTATGTCCTCCTGCGCACCCGAGATGGGGAGTTCCTGACCGACCGTCCGCTGGCCGATCTGGCGCGCGCCTACCCGGACCGGTTCATCCAGGCCCATCGCAACGCCCTGGTGGCGCGCGCGGCCATCGCGGGCGCGAACCTGGTCACGCCGGAACTCAGCGGAGGGGACGCCGATCCCTATTGGGAGCTCCTGCTGCACGGGGTGCCCGAGCGTATCTCGGTAGCCCGGCGGCGCTGGCCCCTGGTGCGCAGTTGCATGCCCACCGGGTTCCCCCACTCCTCGCTCACGGAGGCGACTTGACCGAAACCGCCGTCGAACTGATCGACGATCTCGGCGCCATCGATCCGGCCGACTGGGACGGCCTGGCCGCCGGCAATCCATTCGTCACCCATGCCTTTCTTCACGGACTGCATGCGACCGGCTGTGCCGTGCGGCGCACCGGCTGGCAGCCCACTTATCTCGTCCTGCGCCGCGGCGGCCGGCTCGCCGGCGCCATGCCGCTCTATGTGAAGGCGCATTCCCGGGGCGAGTACGTATTCGACCAGGCCTGGGCGGAAGCCTTCGAGCGCCATGGTCTGGCCTACTATCCCAAGCTGCTCTGCGCCGTGCCTTTCACCCCCGTGGGCGGGCCTCGCCTGCTGGCGACCGCCCACGACGACCGCGTATTGCTGGCCCGGGCGGCGATCGAGGTCGCCCGGCAGGCGGGCGTTTCCTCTTTGCACGTGCTGTTTCCCCGCGACGAAGACATGCGGGCCTTGCGCGAGGCGGGCTACATGATGCGCGAGGGCGTCCAGTTTCATTGGCGCAATGAGGGCTACGCCAGTTTCGAAGCCTTCCTGGCCGCGATGAACCACGACAAGCGCAAGAAGATCCGCCAGGACCGCAAGAAGGTCGTCCAGGCCGGCGTCAGCTTCCGGCACTTGCGCGGCGATGCCATCACCGCCGGCGACCTGTCGTTCTTCTACCGTTGCTACGCCTCCACCTACGCCAATCATTGGTCCTCGCCCTACCTGAAGCCGGCTTTTTTCGAGGCGTGGCATGCCGCCATGCCCGATGCCCTGCTGCTGGTCATGGCGGAACGCGATGGCGAGCCGGTTGCCTGCGCGCTCAACGTGGTGGGCGGCGATACCTTGTACGGGCGCTACTGGGGCTGCGTCGATTTCGTGTCGGGCCTGCATTTCGAGACCTGCTACATGCAGGCCATCGACTATTGCATCTCCCAGGGCCTGTCGGCCTTCGAGGGGGGCGCACAGGGCATACACAAGATGTCGCGCGGCCTCCTGCCCGTGCCGACCTGGTCGGCGCACTGGATCGCCGACGAGCGCTTCGCCACCGCCATCGCCGATTTCCTGGAACGCGAGACGCGCGGCATGAACCAATACCTGGACGAACTGGAGTCGCACACGCCCTTCAAGGCGCCCGCCGGGTGACCGGTGGCGAAGGGCATGCCGGGACGCCGACGGCCATCAGCCTTATCATGTCGGTTACTCCATGGCGCCGCGCGGTTTCTTGCGCGTGAAGGACTACCACCATGCAAGGCAATTTCTTCAATCTCTATTCGCACCAGTTCGCGCGCGTTGCAGTCGGCGTGCCCCGTTGCCGGGTGGCCGATCCCGTGTTCAACGCGGCGCAGACGCTGGACCTCGCGCGGCAGGCCGCCGCGCAGGGCGCAGCGCTGGTGGCGTTTCCCGAGCTGGGTATTTCCTCCTATACCTGCGACGACCTGTTTCACCAGGGGGCGTTGCTGCAAGCCTGCGAGCTGGCGCTGGCCACCATCGTGGCCGAGTCCGCCTCGCTGCCCGCCGCGCTGGCGGTCGGGCTGCCGCTGCGCGTGAATCATTCCCTGTTCAATTGCGCCGTGGTGGTGGCGCGGGGGAAGATCCTGGGCGTGGTGCCCAAGACCTACCTGCCCAACTACGGCGAGTTCTACGAGGCGCGCCAGTTCACGCCGGGCGACTGCACCGTCGCCAGCCACGTCGAGCTGGCCGGGCAGCGGGCGCCATTCGGACCGTCGTTGCTGTTCGAGGTGGCCGACGTGCCCGGGCTGCGCTTCCACGTCGAGATCTGCGAAGACGTCTGGGTGCCGATTCCGCCATCGTCCTTTGCGGCGCTGGCGGGCGCCAGCGTGCTGGTGAACCTCTCGGCCTCGAATATCGTCGTCGGCAAGTCGGGCTATCGCCACCAGCTGGTCAGCCAGCAATCGGCGCGCTGCCTGGCCGCCTATCTGTATACCTCGGCGGGGCGGGGCGAATCGTCCACCGACCTGGCCTGGGACGGCCAGGCCATCATCTACGAGAACGGCGAGCTGCTGGCCGAATCCGGGCGCTTCCTCGACGATTCCCACCTCATCCTGGCCGACGTCGACCTCGAGCGCCTGTCCCATGAGCGCATGCGGCAGACCACCTTCGGGCAGTCGGTATTGCGCCACAAGGCCGAGACCGAGCGTTTCCAGACCATCGCCTTCGAGCTCGGCATCGCCGCCGACCAGCCCTTGCCGTTGCGCCGCCGGGTCGAGCGCTTTCCGTATGTGCCGGCCGATCGCCGCCGGCGCGACGAGCGCTGCGACGAGGTCTACAACATCCAGGTCCAGGCGCTGTTGCAGCGGCTGTCGGCCATCGGGTCCAGCAAAGTGGTGATCGGGGTCTCCGGAGGCCTGGATTCGACCCACGCGCTGCTCGTCTGCGCCAAGGCCATGGACCGGCTGAACCTGCCCCGCACCAACATCATCGGCGTCACCATGCCGGGCTTTGCCACCAGCGAGCGGACCTTGCAGCAGGCCCGCGCGCTGATGCGCGTGGTGGGCTGCACCGTCCTGGAAATCGATATCCGGCCCAGTTGCGAGCAGATGCTCAAGGACATCGGGCATCCCTATGCCGCCGGGAAGGAAGTCTACGACGTCACGTTCGAGAACGTGCAGGCCGGCGAGCGCACCAGCCATCTGTTCCGGCTGGCCAATTTCCACAACGCGATCGTGATCGGCACCGGGGACCTGAGCGAGCTCGCGCTGGGCTGGTGCACCTACGGCGTGGGCGACCACATGTCGCACTACAGCGTCAACGCGAGCGTGCCCAAAACCCTGATCGCCCACCTGGTGCGGTGGGTGGCCGAAACGGGCACCGTGGGCGGCGCCGGCAGCCAGGTATTGCTCGACATCCTCGGCACCGAGATCAGCCCCGAGCTGGTGCCCGGCAAGTCCGACGGCGCGCCTGCGCAGCGGACCGAACAGTTCATCGGGCCCTACGAGCTGCAGGATTTCAACCTGTACTACATCCTGCGCTATGGCTTCGCGCCGTCGAAGGTCGCGTTCCTGTCGCTGACCGCCTGGCAGGACAGGGCGCGGGGCGAGTGGCCTGAGGAGGCCCACGTGCCGCGCAACCAGTACGACCTGGCCGCCATCAAGCGCAACCTGGGCATTTTCGTGCACAGGTTCTTCAAGACCAGCCAGTTCAAGCGTTCGTGCGTGCCCAACGCGCCCAAGGTCGGGTCCGGCGGCTCGCTGTCGCCGCGCGGCGACTGGCGCGCGCCCAGCGATTCGGAAGAGGCGGTCTGGATGGCCGACCTCGCGACCATTCCCGACGCCGGGCCGGACGCCTGACGGGACGGGCGTCCGCCGAGGCTACAATCCCTTCAATCTTCGACATTTCGCCAAGCATTCCCGCAAAGGTCCAGCCATGAAGCAAGTCACCGCCATCATCAAGCCGTTCAAACTCGACGAGGTCCGCGAAGCGCTGGCCCAGGTCGGCGTCAATGGGTTGACCGTGACGGAAGTCAAGGGCTTCGGCCGGCAGAAGGGGCACACCGAGCTCTATCGCGGCGCCGAGTACGTGGTCGATTTCCTGCCGAAGATACGCATCGAACTGGTCATCGCCGACGCGCTGGTCGACCAGGCGGTGGAGGCCATCATCCGCGTGGCGCGTACCGGCAAGATCGGCGACGGCAAGATTTTCGTCACCCCGGTCGAACAGGTCATTCGCATCCGCACGGGCGAGACGGGCGAAGCCGCCGTCTAGGCCCCGAGCGGAGAAGGCGGGCACGGCCCGCCTCCGGCGTCCGCCATATATTTCTCATAAGAATAAAGAAATGATGAATATATGGTTTGATGGCATATGTGGATTTGTTACGTTTACGGCTTAACTATCCACACGACAAAAAGGACGCCGTTTCATGTTCAAGAAGATCATCGTGCTCGCGGCCACCTCGGTCGCGGTGCTCGCCGCGGCGACGGGGACGGCGCAAGCCCAGGACAAACCGTTGCTCAACGCCTCGTACGACGTCGCCCGCGAGGTGTTTGCCGCCATCAATCCCAAGTTCCAGGCGTACTGGAAGTCCAAGTCCGGCCACGACGTCAAGATCGACCAGTCGTTCGCCGGCACCTCGCGCCAGGCCCAGGACATCATCCAGGGCAAGAAGGTCGACGTCGTGACCTTCAACCAGGTGCCCGACGTGGACATCCTGGCCCAGCGCGGCCTGCTGCGCAAGGATTGGCAGAAGGCCTTCCCCAATAACAGCTCGCCGTACTACAGCACCATCGCCTTCCTGGTGCGCAAGGGCAATCCCAAGAACATCAAGAGCTGGGACGACCTGGTGCGCGACGACGTGAAGCTCGTGTTCCCCAATCCCAAGACTTCGGGCAATGCGCGCTACACCTACCTGGGCGCCTGGCTGTACGCCAACGAGAAGTTCGGCGGCGACCAGGAGAAAACCAGGCAATTCGTCGGCAAGCTGCTGCACAACGTCGTCAACTTCCCCACCGGCGGCCGCGGCGCGACCGTGGCCTTCGCCCAGAACGGGCAGGGCGACGTGCTGCTGACCTTCGAATCGGAAGTCATCAACATCGCCAAGGGAGAGGAATTCAAGGCCGGCGGCTACGAAGTCGTGGTGCCCCCGGTCTCGGTGCTGGCCGAGTTCCCGGTGGCCGTGGTGGACCGGGTCGTGGACGAGAAGGGCACCCGCCAGCTCGCCACCGAATACCTGAACTACCAATACACGCGCGAAATCCAGCTGCTGCTGACCACGTTCAACTATCGCGTGAACCATCCCGACGTCGCCAAGGTCGTGGCCGACCGCTATCCCAAGGTACGCCTGATCGATCCGACCAAGGTGCTGGGCTCGTGGGACGACATCACCAAGACCCACTTCGGTTCCAACGGCGTGCTCGACCAATTGCTGGCCAAGCGCTGAGCGCGGCGGGCGCCGGTTCGAGCCGGTGCCGTACAATCTCGTTCTTCGCAGGCGCGATCACCTCTTCCATGCGGGGTGATCGCGTTTCGTTGCCAGTACAGAATACCCGGGGTCGTTTCCAGAATCGCCTATCTCGAGGCCGGCGCCTGCGCCTGCCCGCGCTATCCACGCCGTGAACCCGTCCTTCCGCTTTTTCCGACGCCCGCCGGTGCTGCCCGGCTTTACGCCGAGCTTCGGCTTCTCGGTGCTGTTCCTCAGCCTGGTCATCCTCATCCCGCTGTCGGCGCTGCTCCTGTACGTCAGCGACATGACGTGGGGCGAATACTGGCAGGCCATTTCCGATCCTCGCGTGGTGCAGAGCTACAAGGTCACCGTCTCGGGGGCGTTCTATTCGACCATCATCGTCGCCGGCATCGGCTTCGTCCTGGCCTGGATCATCTCGCGCTACGACTTCCCCGGCCGGCGCCTGATCGATGCGCTGGTGGACCTGCCCTTCGCCCTGCCCACCGCGGTGGCGGGGATCACGCTGTCGGCGCTGTTCGTGCCCACCGGCTGGCTCGGCCGCTGGTTCGAGCCCTTGGGCATCAAGATTTCATACGCCTATCCGGGGCTCGTGCTGGCCATGATCTTCACCAGCCTGCCGTTCATCGTGCGCTCGCTGCAGCCGGTACTGGAAGACCTGGAGCCGGAATTCGAAGAGGCCGCCGCCACGCTGGGGGCCACTCGCTGGCAGACCTTCTGGCGCGTCCTCCTGCCCAGCCTGGTGCCGGCCCTGATCTCCGGCGCCTCGCAGGCCTTCATCCGCAGCCTGGGGGAGTTCGGCGCCGTCATCATGATTGCCGGCAACATCCCGTTCCAGACCGAAATCACCTCGCTGATGATCTTCGTGCGCCTGCAGGAGTTCAATTATCCCGCCGCCGCGGCCATCGCCTCCGTGGTGCTGATCGCATCGCTGGCGCTGCTTTTCCTGCTGCAGGTCGTCCAAGGACGGCTGCTGCGCCGAACCTGATCCGGTATCGCCATGACCATCAAACGGCCCACGCTCGTCCACCAATGGTTGTTGATCGCTCTCGGCATCGTGCTTGCCGTGCTGATGCTGGTCGTGCCGCTGGTGCTGATCTTCTCCCAGGCGCTGTCGGGCGGCTGGAGTCTGCTGGCGCAGAACCTGAACGAAGATTTCATGAAGCACGCGATCGGACTGACGGTGCTGACGACGCTGGCCACCGTGCCCATCAACCTGGTGTTCGGCATCCTGCTGGCCTGGTGCGTGACCCACTACGACTTCTTCGGCAGGCGGCTCCTGACGACGCTGGTCGATATTCCCTATGCGACCTCGCCGGTCGTGGCCGGCCTCTGCTACCTGGTGGTGTACGGGTTGGAAAGCACCCTGGGCAAGTGGCTCTACGGGCACGACATCCAGCTGATGTTCGCCTGGCCCGGCATCATCATGGTGACGGTGTTCGTGACCTCGCCCTACGTGGCGCGCATCCTGATCCCGCTGATGCAGGCCCAGGGCGCGGACGAGGAAATCGCCGCATTGTCGCTGGGCGCATCGGGCTGGCAGATCTTCCGCCGGGTGACGCTGCCCAACATCAAGTGGGCGCTCTTGTACGGCATCGTGATCACCAATGCCCGGGCCGTCGGCGAGTTCGGCGCGGTCTCGGTGGTCTCGGGCACCATCATGAACCAGACCTTGACGCTGCCGCTGCTGGTGGAGCAGCTCAACAACGACTACAAGACCGCCGCCGCTTTCACCGCCGCCGCCTTGCTGGCCTGCATGGCGATGCTGACGCTGCTGTTGAAGACCGTGATGGAGTGGCGCCAGAAGCGGCGCGACGACACGCCCGCGCATTTCTCGCCCGAGACCATCGCCAAGCCCTGACCGAGGGGTAGGTTCAGGCGGGGCGGGCGGCGCCCTTGAGCAGCACCAGCACCACGCCCGAGCCGCCGTCGTTGGCCCGCGCTTCCACGAAGGCGAGCACCTCGTCCTTCTGCACCAGCCAGCGCCGCACCTTTTCCTTCAGGATGGGCGTGCGGTTCTTCGATCCCAGGCCCTTGCCATGGATGATGCGCACGCAGCGCATCTCCTGCCGCACGCAGGCGCGCAGGAATTCGCCCAGCGCCTCGCGCGCTTCGTCGACGCGATGGCCATGCAGGTCGAGCTGGGCCTGGACCGTCCACTGGCCGCGGCGCAGCTTGCGCACGACGTCATGCCCAAGCCCGGTGCGGCGGTAGGAGAGCGTGTCGTCGGTATCTATCAGCCAGTCGGCGCCGTAGTCGTCGGAAATGGACTCCCGCAGCACCTCGGAATCGTCCGCCCAGCGCTGGTAGGGCAGGGGCGCGGGCCGGATCGGCGCCGGATCGACCCGGCCATCGGGCTTGAGCGGCACGACCTCGCCCACCAGCGCCCGGAACTCGGCCGCCGCGCGCCGCGCTTCGTCCGCCTTGCGCCGCATCTCCCGCTCGGCCGCCTCGTCGGCCTGCTGGCGTTCCTGCAGCTCGCGGTGAAGTGCCTTGAGGCCGGCCAAGCCGGTCCGCCCGGATTTGCCACTCATGTCCAAGTCCTGATCGGAAGCCGTAGAATCCCATCCCTTGTGGCCTTCCGCCGCCGCCCTCGAGGAGGAGCGCCGGCCCCGTAGCTACGCCGCCAATCAACAAAGCCCAGCGCACCAATCCAAGAAAGCGATACTAGACCCAGGATGCGGTGGATCCGGCTCCGCCGGTCCACCCGCATCGCCCCCTGGGGGGCGCGCGCAAGCGCGTAGGGGGGGAGTGTTACACAGCTTCGCCGTCCAGCCACCGCTGCGCGTCCAGGGCCGCCATGCAGCCCGTGCCGGCGCTGGTGATGGCCTGCCGGTAGACGTGGTCCTGCACGTCGCCGGCGGCGAACACGCCGGGCACCGAGGTCATGGTTGCCAGGCCGTTCAGGCCGCTGCGGGTAATGATGTAGTCGTCCTTCATCTCCACCTGGCCCTTGAAGATCCCGGTGTTGGGCTGGTGGCCGATGGCGATGAAGACGCCGGTGACGGCGAGGTCTTCGGTTTCGCCCGTCTGGTTGTTGCGGATGCGCGCGCCGGTGACGCCGGAGTCGTCGCCCAGGACTTCCTGCAGCTCGTTGAAGAGCTTCAGGACGATCTTGCCTTCCTGGACCTTCTCGTTCAGCTTGTCGACCATGATGGGTTCGGCGCGGAATTTATCGCGGCGATGGATGAGCGTGACCGTCTTGCAGATATTGGCCAGGTACAGGGCTTCTTCGACGGCCGTGTTGCCGCCGCCCACCACGGCGACATCCTGGTTCTTGTAGAAGAAACCGTCGCACGTGGCGCAGCCGGACACGCCCCGGCCCTTGTAGCTTTCTTCCGAGGGCAGGCCCAGGTACTTGGCCGACGCGCCGGTCGCGATGATGAGGGCGTCGCAGGTGTAGGTGCCGGAGTCCCCTTCGAGCTTGAACGGGCGCTGGCCGAGGTGGGCGGTATGGATGTGGTCGAAGACGATCTCGGTATTGAAGCGCTCGGCATGCTGCTGGAAGCGCTGCATCAGTTCCGGGCCTTGCACGCCGTTGACGTCGGCGGGCCAGTTGTCCACCTCGGTGGTGGTCATGAGCTGGCCGCCTTGCTCCACTCCCGTGATCAGCATGGGCGACAGATTGGCCCGGGCGGCGTAGACGGCGGCGGTGTAGCCGGCCGGCCCCGATCCGAGGATGAGGACTTTCGCGTGTTTGTCTTGGCTCATAGTTTCAACATGTTCATGGCGCCCAGCGCCGATTCGCAACCATCATCATAGGTGATCCCGGTATTCCCCGTTTTCAACCCCGGGGGCCCGGCGCCGGGCCGCCCCAAGGCGGGCCCAGGCCCCCTCGGGCGGCTGCCGCGCAGCGGCTGGGGCTCACCATGCTGGGCGCGCGTCGGCGCGTAGGGAGGCCATTATATTTTTCGGCTTGTTGCAATGTGCTTGAGTTTTTCTATCGTAACGATAGGGTAGCGGGGCAGGACCGGACGCGGCACACTTATAATCAGCCTATGGCACGTACCGCTACCGCGGGGAATACCCGCAATTCGCAACCCGCCGGCAATTCCGCCAGCGCCTTGCCCGGCCGCCTGTCGCGCCTTTTCCGCGAGGCGCGCTGGATCCTGTTCGCCGCACTGGCCGTTTACCTGACCCTGGTGCTGGCTACCTACAACTCGGGCGATCCAGGCTGGTCGCATGCGGTGCAGATCGACCGCGTCCACAACAGCGGCGGTCGTTTCGGCGCCTGGCTGGCCGACCTGATCCTGTTCCTGATCGGCGCGTCGGCCTGGTGGCTGGTGGTCTTGCTGCTGCAGCGGGTGTATGCCAGCTACCTGCGCCTGGCCAATCAATTCCTGCGCGGCGGCACCGAAGCCGATGTGCCGCAGCGCGTGCGCTGGGAACAGGGGCTGGGATTCGGCGCCCTGATGATCGGTTCGGTGGGCCTGGAGGCGCTGCGCCTGCGCTCGCTGGGCGAATCCTTGCCGCATGGCAGCGGCGGCATGATAGGCGAAACCATCGCCAAGTATGCCGCCTCCGCGTTCGGCTACACCGGCGGTACGCTGCTGCTGCTCGTGCTGTTCGCCATCGGCGCCAGCCTGTTCTTCGGGTTTTCGTGGCTGGTGGTGGCCGAGCGGGTCGGCTCGTGGCTGGAATGGAGCATCCGCCGCCTGAAGAACGCCTGGCAGGCGCGCGAAGACCGCCGGGTGGGGGAGGTCGCGGTGCAGGCGCGGGCCGAGGTCGTGGTCGCCAAGCAGGAGAAGCTGGTTCACGAGCAGCCGGTGCGGATCGAGCCGGCGGTCACCGTCGTGCCCAAGTCCGAGCGGGTGGAGAAGGAAAAGCAGCAGATCCTGTTCGCCGAAATGAGCGACGGCCAGCTGCCTCCCCTGAGCCTGCTCGACCCGCCGCCGGCCAGCCAGGAGACCGTCTCCACCGAGACCCTGGAATTCACGTCGCGCCTGATCGAGAAGAAGCTCGCGGATTTCGGCGTCCAGGTGTCGGTAGTCACCGCGCAGCCCGGGCCGGTGGTCACGCGCTACGAGATCGAGCCCGCCGTCGGCGTCAAGGGCAGCCAGATCGTGAATCTCGCGAAAGACCTCGCGCGGGCGCTCAGCCTGGTCAGCATCCGGGTGGTGGAAACCATACCGGGCAAGAATCTGATGGGCCTGGAGCTGCCCAACATGCGGCGCCAGACCGTGAAGCTGTCAGAAATTCTGGGGTCGCAGACCTATCACGGCAGTTCGTCGGTGCTCACCATGGCGCTGGGCAAGGACATCGCCGGCAAGCCGGTCGTGGCTGACCTCGCCAAGATGCCGCACCTGCTGGTCGCGGGCACCACGGGTTCGGGCAAGTCGGTCGGCATCAACGCGATGATCCTGTCGCTGCTGTACAAGGCGGATCCGTCCCAGGTGCGGCTGATCCTGATCGACCCGAAGATGCTCGAGATGAGCGTCTACGAGGGCATCCCGCACCTGCTGGCGCCGGTCGTCACCGACATGCGGCAGGCGGCGAACGCGCTGAACTGGTGCGTGGCGGAAATGGACAAGCGCTACCGGCTGATGAGCAAGCTGGGCGTGCGCAACCTGGCCGGCTACAACGCCAAGATCCACGACGCCATCAAGCGCGAGGAGCCCATACCGAACCCGTTCTCGCTCACGCCCGACTCCCCCGAGCCGCTGCAGCCGCTGCCCATGGTGGTGGTCATCATCGACGAGCTGGCCGACCTGATGATGGTGGTGGGCAAGAAGATCGAAGAACTCATTGCCCGGCTTGCGCAGAAGGCCCGCGCGGCCGGCATCCACCTGATCCTGGCGACCCAGCGGCCCAGCGTGGACGTGATCACCGGCCTGATCAAGGCCAACATCCCCACCCGCATCTCGTTCCAGGTGTCCTCCAAGGTGGATTCGCGCACCATCCTGGACCAGATGGGCGCCGAGGCGCTGCTGGGGCAGGGCGACATGCTCTACATGCCGCCGGGGTCCGGGCTGCCGGCGCGGGTCCACGGCGCCTTCGTGACCGACGACGAAGTTCATCGAGTGGTCGAGCAGTTGAAGGCCCAGGGCGAACCCAACTACGAGGACGGCATCCTGGAGGGCGCCATCGAGGGCGAGACCGGCGATGGGCTCGGCAGCGTGACCGGCATGGGGGATTCCGAATCCGACCCCATGTATGACCAGGCGGTGGAGGTGGTGCTCAAGCATCGCCGTGCTTCCATCTCGCTGGTGCAGCGCCATTTGCGCATCGGTTACAACCGTGCCGCCCGCTTACTCGAGCAAATGGAGCGTTCGGGTATGGTTTCCGCCATGCAGTCCAACGGCAACCGCGAGATCCTGGTGCCGGCCAGCCAAGGCGAATAGCCGGATCCGCCCCTTGCCGCGCTGCGCTACGGAGATTCCTTCATGACTTTCGTTTCCAAGACCGCCGCTCTTCTGGCGCGTGCCGTCGCCGGCGCGGGCCTGGCCGCGGCGCTGGCCTTGCCGGGGACCGCGTCCGCGGGAGCCATCGACCAGTTGCACGCCTTCGCCGGCAATACGCAATCGGCCCGCGGCAGTTTTTCGCAGGTCACGCGCGGGTCGTCGGGCCAGGCGGCGCCGGTGCAGTCCGGCGTGTTTTCCTTCCAGCGGCCGGGGCGTTTCCGCTGGGAAGTCTCCAAGCCCTACGAACAACTGATTGTCTCGGATGGCAAGCAGTTGTTTCAGTACGATCCCGACCTGAGCCAGGTCACCGTGCGGGCCGTGGGCGAGGCCATCGGCTCGTCGCCGGCGCAGATCCTGTTCGGCTCGGGTTCGCTCGAGCAATCGTTCAACGTCGTCGAGCAGCCCGAACGGGATGGTTTGCAATGGCTGCGCGCCACGCCCAAGAGCCCGGACGCCGGTTTCTCGCGCGTGGACATCGCCTTCAAGGACGGCTTGCCGGCGCGACTGGAATTGCTCGATGCCTTCGGCCAGACCACGGCCATCACCTTCAACGGCATCGTCCGCAATCCGCAGTTGCCGCAAGACAGCTTCCGTTTCACGGCGCCGCCGGGCGTCGACGTGGTGCGCATGGGCGGCCAGCAGCCCGCGGGCAAGCCCTGACGCCGCCCGAGGCTTTGCCATGTCCGACCTGTTCCCCGACGACGATCCGCCCGCGTCCAAGCTGCCCGACGCATCCGCGCCGCTGGCCGAGCGGTTGCGTCCCCGCACGCTGGATGAGGTCGTCGGCCAGAGCCATCTCCTGGGACCGGGCAAGCCGCTGCGCGTGGCCTTCCAGTCCGGCCGGCCGCATTCGATGATCTTCTGGGGCCCGCCGGGCGTGGGCAAGACCACGCTGGCGCGGTTGATGGCCAATTCCTTCGATGCCCAGTTCATCGCCATATCGGCCGTGCTGGGCGGGGTCAAGGACATCCGCGATGCGGTGGTGGCGGCCCAGGCGGCGCAATCGAAGGGGCGGCGCACCATCCTCTTCGTCGACGAGGTGCATCGCTTCAACAAGGCGCAGCAGGACGCCTTTCTGCCATATGTGGAAAGCGGCCTCTTCACGTTCATCGGCGCCACCACCGAAAACCCGTCGTTCGAGGTCAATTCGGCCTTGCTGTCGCGGGCGCGGGTCTATGTGCTGCAATCGCTCAGTACCGAGGAGCTGCGGCAGCTGATCGCCAAGGCCATTGCCATGCTGGGCGACATCGAGTTCGACGAGGCCTCGCAGCAGCAACTGGCGGCCTGGGCCGATGGCGATGCGCGCCGCGTCATCAACGCGGTCGAAGTGGTAGCCGATTCGGCGCGCGGGGCGGGGCGCACGCAAGTCGACGCCGAATGGCTGGAGACCGCGCTGTCCCAGAACCTGCGCCGCTTCGACAAAGGCGGCGACGCCTTCTACGACCAGATCAGCGCGCTGCACAAGGCCGTGCGCGGCTCCGATCCGGACGCCTCCCTGTACTGGTTCTGCCGCATGCTGGACGGTGGTGCCGACCCGCGCTATCTGTCGCGCCGCATCATCCGCATGGCGGTCGAGGACATCGGCCTGGCCGACCCGCGCGCGCTCGACATCGCCACCGCGGGCGCCGACGTGTACGAGCGCCTCGGATCGCCCGAGGGCGAACTGGCGCTGGCCCAGGCCGTGGTCTACCTCGCCTGCGCGGCCAAGTCCAACGCCGTCTACAACGCCTACAACGCCGCGCGCCGCTTCGCGGCGGACAACGGCAGCGCGCCGGTGCCCATGCACCTGCGCAACGCGCCAACCAAGCTGCTCAAGCAACTGGGCCACGGCAAGCAGTATCGCTACGCGCACGACGAACCCCACGCCTACGCGGCGGGCGTGGACTATTTCCCGGATGGGCTGCGCGCGACGTTCTACCAGCCGACCGACCGCGGGCTGGAGGCCAAGATCGGCCAGAAGCTGGCGTTCCTGCACGAACTCGACAAGCAGGCGAAGAAGGGCTAAGCCGCCGCGCCGCCGCAGGCGAAATGCGGCCGTAGCGACGGCGGCATGCCCTGCACCCGGCGCCGGTATTCCGAAGGTGTCCAGCCCGTGTTGCTTTTCATGAAGCGCGTGAAGTGGGGCGGGGCACTGAAGCCCAGATCGTAGGTGATTTCGAAGATGCTCTTCGCTTCTCCGGCCAGCAGTGCAAAGGCGGCGTCCAGGCGGCGCATGTTGTAGTAGGCCCGCGGCGTCATCCGCGTTGCCCGCCGGAACAAGGTGTAGAAATAACGCTCGGAAACGCCATAGGCATCGGCGCCGCGCCGGAACGCGGCGAAATCCTCCAGGTCTCGCAGCTGGCCGGCACGGGCGTCGCGGCCCACGCGTTCTTCCAGGCTGCTGGGCTGGGCCGCTGGCTCGCAGGCCGCGTCGCATGTCCGGTTTTCCAGCGAGCGGACCACGGCCGCCTGGTACAAGGTCCGGACGCCCTGGGAAACCGCCCGCGCATCGGGACCGGCACGGAACAGCTCCGCGACCAATTGCACGGCGTCCGCGCGCAAGGAAGCGGGCAGGGTGATCATGTCGACCGGATCGCCGTCGCCGGCATGGCCGACCGGGCCGGCGCTTTCGTTCAGGAGCGGCGAGGCCTTGATCAGGATGGAGCCGACCTGGCCCGGATGGCGCGCGCGTCCCGGCGCGGGCGGGATGGCATAAGTCTGCCGGGGGTGGATGACCAGCGCGCGGAATTGCTCAAGTTGGTGGGCCCCGCCGTTCAGACGCACCGGCAGCGGATCCTGGTGCATGTTCACCAGCACCTGCACGCAATCGCGGGCGTGGTCCGCCAGCACGACGCCCGACGCCATGACCGAGACGCGGCCATAGTCTCCTCCGCAATAGCAGAGATGGGGCGAGTCGCGGGCGTCAATTGGGGTCGGCAATATTCTTCTCCTTCGCCACCTTCGACCACAGGGCCTTCTCTGTCCGTACGACCTGTTCCAGGCTGGCCCGCCGCGTGTCCGGGACTTCGGCGCCCCAGGAAGCGACGAGCTTGCGTACGTCGTCGTTGCCCGCGGCGGCACTGATCTGCGAGGACAGCGCGTCCAGTATATCGGCGGGCAGGCCGGCCGGCCCGAACAGTGCGATCCACGACGAAATGGCCGGCACGCCGCGCAGCTTCTTCTCGGTCAGCGTCGGGACCGCCGGCAGCTCCGGGCTGCGCGCCGCGGTGCTGACCGCCAGCGCGTCCAGCTTGCCGATCCTGATCTGCGGCAGCGCCGTCACCAGCGAAATGATGGCGATGTCCACGTCGCCCGCCAGCAGCGCCTGCAGTTGGCGCGCGCCCGAGGCGTAGGGAATATGGACCACGTCGATGCCGGCCGAGGTCTTGATCATCTCGCCCAGGAAGTGCATGCCCGAGCCCACGCCGGGCGACGCGTAGTTGAGTTTCTTCTGGCTGTGGCGGGCGCTTTCCAGGAATTTGTCGAAGTCCGCATAAGCGCCTGCGCGCGAGACGATGACATAGGGCGTGGCGACCAGTTGCGCGATGGGTTGCAACTCGTTTCCGGGATCGACGTTGCCCGGGCGCAGCGCCCATGAGGTCGTCACCGACGTGCCGGTGGCCAGCAGGGTGTAACCGTCGCGAGGCGCGTTCTTTACGTGGCGGGCCGCCACTTCGCCGCCCGCGCCCTGCTGGATTTCGACCACGACGGGTTGTTTCAGGCGTTCCGACAATTCCTTGGCGAACAGACGCGTGGAGTTGGCGGGGAACCCGTCGCTCCAGGCCATGACCACCTTGATGGGGCGGTTGGGATAGGGCTGCGCGGAGGCGGGCTGGGGCTGCCACAGGGCAAGCAGGGCGGCGGCCGCCCAGGCGTGCGGTCGGATCTGGCGAAGGCGGAGCGGCACCACTTGTCGTTGTCTCCCGGCGGTTGTTCGGATGGAGGCGAATAGGGCGATTTCATTCTAGGAGCCGCCGCCGCGGCGGGCTTACCCTGGACTGAACAGGTGGGCAGCATTTACCCCCATTCGCCTTCCGACCCCGCTGTTCAGCGGGGGGTAACGCCCGCGGCCAGGCGCTCGCCAACAATGCTCGGGCCGTTTCCAACAACATGCCAATGACTTTTCCGACTATGGATATGACTCACGTATCGGTCCGGAGCGGACCCGGCTTTGCACCGGCCTTCGTCCAGGCCGAGGACTTGCTTGCCCGCTCCAGCGACAACCGGCTGTTCGTCGACGTCCGCCTGGGCGATCCGGAAACCGAATACCGCGCGTATCGCGATGGGCACATCTTCGGCGCGGTGCATGCCCAGATCCGCGACGCATTCGCATCGGATCCGACGCCGGTCAGCGGCAACCTGCCGCAGCCCGACCTTGCGCAACTGGCTGCCACGCTGCGGGAGTGGGGCGTGGACCGGCAGACCGAGATCGTCGTCTACGGTCCGACACCGGCGCTTGCAGCTCGCGGTTGGTGGGTGCTGCGCTGGGCCGGGCTCGCCAATGTGTTCCTGCTGGATGGGGGGCTGAAGGCCTGGATCGCCGCCGGCGGCGCGCTGGCGCGCGGCGACGAACCCCGTCGGGGTAGGGTGCCCGACGGCCTGGTCCTGGCCGGCGGACAACTGCCGCAGATCGAGGTGGGCGAGGTCGAGCGGCTGCCGGACGACACCATGCTGGTCGATGCGCGGGACGAGGCGTCCTACCTGGCCGGCCACATTCCCGGTGCCCGGCATCTGCCCGCGTCCGAGTTCTGGACGCCGTCCGGCCGGCTGCGGCCCGCCGGGGAACGCGCCCGGCTGCTGGCGCAGGCGGGTATCGAACCCGGCGGCGAGGCCGTGGTGTACTGCGGCGGCGGCGTCCTGTCCGCCCTGGTTGCGATGATCATGGCCGAAGCCGGCATCCGGCCGCGGCTGTACGTCGGATCGTGGTCCGAGTGGAGCAAGGATCCGGAACGCATGCGCCGCAGTGCGGTGGGAGAGCGGACATGAGCGGAGCGATTGCCCAGGTCGATGTGGCCATCTGCGGCGGCGGTCCCGTCGGCCTCGCGCTCGCGTATCTGCTGGGCAGGGAAGGGCTGCGGGTCGCCCTGTTCGAGAAGCGGCCCAGCACCACCGTGCTGCCCAAGGGCCAGTACGTCCATGCCTCCACCGCCGAGCTCTATCGGCAATGGGGCGTCTGGGAACTGCTGGACGGCAAGGGCTGGCCCATTCCACGTTCCAACGGCCAGGGCTTTTACGTGCGCATCGCCCAGGGGCCGGTGGCCGAGGTCCGGTCTTCGCTGGGCACCGATGCGGAATACGAACACAAATGGGCGCAGCTCGCGCCCGTCTATCCACGCAAAGTGCCGGCTTCCGATTACGAAGCCGCGCTGCGCCATCAGGCGGCGGCCTGGCAAAGCGTCGCGCTGCACTTCGGCACCCAGGTGGTAGACGTCGAGGACCTGGGCAGCGGCGTGCGCCTGGCCGTCAGGGAACGGGAGTCGGGCGCGTTGCGCGAAGTCGCGGCGCGCTACCTCGTGGCCTGCGACGGCGCGCGCAGCTTCGTGCGCAATCGCGTCGGCCGGGGCGAGGATCATGGACCGACTTTCGGCAACCAGGTACTGGCCGAATTCCGCGCAGACCTGGACGACACCCTCGGGCGCGACGGCTTTTTTCATTCCTTCGTGCTGGATACGCGCTACGCCGGCTGGTTCGGCAGCAAGCATCCGGACACGGGGCTATGGCGCTACAGCTTCCGCCACGACGAGGATCCGCTGCCCGACACCGCCACGCTGCTCGAACGGATACGCGGCGCGCTGGGCATGCCCCACCTGCCCGTAGAGATCGTCCAGGTCTATCGTTTCGACTACACCACGGGCCTCCTGCGCAGGTGGCGCGAAGGCAACGTCTTCTTCGCGGGCGACGCCGCCCACTGGCATTCGCCCTGGGGCGGCTTCGGCGCCAATACCGGCGTGCAGGACGCCAACAACCTTGCGTGGAAACTGGGCCTGGTGCTGCGCGGCACCGCGCCTGACACGCTGCTGGACACCTACGAGGTCGAGCGCAAAGGCAAGGCGCTGATCACCGTCAAGGCGGCCACCTACAATTCGCTCAACTTCCAGGCCATCGCGGCGGCCGTGGCGGTGGGCGAACCCGGAATGGGCCTGCACGGGACGCTCAGCCCGCAGGCTGTCGCCTTCCTGCGCGAGTGTGTCGCGCCGCACGGCGACAACAGCGTGCTGCACACCGGCTTCCAGCTCGGCACTGTCTACGATTCGGCCGCGGTGATGCGCGACGGCGACGTGCCGCCGCCGGCGACCCTCGAGCACTACGAGGAAAGCACCGTGCCGGGCGTGCGCGCTCCCCACGTCTGGCTGTACGACTCCGCCGGCCGCCGGCTGTCCACCATAGACCTGTGGGGTACCGCCTTCTCGCTGGTCGTCCAGCGCGATGCCGATGCCTGGACCCGGGCGGCCCGCGCCGTGGGCCGGGAGCTAGGCATGGAGATACGCGTCGTACACATCGGCGCGGAGGGCCACTACCGGGCCGACGAACCCAAGTTCGGGCGGCTGTATCCCGTGGCGGACGGCGGCGCCGTGCTGGTGCGGCCGGACGGCTTCGTCGGGCGCCGGCTGCCGGCGCAAGGTGCCGTGGCCGCCGAATCCATGCTGCGCGCTACCTTCCGACGCCTGTTGACGCTCGAGCCGGGTGCCGAAGCCGGGGCGAGCCGGGCCGGACGCGAGGCCTCCGTGGGGTAAAGACCGGCCGGGAGGCTAAAATCGGGATACCCCGGCCGGGCGGCCTCGTGCGTCGCCCGGCCGGGGCAACCTTTTTTCCTCTCAACACGGCTTTTTCCCATGCTCGATATCGCTCTGCTGCGCAAAGACATCCAGGCGGTGGCCGCCCGGCTCAAGGACCGGGGCTACACGCTAGACCTCGACGGCTTCAACTCGCTCGAGTCGCGGCGCAAGTCGGTGCAGACGGAGACCGAAAGCCTGCAGGCCCGTCGCAACGCGCTGGCCAAGCAGATCGGCATGCTCAAGGCCAAGGGCGAGGACGCCTCCGCCGTGCTGGCCGAATCCCAGGCCATCCCGGCCCGCCTGAAGGCGCTCGAGGAAGACCTGGCCGGCATCCAGCGCGACCTGCAGGACATGCTGCTGGCCGTGCCCAACCTGCCGCACGCGAGCGTGCCGAACGGCGCCTCCAGCGACGACAACGTCGAGGTGCGCCGCTGGAGTCCCGGCGGTACCGACCCCGTGCCGCTGCCCTTCGAGGCCAAGGACCACGTCGCGCTGGGCGAGCCCCTGGGCCTGGATTTCGAAACCGCCGTCAAACTGTCCGGCTCGCGCTTCACGCTCATGCGGGGCCCCATCGCCCGGCTGCACCGCGCCCTGGCGCAGTTCATGCTCGACGTCCAGACCGGCGAGCACGGCTACACCGAGTGCTACACGCCCTACATCGTCAACACCGCCACCCTGGTCGGCACCGGCCAGCTGCCCAAGTTCAAGGACGACATGTTCTGGGTGACCAAGGGCGGCGAATCGGTCGACGAGAACGGCAACGCCGTGCCGCGCGAAGACCTCTACCTGATCTCCACCTCCGAGATCACCCTGACCAACACCGTGCGCGGCGAGATCGTCAACGCCGAGTCGCTGCCCATCAAGCTGACCGCCCACACCCCGTGCTTCCGCTCCGAGGCGGGCAGCGCCGGCCGCGACACCCGCGGCATGATCCGCCAGCACCAGTTCGACAAAGTCGAGATGGTGCAGATCGTCCATCCCGAGCGCTCGTACGACGCCCTGGAAGAAATGGTCGGCCATGCCGAAGCCGTGCTGCGCAAGCTGGAACTGCCGTACCGCGTCGTCCTGCTCTGCACCGGCGACATGGGCTTCGGCGCCGCCAAGACCTACGACCTGGAAGTCTGGCTGCCGGCCCAGGGCGCGTATCGCGAGATTTCTTCGGTGTCCAATTGTGAGGCCTTCCAGGCCCGGCGCCTGCAGGCGCGTTTCCGCAATGCCCAGGGGAAGCCGGAATTGCTGCATACCCTCAACGGTTCCGGCCTGGCCGTGGGGCGGGCGCTGGTTGCGGTACTGGAGAACTACCAGCAGGCCGATGGCAGCATCGTCGTGCCTCGGGCGCTGCGGCCCTACATGGGCGGCGTGGAGCGACTCACTCCGTAACACTCGCGGCATGCCGCGGCCTCCGGGGTGCGCTAGGGTGGAAGGACGTGCATCCCGGAGGAGCCAGCCATGCTGAAGTGGGCACTGATCTTTTTCGTGATTTCCATCATCGCGGCGCTGTTCGGATTCACCGGCATCGCCGCCGGCGCGGCCGCCATCGCCAAGTTCCTGTTCTTCCTGTTCCTGATCCTGTTCGTGATCTTCCTGGTGCTGGGCTTGACCGTATACAAGAAGATCACCGATTAGCGGATGGCCAAGACAGACGGCCGAATTTCATGCTATAGTAATGGGCTGTTGTCTGGTTCCGGCCACGGGCCAGGCAAGCACTGAAAGGTGCACGGAGAGGTGGCAGAGTGGTCGAATGTACCTGACTCGAAATCAGGCGTACGGTAACCCCGTACCGTGGGTTCGAATCCCACCCTCTCCGCCAGTCATTGCAAGAACCCCTTGGTTTCATCGATCAAGGGGTTTTTTGTTGCCATGATCAAAATAATCGTGGCTTCAGGCGGATCGCCACTTCAGCCAAACCGATACCGCCCCTGCTCATCACGCACAATCGCGCGCCGAGAGGCGATATCTTCCAGCCCGCACACCAGCTCACGCCCATCGCGCGTTCCAACAGCCGCCATAAGCTCCGCGAAAAACTTGGGCCCGCTCTCCAGCGCAGCCTCCAGGGAAGCATGGCTCGAAGCCCCGAACCTTGGGGGATGCGGAACCTCATGCTCGATAGGGCGCCTGGCCCCAGGCGCCAGCCATGGCAGCGTCAAGTCGAATCCGGTCTTGTCGGTCGTTCGCGAACCCTCCAGCGAAGGATCCAAAGGAACGGTCCTCAAGCCGCTTTGGACGACCAAATCCCTGCTCGCCTGAAAACGCGTCGCCAGCGCCCATTCCATCTGGGCGTCGGAATAGATATCGATGTCCGGGTCGACGACGAACACATTCTTGACATTGCCCAGGCAGCCGAATGCGGCCGCGATGGCATTGCGCGCTTCGCCCGGCACGCGCTGCTGCAACGCGATACGGACGTTGAACGATCCTCCCGCGGCGGGAGGCGCGTAGACCGCTCGCACTTCGCGAACGGCGGATTCGAGCGCTTTCCAGACCAGGACCTCCGTTCGCAGGGAGCAAAGCTGCGCCGTATCCGTGCAGTGCATGCTCGGCCCGCCGATGGATGCGGTTTGAAAGATAGCGTCCCGGCGGTGGGTGATCGCGGTCAAGTGGAAGAGCGGGTTGCGTTTTACCGCTCCGTAGTAACCGAGGAACTCGCCGAACGGACCTTCGGGTTCCACATGGCCGCGCTCGTCGAAATAGCCTTCGAGGATGAACTGGGCATCGGCGGGCACCATCAAATCGTTGGTCACGCACTTGACGACGCCCAAAGGCTGGTCCCGCAAAGCCGCGATAAGCGCCAGTTCGTCGCCGGGAAAGCGAAGCGTGGCGGCGAGTTGATCGATGGGATGGCTGCCGATGGCGAATGCCACCGGCGTGCGCTCGCCGCGTTCCGCGCGCGCCATATAGATGGCGCGCAAATCGGAAGGCGCGACCAGATCCACGCCCGCCGACCGGCGGCCGCGCAGCATGAGGCGGCGCATGCCTACGTTCGTATGCCCGGCGAAGGGATCGTGGACGAAGTCGACCGACGCGGATATGTACGGCGCGCCGTCGAATTCGTGCTGCAGATGCACCGGCAAGGCGGTCAAGTCGCATTCGTCGCCGGTCAGCACGACCTCCTGGACCGGGGCGTGCGCGCGCGGCACTTCCACCAGTTCGCCTGGCTTGCGCAGCCGCGCCAGCACTTCGGACAGCACCTTGTCCGCCGTGGTCCCGAAGGCGGCGGCCAGGCGGGCCCGGCTGCCCGCGACGTTGCCGCACAAGGGAAAGCGGCTCCCTTCGATGTTTTCGAACCATGCCGCGCGCGGATTGCCCTCCAGGCGGGCCGCGACATCGGCAAGCGCGACAGGTGCGGCGTGCCGTTCCAGGTCATCCTCGGGCAACGACGCAAGAAAGGCACGCAGGCCGAATCGTTGTAGATCGGGACGGCGCTCCGACCGGGAAAGGGACGCGTTCATGTTTCTCCTCCTTGTCGCGGCTAACATTTATAAATGTGGTTTATATAAAATATGTTTATATTAGTCTCGGTGACAGAGAAACGCCACGACCATCCGTAGATGGCGGTGTGACCACGACGCGTATGAAGCGCCCGCTTTGCCCCTAGGAGGAGACGACATGAAGACACGCTTTGGAACAAGAGCCAGGACCTGGCTGGCCCTGGCTGCCGCGGTACTGGCGCCAGCTGCCGCGCCCGCCCAGGACCAGGCCGGCCGGTACCCGGAACGTATGATCAAGATCATCGTGCCCTATACGCCCGGTGGCCTGGTGGATACGTTCACCCGCACCCTGGCCGAAGACATGGCCAGCCGGCTGGGGCAACCCGTCGTCGTGGAGAACCGTCCCGGCGCCAACCAGGCCATCGGAGCCAATGTCGCCGCCCGTGCCGCGCCCGACGGCTACACCCTGTTCGTCAGTTCGCAAACCGGAATGATCCTGAACCCGCTGACGACCAAGGGGCTGCTCGTCGATCCGGCGAAGGATTTCACGCCTATCGCCACGATGTTCTCCACCCCTTTCTATCTCGTGGTCAACAGTTCCCTTCCGGTGAAAACCGTCCAGGAACTGGTCGCGCTGGCGAAATCCAAACCCGGCAAACTCACCTACGGTTCTTTGGGCCGAGGCGGCACCCACCATCTGGCAGGCGAAATGTTCACGCGCCGAACTGGCACGAATATCCTGCACGTGCCCTACAAGGGCAGCGCCCCGGCCATGAACGACTTGTTGGGCGGCCAGATCGACATGATGTTCGAGGGCGGAACCTCGACGCTTCCCTATGTCCAGGCCGGCCGGCTGCGGGCCCTGGCCTCCACCGGCCAGACGCGGACCGAAGTCATGCCCGATCTGCCGGCGCTGAACGAAGTCATCCCCGGGTTCTCGATGACGGTCTGGATAGGCCTGGTTGCGCCGAGCGGCATACCACAGCCGATCGCGGACAAGCTGAACGCCGCCGTGCAGGCCATGCTGAAAATGCCTTCCACGCACGAGAAGTTCGCGCCTGTCGGCATAGAAATGATGCCCGGCTCGCAAGCGGATTTCGCCAGGTTGATCCAATCCGATCTCCCGACCTGGGCCAGGATCGTTCAGGACGCGGGAATAGAACCGCAGTAGATCTTCCTGACACGCCAGCCGACCGCCGCATCCGGACCTGCTTCCACCTGCAGGACCGCATAGGCCGGTGACATGTCGCTATGATCGTGACGGGCGAGCCGCGGAGGTCCGCCGGCAGGCGGCTGCCGATGCTTCGCCCCGATCGACGGGCTGGGTACCCCTAGAACCCCAGCACGACCGCCAACCCGCCCGCAAACACGCCTATCCCGACCACTCCCGCCACGAGCACCGCCGACTCCACCGGCCGGAACGACTTGGCCACCATCGCCAGCGAAGGCAGGCTGACGGGCGGCAGGGTCATGATGAGTGCGGCCGCCGGACCGGCGGCCATGCCGAGCGACAGCATGGCCTGGACGATGGGGACTTCGCCCGCCGTGGGGATGACGAACAGCGCGCCCGCCACGGCCAGGCCGAGGATCCAGAGCAGGCTGTTGTCGACGTTGGCGCCGACCTCCGGGAACAGCCACGCGCGGGCGAAGCCAAGCAGCAGGACGAGCACGATGTACTCAGGTAGCAGGCGCAGCGTCATGCGGGCGAGGATGCGCATCCAGCGCCTGAAGGGATGGGACTCTTCCAGGCCGGCGTCGCCCGCGGCCTGCAGCGCTTGTATCTGCGCGCTGTCCAGTGTCTGGACGCGGCCTCGGCTCATGCGATTGAGCAGCCAGCCCAGGCCGAACACCATCAGGATTCCCAGTCCCAGGCGCAGCCCCATCCAGTGCCAGCCGAGCACGAAACCCATGAACACGAGCGTGGCGGGGTTGAGTACGGTATTGCCCAGCCAGAACGCCACGGTGCTGCCCGGGGCGGCCTGGCATTTGCGCAGCCCGGCCACCACGGGCGCGGCGCAGCAGGTGCACATCATGCCGGGCAAGGACAGGAGGCCGCCGGCGACGACGCTGCCCAGGCCGGTGCCGCCCAGCCAGCGCAGGATCCATCGGCGCGGCAGCAGGGCCTGGACGGCCGATCCGAGCAGGAGGCCCAGCACCATGGCCTTCCAGATCGCCATGCCATAGGCCACCGCGTAATCGAGCCCGGCCTTCAGGGACGGGGCCGGCGGGGCGGAGTCGGTGCCCATCAGGATGGAGTTGCCGATGGAGTGCGTTTCGGCGGCCACGAAGGCGCGGTCGTAGTAGGGCGACCACTTCACGTAGAACAGGCCGATGATCGCGATCAGCGCGAACACCGCGATGCCCCAGGCGGGATGTGGGGGTTGCCGGGTAGAGGTATGGGAAGTCATGGAGTGCTGCGAAAGACGCGCGGAGCAGGCCGGGTGGCCGGTATTTTATGGCAATGCGCGCTCATGGAGCCATCCTGCCATCGGGCGGATGGCCCGGGTCGAGGACCTGGCGTCGCCGGCTCAGGCCATGAGCCGGATTTCCGCATGGGACGGGATGCGGCCTGCCGTCAGTTTTATCTGGCCGCTCGTGACGATTTGCTGCAGGGGCGCCGGACTTCCGAGCAGGTAGCCCTGGACCTCGTCGCATCCTTCCATGCGCAGGAGGGCGAACTGCCCATGGGTCTCGATGCCTTCGGCCAGTACAGGGATGTCCAGGCAGTTGCGTTGCGCCGATATTTCATGCGGCAGCCATGAGGCGGACCGGGGCTCCGGCGCAGGGTTCGTGCCGACTCGAAATAGGGCGAGCGCCCGGCGCGCCGGCAAGGCAAGCAAGGCGGCGGCGTGTAAGATTTTGCTTTGCCGTCAATCCGCCGTCCGAGATGTTAGCCAGCTACGTCTATCTTGGGATCGCCATCGTCGCCGAAGTATGCGCCACGTCGGCGCTCAAGGCTTCCGAGAACTTCACCCGGCCGGGGCCCAGCATCATCACCGTGCTGGGCTATGTCATCGCCTTCTATTTCCTGTCCCTCACGTTGCGGACCATGTCCACCGGCATCGCCTATGCCATCTGGTCGGGCGTGGGCATCGTGCTGATCTCCGCGGTGAGCTGGGTGTGGTTCAAGCAGACCCTCGACCTGCCCGCGCTGATCGGGTTGGGCCTCATCATCGCGGGCGTCGTCGTGGTCAACGTATTTTCCAAGTCCGTGGCGCACTGAAGGCGCGGCGCGGCAAGGGCCTTCGGATAGGGGTATTCTTCCAGCTGGGTAGCTCCGCGATGGCGCCCGGCAGGGCGACCACAGGGAAAGGAAGGGGACGGAATTGGCTGCGCAACGCATCGGCAATTGGTATTTCGGCTGGACCATCGTGGCGGCGGCCACGGTACTGACGCTGCTGACCGTCGGCATGCGGATGGGCATCGGCCCTTTCTTCCTGCCCATCATCGAGGACCTCGGCTTCAGCCGCAGCACGCTGGCGGGCATGGTGGCCATCGGCATGCTGTGCTACGGACTGGCGATGCCGCTGGCCGGCTATCTGGTCGGCACGCACGGAACGCGCTTCGTGCTGCTGACGGGCATGGTGGTCGTGGTGGTTTCGACCATCGCCACCGTGCTGGTGCGCCATCCGCTGGCGTTTTTCCTGGCGTTCGGCGTGGGACAGTCGGTGGGCCTGGGGCTGACCAGCCCGGTGGCGCTCACGCCCATCCTCAGCCGTTGGTTCACTCGCCAGCGCGGCATGGCGCTGTTCTTTCTTTCCACCGGGTCGATGGCGGGCATCGCGCTGATGACGCCGGTATTCACCTCGCTCATCGCCTGGCTGGGCTGGCGCGCCACGCTGCTGGCATTCGCGGCGGCTTTCGCCTTGTTCACGATTCCCGCCGCCATCTTCGTTTTCCGGGACAACGCCCCGGCGGACACCGACCTGCGTCCCGAAGACGTGGCGGCGCGCGCGGCCGCCCCCGCCGCCCGGACCGCCCAGGCGGCGCCCAGCCTGCGCGTGGCCGATGCGGTCCGTACCGCGCCGTTCTGGCAGATCGCGCTGGGGCTGTTCGCCTGCGGCTTCAGCATGAACCTGCTCGGTTCGCATGGCGTCCCGATGCTGATGGACCATGGCTTCGATGCGATGACGAGTTCGCTGGGGATCGGCCTCATCGGCGCGGTGGCGGTGTTCAGTACGCTGGTGCTGGGGCGCCTGGCCGACGTGCTGCCCCGGCGGGACATCCTCGCCACGATCTATCTCGTGCGCGGCCTCGGGTTCTTCGCGCTGGTGATGGTGGGCGCCCATTGGGAACTTTATGCGGCCGCCACGCTGGGCGGCATCGTATGGGCGGGCAGCATCGCGCTGTCGTCGGCGATCCTGGCCGACGTCTACGGCGTGCGCCTGGTGGGAGTCCTGTACGGCCTGACCTACCTGGGGCACCAGATCGGCGGCATGATCAGCTCGTGGCTGGGGGGATGGGGCTACGAGATCTTCGGTACGCACTGGGTATCGTTCGGCGCGGCCGGCGCGCTGCTGGTGGGAGCGGCGGCGCTGTCGATGCGCCTGCCCAGGCGCGCCACGCCGCTGGTCCCGCGCGCGACGGCCGCCGGTTGACGGGCCGGCGATCCGTCGGGCCGCCCCCTCGGGCTCAGTTCACGGAAACGTTGAATTCCTTGATGAGCTTTTCCCATTCGACGGCTTCGCGTTTCATCGACTGGCCGAAGGCGTCCGAACTTTCGAACGTCGGTTCCAGGCCCTGGTCGCGCAGCCATTTCGTCACGTCGGGTTCGCGCAGGACGGCCTGGACGTCGGTGCGTATCTTGTCGATGACCGGTTTGGGTGTGCCGGCCGGCGCGAGGACGCCGAACCAGCCGCCCGCCCGCAGGCGGGGAAAGCCGAGTTCGATGAAGGTGGGCACGTCAGGCAGAACGCGGGAGCGCTTGGGCGCGAGCACGGCAAGAGCACGCACCCGGCCGTCGCGGATGTGCGGAAGCGCGGTGCCGACCGAGTTGAAGCTCGCTTCGACGTGGCCGCCCATCATGTCGGTGAGCGACAGCGCTTCTCCCTTGTAGGGGACCGGCAGCACGTCGATGCCAGCGCCCTGGCCGAGGATCAGGCTGTAGAAGTGGAAACTCGAGCCGTTGCCGAAATTGCCGATCTCCAGCGGACGGCCACGTTTCTTGACCCCTTCGACCAGTTGCGCGAAGGTCGCGTAGGGCGAATCGGCGCGCACGACGAGCGCCGTTTCGGTATCCACGAGCTGTACTACCGGCGCGAAGTCGGTGATGGGATCGTAGGGGGTCTCCGGATACAGTAGCTTCACCATCCCGTGCGAGACGAAGGTCGACAGCAGCGTGTAGCCGTCCGGCGCGGCGCGGGCGACGATTTCCGCGCCGATGCGCGTCGTGCCGCCGGGCCGGTTCTCCACCACGACCGGCTGTTTCCACTTCTTGTTCAGGTGCTCGGCCAAGAGGCGCGTGATGCGGTCCGGACTGCTGCCGGGCGGACCGGGCAGCACGATGCGGACCGGCTTTTCCGGCCAGGATTGGGCCTGGGCCGCCGGACCGGCGGCGAGGGCGAATGCCCATAGCAGGTGGAGCAGGCGGGGTTTCATCGGGGAGTCTCCTTGTGGCGTTCTAGGTGTGCAGTTGGAAGAAGTCCGCGAGGTGCCGGTTGAAGCGGACCGGCGCTTCGAGTTTGAGAATATGGCCGCAGCCGTCCAGCATGGCGAGGGAAGCGTCCGGCATGGCCTCGCATAGGGGCAGGGCATGTTCGCGGGGCGGGGCGATGCCGTCATCCGATCCGGCCAGCACCAGGGCTGGTCGCGTGACGGACGCCGCCAGCGCGATGCCGTCGCAATCGAACAGCATGCGGGTAGCCTGGGCCAGGCCTTCGGCATGGACAGCCTCTTGCAATTGGCCGAAGCGCCGAATGACCAGTTCGTCCGTATCCGGACCGAGGAAGCGCGCCGCGCGTGTCGCGGGCGGCGCGGTCCGTGCGGCCGGATCCAGCCTGGCGGCGATGCGCCTGGCTTTTTCGGCGGCGTCCAGGTCGCCATAGCCCCGGGTAGGGGCGGACAGCGCCAGCGAGCGGACACGCTCCGGGTGCCGCGCGGCATACGCGTTGGCGATCAGGGTTCCCCATGAACTGCCCACAAGGTGGACCGCCGGCACGGCGAGCGCATCGAGCAGGCCATGCAGCGCCTGCGCATAGTCGTGGACGTCCGGCGATGCGGCGGCCAGCGGCGTGCTGCCGCCGAAGCCCGGGGCGTTCCACGCAATCAGCCTGCAATCGGCGGAGAGGCCGGCGAGCGGGGCCCGATAGCCGGCCGAACTCGAGCCTATGCCATGCAGCAAGACCACGGCGCGGGCGCCTTGGCCCGCTTCGCGGTATTCGATCACGTCTCCGCGCGACAGACGGACCTGCTGCAGCGGCGGGAGGCGGGCTTCGAGCAGCGCCCGGTCTTCGGGGGTCAGGGCGGGCATGGCGTCAGGCCTCCGTGGCGGCGGGTTCGGCCAGCGCCGGCAGCACGTGTTCGGCGAACAGCCGGGTCGAGCGCAGGGACTCTTCCCGCGTCAGGTCGCCGAAGGCGAGGCGGCAGACGAAGTAGTTCACGCCGGCCTGCGCGGCTACGGACGCGATCCAGTCCCGCACGGTGGCGGGCGAGCCGGCGATGCCCAGGCCGGCGCGCTGCGCATCGTCGAAATTGTCGGGAAACGACAGCGTCTGCGGCCGCGTACCGTGCTTGACCCATAGGTGCATCAGGTGCGCATACCAGCGGCGATAAGCGCGGCGAGCGGCTTCGAGCGCTTCGCCGTCGCTGTCGGCGACGACCACGTGCCGGCTCATGCCCATGAACGGGATCGCCTCCGGGGCGCGGCCCAGGGCCGCCCAGTGGAGGCGGTACTGGTCGGTAATGGCGCGTACCTGGGCGGCCGGCCCGTTGCAGACGATATTGATGCCGTTCTCGGCCGTCCATTGCGTGGCCGCGGGCGTTCCGGCGCCATACCAGATGGGCGGCGTGGGCCGCTGTACGCATTGCATTTCCACCGGCACTTCGCGCAGGTCGAAATGCTTGCCCTGGAAATGCACCGTGGGCTGCGTCAGCCCCTGCATGATGATCTGGTAGGACTCGTGATAGATGCCTTGCGATTGCGCCGGATCCACGCCGTAGTAGCCCAGTTCGTAGGGGGAGATGCCGCGTCCGAACCCGACCTCCAGGCGGCCGCCGCTCATCTGGTCCAGCATGCAGATCTCTTCCAGCACCCGGAGCGGATGATGCATGCCCAGGGTATAGACCAGCGGTCCGAAGCGCAGCCTGCGCGTGCGCTGCGCGACCGCCGACAGGTACACGCTGGGCGAGGGGGCGATGCCCAGTGGCGTGGAGTGGTGCTCGGCCACGTGGTAGGCATGGAACCCGCCGCGGTCGTAGGCTTCCGTCAGGACGAGCCTGTCCTCGTACTGCTGGGCGAGCGGGACCGTACCGCGGTCCATGTGATCGAAGACGGCGAACTTCATGGGTTTCCCTTGTATGAATTGAACGGGATGCCGGCATGCGCCGGCGATGGAGCCGGCGCATGCCGGCCGAGGTCAGCGCGCATGCAGCTGGAATACGTTGCCCGCGGGATCTGCGGCGGTGAGGACGCGGCCATGGCTGCCCATGTCCCGCTCGGCAAGGATCCGCCCGTCGTGCGCGGCAATGGCGGTGCGCAGCGGCGCGAGATCCTCGCAGGCGAAGACCAGCACCGCGCCGCGCGCCTGCGGCGGCGCCTCGGCGGGCGCGGCGAGCGCGAAGCGGCCGGCGCCGGCCTGGAATTCGGCCCAGCGGGTGCCGTCCGTAAACCGGGGAACCAGCCCGAGCGCATCGCGGTAGAACGCGCACAGGCCGGCGACGTCGGGTACGACGTGATAGCCCATGCGCAGGGAAGTGGCGGTCATGACGGGGTCCTCGACGTGGCAGTCATGCGGCGCTGAACAGGCCGCTCTTGTAAAGCAGGGACAGGTCGTCCTTCTGGTCGATGGCGACGATTTCCCCGACGTAGATGGTGTGGGTGCCGCAATCGACCGCCTGGGCCACCCTGCATTCGAAGGCTACCAGCGCATGGCGCAGCAGCGGCGTGCCGGTGCATCCCTCGATCCAGTCCCCGGTGCCGAAACGGGCTTCGGGGTGGCCGGCGGGCGTGGCGAAAGCCTCGGCCACCTGCGCCTGGTCGTGACTCAGGTAGTTCACCCCGAAGTGACCGGCCAGCCGGATGTGGTCATGGGCGCGCACCTGCTTGTTGACGCAGGCGAGCAGTTGCGGCGGTTCGGCGCTGACGCTGCATACCGCCGTGGCGGTCAACCCTCTGCGCTCGCCCTGGTAGGACGCGCTGACGATCGCCACTGCGGACGGTACGCGGCGCATGGCGATCTTGAAGGAGTCCGCGTTCGGGCGCATGAATCGTCTCCTAAATTCAATATTGTTGAATAATTTGATAGTATTTAATTTATAGTAGGGCGACCCCGGCAGGCTGTCAATGACCCCCTTAGTACAATGCGCACACTTTCGCTTGGCCTTCCCTGATCACGCATCGGCTCCATGACACCCAGCAAGGCAGGTACCGCTTCTCCCCCGGCCTCCGGCCCGCGTGGCATCCAGTCCATCGAGATCGGCTACCGCATCCTGGTGGCCATCCAGATGGGACCTGGCGCGGTGGCCTTGAAAGACGTGGCTGCCCGCGCAGGCGTGGCGCCCAGCGCGGCGCACAACTATCTCGCCAGCTTCATTCGCACCGGCATGGTCAAGAGCGATGGCAGGGGGATGTACAGGCTGGGGCCCAGCCTTGCCGCGCTCGGCATGACCGCGGCGCGGGACGTCGACCATTTCGAACTGGTGCGTGTTGCCGCCGTGGAACTGAGCGAGGAAACGGGGCTGGGCGTCGCCGTGGTCATCTGGAGCAACGGCCCCGTCATTCTCATCAACCAGTCGGCCGTGCGGGGGCGCGTATTCGACCTGCGCAACGGCCCGGTGGAGATGCTGCACACGGCCGCCGGCCACGTCTTTGCGGCCTATCTGCCCCCTTCGTCGGTATTGCCCGTGCTGGTGCGCGAACTCGAGGCCGACGGAGTGGCGGTTACGCCGGAGGAGGCCACGGCGCGGCTGGACCGGATCCGCAACGACGTGCTCGCCCGGGGGTATTCGGTCGTGGAGCTGCGCACCTTGCCCACCTACCTGGCGGTGAGCGTACCGATATGGAACCTTCACGGCGAGGTGGCCTACGGGCTCACGATCACGTCGCCGATGTCGTTGCTGGATACCGGCCCGGCCAGCACCCAGATCCGGGCTCTACGCGACAAGGGGCGCGAATTGTCGCGCCTGCTGGGCGCGCCGGCCGGCCTCTGGGCCGGGTAACGGCCCTTCGGCCTTCCCAATAAAAAAGCAGGCCCGGAATCGAGCCTGCTTCACGGAACGGCGGCCGGGCGGGGGACCCGGCATTGCGTTATCGGATTACAGGTTGGCGGGGTATTCGCCCGGACCGCCGACGCGATGCGCCGCCTCGTATTGCTTGAGCTCTTGGAGCACCTGGGCGCGGTTCACGGGACTGCCGGCTTGTTGCGCGGCCTGGTCGGGGAACCCTTCTTCTCCATAGACGATGCCGCCGTTGGCCTTGGCTTGCTCCAGTTCCGCCCGCACTTGCGCGCGCGTCAGTTCATGCGTAGTGGAGATGGCGGGGGGCGGAAAATCGTTTCCGTAGTTGTTGCCCTGGTCGGCGTGGGCAGCGGCGCCCAACAGGGAAGCGGCGATCAGAGCGGTGTAGGCAATGGTTTTCATGGCGTTTTTCTCCAAAGTGTTCTGGGTCGTGGCGGCTGGATCTGTGATCAACCGCCGTGCTTTGAAGATGGGCGCGCAAGAATCCATTTAAATACCGGGAAAATGGAAATGACTTTCTCGTTATCGCGAACAATTGATGTCCGTTCGCCCCGGCCTACGACGACAGCATTTCCTCCGGTTTGCCCGCCGCCACGGATGCGGGCGCGGCGGCTGCCGCCTCGGAGGCGGCTTCGGTCCGATCCCGGCCCTGCCGCTTGGCGGCGTACAGCAGCAGGTCGGTGCGGGCGAAAAGATCGTAGAGCGGCTCGCCTACGCGGGACTGGGCGACGCCGAAGCTCGCGGTCAGGTTGAATGCGCCCAGCGGCAACCGCAGCGTGGTCTGCGCCAGGCGTGCGCGTATGCGATCGGCAGCCTGGATGGCGCCTGCGGTGGAAGTCCCTGGCATCAGTATGGCGAATTCGTCGCCGCCCAGCCGCCAGGCCATGTCGCCATTGCGGGTGCAATGGCGGATGATGCGGCCGACCTCGGCAAGCGCGGTGTCGCCCGCGGTGTGCCCGTAGGTGTCGTTGATGTGCTTGAAGTTGTCCAGGTCAAGCAGAATCAGACAGGACGGATATTCCGGATACCGCTGCACGCCGCCATAGCTCAATTCCTCGAAATTGCGTCGGTTCATGAGTTGGGTGAGCGGGTCGGTGACGCGTTCCCGTTTGAGCGCCGTCACGACGTCGGACAGCGCCGCGGCAAAGAGCATGCTGCCCAGGGTCGCGACGACGGCCAGCGGCAGCAGCGCCAGTACCCAGGATTCGGCCTGGGCGGCGTGGAAATAGGCCAGGAGCGGCAGGGTGGCGATGCCCAGCGCGGTCAATGGCGAGGTCTGGACCTGCGCTCCGCTGCGGACCAGCAACCCGCGGGCGAGCAGCAGCACGCTTCCTATGTGGAGCATGGCCATGACGAGGTCGTCCCAGGTCGTGGCGGGGCGGTCGAGCGCTCCCAGCAGGGACCCGACTGCATAAAGGGAAAACGACGCGGCATAAAGCAGCAGATAGCGGCGGGCGCGTTCGTGGCCCCAGATGCAAAGAAAAGCCAGAACGAACAGCAGGCAGATCGCTGGATTGCCGAATGCCAGCACCTGGCCGGCGGTAAGGGACGCGGATGAGTCCATCTTGGCACTCCTGGTTCCCGGAGCGGCGACGCTCGTCCGGGATGATGCGCCCATGATAGAAACGCCCGGCCAGGCGGGAAACAGTTCGTAGATGATCGTTCACAATTGCCCGATCCGGACGCGGCCGGCGGGCGGCGCTCACCCGGCGAAGCGGTATCCCACGCCGATTTCCGTCAGGAGATAGACCGGCTGGGCGGGATCGGCTTCCAGTTTCTGCCGCAGGTGGCCCATGTAGATGCGCAGGTAGTGATTGTTGCCGACGTAAGACGGGCCCCATACCTCGCGCAGCAATTCACGGTGCGTCATGACCTTGCCGCGGTGCGCGGCCAGGATCGCGAGCAGGCGGTATTCGCGATTGGTCAGGTGTACCGGCTCGCCGTTGCGCGACACGCTGCGTCTGGAAAAATCAAGCGTGATGTCGCCGAAGCGGATTTCCGACGGCTGGCCCGCGCCGCCGCGGCCGTGCCGGCGCAGCAGTACGCGTACGCGCGCCAGCAGCTCGCCCACGCCGAAAGGCTTGCTCAGGTAGTCGTCGGCGCCCGCGTCCAGCGCGCCGATCTTGTCGGCCTCGGCGTCGCGGGCCGACAGGACCAGCACGGGCACTTCGGTCCAGCCCCGCAGTTCGCGGATCAGGGTCATGCCGTCTGCATCGGGCAGGCCCAGGTCCAGGATGACCAGGTCGGGGTGCCGCGTGCCGGCTTCGATCAGGCCGCGCTGCACGGTTTCCGCCTCGGCGATGGCCGCGCCTTCGTTTTCCAGGGCGATGCGCACGAAGCGGCGGATGCCCGGGTCGTCTTCGATGATCAGGATGCTGGGTCGATAGTCGAACATGAGGAGTCCGGTTCGATGTGGACCGCCGGCGGCGTCCCCAGGGGCAGCGTGAAGGCGAAGCGCGCGCCTCGTCCGCCCGGCGCGGTTTCCAGCCGGATGTCGCCGCCGTGGGCGCGAATGATGGCCTGGCACACGGCCAGGCCCAGGCCCACGCCCGAGGTCGACGATTCGCGCTCGCCGCGGGCGAATTTGTCGAATATGCGGGAGGCGGCCGCAGGCGGCACGCCGGGGCCGTCGTCGGTGACCAGGGTCGCCAGCTGGTTGCCGCGGATCTCGGCATCGATGTGGATGGCGCTGTTTTCCGGCGTGTACTTGATGGCGTTTTCCAGCAGGTTGCAGAGCACGCGCTCGATCAGGACGCCGTCGCACTCCACCAGCGGCAACGCCGACAGGCGGCCGACGGTCACGTGCCGGCGGCCGATCGCCTCGCGCATGTATGCCAGCGCCGACCCCACCAGTTCTTCGATCGACTGCCATTCGCGGTGCAGCGGGGCGTCGCCGCTCTGCAGCCGCGCCATGTCGAGGATATTGCCCACCATCGCGTGCATGCGGCGCGCCTGCACGGTGAGCCCGTGCAACTGGTCGCGCACCGCCGGCGGCAATTCCGGGTGGTGGCGGGCAAGGGTCTCGGCCGTGCCGACCAGGCTGGTCAGCGGCGTGCGCAGGTCGTGCGAGACGGCCGCCAGCAGCGAGTTGCGCAGCTTTTCCGATTCGACGTTGAGCAGGGCCTGCTGCGCGACCTCGACATAGTGCAGGCGTTCCAGCGCGATCGCCACCAGCGTGCCGTAGGCGGCCATCTGCCTGCGGCTTTCCGCGTCGTTCAGGTCGGGCCTTCCGGCACAGGCGATCGCCAGGACGCCGCGCGTGCGCATCGATGCCTGCAGCGGCAGGTAGTAGAAGGCGCTGGTCGACAGCGTCGTCGTGCCGGCGCCCGCGGGTTGCCCGTGGTCGTAGGCCCATTGCGCCAAGGCCGGCTCCAGTCCGGGCACGGCATCGGTCTGGGCGGCGGGCAGCAGGCGATCGGCGGCGTCCAGGACGTACAGCACGGAATTCGTATCGAAGGCCCCGCGCACGTAGGAGGCGGTGGCCTCGACGATCTGCTCAGGCTGCAGCGCCGACGACAGTTCGCGCGCGAACTCATACAGGCCGTGCGCCTCGGCTTCGCGCCGCACGGAGGTTTCCGCCTGCAGGCGCAAGCCCGCGGTCAATTGTCCGATCACCAGCCCGACCGCGAGCAGGACCAGGAACGTCAAGGCGTACTGGATGTCGGATATCGCGAACGACCACAAGGGCTGGACGAACAGGAAGTCGAACAGGCCGACGCTGACCAGCGAGGCGAGCGCGGCGGGCCCCCGGCCGTGGCGCAGCGCCACGCCGATGACCGCCAGCAGGAACAGCATGACGATGTTGGTCTGGTGCAGCACCGGAAAGGCCAGCGAGGACAGGGCGGCCGCGGCGCCGCAATAGACCAGCGCCCACAGGTAGCCGGTGTAGGGGCGCCCGCGGTCCGGTTCGGCGTGCGCGGCGGCCGCGCCGGCTGCGGGCGCGACGCGCGACGGCGCGGGCAGGGGCGGCGCGGCGATGCGGACGACGTCGATCTCGGGGCATCCGGCCGCCAGCAGGTCGGCAAGGCTGTGGCGATGCCAGATCCAGCCCGGCGCAAGCAGGCGCGAGAGCAGTCCCGACAGCGACAGGCGCAGCCGCCGCATGCCGCCCGGCGTGGTGCGTCCCACGACGACCTTGGTGATGTTGTGGCGCCGCACGTAGCGCACGATGGCCTCCACCAGGTCGGTGCCGGCCAGGACTTCCGTGCGGGCGCCCAGAGATTCGGCATGGGCCAGCACCCGCCGCAGGTAGTCGCGCTGGGAGGCGGGCAGTGGCTGGACCCGCAGGGTCTCGATGGTGACCACGTGCAGTTCGCAATCCAGCTGCTGGGCCAGTCGATGGGCGTTGCGCACCACGTGCCCGGCGTCGTCGGCGGCGACGCAGGCCAGCACGGCCTCGCGGGTGCGCCATATGTCGGTGATGGCGCGGTCCAGGCGATAGGCCTGCACGTCGTCGTCCACGTGCTCCGCGGTGCGCCGCAGCGCGAGTTCGCGCAGCGCGATCAGGTTGCCCTTGCGGAAGAAGTTGCCGGCCGCGTGCTGGGCCTGCTCGGGCATATATACCTTGCCCTGGCGCAGGCGCCGCAGCAATTCGTCGGCCGAGGTGTCGACCAGGATGACTTCATCCGCCGCGTCGAACACCTCGTCGGGAACGGTTTCCCGTATCCGCACGCCGGTGATGCCGCCCACCGCCTCGTTCAGACTGTCCAGGTGCTGGACGTTGAGCGTGGTCCAGACGTCGATGCCGGCGGCGAGCAGTTCGTGCACGTCCTGCCAGCGCTTGGCGTGGCGCGAGCCGGGCACGTTGGAATGGGCCAGTTCGTCCACCAGCACCAGGGCAGGACGCCGGGCAAGGGCTCCGTCCAGGTCGAACTCCTTGAGCGTCCGTTCCCGGTAGGCGACCTCGGCCGGCGGCAGCGCCGGGATGCCGTCGAGGAGTCCCTGGGTCTCCTTGCGGCCGTGCGTCTCGACGATGCCGGCGAGTACGTCGGCGCCCTGTTCCATCCGATGCCGGGCGGCCTCCAGCATGGCGTAGGTCTTGCCCACGCCGGCCGATGCGCCGAAATAGATGCGCAACCGGCCCCGGGCGGGCGGCCGCGCGGCGGCATCGAGCTTCTCGAGCAGGGTGTCGGGGTCGGGACGGCCGGGGACGGCTGCTGCCATGTATCGAATCGGGCGGGCGGCCGGCTCAGCGGGCGGCCAGCCGGTCCAGCGCCAGGTTGAGGTTGAGTACGTTTACCACGGGTTCGCCCAATATACCGATGAATGGCCGTTCCGTATGGGCCTCGATCAGCTTTTCCACCTCGTCCGGGGGAAGGCCGCGCGCACGCGCCACCCGCGATGCCTGGTAGCGCGCGCCGGCGACGCTGATGTGAGGGTCGAGTCCGCTGCCCGAGGCCGCCACCAGGTCCACGGGAATCGGCGCCGCGTTGCCGGGGTCGGCCTGGCGCAAGGCCTGCGCGCGCTCGCGCGCCAGCCGGGCCAGGTGGGGATTGCTCGGCCCGAGGTTGGAGCCGCCGGACGCCTGCGGGTTGTAGGCCGCCTCGGCGGTGGCGGAGGGACGCCCCCAGAAATATCCGGGCGAGGCGAACGCTTGGCCGATCAAGGCCGAGCCTGCCGTGACGCCCTGCGACCGGATGAGCGATCCGCCCGCCTGGTGGGGAAAGAGCAGCCGCGCGATGGCCGTGGTGGCCAGCGGATAGGCCAGGCCGGTGATGAGCGAGAGCGCGGCGAAGACGGCCAGGGTCGGCCTCAGCACGCGAATCTTGTCGGGGGAGGTGGTTGGGTTCATGAGAATTCTCCGTAGCGGCGGCTCAGGCGAGGCCTGCCGCGACCAGGGCCATGTCGATCAGTTTGATGCCGGCGAATGGCGCGAGCAGGCCGCCCAGGCCGTAGATGAGCAGGTTGCGGCGCAGCAGGGCCGATGCGCCCAGCGGCCGGTAGCGCACGCCCTTGAGAGCCAGCGGGATCAGCACGATGATGATGAGCGCATTGAAAGTGACCGCGGAAAGGATTGCCGATGTGGGCGAGGCCAGCCGCATGACGTTGAGCGCGGCCAGTTGCGGGTAGACGCCGGCGAACGCCGCGGGAATGATGGCGAAATACTTGGCCACGTCGTTGGCGATGCTGAACGTGGTCAGCGCCCCGCGGGTCATCAGCATCTGCTTGCCGGTCTCGACGACTTCGATCAGCTTGGTCGGATCCGAGTCGAGATCGACCATGTTGCCCGCTTCCTTGGCGGCCTGGGTGCCGGAATTCATCGCCACCGCCACGTCGGCCTGCGCCAGCGCGGGGGCGTCGTTGGTGCCGTCTCCCGTCATCGCGACCAGCCGGCCCTCGGCCTGGTAGTCGCGGATCAGCGCCAGCTTGGCTTGCGGCGTGGCCTGGGCCAGGAAATCGTCCACGCCCGCCTCGGCCGCGATGGCCGCCGCCGTGAGCTTGTTGTCGCCCGTGATCATCACGGTCTTGATGCCCATGCGGCGCAGCTCGGCGAACCGCTCGCGCATGCCGGGCTTGACGATGTCCTTGAGTGCCACGACACCCAGCGCGCGGCGTCCGTCGCAAACGACGAGGGGGGTGCTGCCGCGCCGGCCGGCCTCGTCGGCCGCGCGCGCGACCGCTTCAGGCAGGGGGCCTCCTTGTCCGGCCAGCCAGGTCTGCATCGCGTCGACCGCGCCCTTGCGGATGGAACGGCCGGGCAGATCCACGCCGCTCATCCGCGTATGCGCAGAGAACGGGACGAAGACGGCATCGGCGCCCGCCGCGGGCGCGCGGCCGAGCTGCCTGGCCGCCAGCGCGACGATGCTGCGCCCCTCGGGCGTCTCGTCGGCCAGCGAGGACATGCAGGCGGCTTCGGCCAGCGCATCGGCGGCGACGCCCGGAGCGGGGTGGAAGGCGCTGGCCTGGCGGTTGCCGAAGGTAATGGTGCCGGTCTTGTCCAGCAGCAGGACGTCGACATCGCCGGCGGCCTCCACCGCGCGGCCGGAGGTGGCGATCACGTTGGCGCGCATCATGCGGCTCATGCCGGCCACGCCTATGGCCGACAGCAGCCCGCCTATGGTCGTGGGAATCAGGCACACCAGCAGCGCCACCAGCGCGGTAATTGCGATGGCGGCGCCCTGGCCGGCGACCGAAATGGCGAAGAACGAGAAAGGCAGCAGCGTGGCGACCACCAGCAGGAAGACCAGGGTCAGTCCCACCAGCAGGATGTTCAGCGCGATTTCGTTGGGTGTCTTCTGGCGCCGCGCGCTTTCCACCATCGCGATCATGCGGTCCAGGAAACTTTCGCCGGGATTGGCGCCGATACGGACGATGATCCAGTCCGACAGCACGCGCGTGCCGCCGGTCACCGACGAGAAATCGCCGCCGGCCTCGCGGATCACCGGCGCCGATTCGCCGGTGATCGCGCTTTCGTCCACCGAGGCGATGCCCGCAATGACCTCGCCGTCGCCCGGTATGGTGCCGCCCGCTTCGACGAGCACGACATCGCCCTTGCGCAGGCTGCCCGACGGACGCTCCACCACGTGTGCGCGATAGGCTTCGGCGGTGGCGGGCGTGCCGGCGGGCAGCCCCTGCGCGACGCGCGCGATCACGGTCGTGCGCAGGCCGCGCAGCGCGGCGGCCTGCTGCTTGCCGCGGCCTTCCGCCAGCGCTTCGGCGAAATTGGCGAACAGCACCGTGAACCAGAGCCAGGCGGAAACCGCGAACATGAAGCCGGGATCGGCATCCGCGTGGCCGAACAGTCCGGCGATCCACAGCACGGTCGTCAGCACGCTGCCGACGTAGACGGTGAACATGACCGGATTGCGGGCCTGGGTCGAGGGCCGCAGCTTGACCAGGCTTTCCTTGAGCGCCGTGCCCAGCGGAATGCCCGACAGGGCATGCCGGGCCGGGGCAGCGGACGCGGGAGTGGGGAGAGAGGGTTCCGGATGCAGAGACATGATGATTCCAGGCAGGCGTTCAGCGTTGCAGGTGTTCCGCGACCGGACCCAGGGCCAGCGCGGGTATGTAGGTCAGCGCGCCCACCATCAGCACGGCGCCGACCAGTAGCGCGACGAACAGCGGGCCTGTCGTGGGCATGGTGCCCGGCCCGGCGGGGATCCGGCGCTTGGCCGCGAGCGATCCGGCCAGGGCCAGGACCGGCACGAGCGCCCCGAAGCGGCCGCACCACATGGCCAGGCCGAGCAACACGTTGTAGAAGGGCGTGTTGGCGGACAGCCCCGCAAAGGCGCTGCCGTTGTTGTTGGCGGCCGAGGACAGGGCGTACAGGATTTCCGAGAAGCCGTGCGTGCCGGGATTGAGAATGCCGGCGCGGCCGTCCGGCAGCGAAACGGCGAGCGCCGTGCCCAGCAGCACCAGCAACGGCGTGACCAGCAGCACGATGGCCACCATTTTCATGTCGTAGCTTTCGATCTTCTTGCCCAGGTACTCGGGCGTGCGGCCGATCATCAGGCCGGCGATGAACACGCCGGTGACGGCGAACACCAGCATGCCGTAGAGCCCGGAGCCGACGCCGCCGAACACCACTTCGCCCAATTGCATCAGCAGTAGGGGGGAGAAGCCGCCCATGGCCGTCAGCGAGTCATGCATGCCGTTGACCGCCCCGCACGAGGCTGCCGTGGTGACGACCGCGAACAGGGCGCTGGCCGCGATGCCGAACCGGCTTTCCTTGCCCTCCATGTTGCCGCCGGCGGATAGGGGGGATTGGGCCGTATCGATGCCGGCTTGCGCCAGCATGGGGTTGGCCTGGTGCTCGAAATAGCCGGTGGCGACGGTGAAGAGCGCGAACAGCACCGTCATCGCGGCAAGGATCGCCACGCCCTGGGCGCGGTTGCCCACCAGTTCCCCGAAGGTCATGCACAGGGCTGCCGGAATCAGGAAGATCGCCAGCATCTCCAGGAAGTTGGTCAGCGCCGTCGGGTTCTCGAAAGGATGGGCCGAGTTGGCATTGAAGAAGCCGCCACCGTTCGTGCCCAGCAGCTTGATGGCCTCCTGCGAAGCCACCGGACCCATGGGCAAAGTCTGCGTCGCACCCTCCAGGGTATGCACGGTCTGGTACGGGTCGAAATTCTGGATCACGCCCTGGCTGACCAGGAACAGCGCGAACAGTAGCGACAGCGGCAGCAGCACGTACAGCGTCGAGCGGAGCAGGTCGGTCCAGAAGTTGCCCACGGTGCCTGCGCTGTGCCGGGCCAGGCCGCGCATGAGTGCGAACAGTACCGCGATGCCGGTCGCCGCCGACACGAAATTCTGCACGCCCAGGGCCAGCATCTGGGTCAGGTAGCTCATGGTCGATTCGCCCGCATAACCTTGCCAGTTCGTGTTCGTGGCGAAGCTGACGGCGGTGTTGAAGGCCGAGTCCGGCGCGACCGCGCCCAGGCCCGCGGGATTGAGCGGCAGCCAGCCTTGTACGCGTTGCAGGGCATAGACCGCGACGACACCGAGCAGGTTGAAGGCCACGGCCGCCACGGCATAGGATTTCCAATCCGTCTCGGCGGCGGGGTCGATCCCGGCGAGCCGGTAGATGAGGCGTTCGGCCGGACGTCCCCACGCCGTCCACGGCGAGGGGGCGCCGTCCATGGCGATGCGGATGTAGCGGCCGAGGAAGGGGGCGATGGCGAGCAAGACCGCGAGGTAAAGCGCCAGCAGCGCAAGCAGCTTGGTGTCCATCAGAACTTCTCCGCCTTGAAAAGGGCGACGAGCAGATAGACGAACAGGACGACAGCAGCGCCCCCGCCGGCCAGGTGCAGCCAGCTCATGATGCCTCTCCTTGCGTCAGCGCCGCGCAGAACTGAATCAGCCCGATGGTCGCGCGCGCGATGGCGACCAGGCCCAGAAGGTAGATGAGATCCATGTTTTCCCGCCGATGCGGACTCCTCGATGGGGCGCCGGACGGTCTTCCCGTCCCTATGCCCGATGGATGGCAGAGTAAGGATGCGGCCGTAAAAACGGGATATAGCTTGGACCGGCGGGTGTAAAAACGGCGTAAAAATCCGCAGAGGGCGGCAGCGCGTTAAGCTGTCGCCTGTGATCAATAGCGAGGATGCGCGGCCGCGGATCCTCCTGCGCCAGAGGACTATCGTGTTTACCGGAATCATCCAGGGCACCGCCAAGATTGCCGCCGTCGAGGACCGCGAAGGCCTGCGGACTTTCACGCTCGAATTCCCGCCTGGGTTCTGCCAGGACCTCGCCATAGGGGCCAGCGTGTCGGTGGATGGCGTGTGCCTGACCGTGACCCACATCGCCACGCCCACGGTCGCCTCGTTCGACGTCATCCTGCAGAGCCTGAACGTCACCACGCTGTCCGGATACGGCGTCGGCACGCGGGTCAATGTCGAGCGAGCCGCCAAGGACGGCGCGGAAATCGGCGGCCATCCGCTCTCCGGCCACGTCGACTTCTCCACCACCATCGCCAGCATCCGCTCGTCGGACACCAACCGTGTCCTGCGCATCGCCATTCCGGAGGCTTTCCGCAAATACGTCTTCGCCAAGGGCTACATCGCCATCAACGGCGCGAGCCTGACGGTGTCCGAGGTGAACCGGGCCGAAGGGTGGTTCGAAGTCTGGCTGATTCCCGAGACGCGCCGCATGACCACTTTCGAGGAAAAAAAAGTGGGAGACCGGCTCAATGTCGAAATCGAGCGCAGTACCCAGGTCGTGGTCGACACCGTGCGCGAAACCGTCCAGGAAAGCCTGGGCAAGCTCCAGCCGCTGCTGGAGGCGGTGCTGAAGGAGCGGGGGATGACGCTGGAAGACCTGTTTCCCGCGCCCAAGTCGCTGAAGTAATACGGCAGTACGGGCGGGCCGCGGCCCGCCAGTTCCTCCGGCGACGCACCTGAAGGCCGCGGAGGGATCCGGGTTTGCCGGAATGGAGACGGCGCCATGTCCTGGTATTATTTACCTACCGTTCGGTAAATAAAGGCACCCTGCCATGGCCACTGCCGCTTCCGCTCCCAAGCGCCGCCAGGGCCGTCCGCCCCTGGTGGCCGACGCGCGCGAGCGCATCTTGCTCGAAGCCTCCAAGCTGTTCGCCCGGAGCGGGTACGAAAACAGCTCCATCGGCGATCTCGCCGCCGCGATAGGCGTGACCAAACCCGCCATCTATCACTACTTCGCCACCAAGCAGGACATCTACGACGCCATCATCCTGCGCACGCTCGAAGGCTTGAGCGAGGCGGTCTTTCCCGCCGTGCGGGAGCAACCGGCCGCGATCGACAAGCTGCGCGTCTTCATGACAGCCCATGCGGCCTACCTGGAACGCAATTACTGGAGCTTCGTCGCCATGCTGGTGGGATTCAGCGGCATGAGCCCGAGCTACCGGGACGATGCCGCGCGCTTGCGCGACGCCTACGAACGGCTCTTGCGCCAGATCCTGGAGCAGGGGGCGAAGGAAGGCGTGTTCCGTGCGGGTCAGGTGGCGACCTCGGGCCGCGCCGTGCTGTCGCTGCTCAACTGGATGGCGCGCTGGTTCAAGCCCGGCCACGGCAGCACGGCCGAACAGATCGCTCTCGACTACTTCGAACTTCTATCCGCCGGCCTGTGCATCAAGCCGGACACTTCACGGGGACAACCATGTCGTTAGACGCCGATACTTTGCAAATGCTCATCGATGCCACGCGCACCTTCGTTGCCGAGCGCCTCGTTCCGCTGGAGGCCGAAGTTGCCGAAACCGGCATGATCCCGCCGCAGGTGCGGGAGGAGATGCGCGCGCTGGGCCTGTTCGGCCTGTCCATCGCCCCCGAATACGGCGGCCTGGGCCTGAACATGGAAGAGGAGGTGCTGATCGCGATGGAGCTGGGCCGTACCTCCCCGGCGTTCCGTTCCCTGGCGGGAACGAACATCGGCATAGGCTCGCAAGCCATCGTGCTGGCGGGCACGGACGAGCAGCGCAAGAACTACCTGCCCAGGCTGGCCAGCGGCGAGCTGATCGGATCCTTCGCGCTGACCGAGCCGGATGCCGGATCCGACGCGCTGTCGCTGCGCACCTCGGCGCGGCGCGATGGCGAGCACTACGTCCTCAACGGCACCAAGCGCTTCATTACCAACGCCCCCATCGCCGGCCTCTACACGGTCATGGCGCGTACCGGCGAAGGGCGCGGCGCCGGCGCGATTTCGTGCTTCCTGGTAGAGGCGGGCACGCCCGGCATCACGCTCGGCAAGCCCGACCGCAAGATGGGCCAGGCGGGTTCGCTGACTTGCGATATCGTGTTCGACGATTGCCGGGTGCCGGCCAGCGCCTTGCTGGGCGGCGAGGAGGGCAACGGCTTTCGCACTGCGATGCGGGTGCTGGACAAGGGCCGCTTGCACATCGCCGCCGTCTGCGTAGGCATGGCCGAACGCCTCATCGCCGAGTCGGTCCGCTATGCTACGGAACGCAAGCAGTTCGGACAGCCCATCGCCGACTTCCAGCTCATCCAGGCCATGATCGCCGACAGCCAGACCGAAGCCTACGCCGCCCGCACCATGGTGCTGGACGCGGCGCGCAAGCGCGATCGAGGCGAGCCGACCACGCTGGAAGCGTCGTGCTGCAAGCTGTTCGCCACCGAAATGGTGGGGCGGGTGGCCGATCGTGCCGTGCAGATCCACGGCGGTTCGGGCTACATCGCCGAGTATGCTGTCGAACGTTTCTACCGCGACGTGCGCTTGTTCAGGCTGTACGAGGGCACGTCGCAAATCCAGCAACTCGTCATCGCGCGCGAGACCATCAAGGCGCATACGGCCTGACGGCCGGGAAGGGAGACATAGATGAAGCAAATCAACAACGTGGGCATCGTCGGGGCGGGCGCCATGGGGCGCGGCATCGCGCAGATCGCCGCCCAGGCGGGGCTGCGCGTGTACCTGTACGACACCGCGCAGGCCGCGCTCGCCTCGGCGCGCGACACGTTGCAGCAGACCTGGGACAAGTTGGTGCAGAAGGGCAAGCTGGAGGCTTCCCAGGCCGGTGCGGCGCTCGAGGCGCTGGTGCTGTGCGAAGACCTGGCGCAACTGCGCGAGTGCGACCTGGTGATCGAGGCCATCGTCGAGCGGCTCGACGTCAAGCAGAACCTCTTCCGCCAACTGGAGGACATCGTCGCCGCCGATTGCATCCTGGCCTCGAACACCTCCTCGCTGTCCATTACGGCGATCGCCTCCGCGTGCGGGCGGCCGTCGCGCGTGGCGGGCTACCACTTCTTCAATCCCGTTCCGCTGATGAAGGTGGTCGAGGTCATCGACGGCCTGCGCAGCGATCCGGCTGCCGGCGATGCGCTGGCGGACCTGGCGCGCCGCATGGGCCATACGCCGGTACGCGCCAAGGACATGCCCGGCTTCATCGTCAATCATGCCGGTCGCGGCCTGAATACCGAAGGGCTGCGCGTCCTGCAGGAAGGCGTGGCGAGCTGCGCCCAGGTGGACGCCATCATGACGGAACAGGCCGGTTTCCGGATGGGGCCGTTCGAGCTGATGGACCTGACCGGGCTGGACGTCTCCCATCCCGTCATGGAGTCGATCTACCGGCAGTTCTTCGACGAGCCGCGTTTTCGCCCCTCGCCTTTGACGTCGGTGCGCCTGGCCGGCGGCCTGCTCGGACGCAAGACGGGGCAGGGGTTTTATGCCTATGTCGACGGCAAGAAGCAGGTAGAGCCCGAAACGCCGCCGCCCAAGGTGGCCGAGCTGCCGGAAGTCTGGGTGTCGCCGGCGCGGCCCGAGGCCAGGGCGGTCGTCGTCGAGTTGCTGCTCGGCATGGGGGCGCGCGTCCAGGACGGCGCCCAGCCCGGCGAGGACGCCTTGATCGTGGTGACCCCTTGCGGCGAGGATGCCACTACCGCCGCGTGCGACCAGGGGCTCGACGCCCGGCGGACCATCGCGGTGGATACGCTGCACGGGTTGCCCGCCGGCCGCCGGCGCACCCTGATGGCGACGCCGCTGACCGAGCCCCGGTGGCGCGATGCGGCTGCCGCCCAGTTCGCTGCCGATGGCGCGCCGGTCACGATGATCCAGGATTCGCCCGGTTTCGTTGCGCAGCGCATCGTCGCCACCATCGTCAACATCGCATGCGAGATCGCCCAGCAGGGCATCGCGACGCCGGAGGACATCGACCGCGCCGTCGCGCTCGGCCTGGGCTATCCCAAGGGGCCCCTCGCCCTGGGCGACGCGCTGGGCGCGGCCCGTATTGTCGAGATCCTGCGCAATATCGTCCGCGTGACGGGCGACATGCGCTATCGGCCCAGCCTGTGGCTGCAGCGGCGGGCCCAGCTGGGGATGTCGCTGCTCGCGCGCTAGGGCAGGCATCCGCCCCATGACGCGACGGCGGATTGCCCGCGCAGGGGCCTGCGCGGATCTTCTACAATGCGGCGCTGTTTGATGGAGGATGCAATGGGACTTTTCATGGACCCGCGGCGGCAGCCCGACGACACGCGCCGCAGCTACAACCGCCGCCGCGCGCCGTGGCTGGTGCTGGTGGCCCTCGGCTGCAGCATCTATGTGCTGTCCCGGGGCTATCCGAGCTACAGCGGCTGGCTGGCGATGATGGTGACCTGGCTGGCTGCCATCATGTCCATCATGTCGGCCGACTGGAGCGACTTGCGCAGGAAATAACGGCCGGCTGCCGCGGCGGGAGCGATCCTGCTCAATCCCGGCGCGCGGGCCGGCGGGCACTCAGAGCCGGCTGTTCGCTTTTGCCACGGCTTTCGGCCCGGTTCGGAGCGCTTCGGGCGGAAAGCGGCAAGTTGCGCTGGCTGGCCGGTGGCAGCATGACGGGTTCCGGAAGGTTGGGACGGACAGGAGGGGGTTTGGATGCGATGGTCATTTTCGTCTCCGCGATGAGAGAGGCAGCGGGTGTAAGCGTCGACGGTCGCAAGTATCGTTCCCGGACGGCTGCAACGCGGAGTTCCTCCGCCTCCTTCTTATATGAGAGCATGTCGTCGTCATCTGTCCTATGTATCATTTGATCCTGCTCATCCGCGTGGTGCTTTTTTCCATCCCTTGCTTCCCGCGTCCTTGACTGCCGCTGTTCAACATCCCTTGATGGCGGATCTGGTCGCGGTCCTCGTGGCCGCCACCGATGCCGAACCGCTGGTCCTGACGACCCACGACGGGCGCATGCTGCCGTCCGGGCCTTTCGAGTCGGGGCATCGCTCGCTGCAGGCGGGCCTGCGTGCCTGGGTCGAAGAACAGACCCACCATCCGCTCGGTTACGTCGAGCAGCTCTATACCTTTGCCGACCGCGACCGCACCGAGCAGAACACCGAGCAGCGGGTAATCTCCATCAGCTATCTCGCCTTGACCCGCCAGGGGCCGGTGTCGGGAGCGGACGCCGCGTGGCACGGCTGGTATCGCTATTTCCCGTGGGAAGACCGGCGCGCACCGTCCGCCGAACTGGACCAGCTCATCGCGGCGGCGCTGCGCGACTGGACCCAGTCCGCGCCCGACAAGGCCCAGAAGCGCGTACGCCAGCAACGCGCGGAAGTCTGCTTCGGCCTGGGCGACCGCCCCTGGAACGAAGAGCTGGTCCTGCAGCGCTACGAGTTGCTGTTCGAGGCGGGGCTGGTGCACGAGGCCATTCGCCGTACCGGCAGGGCCGGCCTGCCGCAACTGGGGCAGCCCATGCGGCACGACCACCGGCGTATCCTCGCCACCGGCATCGCCCGGTTGCGCGCCAAGATCAAATACCGGCCGGTGGTGTTCGAGCTGATGCCGCCGGCATTCACATTGCTGCAATTGCAGCAGGCCGTCGAGGCGCTGGCCGGCCGCTCGTTGCACAAACAGAATTTCCGCCGCTTCATCGAGCAGCAGCAATTGGTAGAGGAAACGGGGGCCCTGTCCACCGAGACGCCGGGCCGGCCGGCCAAGCTGTTCCGCTTCCGCGGCGACGTGCTGCTGGAACGGGCCCTGAGCGGCAGCAAACTGCCTCTCGCGCGCGGCAATTAGCCATCCATTCCGTCCCGAAATGCGGTTCCCGGACTATTGACAGTCCTTATGCTCATATCTAGCATAAGGAGGACGGCTAAAGCCGCCATTTTTTTCAACGGAAAATACTCAAAATGAGCATAAATATCCCGGGTCAGGAGTGGGACATCGCGCCGCTCCCGCAAGTCATGATCGAGCCGCTGGTGCGGGCCACCTTGCTGGAAGACCTCGGCCGCGCCGGCGACCTGACCACGAACGCCATCGTGCCGGCCGGGCACCGGGGCAGGACAGCGCTGGTGGCGCGGCAGCCGGGCGTCGTCGCCGGCATGGACCTGGTGCGCGCGGCGTTCCGGCTGATCGATCCGGAGATCCGTGTGGATGTTCGCAAGCCGGACGGCAGCCGCATCCGGCCGGGAGACGTCATTGCCATGGTGGAGGGAAATTCGCGCGCCATGCTCACGGCGGAGCGCACGGCGCTCAATTTCCTGTGCCATATGAGCGGTATCGCTTCCTCGACGGCAGCGGTGGTGGACGCCATTGGCGATGCCCGGGCCCGCGTGGTGTGCACGCGCAAGACCATGCCTGGCTTGCGCGTCATACAGAAGTATGCGGTCCGGGTGGGCGGCGGCTCCAATCATCGGTTCGGCCTGGACGACGCGGTCCTGATCAAGGACAACCACGTGGCGATCGCCGGCAGTGTCGCCCAGGCCGTGCGGCGGGCGCGCGCGGGAGTGGGCCACCTCGTGAAGATCGAGCTGGAGGTCGACACGCTCGAACAATTGGACGAGGCGCTCGAACTGAAAGTGGATGCCATCCTGCTCGACAACATGAGCGTGGAAACCATGACCGAGGCCGTGCGGCGCGTGGACGGCCGGGCGGTGACCGAGGCATCGGGCCGCATCACGCCGCAGACCGCGCCTGCCGTGGCAAAGACTGGCGTGGACCTGATCTCCATAGGATGGCTCACGCACAGCGTGGGCGTGCTCGATATCGGGCTGGACCACGCGCCGGCCTGAGGCACGGCGCGCAAGGACCGGTGTCCCGAAAGGCTGCCCGGTCTTTGCATCGCTCCCAGGGAGCCGTTTGCACCCGAGAGAAAAACCGTGCTATAGTCTCTTTCTCGACGCGAACAACGCAACGCAAGCAGCGTAGCGGTGGACGGGTCGGGTGAGATGGGAAGCTTGGCAGGCAGTTACGCAAGAGCGGATGCGGCAGGCGGTTCATCAAGAGAAGGGGGTCGCGGCGTGCGGGTTGCGCGGCGGATCTGGCAGGTCGGTGGCAAGCAAGCAGCGCGCGACACGATTTGACAGAGATAAAAAACTCCTTCATAATCTCGTTTCTCTGCTGATGACGCAGCGCCGGCAAGATAGCGCAGCGATCGGCAAGGAAATGAAG